>Ga0187777_10001909_pt1 | contig 13405 bp, 9 predicted proteins | sample 1015_Q2_SP5_10_M_FD_132416 | JGI IMG/M metagenome (GOLD analysis project Ga0187777, IMG submission 132416) | Tropical peat soil microbial communities from peatlands in Department of Meta, Colombia - 1015_Q2_SP5_10_MG | ecosystem: Environmental > Terrestrial > Soil > Wetlands > Peat | place...
CGGCGGGTAACGAAGCAGGATCCATATTCACATCCACACCGATGCCGAGCACGATGTGCCTGATACGGTCCTGCTCTGCACTCATCTCAGTTAGGAGCCCGCATACTTTCTTACCTGAAAGGAGTACATCATTCGGCCACTTGATCACTGCGTTGACCTGGCATTCTTTTCTGATTGCAGAGACCACGGCAACAGCTCCCATCAGCGTGATGAGCGGTGCCCGGTAAAGTGGGATATCCGGACGCAAGATTACGCTAAAATACAGATTGCCCTTCGGGGATATCCATTTCCTGCCCAGCCTTCCCTTGCCGCTGGTTTGCGTCTCGGCAATGACGACGGTGCCTGCAGGCGCGTTGTCCGATGCCATTTCCATGGCACGCGTATTTGTCGAGGAAATCTGAGGATATAAATGGATCTCTTTTCCGATAACTCTTGTTTTCAGGCCTGCCTTGATCTCGCTCTGCCGCAGAATATCAGGCTCGGAAACGATGCGGTAGCCCTGCGATGGCACTGCGTCGATCCCAAATCCGTCCCGCTCCAGCGACTTGATGTGTTTCCATACCATGGTGCGCGAAACGCCGATCTTTCGCGCAAGCGCTTCACCGGATAAGAACCCTGAGCGTGATGCACGGAGGATGTTCAGAATTTTTTCTTTATACATAGTATCAGGGATCGGGGTCCAGGTAACAGAGTCCGAGAACCCAGGTCAGCACATTCTCTGCTCGCCCCCGAACTCCGTTTCCAGAACACATTATTTTATCTTCATGCTGATATCCGCAGCAGGAGCGGAATGGGTGAGACTTCCCGAGGAAATGAAGTCAACGCCAGCCTCCGCTACCGCGCGAATCGTTTTGAGTGTAATATTGCCTGACGCCTCAAGGAGAGCTTTCCCTGCGACCAGTTCCACCGCTTTACGCATCATGTCTATAGGCATGTTATCGAGCATGATAACGTCTGCTCCTGCAGCCAGGGCCTCACTGACCTCGTCAAGAGTTTTCGTCTCCACCTCTATCTTGAGAAGATGATGGGCGGACTTCCTGGAGCGTTCAACGGCCTTCGTTATGCTGCCTGATGCCTTGATATGGTTGTCCTTAATCAAAACTCCGTCATAAAGACCAAATCGATGATTTTTCCCTCCGCCGACACGCACTGCATATTTCTCGAGCTGCCGTAGCCCGGGAAGTGTTTTCCTGGTATCCAGCAACTCGACTTTCAGGCCCTTCACCTGCTCAGTATAAGCTGTCGTCAACGTTGCAATTCCGGACAAGTGCTGCAGAAGATTCAGCGCCACGCGCTCACCTGCAAGCAATGCCCGAGTGTTTCCGGATAGTTTCGCGATCTCCGTCCCGGCTGTAATCACATCGCCATCCTTCACAATAGTTGTAAATTGGATGTTAGGATCGAGGTAATGAAAGACCGCTCGGGCAACGGCAAGCCCGGCAAGGATAAGATCCTGCTTAGCCAGCATCACAGCTACAGACTCGGATTCTGGGTGAATCGTTGCTTCGGAGGTTACGTCGCCAGGGCCGAGGTCTTCCTCCAAGGCAAGCATGAGGAGCTCTTTTAAAGTATGTTCCATGATCGATGAATTTCGCTTATCCCAGCATCTTCAGGCTGTGCTCAAGCTTTTCTCGTTTCACTTTGAATTCTTCAAGCTTCGCAGTGTCCTTTTCCACGACTTCCTTCGGTGCTTTGTCAAGAAAGTTCTTGTTCGAAAGCTTCTTGGAAAATATCTCTATGTCCTTTGAGATCTTTCCGATCTCTTTCTGCAATCGGTCAAACTCCTGTGTCAGGTCGATAATACCTTCCAGTGGAATATAGACTTCTGCCCCTTTTATCACGCCGACTGCCGATGCTTTGGGTTTTCTTTCGTTAACACCGATCCGGAGTTCTTGCAGACGGGCCAGGGTCTTCGCATACTCAGCACTCTTTTCGAGATGCTCTGCGAGTTCGCGGTTTTCGACGTTCACGATCACTTGTATCTGCATTGATGGTGCGATATTCATCTCGCCGCGAATATTCCGTATAGTCAGGATCAGGTCCATGATCAATTGCATATCGCGCTCGATCTCTGCATCGATCAAGTCATCATCGGCAACGGGATACCCAGCAACCATGATCGAACCCGGCCGGTCTCCGGCCCCTCGCCTCCGGCCCCTGACCGTTTCCGGCAGGGTCTGCCATATTTCCTCGGTGATGAACGGCATGATGGGATGCACGAGCCTCAGTGCAGTTTCGAGGACGTGCGCGAGGAGCGTCTGTGTCGCCCTGCGCTTCGGCGATCCCCTATCCAAATTTAATGATGGCTTGGACAACTCTAGATACCAGTCGCAGTATTCGTGCCATATAAAGTGATAGAGTGCCGAGGCGGCATCATTGAACCGGTAGTCCGTCAGGGCCGCCTGGACTTCTTTGGTGACCGAGTTTAGACGCGAGAGAATCCACAAATCAGAAAGAGAAGTCCCATCCGTGATAAGTTCTGCATTCGGTGCGAAGGTTTCTTCTAAATTCATCATCACGAACCTGCTCGCATTCCATATCTTATTCGCGAAATTCCGGTAGCCTTCTATGCGCTCCGTGGACATCTTGATGTCCCTTCCCTGGGCAGCAAAGGCCGTGAGCGTGAACCGGAAGGCATCGGTCCCGTATTGGTCGATCATCACCAGCGGGTCGATCACATTCCCCTTCGACTTACTCATTTTTTGGCCTTCTGCATCGCGCACGAGCGCATGGATATACACATCGTGGAAGGGGACATCTTTCATAAAGTGAAGTCCCATCATAATCATTCGCGCCACCCAGAAGAAGATAATATCGAAGCTCGTGACCAAAACAGATGTGGGGTAGTAAACAGATAGCTCCTTGGTTCTGTCAGGCCAGCCGAGTGTGGAGAATGGCCAAAGCGACGACGAGAACCAGGTATCAAGCACGTCTGTTTCCTGGTAGATTTTTTTGCTTCCGCACTTGCTGCACATCGCTGGGTCCGTTCGGCTGACCGTAATGGTACCGCAGTCGTCGCAGTACCACGCAGGGATGCGGTGTCCCCACCAGATCTGACGCGATATGCACCAATCTTTGATGTTGCGCATCCACTCGAAATAGGTGTTTTCCCAGCCTTTGGGAATGATCCGCACGCTGCCGTCTTCAACGGCCTTGATGGCAGGCTTGGCAAGCGGCTCTGTCTTCACGAACCACTGGGGAGAAAGATAGGGTTCCACCACAGACCTGCAGCGGTAGCATTTGCCGATGGTATGTGCGTGTTCATCCGTCTTGATGAGAAAACCACGCGCCTGGAGCAGTTCCACGACCATACCGCGCGCCTTCTTTGCCGGTTTGCCTGCGATCTGTTTCAATACCTCGGGAAAAACGTCAGGAATACCGGGGACGATCTCGGCCTTATCATCAAGCATTTTGATACGTGGGAGGTTGGGAATCTGGCGCAGGCCCGCCTCGTAGTCGCTAAAATCATGGGCTGGCGTGACTTTTACTGCACCGGTGCCGAATTCGAGGTCAACGAGGATCGAATCACCTATGATAGGAATCTGCCTCGTGGTCAGCGGGAGATCAATGGTCTTGCCGATGAGGTCCTTATATCGAGGATCGAGAGGGTGCACGGCGACCGCCGTGTCGCCAAACATGGTTTCAGGCCGCGTCGTTGCTACAGTGAGACGGATGTTGTGGTCATGACTCAAGGGATAGGCAATGTGATAGAGTTTGCTCTTCTCATCCTCATGCTCGACCTCAATGTCCGACAGCGCAGTGTGGCATCTCGGACACCAATTAATCAGACGCTCGCCGCGGTAGATGAGTCCTTCTTCATACAGCGTGACAAAAACCTCGCGAACCGCGCGAGAGAGACCTTCATCCATGGTGAAGCGCTCCCGCTCCCAATCGCAGGACGCTCCCATGCGTTTTAGCTGGTTGATGATCCTGTTGCCGTATTCTTTCTTCCACTCCCAGACTTTTGCGATGAACGTCTCTCTGCCCATGACATGGCGGTCGACATTTTCCTTAGCGAGCTGGCGCTCGACCACGTTCTGCGTCGCGATGCCAGCATGGTCCGTGCCCGGCACCCAAAGCGTGTTCCTGCCAGACATGCGCATCCAGCGCGCGAGGACGTCCTGGAGCGTAGAGTTCAGCGCATGTCCGATATGCAGAGATCCCGTAACGTTGGGAGGCGGTATCACGATGGAAAACGGACGGCCTTCGGCGTCTTCGCGTGCATGAAAATATCTTTTTTCAAGCCAGAAATCGTACCACTTCTGTTCTACGGATTTGGGATCATAGGATTTCGACAGTTCTTGGGTGGACATGCAAGCTGCTCCTTCTTGGGAAACGTGTTCAATGCCGAGGTCGTCAAGGCAAAAACGTTCCGATTTGCAAACATGGCCTTCTTGGCTTTCGGCGGAACAAGTAATCTCGCGTCGCTCGTTTTCACCCGCGAGGCATTGATCCCCAGAAAGGGTCAAGAGAATGATAAGCGAACTCTGGAAGCACCTAGCGCAAGGCTCCTCGTAGCAAGGCTACCGGTCAAGATCAACAAAAATAGGGGAACGAGTCCCCTACAGAGGTTTGATCTTCTATTTGACATAAAACCTGGAAATTCCAGATACTACTGCATTGCTTTTAGTCGTTCAATCTCTTCTTTGATCATTTGCTCGGCCAGCGGTGGAATCACTTCCCAGGCAACTTTTTCGATCACGTCTCTCGCGGTGTCCCGGACGATCTTTGCGATGACGTCCTCGATCCCTTTCTGTACTGCTTCGTCCGATATCTTTGGAAGCGGAGGAGGCATATTTCTAAACACATCCTGAGCCATCTTCGACATAATGTTTTCGGCTATGCCGCGCAGTTCGCTCTCGGGCAGGACCCTGGGTGCAGGGACTGGTACTTTTTCGATTGCCTCTTTAACCGACCTTGAGACCGTTGCTTCGATCATACCCCGCACCATATCGTCGGTGATGTGCGGCTGCACTGGCGTCATGGGCGTCTGAAGTGCTGAGCCTGCAACCGCTAGCGGCTTTGGTTCCTGGGGAATGGTGACTTTAGGGGCGGATTCCATGGCCGAATCAAATTCCTCAAAAGGAACAATCTCCGGCTCTGCCAGTAACTCGTTCAATCCCAAGCCGACACGCATCTCTTCTACAGCCTTCTCGCCGACAGGCAATTCCGCGGAGCGCTCATGCAGGGCCGTTTCTTCCACTTCTTCTACTTCAGGCTCAACTTCAAATACGGATTCTTCTTCGCTGGAAAACGATGCTGCCTGCTTCAATTCGGACTCAGTCGGCGCTTCCTTGATGATATCAAAAATGTCCGCTGGCGCGGACTGCCTGGCTTTAGCGGTTGGTGGTGATATTGGTGGTACCGAAGGGGGGGCTGATGAGGGAGCGGAAATGACCGGTTTGGGCTCGACAGGACGTGTGGGGGCTTCGGCGAGCGCTTTTTTAACCTTGCCAATAAGTTCCTGCGACTCAAAAGGTTTGGCAATGTAGTCGCGTATCCTTGCCTGCTTCCCTTTTGCAGAATCATAGACGTCATCCCTGCTCATCATGAGAATGACGGGGGTGACGGAGAGCTGCGGGTTTTGTCTAAGCCGTTCGGCAAAACTATAGCCGTCGATGCGCGGGAGATCAACGTCTACCAGCACCACGTCGGGCAAGACTCGTGATGCTTCCTGGAGCGCCGTATCTCCATCGCTGACACAGGCCACCTCGTAATCTTTTCCTGAAAAAAGCATTTCTACGACCTTCTGAATAGTTATGCTCTTGTCAGCCAATAATATCTTAACCGGCATATAACAACCTTTCGAAATCGAGGATAACGATATCCTGCTCGTCTTCTACTGCGATCCCTTTCATGAATTTTGTCTCGACCTCCCGGGACTTATTGGGGACCCTGACCGGGTCCTCCAACTTCGCCATCTTGACGATACTGTCCACGATAATGCCAAAGGGAACACCATGCTCCTCAAGCAAGATGATGTTCCGACTGTCTTTCGACTGATCTTTTTCTTCGGCGATAAAGCCAATCGGAGCCGGCCTGCTCATCCCGAGCCACTGTGCAAGATTAAAGACAGGATACACGAACCCGCGGTAATCGATAAGTCCTTCGACATAAGGAAAAGACATCGGCACCGGCCGTGATCGGCGCCAGGGAACAACCTCGATCGCCCCACTGAGTTGTGCACCGAATAGTCTTCCCGACAGGAGGAATATCAAATAGCTGCGCGTCATGGCAGTAGCCCGTCTTCATTCAGCAGAAGGACAAGGCTTTCTTTATGTCTCAGAATCCCACTGAAATACGGGAACCTGGGATTGCTGACGCCCTTCGGTATCGCGACAGGTTTCTGTTCGGTGTCCAAAATCTCTGTTACGGCATCGACCAGCAGCCCGACCATGCCCTTGACGCTTTTGATCACGAGGAGGGTCTCTCCAAGGGTGCCAGGCAGTTTGAAGATTTTTTTAACGTCCAAAGCTGTAATCAGCCTGCCTCGAAACTCTACCTTTCCCTCGGGCATCGCGGTCAGAGTCGGGTCTTGCCGATGGGTGCGTGAAGATGTAATCTCCAGCAATTTCGTTACCGGAAGCGCAAAGCTCTCTCCGCTCAGTGATAATATCAGAAAACGATTCCTGTCGTCCATACTGTTCTTTGGGGCCTATGCGCGGCCTGCGAGGGCTGCACCGCTTAGCAGTTTTTTGAGTGCTTCAAGCATTTCCTGCTCTTCAAAAGGCTTTACCAGGTAATCTTGGGCGCCCATTTCTATGGCTTTCTGCCGGTGTTTGTCTCCTGCCCGCGAGGTGAGAACAATGACAGGGATATTCATGAGCTCTGGACTTTTCTTCATCTCGGCTATAAGGTCATACCCGTGCATGACCGGCATTTCGAGGTCCGTGATTACGGCGTCAAATTTTAATCGACTCATGACGTTGAGTGCCTCCATGCCGTCTGGGGCCACTTCAACCTCATAACCCGTGCGGTCGAGGAAACGCTGTACGTATTTACGGATGCTGATGGAGTCGTCAACCACCAGGACCCGGGGCTTTCGCTTCGCAATTTCTGGCATGGGCACTGACTCTGCGGACGTCGCAAGCACAGTCGCCTTCGTGAGGATCGCCGATTCGTCACCAAACAACGAGGCGATGTTGATTATCAATCGCACGTTTCCTTCGCCAGATATTGAGGCACCGGAAAAGAGTTTAACGTTTTTCAGGTAGTCACCGAGAGATTTCACTACGATCTCTTCCCGTCCGATAATTTCCTCTACCATCAGTGCCAGTTTTTTCTCAGCCATACCGAGGATCAACGTCGGGTGACGGAAAGCCTCGTCCTTTTTGGGGAACTTGCCCATGCCGACCAGCTCGTTCAGCTTGACGAGACGGAGCAAGGTCCCGCGTAAGCCGACCATTTCATCGCCTGCGGCCCGCTGGATGTCTTTGTAGGAAAATCGTGTCGTTTCTTCCACGAGGTTCATTGGCACTGCGATTTCCTGGTCTCTGAGTTTTACAATCAGTGCCTGCGCAATGGCTAGTGTGAGCGGGAGCCGGATCATGAACTTCGTTCCCACATTTTTTTCAGTCCGGATCACGATCCTGCCATTGATCCGCGCGAGGTGTGTGGAGACCACGTCCATGCCAACGCCCCGGCCCGAAACTTTGCTGATCTTTGAGGCCGTAGAAAATCCGGGACGAAAGATAAGGTTGATCGATTCTGAATCCGTAAGCGACTGCGCTTCTGCCAAGCTCATGAACCCTTTGTCTACGGCGGTTTGCCTAAGCACGGCTGGATCCATTCCACGGCCGTCATCTTCGATCTCGATAATTATGCTGTTTCCCTCATGCCATGCATTCATGATCAGCGAGCCTGTCGGGTCCTTTCCCGCCGCTTTGCGTTCGGCAACCGTCTCGATGCCGTGGGAAATCGCATTCCTGACCATGTGCATCAGCGGATCTGAAATGATCTCAAAGATCGTCTTGTCGATCTTGGTCTCCCCGCCCGAGACCACCATGTTCACCAGCTTGTTCTCTTCCTGGGCTAGGTCGCGGACCGGCCTCTGGAACATCTGGTAGAGCTTGTCCATCTCGACCATACGGGCCAGCGTGATTTCGTCCTGCAGGTGCGTCGTAATCGTGGAGATGCGCGCCGTGTCGTGCTCAAATGATTCAAAAAAACCCGCAAGCTCTGTCATGATCTCGTTGGTGTCATTTGTAATTTCCGCCAGTTTACGCGAGAGCAGGTTGAAGTCGTCATACCGGTCGAACTCAAGTTCGAGAAAATCCGTTGATTGCCTAGTTGCTTCCTGTTTCGGGCCGGCGGATTCGAGGCTCAAGGTATACTCGTATTTCTCTTCAAACTTCTTGATCTCATGAAGAAGTCGGTTCTGACTGAAGTCTAGCTCTTCCCGCAACGACTTGATTAGGTCGACCTGACGCGCAAGTCTGTTGCGGTTAACGATCATTTCACCAACGAGATTCATGAGATTATCGAGCCGGTCGATATTGACTCGAATGAACTGTTTTTCTAGATCAACAGCATCTTTAGCGCGCCGCCCGGTGCCTCTTTTTTCCAAAATGCCGGTCTTCTTGGCCTCTTCCAATTCCTGCCGGAGCGGACCATGGGGCACTGCAGGCGTAGTAGAGCTCGGCGCCGGCTGCTGAACCCCCGTCGGCGGAAGTGATGTTTTCGGCGGTGTGGTGGCTGGTTGCGAAGTTGCCGGTTCTTCGGGCAGCGATTCGAAAGTCCGGATCTTTTCACTTTCTCCCTCGAAGGTCTTTTCCCAAGCAAGATCGAGATCGTCTTCATGCTGTTCGTGTTCGGCTTCGGCCGGGTTCGGTGTCGGGGAAACGACGAACGTTTCTTCTTCCTTGGACGATGTCAGAGATGCTGTTTGAACCATGCTCTCAACAACATCCTTATAGGCCCGGCCTATGCTTTCTACCACGAGGGGGTCTTCCGGCTGGTTGGAGGTAACGCCGTCCACCATGACTTTAACGGCGTCGACGCTGTCAAAGAGAAAGTTGAGGGTTTCTTTGCATATGGGCATGGTGCCCGAGCGAAATTGACCGAGCATGTCTTCGGCCTTATGGGCCACGTCACTCACTCCCTGAAATCCCATCATGGCCGCCGAGCCTTTGAGCGTATGAGCAGCCCGGAAAAGCTCGTCGATCATATCGGTGTCGTTCGGGTTCTTCTCGAGAGACAATAGTCCCTTATTCAGGTTTTGCAGATGCTCGCCTGCCTCGACGAGAAAGAACTCGATGATACCTGATTTATCTAAGGGACCTGTCATCTGGTTTATTCGATAAACCCGAGCTTTATTTCCTCATCACTCGTGGTCACGTTTTCCGCAATTTGCGGATACCCCTCGAGCACAGGAGGGGTCTCAGATTGCGCAGCGTGCTCTTTGCCAATCTTGAATCTGTTGATGGCTTCGTTCAGGCGCTTGGTAAGATCTGCAAGATTGTTGATGGTGGCAACCGTGTCCTGCACACCGAGGGTTGTTTCCTGGGTCAAATTGGATATACTGTCCATGGTATGCACCACGCTCGTAGTGGACTGCACCTGGTCTGCAGCTGCTCGGGTAATATCTGTCATCAGGGTGGAGGTCTGTTTAACAATTTGCTCAATTTCACGGAGCGCAGCGCCGGCCTGATCGGCAAGCTTGGTACCTTCCTCCACCTCCCGAGTACCCTCTTCCATGACCGTCACGGCTTCACCTGTCTCAACCTGAATACCCTTGATCAGACCCGTAATATCCTTCGTAGCGCGGGCGGCACGTTCAGCGAGTTTTCTGATTTCGTCAGCGACCACGGCAAAACCCCTGCCCTGCTCGCCGGCGCGCGCGGCTTCGATTGCGGCATTCAAGGCGAGAAGGTTCGTCTGTGTCGCAATTTCATTGATCACTTCAATGATGGCTCCGATTTCCAGCGACCGCTCGCCGAGGCCTTTAATTTTCTTTCCCGTTGACTGCACCGTCGCGCGGATCCGTTGCATGCCCTTTATCGTTTCCGTCACAGCTGCGCCACCTTTGACGGCAGCCTGCGTCGCCTTCACCGAGGTCTCTGTAGCAGCCTCGGCGTTCTCGGCCATGCGTTGGGTCGTACGGGACATGGCATTCACGGCTTCAGAAGCGTTCCGTATCTGTGACGCCTGCTGTTCGGCACCCATGCGCATGGCGTCGGCTGAACGGAGAATGTCGCCTGCGGACCGCTGAATTTCGGTTGCCACATTGCTTGCATGGGTCACCAGTGTGGTAAGCCCCGTGATCATTAGGTTGAAAGCGTCTGCTACGGACCCCAGTGCGTCGGCAGTCACCTCCGCCTTGACGGTGAGGTCACCTTCTGCAGCAGTGCTCACGACTGAGAGCAAGTCCATAACTTGGTGCTGCATTTTGTCGCGGTCGGACTCGGTCTGGACAAGGCCTTGGAGCCTGTCTATGGTCCGGTTCAACGTATCACCCAGCTGTCCCAGTTCGTCAGCAGTCTTCACGGTCGCCTTTTTCGACAGATCGCCTCGCCCGAGGGCTTCTGCCACCCTCATGAGGTCCTTCACCGGGGCAATCGTAATGGCGGACAGGATCAGAGTCAAAATGGACAGAATAAGGAGCGCTATGATGCCGACGCCCATGATGAACAGAAGGAGGTTTCTAATATTGGACTTGATGAGTGTCATATTGAGACCCACGTGCACAGTGCCCAAGGTACCTCTGGCGATGGGTGATGCAATATCGATGACCTCGATGGAGCTATCCTTAAACGCAATCACCGCATCCTGGGTCCCAAAGGGCTCTCCCGGCTTCAGGACATTTATGTTCTGCAGGGGTCCCGGTAGTATATTGCCTTCGAAAGATGATGACAATACTCGTCCTCTTCCGTCCCGGATGAAGCAATACGCCACTTCTGGCTGGCTGATGGCCTCACCCTGGATCAATTGAAGAGCATTGATGTCTTCAACCTGAACCGGTTCAACGGCCTTAACGCTAAGTCCATCGGATACGATGAGCGTTTTATTTATCGCTTCCTCTTTCAGGGTGTTCTGGATCTCGAAATAGATGAACCCCAGTATGCCCGCTCCAAAGATCGTTGACATGCTGACGATCATAAGGACGATTTTCGTTCTGATGCTCATCCGGTAGAATGGATTCCAGATCTTCATAGTTCTGCTCCTTCTAAAGAGAGTTTCTAGATTATCACTTTCACACTTTAATCTTGCTGTGCGGCGTCATCGCCCGCTGCCCTCACGTGAGTTTTATATCATCCAATAGGCGCTCGATGTTCAGAAGAGCAATGACTCCTTTTTCTCTCTGAATGATGCCTTTGAAAAAACGACTTCGGCTTTTAATGTCGGACAACGGTCCTCCCGCATCTGTCGGAATCACCTGTATGCTGCCAGCATTCACTGCTTCCACTGCAGAAACATTATCAACCGAGATCCCGAGGAGAATAGCGCCATGTTTGATGATTACAATCTGGCCGAGCGCTGACTGCTGAGGCAGGGATAGTGCCGGGCGTATGTCGACAATGGGAACAATGCTGCCACGCAGATTTATAACGCCGAGTACATGAGATGGGGTGGTCGGGATAGGAAAGATTTTCTGCGGGATGATGATCTCCAGGAGCAACTCAACCGGAATGGCATAGGTGTCTTCTCCCATGCTGAAGAGGCAAATTCGTGTTTCCTCCTCCGGCATTACCTCTATCATTTCTGCGGCGACGTCGTTGTCAAGTTCGGCCAAACAGGCCCCCCTCCAGGGTTCAAATGTATTTTTTAACCGCCTTCAGCAGTTCTTCGGGCTTGAATGGCTTGGTTAAATACTCATCCGCCCCCTGTTTCATTCCCCAAAACTTATCGCTTTCTTGGTCTTTCGATGTTACCATAATGACGGGAATATTTTTATACTTATCATTGGTTTTTATATCTCTACAAACCTGGAACCCATTTTTTTTGGGCATGATCACATCCAGGATAACAAGATCGATTTTTTCAGCCTTCATCTTCTCTTCAGCGGCTTCACCGTCCATGACTGTGACGATGGTATGGCCCATGGGCGAAAGCGCTTGCTGAAAAATCTGAAGCTCCGCCACGCTGTCATCGGCAATGAGAATTTTGGCCATTCTTGTCTCCTTTTTCCTTACGTAACAGCTAGTGGAAATTATCACAACTCCTTTGTAGTGTCAAGTTTTCTTTTGATTTTCTTTATGTTAGATGCTCATGTTATGGCGTCAGCCCATGTTGAGGTTGTGCTATTTCTTCCTCCTCACTAAATTTACCGAGAGCAGGATGAACATGCTTTTCACTACTTCAAATTCTCCGATACAGAGTGTGTCTATGATATTTTGGACCGTCCGTCTCCCATCGACATAGCGAAATACGCTGAGGTCAATATCGCTCATGCCACGCGTTGTGAGCTCTTCAGCATTGCTGATTATGGGTTCGAACACGATATCGAAATGGGGAATTTTTTGCTGGATCAGGCTCCATTCGTCGGCCCGACGGGCGCCCTCTAGGAGAACATCATCAACTTTCAGCTGTACCGGATTGGCAAACACGGGCGGTATCGCTTTTTCGAAAAAGAACTCACCGTCTTTCCATGCCATGATTTTATAAACAGCGGACTCCGTATGCCGCCTGAGACAGTCCGAGAAAGCCTTTGCATCGAGCAGTCTTTCCTGCACAAGCACACGGTCAATGGGCTGCGAGGTCATTTCCGCTATCCGCAGTACATGCCGAAAACTGTCATCCTGCAGCCCGCACGTTTTTTTCAGTAAGCCTTCAACCCAGGTTTTGCTTCCAGCAACGGTCGATGATGCAAACACAACGAAACCATCCTTGAAATATACCTCAACCGCGTCGCCCGGTGAACGGCTGATAACAAGCCGGCCCGTCTGGCGCTGCAAACCTAGCATCTGAAGAACTTCCACAATCCGGACGCTCGCCAAGTTACCCTGAATGCCCGCGCTTTCTGCATGCTGCGGTCTTGCAAGTTCCTTCCTGATCATCTCTGGTAACGCAGTCTTTACGAACTCCGCAAGAGCCTGATCGACAATCGAGCGCACGATGGCCTCGATTCCTTCCCTCGTTTGCGAAATATTGATGCCCGAACGTTGCTGTACTAAGTCGGCCCGCGGCTCACTGACGAGCACTCTCTCCGGCTCCTGAATGAGCAGTGGCTGTGCGGTCATCTGTCTCTTGTCGATCACGTCTCGTATTTTTGCCAGGAGCTCTTCTGGCTGAAATGGCTTGGTGAAGTATTCGGTAATGCCGAGAACATCGACAAACTTACTGCCAACCTTATCTCCTTTGGATGTGACGAGGATAATAGGCGTATCGCGAAAATCCGGATCTTCCTTAAGCGTCTTGCAGACTTGGAATCCGTTCATTTTCGGCATAACGAAGTCTACCAGAATCA
>Ga0187777_10001910_pt1 | contig 13405 bp, 6 predicted proteins | sample 1015_Q2_SP5_10_M_FD_132416 | JGI IMG/M metagenome (GOLD analysis project Ga0187777, IMG submission 132416) | Tropical peat soil microbial communities from peatlands in Department of Meta, Colombia - 1015_Q2_SP5_10_MG | ecosystem: Environmental > Terrestrial > Soil > Wetlands > Peat | place...
GCACCGTTCACCGTGGATTTGGAGAAAGCTGTCCACAACTGGGGAGACTTGCGCATTGAAGGATATTTGGAAGGTAAGCAGATGATCGCAAAGACTCTCTCAGGCAAAGGCATCGATCAGGAATTTGCCTTGCTTCCGGATGACATGCAACTAAACGCTGACGGGGCGGATGCGACGCGGGTGGTGCTGCGCGTGATGGATGAATTCGGCGTCATCCGTCCGTTCGCGAACGATGCGGTTCTGCTGCAGTTGGAAGGCCCCGCTGTGCTTATTGGTGATAACCCGTTTGCCCTGGTTGGCGGCACCGGGGCAGTCTGGATTCGCGCGAAGGAACAGCCAGGGACGGTCCGCTTGACGGCGAAACATCCGGTCCTCGGAACCCGGCAAATCCAGATTGAACTCAATGAGGTTACTCCAGAAAAAGCCTGAACCGGTTTGTTCGAACTCCATCTGGGCTTAGATCAGGCGAACGCGAAAGAAAGAGTGGGCAATGAAAACCATATTTGCATATTCCATGGCCGTGCTGTTTGTACTGTTCAGCTTGGTTCACTCCGCCAACGGGCAGGGAAGTTACGACCTGCGCTCACCGGACGGGCGCATTGAAGTCCGAATCCGTACAGCACAGGGGATCCGCTACGACGTGGTCCTTAAGGGAAGAGCGATCATGGAAGACTCTTCGCTCAGCATGGATGTGGACCACAAAGTTCTGGGGCGCGACGCAAAAGTCGCAGGGGTCAAGGACAGCCACGTCGACCGGATTCTGGAGCCAGCTGTGCGGCAGAAGTTTGCGAAAATCCGGGAAAATTACAACGAGCTTCACATCAATTTGGATGGTGGATATGCCGTAGCGTTTCGCGCGTACAACGAAGGGGTGGCTTACCGGTTCGAAACCTCGTTTCCTGTGGAGAAGGTGAAAATCTATGGGGAGGAGGCGAACTTCCGCTTCGCCGCTAATTTCCCGGTTTTCTACCCTCAGGAGGACAGTTTTTTCTCTCATAACGAGCGCAAATACACGCCGCAACGTCTGTATGAAATTATCCCTGCGTTCCTCGCGAGTCTGCCTGCCGTTGTGGACGTTGGCCAGGGCGCGAAAGTGGCCATCGCGGAATCCGACGTAGAGGAATATCCGGGCCTATGGCTGAGGGGCACAGGCGCAAGCGCACTTGCGGCTACTTTTCCACCGTATCCACTTAAGGAGCAACTTATAGGCGATCGCGATTTGCGGGTGATTGAGAGTGCCGACTACATCGCGGTCACCACTGGGAGCCGTACATTCCCCTGGCGTGTGCTCGGGATCGTTGACCGGGACGCTGACCTGCTCACGGATCCACTGGTTTGGCTGCTGGCGAAGCCCTCGCAGATCGCGGACACCGGTTGGATCAAGCCGGGAAAGGTCTCCTGGGACTGGTGGAATGATAACAATATTTATGGTGTGGACTTCAAGGCCGGGATCAATACGCAGACCTACAAGTACTACATTGATTTCGCCGCGAAGTACGGGATCCCATACATCATTCTAGACGAAGGTTGGTACAAACTGGGCAATGCCCTCGAAGTCGTGCCGCAAATCAACATGGAAGAGCTGACCGAGTATGCGAAGCAGAAAAATGTAGGAGTTATCTTGTGGGTGATTTGGAAAACGCTTGATGACCAGCTGATTCCAGCACTTGATCAATACCAGAAATGGGGTATTAAGGGCATCAAGGTCGATTTTATGCAGCGGAGCGATCAGCCCTTGATCGAATACTATCACCGGGTAAGCCGGGAAGCGGCCAAGCGGAAAATGCTGGTGGATTTTCATGGCGATCAGAAACCGGCCACCATGACGCGGACTTGGCCTAACCTCATTAGTACAGAAGGCGTGCGCGGGTTGGAATGGAGCAAGTGGAGCACGGACCCAGATCCAGAGCACACCGTCACGCTGCCGTTCACGCGTATGTTCCTTGGACCGATGGATTTCACGCCTGGCGCAATGGTGAACGCATCGAAGGCAAACTTTGCGCCGCTAATGCACCGGCCGATGAGTCTGGGCACGCGTTGCCATCAACTGGCCATGTACGTCGTCTACGAAAGCCCGCTGCAGATGCTCGCGGACAGTCCCTCGAATTACTTGCGTGAGCCGGAAGCCATGGAATTTCTCGCAGCCGTACCTACGGAATGGGACGATTCGATCGCGCTAGACGGACGAGTCCAGGAGTACGTTTCGGTCGCCCGGCGGAACGGCCGTGACTGGTATGTTGGCGCCATGACCAACTGGACTGGACGAGAGTTGGAGATCGATTTCTCCTTCCTGCCCGAAGGGAATTTCCATATGGAAGCCTATCAGGACGGTGCGAACGCCGACCGCTATGGCAGCGACTACAAACTGGTACGGATGGATGTGAACCGAACTACGAGGCTGAAAGTAAAGCTTGCCCCCGGCGGCGGATGGGCAGCCCGCATTCATCCGTGACGGCCGACACCGTCCCTCTCGGGCTCACGGGAGTAGACTTACAAGGCTGACGGAGCCACTCCTAACGATGAGCCCTATGCCTGATGCCGGTTCGGGCTTCTGTCCCTTCGATGCGCGAGAGTCTGTGGACTGGCGGCGACGGGATCTGTTGCGTCTCATCGGTGTGATGCTCGCTCGGATGAATCTGCCGAAGAGTGCTTTTGCCGGCGGCGGCCGACAGGGAACGGACGGTTCCGGACAGCGCGTGGTCGCGGTGATTTTTGGTGGTGTGCGCCGCGCTGAGACCTTTTCGACTGATGGTATCGAGAACATTCCGCACCTCGCCAATGATCTCTTTCCACAAAGCCTGTTTTTCCCCGACGTCCGCAACGAAGGAGTGACGGCGCACTTTAACGCCATTTCCAGCATTCTGACCGGGAACTGGCAGCACGTGGACGACTGGGGCAAACTGCCGCCCACGACACCTACATTGTTCGAATATTTTCGTAAGAAGTTTGGTGCGGAACGGAGCGATACGTGGGTCATCGCCAGCAATAAAGCACTCACAAGCCAGATTGGCGCGAGCTCTGACGCTAACTTTGGACCTGCCTACGGCGCAAACGTCGTTTTCCCAAAGCAGTTGATGGTTGCCGCAGTTTCGAACGCCCTGCGAACGGGTCGAAGCAGGAACATGGCTGATCGCGCGAAGGTCGAAGCCGAACTCGAAAATATGCTCGAGGCGGGGAACTACGAAGGACTAGGTTGGACAGTCTCCGACGGGGCCAACCGTCTCGATCCGCGCGTGCGCGGCACCGTCGAAGACGCTATCACGACCTTTGTGCGCAGCGGTGGTCCGACGTCCGGAGACGAGCTTACATTTCTGGTCAGTCGTGAAGTGATGCGTAAGTTTTCACCACGGCTGCTGGTTGTCATCTTCTCGGATGTGGAGGTCGCGCACTTCGGCTCCTATGCTCTTCATGTTGCGGGCATCCGAACCGGTGATCGGCTCGCCTACGAACTGTGGCAGGAGATTCAGGCAAATCCCGACTACAGGGGCAAAACGACCATGGTTGTGCTCCCCGAGTTCGGCCGCGATCCCGATGGATCGACAACGAATGGCTTCTTCAATCATCGCGGGAACACGGATTCGACGCGGTCCACGTGGATGCTGGCGTTGGGCTTGGGAGTCGGTAAGCCCCAAGTCATCGAACGGCCCATTCAGCATGTGGATCTGTGTTGTACCCTCGCGGGTCTCTTAGGATGTCCATCGGTGGAATCGCAGGGCAAGCCGCTCTTGGAGTTACGAGTGTGAGGGGGAGTCAGACGGTGTCCTCGCAAGCAGAGAAAAAGTTGCCACCGCAACTACAGCAAGCCCTGAACAAGGGGCTGATGAAGCGCCTGCCGATCACGTTTCAACCGTTCACTCGTCAGCAAATTCGCGATTGGTCCTATCTGTTCCCGTACGAGCAGCAGTCGGTTCTAAGTTTACTGCTCTATCTTGCCAATCTGACAGATGCGCAGCTTGCAGATCTGTTTCGAGAGATCGTGCAACTCGAAGAAAAGATGGGTGTGCGTAGCTGGCAGTTTTCGACCGAGGAGCAGACCATTCTAAATGCGTCGTTGCTTGCCCGTTCACCGTATTACCAGGACTGGCGCAAAGCCGTTCAGAAGGTCTTCGACAGTGCGGAAGAGCACAGAGACAAGGAGCGCCGGAACGACGCGGAAGGCAAGAGGTTGATCCTCATGGAAATCCCTGCGCGCCTGCCACTTGATCCGAGAAAGGCTTGGCAGAAGTGGGAGGGCGTTGGCCGTCCGCTGAAACTTCAGTCCGTTTCGCCAACAGCACCCTTCAGTTTGGCGGAAACTCTTATTAGATCCAGTCAGGCTCGAGAAGGTAGTGGGCTACTAGAAATCATGGCCGAGCGGCCGAATGTTTCAGCTGCCGAAACCTGGATCATTGACGCGGGAGGAGACCTCGTCGAAGCCGCACTTAAGGGAATCCCTTCGGGTGTGAGTACGCCACCGGCCACACTCATCAGTTATCAGCGGCTCGCCGCGTTTCGCGAGAATTTTTCCCACCAGATCAACACCATGCAGAAAGACTTGGCCGATGCGGATGCCGTGTATGCACGACTCCGTCAGACCGATGTTACGCCGTGGTGTCCTCCGGAAGTAGCCTCGGAACCGGTCATCCGGGAATTCTTGCGTTCTCTCTATCTCAGTGGCAATGGCGCGTTGATCTACGCAAATTCTTTTGTGGAGTGGGGTGCGTCGGAAGCATTTCGCCGCGCCCGGCCCTCCGTGGTCGTCGCGCAATTTGGGGTACGCAGCAAACCGAAACCATTCACCAGTGTTGCGATATTTGAGAATCAGGACCAGATCAATCCCCTGCCTGCGGTGGACGATCTGCCCGGAAGTGCCCTCGATGCGCAGGTTATGGCGCTTTACATATGGTTGGCAGCCAGCCGCTACGACGAATACCAGCGCAATACAGTATGCCTGTGTATCGCCGCGAGTCTTGCGGAGGTCTACGTGGTTGCTCCTAAGGAATTCTCTCTTTTGCTTGAGTCTAAACCGGTAACCATCGATGATCTGCGAAATACGGTCATAGAGTGGATCGCGGCGGGCCAAAGGATTGCCTCGTGATTCTCTTAAATTAAACGCTAGTTTTGATTATTTCGTGTGAAGTTTGACGGATGCGATGATGCCTTTTTCTTCAGCGATGGTGACGATCTGATTCGCTTTTACCTGCGTGAAGCGCTCCACTCGCTGTGTTGTGGGCCACCTGACCTCCAGGACATCTATCACCGGTGCCTTACCCAATCCAAAGTGAAGCCGCAGGTCGGATTGCGACATGACGCTTCCTCCACTGTGCACTTCGTCGATCTGTGAGTGGTTTCCGGTGACCACACGAACGCGGGCTCCGATCGCGGTGCGATTGCATTGGGTTCCGATCAATTTGACCTTGATCCAGTTTTGTGAATTGCCTCCGTCATTGCGAAGAAGCGAAGGGACATCATTCATGTTCAAAACCAAAACGTCAATATCACCATCGTTGTCGTAATCTCCAAACGCGGCGCCGCGACTCGAGAAGCGCTCGCTGATACCCGGGCCGAGTTCAGCGGAGACATCCTTGAAGCGGCCTCCCCCGAGATTCTTATAGACTAGCCGAGGATTCTTGAAGGTCTGGTTCATGTTGTGGGATTCGATTTCCGGGTAGACATGTCCATTTACCTGGAAAATATCCGACCAACCGTCGTTGTCGTAGTCGATAAAACCACAACCCCAGGCGACGTACTGGTTGTTGATCCCTACACCCGAGGAAAAAGCCTCGTCCGTGAACGAGCCATCACCGTTGTTGTGGTAGAGATTGCAGGTATCGTCGGCAAAGTTGGTCTTGAAGATATCCAGCCACCCATCGCAATCGTAATCGCCGACGGCGATACCCATGCCGGCCTGTTCGTGCCCATTTTCGTTGTAGGCACAACCTGCAGCCACCGCCACGTCGGTAAACGTGCCGTCGTGATTGTTGTGAAACAGGATGCTCGGTTCGGAATCCACGGCCACATAGATATCCGGCCAGCCATCGTTGTCGAAATCGTAGGAGACCCCGCTGATGGAATAGCGTGGTCCGGGCTTCAGGATCCCTGCCTTTTCAGAAACATCCGTGAACGTGCCATCACCGTTGTTGTGGAAGAGTTGATTTGTGTCGCCGACAAGTCCGCGGGGCCCGCACATGACGGGGACTCCCTTCCACTGGCACGCAGCGGCACCGTTCGGATTACGGACATCGTCAGGATTAAGCTTGATGTAATTGCAGACGAAAAGATCCAGTCGCCCGTCCCGGTCATAATCCAGCCACGTACAGCCAGCGCCCCAGCGGAAGTTCTCATTGTAGATGCCTACTTTGCGGGTAACATCGGTAAAAGTGCCATCACCATTGTTGTGAAACAGGATGTTGTGGCCCCAGAAGCAGCAAAAGAGGTCGTCCCAACCATCGTTGTCGTAATCTCCGACGCACACACCGGTCTGCCAGCCGGTCCGTCCCAAACCGGATTTTTCGGTGACGTCTGTGAATGTACCGTCCCGGTTGTTCTTGTACAGATGTGAAGTTGGCGCAGCGCCTTCCGGCCATTTTGCCTCGAGACGCGAACCATTTGTCAAATAGATGTCGAGCCATCCGTCGTTGTCGTAGTCGAAGAAAGCCAACCCACTGCCTTTGGCTTCAACGATCAGCCGCTTGTGTTCTATGCCGCCCCAAACATTGGGTATCGTGAGACCAGCCTCGCGGGCCACGTCGACAAACTTAACGGATTCAGCCGTGGCATTGGGAGTTTTGGCCTCGAGGACGGTTGAGCCTCTCCACTTCCATAGAGGACTTGTGAGAGCCTCAAGCAACGATGCGCTCAGAGCCACCAGGGAGGAACCAAGAAAACGTCGACGTGGAATATACATAGTTACCGGCTGGGCACCTTTGGGAAGTTTCGCGCCACGATACCTGCACCTTCCTTCACCACAATAATCTTGTCGACTGGCAGATCCGTCAGTTTGTCCACTTGCCCACTGGGCCAAGTGACGACGAGTGATTCAATCCGGGTACGCTTGCCGAGACCAAAGTGAATTCGCGGATCGCTGGCGGACATGTAACCCATTCCACCCTTCGCCTGTTCCACTTCCACGAATCCTTCCGACGTCAATTTTAGCGACGCGCCAATCCCATCGCGGTTCGAGCGCGTGCCGACCAGGAGAACTTCTATCCAATGGTTGGCGTTGCCGCCGTCGTTCCGCAGGACGACGGGATAATCGCCGCGCACATTCACGGCAATATCCAGGTCCCCGTCGTTGTCGAAATCGGCGGTAGCCAGCCCCCGGCCAACGATGGGACGGATAAAATCCGGACCAAGTGAATCGGAAACCTTGTCAAACTGGCCCTTTCCGAGATTGCGAAACATCAGCAGAGGCTCCTTATAAGAGACCTCACTATGATAGAGGTGAACGTTATCGACCATAGCGCCGTTCGCTTGAATGATGTCCGGCCATCCGTCGTTGTCGTAATCCAAAAATTTCATGGAAACTCCACTCAAACCCATGGCTTTGTTGCCAATGCCGGAAGTGAAAGTGTAATCGTCGAAAGTTCCATTGTGGTTGTTGTGATACAGGCGGTTCAATTCGAAATCGAGGTGGGTAATGTAAATGTCCAGCCAGCCATCGCGGTCCACGTCGGCCGCATCGATGCCCATGCCCGCCTCGTAACGTCCGTCTTCGCTCGCTGCCAGGCCTGAAACAAATGAGGCGTCCTCAAATGTACCGTTATGCTTGTTGAAGAAAAGAAAATTGGGCCAAGAGTCGTTCGCGATGGCAATGTCGGTCCAGCCGTCATTATTCAAATCAGCCAGCACGACGCCCATGCCTTTCGATTCGGGTTTACCTACACCCGATGTGTCACTGACATCAGTGAAAGTACCGTCGTGGTTGTTGTGAAAAAGTTTGGTTCTTTGCCCTCGGTAGTTTCCGGGGTGACAGTAAGAACGGTAGCCAGGCCGGTGGTCGCCGCACCAGATATTGTTTTTGGGGCTCCATTCGATGTAGTTGGTGACGAGCAAATCGAGCCAACCGTCCTTGTCGTAGTCAAACCAGCCTGCGCTGGTGGACCACTGTCCCTGGTCTCCTACGCCGGCCTTGTCGGTCACGTCGGTAAACGTTCCGTTGCCGTTGTTGTGGTAAAGAATGGCGCGACCATAGCCCGTGACATAAAGATCGGGATAGCCATCATTGTCGAAGTCGCCAACAGCAACACCCTGGCCGTAGTGGCCCTCTCCTCCTACGCCGGCCTTTTCCGTCACATCGGTAAACGTCCCATCGCCGTTGTTGTGATAGAGCGCGCATCGCAAAGGATGTGGAGGAGTGTAAGCGTCGGTAGCGGCAGTCTGCACAAAAAACAGATCCATCAGGCCGTCCTGATCGTAGTCGATCCAGGCGACGCCAGTGCCCATTGTCTCGAGGTAATATTTTTCTTCTGTCTGCGTGGAGTCCTGAACAAAGGTAATACCCGCTGACTTGCGGATATCGGTGAAGCGGACAGGAATGGGGCCATCCTTACGCGCCATTTGGCCGGAGGGTTGCCCGGTTTGAGTTCCAACCACAGCGCCATATCCGAGTAAAGCTCCCAGCAGAGCGATTGCGGCGGCTAGTGTGCTCAAACTGGACGCCTTGCCCATCTTCCTGTTGTTATTCACCATTCCTAACCAGATTTTTCCTGTAATACGAAAATGAACCTCGGTCGATTCTAGCGTCCGGGCAAAGACCTCTCAACTCGCCGTTCCTTCAAGAACGGAATCAGAGTGTCCGATCGGCGATGGAAAGCGCAAATTGCAGCAACTGTTGCCGGCTCGCCATCGGCATCGGTTCGTTGACAATGAGCGGCATCGCTGGAGCTTTTTCGAGAGCCTCCTCGATCCGGCTAACGTCCAATCCTCCGGCCGCGCCGCTGCCTTTGAAGCGGTTCAGCACTTCCTTCGCTTTGTCGACCCTTCCGGTCTCGTAATAAAAAACGCCGAGCGTCGAGTAGCTGCCCGACCATTCCGGCAGAAGATCGACGGCCTGTTCCAAGTGCTCGGCCGCTTGTGCGGTGTTGCCTTCGAGGGCCGACAGCAGACCCTGCCCCCAGAGAAGTTTACCCGATGCCGGAATTCGAGCTAGACCTTGATGTAACGTTCGTTGTGCGCTTGTCAGTTCGTTCTGACGAAGTTGCAACAGTGCGAGGGACAGATAGTATTGATCGCTGTCAGGATTGCGCTCGATCGCGCTCTTATAAATCTCCTCGGCTTGTGCGGTCTGCCCCAAGTGCGCCCGGATATCTCCTAGCAAAGCAAGATAAGCATCATCGCGCTGTCCGTTGGCAGACTCCTGTTGGGCGATATCCAGGGCCTGTTGATACAGGCCTTTGCGAAAGTAGGCGTCGGCAAGGTCGAACTTTAAGTCATCGGAATCAGGATCGGTCCGTAATGCATTTTGAAAATGGCGGATGGCGTCGTCATAGAGGTGGTATCGCGCGAGCAAGACTCCCACTCCAGTCTGTGTCCGGAAATCTCCGGCGCTCAGCTGATCCAACTGTTCGATGGCCTTGCGGGCCTCGTCCACTTTGCCCAGTTTTAAATAGACCTCGGCCAAGAGGTAGAGATCCTGAGGCTGATCCGGGTGTTTCTGGATCTGTTCAGATAGGTCGGCAAGATCGAGTTGCGTTTTTTCTTGGCGAGAAAGATTGGACCTGTTGTCCAAATAATCGAATAGGTGTTGATAAGGAAAGGGGCCGGTAGAGGCGTCTTTGGAGAGTGTCTGGAATATGGCCAAATCTCGCTGGGCGGCTTCCGTCTGATGAAGGCCCCGCTCGACCATCGCCAGCTTGTAATATCCGGGCGCGGGCGTGGGGCTCACCTGAACGTATCTCTTGAGAAGTACCCCGGCTTCCTCGAACCTCTTGCTTTTGATGCGGAGGTTCGCGAGTTCGAGCAAAGCCTCCGGATGATTAGGGTTAGAGCGCAGAGTTTCCTGGAAGAAATGTTCCGCCGCGCCGTAATTCCCCTGGTGCTCCTCGATATAACCGAGGTTATACAAACAAGAAGCGTTCTTGGGGTCCCTCTTAAGTCCCTGCTCGAAATATTTTCTGGCTTCATCGAAGCGTCCGAGACGGCGGTACGAGAGTCCCAGGAACGCATAGGAGCGTGCCGAGGGGTCCAACCGGATCAGCATCTCGAACTCCTCGATCGATTTTTCGACCTTGCCTGACATGAAATAGCATTCGCCCAAGGCCGCATGTAGGTCGATCCGGTCGGGGGCAATTTTCAATCCGGCTTCCAGCAGCGGAATAGCGTCCTCATAGTAGTTTTGAGACATGCTGGTACGCGCCAAAAGAAAGATAATGTCGGGATTTTCTGGGGAGAGCTTATGCGCGCGCATCAGAACGTCCAAGGTGTCGACCGGCTTGTGTTCGTCCGAATAAACCTGCCCCAGCAGGTAGAGTGTGTCGGTTGAATCGGGTTTGAGTTTCAACGCGCGATTCAGAACGACTTCCGCCTTTGTATACTCGGAGTTTCTCAGATACACGCCGCCGAGATCGTGCAGGATCTCGAAAGTCTGCGGCTGCAAGGCATTGGCCTGCTCCAGTTCTAATTGCGCGGCACGGTACTGTTTTTCCGAAGCCAGGAGCACGCCCAAGGTGAATTGTACTTGCAGGTTGTCCTTGTTTTCCGCAGAAAGCTCTCGTGCGGTTTTCAATCCCTCCGCCGTTCGTCCAGCCGCAAGATAAGCTCTCGTTAGATTGAAGCGTGAAGCAATGTCCTGCGGATGGACTCGCTCGAGGTACGTTGCGGCCTCAAGCGGCTTTTTTTGCGCTAAGAGGACCAGCCCCAAGTTGTAGTTTCCGTCACGGTCCGCGGGACTGATTCGCAAAACTTCCCGGAACTCCTTCTCAGCGAGATCGAGCTTTCCCTCACCCGCATACAGATTGCCTATGCCATTCCGAGCCTGAGTCGATTTCGGATTGAACTTTAGCGCAACCTGAAAGGTAGACAACGCTGCACTGGTGTTCTTTTGTTCCGAATACACAAGCCCCAGCAACGCATAACCTTCAGCACTCGAAGGGTGCTCTTTGAGTTCTTCCTCGAGCCGCTGCTGCGCTTCCTCGAGACGGCCCTGGGAGAGAAGCACTTTCGCATCTTCAAAGGGTGACGTTTTTTTGGGGGAGAGACTGGTGCCCGCTTTGTTGGACGAAGATGTTTGTGCATGGACTACGTCAAAAAATGCAAAAATCGCCAGCAGTACAAAGATTGTTCTCAACACAGTTTGCCGGCCCAACTTTCTGCTGGTGAGCCTAACAAAGTAGCCAATGACCATGAACCTGCTCCCTGCACGCTGCGTTTGAAGAAGGAAAGTTGTTAAGCCTCAATTTAGCATTTGCAGCGCTTGCTGGGCCAACTTGTGCTCCGGTTGCTGGCGCAGCAGTTCCTGTAACGTTTGCTTGGCCTTCTCCTTTTCGTTCAAAAGGACGTACAGCTTGGCTAAATTGAGATATGCCCCATCGGAACTTGGAGCGACGCGGATGCAGGTTGCGAATTCCTCTTTGGCCTCAGCGAATCGCCCTTGACGCACGAGAAGAACACCTAAATTATTCAGCACTTCGGTTGAGTCAGGGCGCAACTCTGCCGCACGCTCCAGGTATTTCTCCGCCTGTGGCAGCTGATTCTGCCGCGCATAGAGCATACCCATGCTGTAGTTCGCGTCGGCGTCGTTCGGCGCTGCTTCGAGCGCCCGCTCCAGAAGTTTTTGCGCTTCATCGAATGTTCCCTTGCGACGCAGAAGGTTTCCGAGATTGACGAGAGCGGTGACGTAGTTTGGCCTGAGAAGGAGAGATTTTTGGAAATCCTGAATGGCCTCATCCTGCTGACCCTCTTGCGCCGAGACCATACCCAAATTGTTCCAAGCCTCGGCGTAGGCAGGACGCAGTTTGACGGCCTTCTCAAGGTAAGGACGGGCCTCGGCTGGCGCGTTTCTCTGGAGATACAAGGTGCCGAGGTTGTAGTAAGCGACCGGATCGTTGGGCATGGTGGCAATCACCTGCTCGAAAGCCACTGCGGCTTCCACTAAATAACCGTGTTGAAACAGGGCCACACCGTAGGTGAGGTTATTACGTTGGAATTCGTCGTGAAAAACCTTCCCTGGAAAAGGGAGCGCCTTCTCCCAGAAGCCTGCTGTAGTATTCGGAATTGCTTGGGCGTCTTTTAGCAAAGTGACCGGATCTAACTCTCCTTGATACACCTTGACCATGCGGTTCTCGCGGTTCAAGAGCAAGGAGCTGGGAATTCCGAGATCCCTGCGGCGGTCGAATAGGAAGCGATATGTCACATTGTAGACGCCGGCGACTTGCTCCGTAGCAAGCAGGAACGGCAGCGAGAGTCTTTCCCGTGAGGCGAAATCTTGCACCTGCACCTGATCCTGGGGATTATCGACATTGATACACAACAATTGAAGGTCATGTGCGGCAAAATCTTCCTTATGCTTATGAAAGAGTCTCAGTTGTTCAAGGCATCCAGGCGCTACCATCGCCCAGAAATGCAGAAGTATGAGCTGCCCGCGAAAAGACGAAAGCTGCTTGTTCGTGCCTGAGAGGTCTGGTAAGGAAAAGTCCGGTGCAGGCAGCGGCTCGAGGAGCCAGGTTCCAACGGAGGCCGGCGATTGCTCCACCATCTCCGGTTCGCCGCTTTGCGCATAGGCTGGCGGCGAGGCCCGAAACGGTGTGGCATGAAAGTTCTGGGATCCCTCTTCGACTTCGATGCGGTGGTTGACGGGCAATTGTTCGAAAACCTGTGCGACGCCATTGGGCCAACGGACCGTAGCGCGGACGGCGCTGTCGGTTCTCCCAATTCCAAAAAAAAGTTCTTTGCTGTGCTGTGACAAGAAGCCAGAGCCAGCCTGCAGATACTTGGTCTGTCGATGACCGTCGGCTTCAACCGTAACGGCAGATCCGATCGCATCGCGATTGCTTCTTGTGCCCCGAAGACGAAAGACGATCGATGACCCAACATCGCTCATCGCATTGTGAAGGATCCGAATCTGCGGGGCGGTCCTGTTTTTCAATATGATTTCCAACCGACCGTCTAGGTCAATGTCGGCTAGGGAAAAAGAACGGCTATCATCCGGAAAATCCAAGCCGACTATCCCGGAAACATCCGAAAATGTGCCGTCTCGATTGTTGGCGAAGACCACGTTACGCTCGTGACCGTTCCATGTCGAGTCAGAGCGAATGAGTTCATTAATAGCATTCCAGCCTCGTTCGTAACTTTCAGAAGGGGTGGCAGTCTGCGGCGATTTGGAAACGACCTGACGCCAGAAAAAGCTCGAAACATCGCGGTCATCCAGACCGGTGATATAGCCATTCGCGACATAGAGATCCGGAAAACCGTCGTGGTCGAAGTCCCA
>Ga0187777_10001911_pt1 | contig 13405 bp, 15 predicted proteins | sample 1015_Q2_SP5_10_M_FD_132416 | JGI IMG/M metagenome (GOLD analysis project Ga0187777, IMG submission 132416) | Tropical peat soil microbial communities from peatlands in Department of Meta, Colombia - 1015_Q2_SP5_10_MG | ecosystem: Environmental > Terrestrial > Soil > Wetlands > Peat | place...
GAGCCCGCCGCGATGGAGGAGCTGCACCGGGTGCTCTCCCTTGCAGACGAAGTTCTCCGTCACAAGATCCTTCGCATCCCCGAGCAGGTCTACGGCAAGCTCGCCGGCTCGGCACCGGAGCGGCGACCCGGCCCGCCCGAGCCGGCCGAACCGCCGGCGAGCACGCCCGAGCTCGTGGAGCACGTCGAGGGTTCCGTGACGGACGCATAGGAGCGCAGAGGAGAAGGACAACATGGCAGACAGCACCGTCACGATCGTCGGCAACCTCACGCGCGACCCCGAGATCCGGTACACCCCGTCGGGAGCCGCGAAGGCGAGCTTCGGCGTCGCCGTGAGTCGCCGCTGGCAGAACCGCCAGTCGCAGGAATGGGAGGAGCAGACCAGCTTCTTCAACGTCGTGTGCTGGCGCGACATGGCCGAGAACGTCTCCGAGTCCCTGGGCAAGGGCTCGCGAGTCATCGTCACCGGCCGGCTCGAGCAGCGCAGCTGGGAGACCGAGAACGGGGACAAGCGGAGCGTCGTCGAGATCGTGGCCGACGAAGTCGGTCCCTCGCTCCGGTGGGCGACCGCGCAGACCACCCGCAACGAACGCCGCGGAGCCGGCAGCTCGAGCGGTGGTGGTGGTGGTGACTTCGGTGGGAGCCCGAGCGGCGGGGGCGCGTCGGCGACCGACGACGACTACGGCGAGGAGCCCTTCTGATGGCGAGAGACCGACGCACGAAGACTGCGGCCACCGATCGTCGGCGGCCGCAGAAGAAGAAGGTGTCGATCCTGAACACCGAAGGCGTGGAGTGGGTCGACTACAAGGACGTGAACCTCCTTCGGCGGTTCATGTCGGAGCGGGCGAAGATCCGCGCTCGTCGCGTCACCGGCAACTCGGCGCAGCAACAGCGCGCGGTGGCGCGTGCGATCCGGGTCGCGCGTGAGATGGCGCTCCTTCCCTACAGCGTGCGGCAGGTCACGCAGCGCAAGGGAGGCCGGCGTGATCGCGAGCGCGAGCCGCGCGACGAGACACGCGACGACGTGCGCGCGCCGGTCGGCGACGACACCGACGCGGAGGCGTTCGCCGTCGAAGAAGCCGACCCGGCCACGGCCGAGCTGCTCGGCGAGGACGACGGGGCCGGCGTCGGTTCCTCGGGAGGCACGCTCGACGCCGACACGGCAGGGGAGGACGACGAGTGAAGATCGTGCTCCGGGAGGATGTCGACACGCTCGGGCGCAAGGGCGACCTCCTCGACGTCGCCGACGGGTACGCGCGGAACTACCTCGTGCCCCGTGGGCTCGCGATCAGGGCCACCAAGGGCGTGGTCGCCCAGGCCGAATCGATGAAGCGGAACCGTGAAGCCCGCGAGGTGCGCGAGCGAGCGGCGGCGGAGGACCTCGCGGGCCGCCTCACCGCCGGTGGTCCGGTGCGGGTCGAGGCGCGCGCGGGTGAGGGCGGGAAGCTCTTCGGGTCGGTCACCTCGGCGGACATCGCCGCCGCGCTGCTCGAGCGCGCCGGCACCGAGATCGACCGCCGCCACGTGCTGCTCGACGAGCCGCTCCACGAGCTCGGCGAGGTCGAGGTGACGGTGCGCCTGCACCCCGAGGTCGTCGTTCCCGTGACCATCGCCGTCGTCGCGGCCTGACTACTCGCTCGCTCGCTGCCTCGGGGCGTGAAAAAAACGGGGGAGCGGGCCCTTGTGGATCGCCGGTGGATAAGTGCGCGGCGGCACGGGAGGTCGATGGGGAGAAGGCGCCCGTCGTCCACATGCGAGCTCTGCTCCGGCGCGCGAGTTGGGAGGGATGGCGCCGCTTTGTCCGCTTGGGTCGCGGCGGCGTTGGTGTCACACCACTCGTTCATGCTGGTTTCGTGACGACCGGCCATCCACAGCGCGCACAAGTTGTCCATCTGTTCCCCCACAGCCAACGTGGCGCACACTCCGAGGCTCAGGCAACGTGAGCGCGCGGGAGGGTGGGGCGGCAGTGGTCCAGACCATCGAGGCGGCGCGCCGCCCGCAGCCGGGGCGGATCCCACCGCACAATCTCGAAGCCGAGGAGTCGCTGCTCGGGGCGATGCTCCTGTCGCGCGACGCGATCACCGCGGCCGTCGAAGCACGAGTCGACGCCGCCGACTTCTACAAGCCCGCCCACGGGCACGTCTACGACGCGATCCAGTCGCTGTACGGGCAGGGTGAGCCGGCCGATCCGGTGACCGTCGCCGAGGAACTGCGCCGCGCCGACTACCTCGAGTTCGTGGGCGGGCGCGCCGCCCTGCTGCAGATCCAGGCGTCCACACCGGCGTCGGCGAACGCCGGCCACTACGCCCGCATCGTCAACGAGCTCGCGCTCCTGCGCCGGCTGATCGGTGTGGCGGCCGACATCGCCGAGATGGGCTACGACATCCAGGACGACGTCACCGAAACGCTCGATCGCGCCGAGTCGCTCGTGTTCGAGGTCGCCGAGCGGCGGGTGTCGGAGTCGATGGTCGGGATCCACGACGCGCTCCAGGACACGCTCGACGACCTCGAGGCGCGCTACGGCGACTCCGCCGAGCTCGTCGGTGTCCCCACCGGGTTCGACGACCTCGACGCCATCCTCAACGGGCTCCAGAAGTCGAACCTCGTGATCGTCGCGGCCCGCCCCGGCATGGGGAAGACGAGCCTCGCGCTCGGCATGGCACGCCACGTCGCGACGCAGACCGGCCGGCCGGTCGTGTTCTTCTCGATGGAGATGGGCTCCCTCGAGCTCACGAAGCGCCTCCTCGCGATGGAAGCGCGCGTCGAAGCCACGCGGCTCTGGACGGCTCACCTGTCCGACGGTGACTGGTCGCGCCTCAGCCACGCGGTCGGCCGCCTGGCGGAAGCGAAGCTGTTCATCGACGACAACCCCCACTGCACGGTGATGGAGATGCGGGCGAAGGCGCGGCGCATGCGGGCGCGCTACGGCGATCTCGCGCTCATCGTCGTCGACTACGTGCAGCTCATGACGCCGAGCACGTCGCGTCGACTCGAGAACCGGCAGATCGAGGTGTCGGAGATCTCGCGCGGCCTCAAGATCCTCGCTCGCGAGCTCGAGTGCCCCGTCGTCGCGCTGTCGCAGCTCAACCGTCAGGTCGAGTACCGCCAGGACAAGCGGCCGATGCTCGCCGACCTGCGCGAGTCGGGCGGGCTCGAGCAGGACGCCGACGTCGTCACCTTCATCTACCGGGACGAGATCTACAACCCCGAGTCCGACGACCGCGGCAAGGCGGAGATCATCGTGGCGAAGCACCGCAACGGCCCCACCGGGAAGGCCGAGTTGGCCTTCCTGCCCCAGCGCGCCGAGTTCGAGAACATGGCGCCCGACTAACGCGTCTCCACCCGCGCCTTGAGCGCCGCGTTCATCGCCACGAAGCCCTGCTCGGTCTGGGCGAGGAGTCGACCGAGGAAGGGTACGAGCGCGCCGCGGAACGTCTCGCGCTGCGTGAAACGGCTCGACCCGTTGCTCCCGGGCTCGATCACGAACTCGTGCTCGCCGTCGAAGAGTCCGGGGATGCCGAGGTGCCCGAGCCACGAGAGCTGACGCGCAAGGACGGCGGAGCGCACGCGCGGCTTCATCGTAACGGTGCGCCCGCCGGGCGACCGGAGGTCGACACGCAGATGCTCGCCGGGCACCGCCGGACCGCTGATGGAGGTGATGAAGGGGTTCCACTCGGGATACGCGGCGAAGTCGGTGAGTACGTCCCACACCTCGCTCGGTGTGGCGTCGAGGTCGACGGTGGTCTCGAGCACTCGCATGGCTCCTCCTACAAACACAACATCTGTTGTGATAACAGTATGCACCAGACCGTCGACAAATGCAACCTTTGTTGCAAGAATGGTGGGGTGAAGCCTGGAGAGGCCCGCCCCGGCGGCCGCAGCGCGCGGACGCGCCGGCAGGTCCTCGACGCCACCGTCGACCTGCTCGCCGAACGGGGCTACGAGGCGCTGACCTACGAGGCGGTGGCCGAGCGCTCGGGCGTGCACAAGACCACCGTCTACCGGCGGTGGCCCACCAAGGCCGAGCTCGTCGCCGACGCGGCGCGCCAACGCAGCGAGCAGCTCGTCGACGTGCCCGACACCGGCACCCTCCGCGGGGACCTCACCGCGCTGGCGCGCTCGGTCGCCGCCAACATCGGCTCCGACCTCGGCGGCGCCATGACCAGGACGCTCGTCGCCGCCGCGGCGACGTCACCGTCGGTCGCGGACGCCTCCCGCACCTTCTGGTCGGAGCGGTTGCGGCTCACGTCCGCCATCGTCGAGCGGGCCGTCGCACGGGGCGAGCTCCCCTCGGGCACCGACGCGCACCTGGTGCTGGAGGCGCTCATCGGGCCGCTGTACGTGCGCCTGCTCCTGACCGGCGAGCCGCTCGACCGTGCGGTGGCGGATCAGGTCGCGGCCGCCGTCTCGTCGGGCTGGGCCGCGCCCACTTGATCGGGCACCACGCGGTCGATGCCGTCGAGCAGCTCGTCGAGGTCGGGCCACCAGCGGCCCGCGCCGAGCCGCGGGAGCGTGGCCTCGGCGACGTCGGCGTTCGCCACCGGTACGACTCGCGCCGGCGCGGCGCGGTGCAGGACGCCCAGGTACCAGTGGCGCCGTGTCGGCGCCCACGCCTCGGCGTCGAGCACGAGGTAGTAGTCGGGGAGTTCGAGGGAGCCGGCCCGCCAACGGGCGAGGGTGTCGCTCACCGCCACCTCGAGCTCGCCGACGGGGCCGCGTTCGTCGTACCGGCGAACCCACGCGCTCGCCGTCGCGTCGAGTGGGTCCGCGTCGTGCGCGAAGTAGGGCGTGTGCACGCGCGTCGCCGTAGTCCAAGCGGCCACCGCGCGGTCGAGCGCCGCGTCGTCGGGCTCGGGCACCATCGTGGCGACGTTGGCGCCTCGCCCGAGGCGTTCGACGCACGCCCGCGCCCCGTGACCCACGACGCTCACCACGGTCGTCGACGTTCGCCGAGCGGTAGCGCGCATCGCGAGTCAGAACAGGCGCAGGTCGGGCGGCGCGCCCGCGCGCAGCTCGTCGAGGTCGACCTCCACGCAGTCGACGCCGCGGCTCTGCGCGAACACCCGCGCCTGCGGCTTGATGCGCGTGGCCACGAAGAGCCCCTTCGTCGGTGCGAGGCTCGGGTCGAGGTCGAGCCGTTCCTGGTAGCGGAGCAGTTGCTCCACGCCGGCGATCTCACCCACGCGCTTCACCTCGACCACGATGGCGCGACCGTCACCGTCGCGGCACAACAGGTCGACGGGGCCGATGTCGGTCGGGTATTCGCGTCGAACGAGGCGGAGACCGTCGCGCAGCGCGGCGACTCGGCGCGCGAGCAGCTCCTGCAGCTCGGCCTCCACGCCGTCCTTGGCGAGCCCGGGGTCGTCTCCGAGCTCGACCGTGTAGTCGTGCACGACCTCGTGCAGCTCGACGGTGAGGCGTTCGCCACCCGGGTTCGTCGCGACGAGCCGGCCGTCGTCCTCCCGGATCGTGCACGGCGGGCTCATCCAGTTCAGCGGCTTGTACGCCTTCGTGTCGGCGTGCACCGCGATCGAGCCGTCGGCCTTGAGCAGGAGCAGTCGAACGGCGCGCGGCAATCGGGCACCGAGCCGGCCTTCGTACTCCACCGAGCAGTCCGCGACCAGCACCCGCATGCAGGCGTACGCTACCGCCGCGTCACGGCCGGTCGGAGGTGTCGACGTGTTGGTTCTCGGTGCGTACTACGACGGTCTCTACAAGATCGTGCTGCTCCTGCACATCTTCTGCGCCATCGTCGGGTTCGGTGCGGTGTATCTCAACGCGCTGTACGGGCAGCAGATCCGCAAGCACCCCGGCCGCGAAGGAATCGCGATCCACGACGCGAACTTCTTCGTCTCGGGCATCGGCCAGTACTTCATCTACGGCGTGTTCGTGTTCGGCTTCTTGCTCGTGTTGCTGAGCGACGACACCTGGAAGTTCTCGCAGACGTGGATCTGGCTCGCGATGCTCCTCTACATCGTCGCCCTCGGCGTGTCGCACGGTGTGCTCCTGCCGGCGGTGAAACGTATGGGGGTGCTGATGCGGGAGATGGCCGACGCCGGTCCCCCGCCCGCCGGCACCGCGCCCTCGGGACCGCCACCGCAGGTGGCCGAGCTCGGTGCCCTCGGGAAGCGAGTCGGCGCGGCCGGCGCGTTCCTCGACGTCATGCTCGTGGTCATCCTGATCCTGATGATCTGGCGACCGGGCGCGCCCGGGTTCTGAGCCCGATCGGCACGGGTCGTCGAGGCCGCCGTACGATGCGGACGAGATGGACTACGACGAGATCCTGCGCGAGCTGATCACCGCGCTCGGCGCGGCGCTGTTCGTGGCCAACCTCTGGGCCTTGCTGCGGCGGCCGCAGGACGCGGACCGCGTGCGCGCGAACACCGTGGCACGGGCGCGTCCCGGGAGCCCGGTCCGCGGCCAAGCGCACCCGGCGGCGAAGCGGGAGCTGGCGCAGGCGCCGGTCGCGCGGACCGTCACCTTCATGGTGCTCGGCTTCGTGGTGATGATCGCCGGCATCGCGTCGCTCACCGCCTGAGCGCGATGGACGACGGGCCGCTCGCCGGGGTCCGCGTCGTCGATCTCGCCGTGGCCCGCGCCGGGCCCACGTGCGTCCGGCAGCTCGCCGACTTCGGCGCCGACGTCGTGCAGGTGTGCGCGCCCACCGGACACACGTCGTTCGCGTCACGCGGCTCCGACGGCGCCAACCTGCACCGAAACAAGCGCTCGATGATCGTCGACCTCGCGACCGACCGTGGGCACGACGTGCTGCTCCGGCTCGTCGAGCGGGCCGACGTGCTGGTCGAGAACTTCCGGCCGGCCGTCAAGCACCGGTTGCGCATCGATCCGGACACCCTCTGGTCGGTGAACCCGCGTCTCGTGTACGCCAGCATCTCGGGCTTCGGCCAGGACGGGCCGTACGCCGATCGCCCCGGTGTCGACCAGATCGCCCAAGGCCTCGGGGGCATCATGAGCGTCACCGGCCCGCCCGGCACCGGACCGTGGCGGGCGGGGATCGCGATCTCCGACACCGCCGCGGGCACGTTGCTCGCGCAGGGAGTCCTCGCGGCGCTGTTCGCACGCGAGCGCACCGGTCGCGGTCAGTGGGTGCGAACGTCGCTGCTCGAAGCGATGATCAGCTTCATGGACTTCCAGGCGGCGCGCTGGTTGATCGACCACGAGGTTCCCGGTCAGGTCGGCAACCAGCACCCGACGATCGTGCCGATGGGTGCGTACGCGACCGCCGACGGCTACCTGAACGTCGCGGGCATGGGCGACTTCGCGGGCTTCTGCGCGCTGCTCGACGTCCCCGAGCTCGCCGGCGACCCGCGCTTCGCCGACGGAGACGCGCGGCTGCGCCATCGTCACGAGCTCGACGCCGCCCTCGCCGACGCGTTCCGAGCCCGCGGGACGGCCGAGTGGGTGGAGCGGCTGTCGACGATCGTGCCGTGCGGCCCGGTGCTCGCGATCGACGAGGTGTTCGACGATGCGCAGGTGCGTCACCTCGGGATGACGCGGACCGTTCTCGATCCCGACGGGCGTGCCATCGAGGTGTTGCGCCCGCCGGTCACGCTCTCCGACACGCCGGTGAGCGTTCGGCGCGGTCCGCCGTCGGCCGGTGAGCACACGCGCGACGTGCTGCGGGAGCTCCGTTACTCGTCGGAGGAGATCGACGAACTGCTCGCGAATGGCGCGGTGGCGACGGAACCTCGCCGATGACCGCGACCGAGCTCGACACCGGCACCCCCAAGATGCTCGCCCGCGTCGACGACGGCATCGGCTGGATGATCTACAACAATCCGGAGCGTCACAACGCGATGTCGGTCGAGATGCAGCTCGCGGTGCCGCGCATCCTGACCCGGTTCCAGCAGGATCCCGACGTGCGCATCGTCGTGATCGCCGGCGCGGGAGAGCGAGCCTTCGTGTCGGGCGCCGACATCTCGGAGTTCGGCGCGCGCCGCACCTCGGTCGAGGCCCGCGCCGACTACGACGCGCGCATGGCCGAGACGTGGAGCGCGTGGCGCGCGCTCGACAAGCCGGTGATCGCGATGATCCGCGGCTACTGCATGGGCTTCGGGCTGCTCGCCGCGCTCCAAGCCGACATCCGCATCGCGGCCGAAGGCAGCGAGTACGCCGTCCCGGCCGCGCGCCTCGGGCTCGGCTACGCGTTCGGGGGCGTCGAGCAGCTCGTCGCCGTCGTCGGCGCGTCGTGGACGGCGGAGATCCTCTTCTCGGCCCGCCGGCTCTCTGCCGCCGAGGCATTGCACATCGGGCTCGTGAACCGCGTGGTCCCGGCCGACCAGCTCGAGGCGGAGGTGCTCGACCTCGCGCGGACGATCGCCGCCAACGCACCGCTGACCGTGCGCGCGTGCAAGGTCGCGATTCGCGAGGCGATGCGCCCGCCCGCCGATCGCGACCGTGAGCTCGTGGCCGAGCTGGTCGAGGCGTGCTTCCGATCGGCCGACTACCTCGAGGGCCAGGCCGCGTTCGCCGAGAAGCGAGACCCGCGCTTTCGCGGCGAGTAGCACGCCCGCACAGCCTTGACACCCCATCGCCGGCCTGTTAGGCACGCGCTCAAGTGCTGCTCGCCGACCCCGAACCGCGGACGCGTCACTACCCCGTCATCTCGGTCGACGACCATCTCATCGAACCGCCCGACCTGTTCGAGGGACGGATGCCCGCCCGGCTGTCCGAGCGGGCGCCGCGAGTCGTCGAGGTGTCACCGACCGGCGGGCAGGGATGGCTGTTCGAGGGCGACCTCTACCCGAACATCGGGTTGAACGCCGTCGTCGGTCGGCCCCGGCACGAGTGGAGCTTGGAACCCACGCGCTACGACGAGATGCGCGCGGGCTGCTGGGACATCGGTGCCCGCATCGCCGACATGGACGCGGCCGGCATCTGGGCCTCGCTGTGCTTCCCCTCGGTGATCGCCGGCTTCGCCGGGACGGTGTTCTCGCGGAGCAAGGACCCGGAGCTCGGGCTCGCGTGCGTGCGGGCGTGGAACCGTTGGCACCACGAGGTCTGGGCGGCTGCCCGCCCTGAGCGCATCATCCCCCTCCAGATCACGTGGCTGCTCGACCCCGCCGTCGCCGCCAGCGAGGTCCGCCACAACGCCGAGCTCGGCTTCCGGGCACTGAGCTTCCCGGAGGACCCGGCGAACCTCGGGCTGCCGTCGATGCACACGGAGCACTGGGATCCGCTGCTGGCCGCTTGCGAGGAGACCGACACCGTGGTCTGCCTCCACACCGGCTCGGCGGGTTGGCCGGGCGGTCAGCCGCGCGACGTGCCGGTCGAGGAGCTGACGACGCTGTTCCCGGTCCACGGCGTCACCGCCACCGCCGAGTGGCTGTGGGCCCGGATACCGCTGCGGTTCCCGCGCCTCGACATCGCGCTGTCCGAGGGAGGGATCGGCTGGGTGCCGATGCTGCTCGACCGTCTCGACTACGTCGCGACACATTCGGCGGGCGGGGCCGCGGGTGTCTGGGACGGTGACCTCACCCCGAGCGAGGCGGTCAAGAGGAACTTCTGGTTCTGCAGCATCGACGACCCGACCACGCTCCGGGTCCGGGATCGCATCGGTGTCGACCACATCATGGTCGAGACCGACTACCCGCACGCCGACTCGAGCTGGCCCGACACCCAGGAGCTCCTCGCCGCCCGCCTCGGCGCGCTGCCCCGTCCCGAGATCGACGCCATCACGCACGAGAACGCCGCCCGCCTGTTCCGCCACCCGCTGCCGCCGCCCGACTGGCAGGAGCGCGCGCCCGGTGCTTGACCTGCTGATCCGGGGTGGCGCCGTCGTCGACGGCACCGGCGCGCCCCGCCGGGTCGCGGACCTCGGCGTTCGGGCGGGCCGGATCGCGGTGATCGGCGAGGCGGACGAGCCCGCCGTCCGCACCGTCGACGCCTCCGGCCTGGTCGTCGCCCCCGGCTTCGTCGACATCCACACCCACTACGACGCCCAGCTCTTCTGGGACCCCATGGCCAGCCCGTCGCCGCTCCACGGCGTCACCACGGTGTTCGGCGGGAACTGCGGCTTCAGCCTCGCGCCGCTCCGGCGACACGACGACTACGTGATGCGGATGATGGCCAAGGTCGAAGGCATCCCGCTCGCCGCCCTCGAGCAGGGCCTGCCGTGGGACTGGACGTCGTTTCCCGAGTGGCTGCACCGGATCGAGCGACCCTTCGCGGTGAACGCCGGCTTCCTGTGCGGCCACTCCGCGTTGCGGCGCGCGGTGATGGGTGAGGACGCGGTCGGTGGGACCGCGTCACCGCGCCACGTCGACGAGATGGTGCACTTGCTGCACGACGCCCTCGCGGCCGGGGCGATGGGGTTCTCCACGTCGACGGCTCCACCCCACAACGACGGCGCCGGCCGACCCGTGCCGTCACGAGCCGCGGAGCCGGAGGAGGTGCTCGCGCTCGCCGCCGCGCTCCACGACCACCCCGGCACCACGCTGGAACTGATCTTCGCGGGGTGCCTCAACGAGTTCTCGCCCGGCGAGGTCGACCTCATGGCGTCGATGTCGCTCCTCGCCAACCGTCCCGTCAACTGGAACATCCTCGGTGTCTCGGCGCAGTCGAAGGCTCGCTGCGAGCAGCAGTTGCACGCGTCGACGGTCGCGGCCGCGCGCGGCGCGCGCGTCGTCGCCCTCACGTTGCCGCGCACGAACGGCATGCGGATGACGTTCCTGAGCGGGGCACCCCTCGACGGCCTGCCCGGCTGGCGCGAGGTCATCGCCCTGCCGGTCTCGGAGCGGGCGCGGGCGCTGGCCGACCCCGACGTTCGGCGGCGGCTGGCGGCCGGCGCCGCGTCCGACGAGGCCGGCGCGCTGCGCTACGTGGCGAACTGGCCCGCGCTCAGCATCGTGGAGACCTTCGCCTCGTCGAACCGGCAGTACGAGGGCCGCACCGTCGCCGACGTCGCGAGCGAGCGGGGGCAGGACCCCTTCGACGCGCTGCTCGACGTCGTGCTCGTCGACGACCTGCGCACCGGGCTCCGCCCGCCCGCGCCCGCCGACAGTGCCGAGGGTTGGGAGTACCAGACCGAGGTGTGGCGTGACCCTCGCACGATGATCGGCGGCAGCGACGCCGGCGCGCACCTCGACATGATGTGCGGCGCCGTCTACAGCACCTCCCTCCTCGCGAGCGTGCGCGCGCACGGCGGGATGAGCGTCGAAGAGGCGGTCCAACTGCTGTCCGACGCTCCCGCGCGCTTCTACGGAGTGCGCGAGCGGGGACGGCTCGTCGAGGGGTGGCACGCCGACCTCGTCCTCTTCGATCCCGACACCGTGGCGTTCGGCACCGAGTGCACCCGGCTCGACCTTCCGGGGGGTGCGCCCCGCTTGTACACCGAGTCGACGGGCGTCGAGCACGTGTTCACGAACGGGACCCAGGTCGTGGCCGACGGTGTGCTCACGGGCGCGACCCCCGGGGGGCTCCTCCGCTCGGGCCGCGACACCGAGAGCGTCACCGTGCCCGGCGGCGCCTGAGCGCCGGCTGCGACGAGGCGCGTGATGCCTCCCGAGTAGTAGAGAACGGCAGGTGAGGCGGATCCGGGCGCTGGCCGCCACGGTCGTCGTCGGTGCGAGCGCGCTCGCGTCGGCACCGGCGATCGCCGCGAGCCACCGGCCCGGTTCCGGGCAGTTCTCCGCCGCGGTGCAGACCCGCCTCCAGAACGTGGTGAACCAGGTGCGCCGGCTCGGCGTTCCGGGGGTCGCGGTCGCGGTCGTCGTGCCGGGTACCGGCACGTTCGTCCGGACCGTCGGCACCGCGAGCTACCAACTGTCGACGCCGGTCACCTCGTCGACGCACTTCCGCATCGGCAGCATCACCAAGACCCTCACCGCGACCGCCGCCCTCCAGCTCGTCGCCGCCGGGAAGTTGAGCCTGACCGACACCATCGACCAGTGGGTGCCGCAGGTGCAGAACGCGAACGAGATCACCGTGCAGATGCTGCTGAACATGACGGCGGGCATCGCCGACGAAGGCGCGCCCGGCTCGTTGCTCGACCAGCAGGTTGCGGCGAACCCGACGCAGGCGTACACACCCGAGCAGATCGTCGCGCTCGCGGTGCAGCAGGGTCCCGCGGCCGCGCCGGGGACGTTCGTCTACTCCGACACCAACTACGCGATCCTCGGGATCATCGCCCAGGACGTGAGCGGCACCGCGATCCCGACCCTCCTCCAGCGGGTGGCCGGCAAGGCGGGGCTCACCGGCACGTCGTACCCGACCACCACGGCGATTCCCACTCCGGCCGCGGTCGGCTACGCCGCGGCCCCGGGTCAGCACGCGCCGGCGAACCCGTTCGACCCGTCGCAACTCGGCGCGGCCGGCGCGATGATCTCGGACCTCACCGATCTCCGCGCGTGGGCACCGCAGAACGCGACAGGGCGGTTCCTCACTGCTGCGATGCAGCGCGCGCGTGTCCAGACCGTTCCCACGGGGATCACCTTCGCGCCGCTGCCGAAGACCGGTGTCACCGCGCCGCTCACGGTCGCGTACGGACTCGGCATCGCGAACGCGAGTGGGTGGCTGGGCCACAACGGCGTGGCGCCCGGCTTCACGTCGGAGATGTGGTACCTGCCCGCGAAGAAGGCGACGATCGTGGTGTTGCTCAACGCGGAGGTTGTGCAGAACAACCAGATCCAACCGGTCGCCGACGAGATGTTCGCCTCGTTCGCCCGCATCGTGAATCCCTGAGCCGCGCGCCGCGTCTCCACCCGCGGTGCTTTGTTAGCCTGCGGGTGCGCTCGAGGAGCGGGAGAGGACCACATGACCAAGACGGCCATCATCTCGGTCGACGGGCACGTGAAGGCCTCACGGAACGAGTACCGCGACTACCTGCCGAAGCAGTACCTCGAGGAGTACGACGAGCAGGTGAAGGCGGCCGAGGAGGCCGAGACACCCGACGCCGGGAACCTGCACCCGGATCTCGCTCCGGAGCAGCAGTGGGACTCCGACCTTCGGACGGGGAGCCTCGAGCGCATCGGCGTGGTGGCCGAGGTGCTGTTCCCGAACGGCCAGCCGTTCCAGCTCAATCCGCTCGACGACCATCCGCGCGCCGCCAACCCCGAGCTCGCGGAGGCGGGCCGTCAGGCCTACAACCGCTGGCTGGTCGACTTCTGCGCGCTCACCCCCGACCGGCGCCGGGGCCAGATGCAGACGTCGTTCCGCGACGTCGACCGCGCCGTGCGAGACATCCACTGGGCGAAGGAGCACGGCCTCGGCGGGATCATGATCCCGGAGTTCACGCCCGAGAGCCGCGCGTTCGTCGACCCGGACCTCGACCCGATCTGGGCCGCGTGCGTCGAGACCGGTCTGCCGCTCAGCGCTCACGGCGGCGCCAGCCTGCCGGGCTACGGCCCTGCCGGGTTCGCCGCGATGGTGACCGTCATGGCGGAGAA
>Ga0187777_10001912_pt1 | contig 13403 bp, 8 predicted proteins | sample 1015_Q2_SP5_10_M_FD_132416 | JGI IMG/M metagenome (GOLD analysis project Ga0187777, IMG submission 132416) | Tropical peat soil microbial communities from peatlands in Department of Meta, Colombia - 1015_Q2_SP5_10_MG | ecosystem: Environmental > Terrestrial > Soil > Wetlands > Peat | place...
ATTAACCACGGAAGATAAACTCATTCTGTAAGTCTCTGCGCAGGGTACGCCTCCGCCCGTCGGCAGAGTGCCAGATCTCTACAGAGGCGGAGTAAATGGTAGCTGAACTGGTGGGCGGTGACGGACTCGAACCGCCGACATCCTGCGTGTAAAGCAGGCGCTCTACCAACTGAGCTAACCGCCCACTTGAAGCCCAATACCGCCTGTAAGCCACAAGATGCAAGTCGCGCATCCGTTGCGAAAACGGCGCCTTGCGGCGCCGTTTTCAATTCGGGTTCCGAAGGCGTTCAGTGCGCAGTCAGACCTGAACCGTCCTCGTCCACCGCAGCCTCGGCGCCCGCGGCCTCGGCCGCGAGTTTGGCGCTCGCCTCGTCCCATTCGATCGGCTCCGGCTTACGCACGAGCGCACGCTCAAGCACTTCGTCCATGCGCGTGACCGGAACGATGTCGAGACCTTTCTTGATCGCATCGGAGATTTCCACCAGGTCCTTGGCGTTTTCCTCCGGGATCAGCACCGTTTTCATACCGCCACGCGCGGCGGCGAGAAGCTTTTCCTTCAAGCCGCCGATCGGCAGCACACGGCCGCGCAGCGTGATCTCGCCCGTCATTGCCACATCGCGGCGTACCGGAATGCCGGTCATCACCGAGACAATGGCCGTGACCATCGCAACGCCGGCCGACGGCCCATCCTTGGGTGTCGCGCCTTCCGGCACGTGCACGTGGATATCGCGCTTGTCGAAAAGCGGCGGCTCGATGCCGAAGGCGACCGCGCGGGAACGCACGTAAGACGCCGCCGCCGAGATCGACTCCTTCATAACGTCACGCAGATTGCCCGTGACAGTCATCTTGCCCTTGCCGGGCATCATCGCGCCTTCGATGGTCAGCAATTCGCCGCCCACATCGGTCCAAGCCAATCCGGTGACGACGCCAACGAGGTCCGCCTCCTCGATCTCGCCGTAGCGAAATTTCGGCACGCCAAGATAGTCGCCGAGGCTCGCAGCGGTGACCTCGATAGATTTCTTCTTCGAGGTCATCAGCTCCTTAACCGCTTTGCGGATCAACGTTGAAAGCTCGCGCTCAAGATTGCGAACGCCCGCTTCTCGCGTATAGCGGCGGATTATCGTGAGCAGCGCCTCATCATCGATCGACCACTCCTTGGAATCGAGGCCGTGCTTGACCACCGCGTGCGGAATGAGGTGTTTGCGCGCGATCTCGACCTTTTCGTCCTCTGTGTAACCCGCGATCCGAATGATCTCCATGCGGTCCATCAGCGGCGGCGGGATGTTGAGGGTGTTCGCCGTCGTGATGAACATCACATGCGACAGGTCGTAATCGACCTCCAGATAGTGGTCGTTGAACGTATGATTTTGCTCGGGGTCGAGCACCTCGAGCAAGGCCGATGACGGATCGCCGCGGAAATCGGCGCCCATCTTGTCCACCTCATCGAGCAGGAATAGCGGGTTCGAGGTCTTGGCCTTGCGCATCGACTGAATGACCTTGCCTGGCATCGAGCCGATGTAAGTGCGCCGGTGGCCGCGGATCTCGGCTTCATCGCGCACGCCGCCCAATGATACGCGCACAAATTCGCGGCCCGTTGCCTTCGCAATCGACTTGCCAAGCGAGGTTTTGCCAACGCCCGGAGGGCCGACCAGACAGAGGATCGGCCCGGTCAGTTTGTTGGCGCGCTGCTGCACGGCCAGATATTCGACGATGCGCTCCTTGACCTTCTCCAGGCCATAGTGATCCGCGTCGAGGATCTGCTCAGCCAGCTTGAGATCCTTCTTGACCTTGCTCTTTTTGTTCCACGGGATCGACAGCAGCCAGTCCAGGTAGTTGCGCACGACCGTTGCTTCCGCCGACATCGGAGACATCTGGCGGAGCTTCTTGAGCTCGTGCGTCGCTTTCTCTCGCGCTTCTTTGGAGAGCTTGGTCTTTTTGATCTTGTCTTCCAGCTCTTGCAGCTCGTCGCGACCTTCTTCGTCGCCGAGTTCCTTCTGGATCGCTTTCATCTGTTCATTGAGATAGTACTCGCGCTGGGTCTTCTCCATCTGCCGCTTGACGCGGGTGCGGATGCGCTTTTCGACCTGAAGAACGGAAATCTCGCTCTCCATCAACCCGAGCACCTTTTCCAGGCGTTGGGTGACAGACGGCGTTTCCAGAATGTCCTGCTTGTCAGGTATTTTGACCGCAAGGTGTGAAGCAACGGTGTCGGCGAGCTTGGCGTAATCCTCAATCTGCTGGATCACACCCATGACTTCAGGAGACACCTTCTTGTTCAGCTTCACGTAATTTTCGAATTCATTGACGACCGAGCGCGCCATAGCTTCGGCTTCGACACGGTCTCCCGTGTCGTCGGCAAGCGCGGTCGCGTCGGCTTCGTAGTAGTCGACCCGGTCCGTGTATTTGAGCACCTTCGCACGCGTAGCGCCTTCAACCAGCACTTTGACCGTGCCGTCGGGCAGCTTGAGAAGTTGCAACACGCTCGCCAGCGTCCCGACCTCGAAAATCGCGTCGGTTGCGGGATCGTCATCAGAAGCATTCTTCTGCGTGGCCAGCAGGATAAAGGTGTCGGAACGCATCACCTCTTCCAGCGCCTTGATCGACTTTTCACGGCCGACAAAGAGCGGAACGATCATATGCGGGAACACCACGATGTCGCGCAGCGGCAATACCGGATAAGCCCGGGTTTCGCCAGGTTGCAGCTGGGGCCGTGGCTTGGTGGTCATTGGCCTAAGTCCTTTTGTTGTGCCCCTGTCGTTTGACCCGCTTGTGCGGCATCGCACGGCAGTGCCGGTAGATTTGGCAAGGAGGCGCAGGGCGGCGGCCCGGCGCGCCTGAGGGAGGCTACGAAACCCTTGCCCAATGGGTAGTCAGATACGACCTTTCGTACGCCACATGGCTTCCGACGCTATACGTATGGCGGGGCAAAACGCTCCGCAAGAACCCGCTTTTCCACTTAAAGCGAGTCCTTTGTAGGTAACAACCCCGCAAATAGTGCGAATCGGCAGTCTTTTTCCGGAATTTTTGACCCGGGCGCGCCACAGGTTTACGCGCTGGCGCTGCCCGTTTCCGCAGTCCGATCGCTGCGGTCGGCATAGATGTACAGCGGCCGGGCGGTTCCCTCGACGACCTCCTTGGAGATCACGACCTCCTCTACGCCCTCGAGGCTGGGTAGGTCGAACATAGTGTCGAGCAGGATGCCCTCCATGATAGAGCGCAGACCGCGCGCACCGGTCTTGCGATCAATTGCCTTGCGGGCAATGGCGCCGAGCGCCTCTTCGGCCAGCGTCAGATCGATCGATTCCATCTCGAACAGCCGTTGGTACTGCTTGACGAGGGCATTCTTCGGCTCAACGAGGATTTTCTTCAGCGAAGCCTCATCGAGATCTTCAAGTGTGGCGACCACCGGGAGCCGGCCGACGAACTCAGGAATGAGGCCGTACTTGAGCAGGTCCTCCGGCTCAACCTCGCGGAAGATTTCGCCTTGCTTACGGTCTTCCGGCGCAACGACTTTGGCTCCAAAGCCGATTGAGGTTGACCGGCCACGCGCGGAGATGATCTTCTCAAGCCCGGCGAAAGCTCCGCCACAGACAAACAGGATATTGGTGGTGTCGACTTGCAGGAACTCCTGCTGCGGGTGCTTGCGGCCACCCTGCGGCGGCACTGATGCGATCGTACCTTCCATGATCTTGAGAAGCGCCTGCTGCACGCCCTCGCCCGACACGTCGCGAGTAATTGACGGATTGTCGGACTTGCGAGAAATCTTGTCGATTTCGTCGATATAGACGATCCCACGCTGCGCGCGCTCAACGTTGTAATCGGCGGCCTGCAGCAGCTTGAGGATGATGTTCTCGACGTCCTCGCCGACGTAGCCAGCTTCGGTCAACGTCGTCGCATCCGCCATCGTGAAAGGCACGTCGAGGATTCGCGCGAGCGTTTGCGCCAACAGTGTCTTGCCCGAACCTGTCGGTCCGATCAGGAGAATATTCGACTTCGCGAGCTCGACATCATTGTGCTTGGCTTGGTGATTGAGCCGCTTGTAGTGATTGTGGACCGCAACCGACAGCACCTTCTTGGCGTGATCCTGCCCGATGACGTAATCGTCGAGAACCTTGCGGATTTCTTTCGGGGTCGGGATACCGTCGCGCGACTTCACAAGCGAGGATTTGTTCTCCTCGCGAATGATGTCCATGCAAAGCTCGACGCACTCGTCGCAAATGAAGACGGTCGGGCCGGCAATGAGCTTGCGCACTTCGTGCTGGCTCTTGCCGCAGAACGAGCAGTACAGGGTGTTCTTGGAATCGCTACCGCCGACTTTGCTCATTCCATTCTCCGTCACACGCTTCCGTACTACCGTGGTCGGCGAGTTCGCTTACCGCTATCATGCCACAAAGCAAATTTTGCGCCGGACCTCCGGCGCAGCGGCCCTTGATTTTGGGAAGGCCCGCAGTCCCGTCACTCCCTTACAGCATAAGCGAAGCATGCTAACGACCTGATAATCAAGATTCTATTAACGATAAACGCCTCACACGGGCCGCAAAAGCGACCTTTCTCACTCGGCGGAGGCCAGATGGAACCTTGCTCCAGAAACCATCAGGATTTGGACGATATCTCCTCGGGCCGCTTCTCGATAACCTTGTCGACCAGGCCAAACTCCTTGGCCGCCTCGGCGGTAAGAAAATAATCGCGTTCGAGCGCGTCTTCGATCTTCTTCAACGACTGGCCGGTGTGTTTGACGTAGATTTCGTTGAGGCGCTTCTTCAGGTTCAGAATTTCTTGCGCATGCAGCATGATGTCAGTTGCCTGGCCTTGGAACCCGCCCGACGGCTGATGCACCATGATGCGCGCGTTCGGAAGTGCAAACCGCTGATCCTTGGCGCCAGCCGCCAGCAAGAGTGATCCCATGGAGGCGGCCTGCCCCACACAGAGCGTGGACACCGGTGGGCGCACGAATTGCATCGTGTCGTAGATGGCCATACCGGAGGTCACCACACCGCCGGGCGAATTGATGTACATCGAAACTTCTTTTTTTGGATTCTCTGCTTCCAAAAACAGCAGCTGCGCTACCACCAAGCTGGCCACCCCGTCTTCGATCGGCCCGGTGATGAAAATAATCCTCTCCTTCAGGAGCCGGGAGTAAATGTCATAGGCCCGCTCGCCACGGTTGGTCTGCTCCACCACCATGGGGACCAAGTAATTCATGTAGGTATCGAGCGGATCTCTCATTTCGGCTCCTTGACGCGAATCATACAGGCTAGATTAGCCGTGCCGGGGCATCGGGTGATCTATTTTCCCACAAGCTGTGGCGCAAGCCGCCCACACGCTAGATGGTCGAATCTTCTTCCTTGTAGAGCTCCTCGCGGTCGACCTTTTTTTCGGTGACGCTGGCAAGCTCAAGCAGGAAATCCACCGCTTTTTCCTCGAATATCGGCGCTCGCAGGGCGGCCACTGCCTGAGGATTTTGCCGGTAATATTCCCACACTCGCTGCTCTTGTCCGGTAAACTGACGCGCTCGTTCCATCACCGCACGGCTGAGTTCGTCTTCGGCGACAGTGATGTTGTTCTTTTCGCCAATCTCGGCGAGGACCAAACCAAGACGCACGCGACGCTCTGAAATGGCGCGGTATTCGGCTTTAGCCTTTTCTTCAGTGGTTCCTTCATCCGCAAAGGTCTTGCCTTCGGTCTCTAATTCAGAGAGTACCGATTTCCAAACGCGGTCAAATTCGTCCTCAACCAGCGTCGGTGGCGGATCAAACTTGTGCATTTTGTCGAGCTCATCAAGCAGCGCACGCTTGATCTTCTGGCGCGACATCGCTGCATGCTCGCGCGTGATACGGTCTTTCACCGCGTCTCGTAGCTTGACGATCGAATCCAGCCCAAGCGACTTGGCAAAGTCATTATCAACCGCCACCTTACCGGGCACCTCGATTGACTTCGCGGTGACGACAAATTCGGCGTGCTTGCCCGCGAGATCCTGCTTCATGTAGTGCGTCGGAAACGTCACCTTCAGCGTGCGTGTTTCGCCCGTCGTGACGCCGATGAGCTGGTCTTCGAAACCGGGAATGAACGTATTCGATCCGATGAGAACAACTGCATCATCACCGGATCCACCTTCGAATGCGTTGCCATCAATAGTGCCTGCAAAGGAGATCGTGACGCGATCGTTCTTTGCGGCTTTTTCGCCCTTTTCCCTCACTGAATAGGGCTTGTTCTGGTCAGCGATGCGGTTGATGCCCTCCTCGACCTCGGCGTCGGTAACGTCGGCAACGAGCTTGGTCAGCTTGATGGTCTTGAAATCACCGAGCGTAATCGGTGGCACGATCTCGAGCGCCATTGTGTAGTTAAGATCGCTGTTCCCGGCGATCAACTGGTCTATCGCGCCTTCATCGGTCGGCAGCGTTACTTTCGGATCGGCAGCGAGCTTATAGCCGCGTTCGGTCACGATCTGGTTGTTGGCATCGCGGACTGTCGCCTCGATAACCTCGGCCATGGCAGAGCGGCCGTACATGCGCTTGAGGTGGGCCACGGGGACCTTGCCTGGACGGAAGCCGTTGATGCGCACACGGTCCTTCAGGTCGTCCAGGCGCTCATTGACCTTGGCGTCAAGTTCAGCGGCCGGAACGACCACTTTGAATTCTCGCCTGAGGCCTTCCGATAGTGTTTCTGTAACCTGCATTGATCACTACTCGTTGCTTGCACTCACCCGGTACGCATTTGATTTTGAGCCGCCGCGTGCCGGCAGATTTCCAGAAGTCGGGCCGATCGCCCGCGCCTAGTCTAAACCCTTGGCGTGGTGCGGGCGGAGGGATTTGAACCCCCACGACTTTCGTCACGGGAACCTAAATCCCGCGCGTCTACCAATTCCGCCACGCCCGCAAAGGGGCGGTTACAGGAAAATCCTGGCGCCGCAGTCCGGCAGGGCTTAACGCGCCGATACACGCCAATGCAAGACATAACCATCCATCCAAGGCCGCGTAACTTAACCATTTCGCAATAGGGGCCTGCATGAAGCGGGGCATAGGGTGCCCTGGGCCGTTCTGGTCAGTGGGCGGCGGCCAGGGCCGGCAACAACCGCCGGTAAACGCGCGGGAGCGTCTCCGGCAGGTCTTCCGCAATAAGCCCCGGGCCGAATTCGCTCGCAGCTTCGCCATGCAGCCAAGCCCCCGCACACGCAGCCTCAAAGGCGGGCATACCTTGCGCCATAAGGCCCGCAATCACCCCCGCCAGCACGTCCCCTGACCCGGCAGTGGCCAATGTAGGGGGGGCATTATCTGTAATTGTGGCCCGGCCGTCCGCCGCAGCGACAACGGTGTCGGCACCCTTGCAGAGAACAACAGCGCCAACAAATCTTGCCGCTAGGCGAGTTTTTTCAAGTTTATAATTTGATCTAGTTACTTCATCTAAGCTATTGAAAATTCGCGCGAACTCACCTTCGTGCGGCGTCAGTACCACATCGCGACTGGATCGCTTCCCGATTGAGGATCTTAGGGCATCCGGTTTCTCGGCAAAGCTGGTGAGGGCATCCGCGTCAAGCACAACTGCGGCATCCGCCGCCAGCGCCGCGCGAATTTGCTTACGCATTGTCGCACCTACTCCACCGCCGGGGCCTAGGACCACCGCATTCCGCCGTTTGTCCTTGAGAAATTCGGCAAGTTCGGCCTGTCCGTCGACGGCGCGCACCATGATGGCCAGGCTGGACGAGGCATTGACGGTAAGCGCATCCCGCGGGCTAGCGATGGTCACAAGGCCAGCACCAGCCCGCAGCGCGCCACGGGCCGCTAGACGCGCCGCTCCGGTCGTCGACAAGCCCCCGGACACGACGACAGTGTGGCCCCGTGAATATTTGTGTCCACGTGGGTTGGGCCGCGGAAATGCGTGTCCCCACAAACTTGGCGTATTTGCAAAAGTAGCGGGCTTGATCGTGTTGAGCACGCTTGCCGGAATGCCAATATCGGCGACCTCTATGAGGCCGCAGTGCAACCGGCCAGGAAGCAGCAGATGTCCGGTCTTGCGTCGGAAGAATGTGACAGTATGCGTGGCCTCGACCGCGGCCCCCATGGTGGCACCAGTGGTGCCGTTTACGCCGCTTGGAATATCGACTGCAATGACCGGCACCTGGCTGGAATTCATCGCCCGGACCATGGCCCGCGGGAGACCCTCAACTTCCCGATCAAGACCGGCGCCGAACAATGCATCGATGATGATGTCGCAATCAGCAAGCGACACCGGCGAAGCCTCTTCGACCGGGCCGCTCCAGCGATCGGCGGCAAGTGCGGCGTCGCCCTTTAACCGCTCTAGATCCCCTACAAAACTCACGCGGACGGCGTAGCCCCGCTCAGCAAGATGGCGTGCTGCGACAAAACCGTCCCCGCCGTTATTGCCTGGGCCGGCAACGACAACTACGCGGCGGCCCTGCAGCACTCTGCCCGCAGCATCGGCTACAGCGCGGCCGGCATTCTCCATCAGTTCGATACCGGCAATCCCACCGGCGATCGTAAGGCGGTCCGCCTCCGCCATTTCGGCAGTAGTGAGTAATTCAATCATCGACCCGGATGCTAACGGTCGATCCGCCGAGGAACAATTCGGGTAATGAGTTGGAGCACCACAGCTCTTTGGTGGCTGGCTAATATCTAGTCAGTTTGCTTAACTTGTGGGCGCCGAACATTAGGCAGCCCGCGCCCAGACTCTCCCCTTTTTCGATAAATGCTTGTGGGGACTGATACTTTCGCCTCCGACCGGCTTGGCACGGGACCTGCAAACCCGGTAGCCCGGTCTTCCCGGTGTATTCCGGTGGGCTGGGGGGAAGGATAAGGCAATGAAAAAAATCGAGGCCATCATCAAACCCTTCAAACTCGACGAGGTGAAGGAAGCACTACAGGAGGTCGGCCTTCAGGGAATAACCGTCACCGAAGCCAAAGGCTTTGGACGACAGAAAGGACATACCGAGCTATATCGCGGCGCCGAATACGTGGTCGATTTTCTTCCCAAAGTAAAAATCGAAATCGTCCTCGGCGACGACATGGTGGAAAAAGCCATCGATGCGATCCGGCGAGCTGCTCAGACTGGCCGGATTGGGGATGGCAAGATATTCGTTTCAAACATCGAAGAAGCCATTCGGATCAGGACCGGGGAATCCGGAATCGATGCGATCTAAACCGCGGGCAACCGTCCTCGCGGTCAATTCATGAAAACAAGGGGGAATGCAATCGATGACGACAGCCAAAGATGTCATGAAAATGATCAAAGATAATGACGTGAAATATGCCGATTTCCGGTTCACTGATCCGCGCGGCAAATGGCAACACGTTACTTTTGATATTACCGTTATCGAAGAGGAGACTTTCGCCGAAGGTATGATGTTCGACGGATCCTCGATCGCCGGTTGGAAAGCGATCCATGAATCCGACATGAACCTTATGCCGGACCCTTCCACCGCCTGCATCGACCCATTCTTCGCGGAAACGACACTGTCATTGGTCTGCGATGTGCTCGAGCCGACCACAGGCGAGCCCTATAACCGCGATCCGCGCGGCATCGCCAAAAGAGCGGAAGGGCTCGTAAAGGCGCAAGGTCACGGCGATACGATCTACTTTGGTCCCGAAGCTGAGTTTTTTGTGTTCGACGACGTCAAATATTCGGCTGAACCCTACAACACCGGTTTCAAGCTCGACTCGATCGAGTTTCCAACCAACTCCGACACCGAATACGAGGGCGGCAATCTCGGCCACCACATCGGCACCAAAAAGGGTTACTTCCCGGTGCCACCGCAGGACACCGCGCAGGACATGCGCAGCGAGATGCTCGCGGCCATGGCCAAGATGGGCGTCAAAGTTGAGAAGCACCACCACGAGGTCGGCTCTGCGCAGCACGAGCTCGGCATGAAGTTCTCGCCCCTGACGAAGATGGCCGACCAGTTGATGATCTACAAATACTGCATCCAGCAGGTGGCGCAGATCTACGGCAAGACAGCGACATTCATGCCGAAGCCAATTTATGGCGACAACGGCTCGGGCATGCATTGTCACCAGTCGATCTGGAAGGGTGGCAAGCCGGTTTTCGCCGGGAACAAATACGCAGATCTTTCGGAGATGTGTCTGTCCTATATCGCTGGCATTCTCAAGCACGCGAGGACAATAAACGCCTTCACTAATCCGACCACCAATTCCTACAAGCGGTTGGTCCCCGGTTTCGAGGCGCCGGTGCTACTTGCCTATTCGCAACGCAATCGTTCGGCTTCGTGCCGCATCCCGTATACCGCCAATCCCAAGGCCAAGCGCGTCGAAGTCCGCTTCCCCGACCCGCTTGCTAATCCCTATCTTGCCTTTGCAGCGATGACGATGGCCGGCCTAGACGGCATCAAGAACAAGCTTGATCCGGGCTCCGCGGTCGACAAGGACCTCTATGATTTACCGCCGGCCGAACTCAAACAAATTCCGACCGTATGCGGCAGCCTGCGCGAGGCCCTTGGATATCTCGAAAAGGACCGCGGATTCCTCAAGGCTGGCGGCGTGTTCGATGACGACTTCATCGACTCCTACATCGATCTCAAAATGTCGGAAGTGATCCGTTTTGAGCACACGCCGCATCCGGTTGAATTCGAGATGTACTACTCGGCGTAAGCGTTCCTCCTACATCGCACAAGCGATGCAACTTTACGGGCGTTCTGCAAGGACGCCCGTTTTTTATTGGGCGAAGTGCCGGCTTAGACGATCAGAAAAATAACGGCCGCCAGTCCCGCCAGGCCAGCGGCGGTTGCCCAGATTCGCCGACGATGCCGTCGGGGCCCATAAATACCGGCGGCACGGCGCTCTGCGATCAGCGCCGCGTCAAATTCGGCTGAGTTCGAATACGCGCATGCCAGCGCTGTTCCCGCTCGCTGGGCATAGGCCTCAAGTGCATCTGCACCGGTCGGCGCGTGACTATAGGAACTCCACATACCCGCATGGTACCGCGAATACAGTAAATGAGAGGTTGCGATGCCGACGCGTCAACCTCTTGCCTGGGGATGCGGTCAGACGGCCGTGCTGCGCCGCGAAATTCCGGCAAAAATCGGTATTCTACTCTTGCTGTTCGACGCGCGACGTGCCGCAGCGATCATGCGTGTCCGCTCGTTGGCGACGTCGCCCTCGTCGATGTACACGCGATTGCGACCTTCGTGCTTGGCACGGTAGAGCGCGGCGTCCGCTCTGGCGATGAGTGTGTCGATTGCCGTAACAGCATTGTAAGAGGTCGCGGCACCGATACTTACGGTCGCAGCAAGTGCATGATTGGAGACGATGGTGCCCGCGGCTTCGAAGCTCGAGCGGACACGTTCGGAGATTTTACTTGCGCTGTCCCAGCCGCCTGGGACAATCGCCACAAATTCTTCGCCGCCGAACCTGCCAATGATGTCGTCAGCACGCGTGCCCGCTCTCACCACCTGACCAAACATGCGCAACACATCGTCGCCGGTGGCATGACCAAAACGATCATTGATTGACTTGAAGTGATCAAGATCGAACATCAACATTGCCACCGGCTCACCCAATTTGGCTTGCTGTTTGCAAAGCGTGACCGCGTTTTCCATGAAAGCCCGGCGATTGAGCACACCAGTCAAGTGATCGGTGGAGGCCGCAGTGCGATAGACGTGCACGTGATGATCTTTGACCATCAGCATCACGATAAACGCGGTCCCTACCGCATAAAGTATCGTTTCAAGGGTAAATACCGTGAGCCAGGCAGCGTTATGCCCTGCCGGCAAAAGGGCGTGCATGGCAAGCGGCACAAGAAAAATGCCTGCGTGCAGGCATGGCACCACGATCGCCGCGGCGCGTGAATAGCGCGTCCTACGCCGTTCACGCCAAAGTTCAATCGCGATGAAGAATGTGTAGACCGGAACGATCAATGCCCCGACGATTTGACCATTGCCGTTTTCCAAAATTCCCGGAATTTGACCAATCCCCAACCACACGGCAGCGCCGATAAAGGTTGCAAACGGAAGCACACGCCTGCCTTGAAACAGACGCACGCCGTTCCAGATCATGCCACAGGCGAGAAAGGTCAACGCGCCCGGCACTTGCGGCGGTAGCGTGATGATGGGCGTCGGCATGGTCCCGAGCGCCATCGCTGACGCGCCGATGAGGTACGCGGAACCCCACCACGCGAGTGCGCGCACGTTGCGCTGCTGCATCCAGTCAATGATGAGGAACACCCCGAGCAGACCGGCGATACAAACCGCCACCAACGACAAGGTTGGTAAATCCAACGCCGCACCCGGCATGGTACCTGCAAGCACCATATGATTACGCACTCCCACCTGCTGTCCGACCGGCGCACTCCCCGCATCAGACGGCATCGATAAAATAGCGCTGTGATAGTAGGAAACCGTTGTGCAATTCTGCGGGCTTCGACGAAAGACTGCCGCGAATTGTAATCTATTATTGCAGCCAAAATTCAGTTTCGCCCGCGCGCGCCGGCCCAAACTTGCGAAACTTTAGGGTAAACAAACTCGATAAAAATCGAAATGATCGGCAAATCCCGAACAAAAAGGCGCGCCTTTGGCGCGCCCATTGTAACGATATTGATCGGCTAACGTTTCGAGAACTGGAATGAACGACGCGCTTTTGCGCGACCGTACTTCTTGCGCTCGACCACGCGCGGATCGCGCGTAAGAAAACCGCCGCGTTTGAGCGGGCCGCGCAATTCAGGCTCAAAATAAGTCAGCGCCTTTGCAAGCCCGTGGCGAACAGCGCCGGCCTGCCCTGACAAGCCTCCACCAGAGACGGTACAGGTCACATCATATTGCCCGCTGCGATTGGTCGCGATCAGTGGCTGTTGAATCAACATCCGCAGCACCGGGCGCGCGAAAAATATTTCCACCGCCTTTGTATTGATGAGAATCTTGCCGGAGCCTGGCTTGATCCAGACGCGAGCGACCGCATTTTTGCGTTTTCCTGTGGCATAGGCGCGCCCTTGTGGATCTACCTTTTTCTCGTATTTCGGCGCTTCAGGAGCGGCCGGCTTGAGGGTCGCCAAACCTTCAAGTGATTGTACGGTCTCTGCCACGGTCAGGCACTCCTTACGTTCTTGCGGTTCATGGCGGCGACATCGAGTTTTTCCGGCTTTTGCGCCTCGTGCGGGTGCTCCGGCCCTGGATAGACGCGCAGGTTTCCGAGCTGCACGCGGCCCAACGGCCCCCGCGGAAGCATGCGTTCGACCGCCTTTTCGACGATGCGCTCAGGGAACCGGCCTTCCATAATCGCCTTGGCAGACCGCTCTTTGATGCCGCCAATAAAGCCGGTGTGATGGTGATAAACTTTCTTTTCCCGCTTGCGGCCCGTCAGCACCGCCTTCGCAGCATTCACAACAATGACGTTGTCGCCATCGTCAACGTGCGGTGTGTAAGTGGCCTTGTGTTTGCCGCG
>Ga0187777_10001913_pt1 | contig 13402 bp, 7 predicted proteins | sample 1015_Q2_SP5_10_M_FD_132416 | JGI IMG/M metagenome (GOLD analysis project Ga0187777, IMG submission 132416) | Tropical peat soil microbial communities from peatlands in Department of Meta, Colombia - 1015_Q2_SP5_10_MG | ecosystem: Environmental > Terrestrial > Soil > Wetlands > Peat | place...
ACGACCCGGGTGGAACGGGCGCCCGACCCCTCGGCCAGCTCTGTGCGCACGGCGACTACAGTGATGTTGTCGTCCCCGCCTCTCTCGTTGGCCAGGGCAACGAGGGTTGCCGGGACTTCCTCGAGACTCCGGGCTCGGACGATGTCGAGGATCTCCTGGTCCTCGAGCATGTTCGCCAGCCCGTCGGTGCAGAGGATGAAGACGTCCCCCGGCTCGGCCAGGAGCCCCATCACGTCCACCTGGACCTCCTCCTCGAAGCCCACCGACCGGGTGATGATGTTCCGGTAGCGGCTGTGGCGCGCCTCCTCCGGGGTGATCATCCCGGCCTTGATCTGCTCGTTGACCAGGCTGTGGTCCTCGCTGATCTGCTGGATGACGTCGCCGCGGATGAGGTAGGCGCGGCTGTCCCCGACGTGGGCGAAGAAGGCGTGCGCGTCGTCGAGGAGCAGCGAGATGACGGTGGTCCCCATCCCGGCCAGCTCCGGGTCCTCCTGGGCCCGGACGTAGATGGCCAGGCAGGCCTGCTCCACGGCGCTGCGGATGGTCTCCGGGAGGGGCGAGTCCTGGAGGTCCGGCGCCCGCGGGGACTCGGGCGTGGCCTTGGCCACCTCCCGCAGCTTCTCGTCGATGGTCTCCACGGCGATGCGCGAGGCCGTGCCACCGCCGGCGTGACCACCCATGCCGTCGGCGACCACGTACAGCTGCAGCTCGTCGTCGATGAGGAAGCTGTCCTCGTTGTGGTCGCGCTTCTTGCCGACGTCCGTCAGGCCTGCAGAAATGGCCCGAAGACGGACAGGGACTTGCTCAGCCGGCGCGCCCACGCGGTCCGGATGCTACGGCACCGCTGGAAGCAGGGGCAAGGTTCCTCGCCGGCCGCTTCGCCGTGCGTCCCCGCGCTCGCCCGTGCGCGGGTGGGTGCGCCGCACCGCGGCGCTCGGCGCCGAGGAGCAGCGCCTCCGCTGCCTGCACCGCCGCGTCGCTCACCTGCATCCCGGAGAGCATGCGCGCCAGCTCCTCCACGCGCGGCGTTCCCGCCGGAAGCTGGCTGACACCGGTGGCCGCGCGACCCCGGGTCAGCGTCTTGTGGACGAGGAGATGGATGTCGGCGTGTGCCGCCACCTGCGGGAGGTGGGTGACGCAGAGGACCTGCCGCCCGCGGGCCACCTCGCGCACCAGGCGCCCCACCGCATCGGCCACGGCGCCGCCCACGCCGGCGTCGGCCTCGTCCAGGACCACCGTCTCGCAGGCATCGCGCTCGAGGAAGACCCGGCGCAGGGCGAGGAGCACCCGCGAGGCCTCTCCGCCGGAGGCCACGCGGGCCAGCGGCCGCTCCGGCTCTCCGGGGGCGGCGGCGAAGAGGAACTCCACCTCGTCCGCGCCCTCCGCACCGAGGCCATCGGCGGGCGCCACCTGGACCGAGAAGCGCGCCCCGCCGAGCGCGAGCTCGCCGAGCACCTGGCGCACCGACCGCCCGAGCTCGAGCCCCGCCCGCTCGCGCTCGGAGCGGAGCAGGCGCGCCGCCTCCCAGGCCCGCCCCTCGAGCGCCTCCCGGCGCGCCCTGAGCCGCTCCAGGGCCTCTCCGCGACCGGAGAGAAGCGCCTCCTCGGCCCGGAGGGCGTCGAGCCGCTCGAGGAGTGCGCCCAGGTCGCACCCGTGGCGGCGGCACAGCCGGCGCAGAGCATCGAGCCTCTCCTCCACCTCCGCCAGCCGCTCCGGGTCCGGCTCGAGGCCCGCGCCGTATCGGCGCAGCCCGGACACCGCCTCGTCGAGCCCGGCGGTCGCCGCCCGGAGCACGGACGCCACGCCGGCGAGCCTCGTGTCGTGCCGGAGGGCCTCCTCGACCGCCGCCAGCGCGCGCCCGGCCGCCTCCGCCGCCCCGCCCTCGCCGCCGAGGCGCGCCCCGGCCTCCTCCGCCGCCGCCCTGAGCTTCTCCACCGAGGCCAGCCGGCGCCGCTCCTCGTCGAGCGCCGCATCCTCCCCGGCCCGCGGCCCGAGACGGTCGACCTCGGCGAGCTGGAAGCGGAGGAGGTCGAGCCGCTCCCCGGCGCCGGCCGCGGCGAGACCCGCCAGCTCGGCGTCCACGGCGAGGAGCTCCCGGTGAATGCGGGCGTAGGCCTCGCGGGCCGCCGGCACGCCTCCCAGGCGGTCGAGGAGCGTGCGCTGGAAGGCCGGCTGGAAGAGCGCCACGTGCGCATGCTGCCCGGCGACGTCCAGAAGCCCGCGCAGGAGCCGGCCGAGGAGCGTCACCGTGGCCAGGGCGCCGTTGACATGGACGCGCGAGCGGCCGGCCGGCCCGAGCACGCGGCGCACCACCACCTCGTCGCCTGGATCGGGAAGCCCGAGCTCGGCCAGCCGCGCCGCCAGCGCAGGCGTGCGCTCGAGGACCGCCTCCACCACCGCCTCCTCGGCCCCGGCACGGACCAGCCCGGCATCGGCCCGACTGCCGAGCAGGAGCCCGAGGGCGTCCACGAGGATGGACTTCCCCGCCCCCGTCTCCCCGGTGAGCACCGTCAGTCCCGGGCCGAAGGCGACCTCCACCTCCTCGACCACGGTGAAGTTCTCGATGCGCAGCGCGAGCAACATGGCGAGTCCCGGGGGCGTTCTCCCGTGTTCCAGGGAGACCCTAGCGGGGATCCCCGACACTGGACAAGTTTTCAGTATGGGACGGGACTGCTTGCAAGCTGCCGGCCGTCGCCGCGCGCGGGGGACGCGCGGTCAATCCTCCCGGAAGAGCTCCTCGATGTCGGCCTCGGAGAGCTTCGAGAGCGCGCCCGGTGCGCCCTCGAGGACGCCGGCCACGAGCTCGCGCTTCCGGCGCTGGAGCTGGAGGATCTTCTCCTCCACCGTCCCTTGCGTGATGAGCTTGTAGCTGATCACCGCGCGCGTCTGGCCGATGCGGTGGGTCCGGTCGGTGGCCTGGTCCTCGACCGCCGGGTTCCACCACGGGTCGAAGTGGAGCACGTAGTCCGCGGCGGTGAGGTTGAGGCCCGTGCCGCCGGCCTTGAGGCTGATGAAGAAGAGCGGCGGGCCGTCCTCCCGGTTGAAGGCGTCGACCCGCGCCATCCGGTCCCGGGTGCGGCCGTCGAGCGCCTGGTAGGCGAGCCCGCGCGAATCGGCCTCGGCCTTGAGCAGGTCGAGCATCTCGGTGAACTGGCTGAACACCAGCGCGCGGTGCCCCTCGGCGACCAGGTCGTCGACCAGCCCGAAGAAGCGCTCCACCTTGGCCGAGGGCGGAAGCACGGTGCCGGCCGGGAGCTTGAGCAGCCGCGGATCGCAGCACACCTGCCGGAGCCGCAGGAGGGCGGCCAGGATGGAGACGCGCGCCCGGTTGAAGCCGAGCCGGTCGATGCTCTCGTGGACCGTGTTCCGGCTCTGCTCGAGCACCTCCCGGTACAGGGCGGCCTGGCCGGGGTCCATCTCGCACCAGGCGATGACCTCGGTCTTCGGCGGGAGGTCCCTGGCCACCTCGGTCTTCAGGCGGCGGAGGATGAAGGGGTGCACGCGCCGCCGGAGCCGCTCGCGGGCCGCGGCGTCCTGCCCGACCTGGATCGGCTGCTCGTAGCGCTCGGAGAACTCCTCCTCCGTCCCCAGGAAGCCGGGCATGAGGAAGTCGAAGATGCTCCACAGCTCGCCGAGACGGTTCTCCAGCGGGGTGCCGGTGAGCGCCAGCCGGTGCTCGGCGGGGAGCGCCTTGCACGCCTGGGCCGTGGCCGACCCCGCGTTCTTGATGTTCTGCGCCTCGTCCAGGACGACGTAGCGCCACGGCGTCCGCGACAGCTCCTCCAGGTCGCGCCGCACCAGCGCGTAGGAGGTCAGCACCACGTCCACGCCCTGGAAGGACTCCCCCCGCGTCCGGCGGTCCTGCCCGTGCCAGAGCGCGACCTCGAGCGTGGGCGTGAAGCGCTCCGCCTCGCGCTTCCAGTTGGCGAGGACGCTGGTGGGCGCCACCACCAGCGACGGAGCCTGGCCGAGCTCGGCCCGGGCCTTGAGCAGCAGCGCCAGGGCCTGGAGCGTCTTCCCGAGGCCCATGTCGTCGGCCAGGATGCCCGACAGCCCGTGGCGGTCGAGGAACCAGAGCCAGGACAGACCCGCTTCCTGGTAATGGCGCAGGGTCGCCAGGAGGCCGGTCGGAGGGGGCACCGGCGCCACCTGGTCGAGGAGCCGGAGCTCGGCCATGGCGGCGCGGGCCCGCGATTCGATCTCCGCCGCCGCCCCGAGGCCGCCCAGGGCGTCGAGCGCCATCGCCTGGTAGAGCGGGACGCGCGTCCTCGGCTTCCCCGGATTTGCCCCCGCCTCCTCGAGCAGCTCGGCGGCGTGGGCGAGCTCGTCGCGGTCCGCCAGGGCGAAGCTCCCATCCTTGAGCGGGACGTAGCGCCGGCCGGAGGCGAGCCAGAGGCGGACGGCCCCCAGGTCCACGGCCTGCTCGTCGACCTCGAAGCGCGCGTCGAGCTCGAACCACTGGTTTCCGTCCATGCCCACCCGGACGCGCGGGCGGAGGCGGGGCCGGACCTTGACCTTCGGCGCCTGGGCGGCGAAGCGCTCCCACGCCCCGGGAAGGGCCTTCACCCCCTCGGACCAGAAGCGGATGGCGCCATCCCCGGTGGCGAGGTACGCCTCGCCGTCCCAGCGGAGCCCCTCGGTGGCCAGCGACCGGGCGGCGGCCCGTTCCTGGGCCTCGTTCCTCCGGTAGAGACGCCGGCCGGTGCCCGAGCCTCCGATGGCGTAGCCGAGGTGGCCCGGGCCGGGCACCACGGCCACCGTGGCGCCTCCGTAGCGGGCGGCGAGCTGTGCGCGGACCCGCTCGGCGCTCCCCTCGAGGGTGAGAACGAACGTCGGCTCGGTGGACTCGTCGACCTCGAGCCCGTCGGCCCGGAGCGAGAGGTCGAGCCGGGGCAGGTGCGCGGCGAAGAAGGTCAGGGCCCGGTCGAGCTGGCCCTCGGGCAGCGCCATGGAGGGCTCGAGGAGCCACTTGCGCCACAGCCGGGCGGGGAGGTTCGGCCGGACGGGGTACAGCGTCTGGCCGGCGAGCAGGTGGCTCGTCCGCCGCCCGACCAGGAAGACCGAGTCCCGGAGCCCCACCGGCTGGCCGTCCGGCAGCCGGAACTCGAGCGTCGCCCGCGCCCCCCCGTCGATGGATTCCAGGTGGACCTGCGGCCGGGCCGCCGCCTCGGAGGGAACGAGCGGCGTCCCCCGGTACACCACCCGGGTCCCCCCGAGCACGTCCAGGAGCTCGGCCAGCTCCTCGTCCGAGAGCAGGAACTTGCCGTCGTAGCGGCTCTCGTGACGGGCGAGTTCGTGCAGCGCCCGCTCGTCCACCGGACCGAGCCGGGCCCCTTGGGTGAGGAGCCGCTTCACCTGGACCGGCCCGGCGGACTGGGCCTCGCGCCGGCGGACGTCCACCACCCAGGTCCGCCCGCCGCTCCTCGGCTGGCCGGGCATCACCCGGTAGACGAAGGCGTGGTCGGGCAGGGACGACAGGCCGAGCCAGCTCTCGAGCTTGGCCACCGCCGGGAGCGGGACGACCTCGGCTCCCGGGCCCGGACCGGGCGGTGCCTCGTGCGTCGCGGGCGTCCCGCGGTCCCGGGCGAGGTGGGCGAGCGCGACCGCCACCACGTGCTTGCAGTGGGGCCCGTACCGGTTCCAGGCCTGGCAGGTGCAGGTGGACAGGAGCGGACGCCGCTCGGTGTCCAGGGTGGCCGGGTAGGTCTGGCCCTCGGAGCCGGCGACGTTGCCGTGCAGGACGCCCTCGGTCCGGGCCAGGGCGGAGACCCGGCCGGCCTCGGCATAGTCCCGACCCTTCCGGAACGTCGTGGGCTGAACCTCCTCGCGCAGCCGGGCCAGCCAGGTCCCGTCGTCGGACAGCGCGGCGCTTCTGAGCTCGGGCGGACTCAAGGGCAGTCCTCCCGAATAACACGGGAGCCTGCCTCTGCGCCTGCCGACGTCACATCGTCACAATTCGAGGTGGCGGAGCCAGGGTGTCCGGTTGCATAAGCTCCAGGACTTCGTGACGGCCTGGGCCATCGAGGTCGACGCTCTGGTCAAGCGGTTCGACGCGCTGACCGCCGTCGACGGCATCTCCTTCTCCGTGACCCCGGGGACGTGCGTGGGACTGCTCGGACCCAACGGCGCCGGGAAGACGACCACGGTGGAGATTCTCGAGGGGCTCCAGGAGCCCACCTCCGGCTCGGTGCGGGTCCTGGGCAAGCGCTGGGCCGACGACCCGGAGGCGCTCCGGGCGCGCATCGGCATCGCCCTTCAAGAGACCCGCTTCTACGAGAAGCTCACCGTCCGGGAGACGGTCACCCTCTTCCGCAGCTTCTACCCGGGGGGCACCGGCGTGGACCGGGCCATCGCCCAGGTGGACCTCGGGGAGAAGCAGGGGGCCCGGGTGGGCAAGCTCTCCGGGGGCCAGCGCCAGAGGCTGGCCCTGGCGGTGGCGCTGGTCGGCGACCCGGAGCTGCTCTTCCTCGACGAGCCGACCACCGGGCTCGACCCGGTGAGCCGCCGGGGGCTGTGGGACGTCATCGAGGGGCTCAAGGCCCGGGGCCGCACCGTGGTCCTCACCACCCACTACATGGAGGAGGCGCAGCGGCTCTGCGAGGACGTGATCATCGTCGACCACGGCAAGGTCGTCGCCCGGGGATCGCCGGCGGAGCTGGTGGCGGCGTTCGGCGGCGAGCAGATCATCGAGTTCGAGGCCACCCCAGCGCTCTCCCCGGAGGTGTGCCGCGCCCTGCCCGGATGCTCGTCGGTCCGGGCCCGGAACGGGACGGTGCGGCTCTCGGTCCGGGGCCTGGCCGAGGCCGTGCCGGCGCTGCTCCGGGCCGCGGAGACGGCCGGTGCGACGCTGGTCCAGCTCTCCACCCACGCCTCGACCCTGGACGACGTCTTTCTCAACCTCACCGGGCGGTCGCTCCGGGACGAGGAGGGCTCGTGAGCCGGAGCCATCCCCTGTGGCAGCTCTTCCTCATGCGGATGCGCGCCCTGTGGCGCGAGCCATCCGCCCTGTTCTGGGTCTTCGTCTTCCCCCTGCTCCTCTCCATCGCCCTCGGCCTCGCCTTCCGGAACCAGGGGGCGGCCCAGCTCACCGTGGCCGTCGTCGAGTCCCCCGGGGCAGCGGAGGTGGAGGAGGCGCTCCGGAGCACGGCCGGGCTCCGCCCGGAGCGGATGGAGCTCGCCGCAGCCCGGCGGGCCCTCTCCGGCGGCAAGGTGGCCCTGGTGGTGATGCCCGGCCCGGCTCCCGGGCTCCTCGTCGACCCGGGCGTTCCCGAGGGGCGGACGGCCCGGCTCCTCGCCCTCGACGCCCTGCAGCGGAGCGCCGGCCGGCGCGACGCGCTGGTCGTCGCCGAGGAGCAGGTGAGCACCCGGGGAGCGAGGTACATCGACTTCCTCATCCCCGGGCTCCTCGGCTTCGGCCTCATGTCCTCCTCGGTGTGGGGGGTGGGCTGGTCGCTGGTCCAGATGCGGATGGGGAAGCTGCTCAAGCGGCTGGTGGCCACGCCGATGCGGCGCTCGCACCTGCTTCTCTCCTTCCTCCTCAGCCGGCTCCTCCTCGCCGCGGCCGAGACGGCCTTCTTCGTCGTCTTCGCCCGGCTTCTCTTCGACGTCCGCGTGGCCGGAAGCCTGGTCGACTACGGGCTCCTCTCCCTGGCCGGCGCGCTCTGCTTCGGGGGGCTCGGGCTCCTGGTGGCCACCCGGGCCGACAACGCCGAGACGGCCAACGGGCTGATGAACCTCGCCACCCTCCCGATGATCGTCGTCTCCGGCGTCTTCTTCGCGGCGAGCAACTTCCCTCCCTGGATGCAGCCCATCATCCAGGCGCTCCCCCTCACCGCCCTCAACGACGCGCTCCGGGCGGTGGCCATCGACGGGGCGGGCCTGGCCGGGCAGACCGGGCGGCTCCTCCTCCTCGCCGGCTGGGGGGCGGTGAGCTTCGTCCTCGCCCTGCGCCTCTTCCGCTGGACCTGAGCCCCGGGGGCTAGCGCTCGCCCCAGTGGAGCTTCTGGCGGAGGACGGCGAAGTAGTCGAGGCGCGGATTGGAGACGAGGAGGACGCGGTTCGGCGAGCGGCGGATCTCCAGGCGGTCCCCGGCCTGGAGCGCGAGGCCGGTCTGGCCGTCCAGCGAGAGGTAGACGTCGGTGACCTCGGCCCCGAGGTGGACGGTGACCACCTGGTCTCCGGGGACGACCAGCGGGCGCTGGGTGAGGGCATGCGGACAGATGGGGACGATGAGCGCGCAGTCCAGCCCGGGGTGGACGATGGGGCCGCCGGCGGCGAGCGCGTAAGCGGTGGAGCCGGTGGGCGTGGCGACGATGAGCCCGTCGGCCTTGAAGGTGGCGATGAGCCGGCCGTCGATGCGCGTCTCGTAGTCGACGATCTTCGCCAGCGCCCCCCGGTTGATGACCGCGTCGTTGAGCACCTGGTCGTCGATGTGGATGCGGTTCCTGCGGAAGACGCGGCAGCCGAGCCTCACCCGCGGCTGGATGGCGGCCCGACCGGCGAGCGCGTCGTCGAGCACCTCGAGCACCTCCGCCGCCGGGACCTCGGTCATGAAGCCCAGCGAGCCGAGGTTGATGCCCAGGATGGGGACCTCGCGGTTCCCGAGCAGCCGGGCGGCGCGGATGAGCGTGCCGTCGCCGCCGAGGACGACGACCAGCTCGGCGCGCTCGGCGACCTCGTCGGCCGGGTGGGCCGGCCAGCCCAGCGCCCGGGCGAACTCGGGGTCGGCGAGGAAGGTGAGGTCCGGATGGCGCTCACGGAGGCGCCGCGCCAGGACGGCCGCCTCGGCGCTGCCCTGCTTGGCCACGACGGCGAGCGTCTTCACCTTGGCTGAGAGGTCTTACTACAACCCCGACGGATGGACCTGTTCAGCCAGGCGGGAGACCGGGAGTCGGCGGCCAGCGCGCCGCTCGCCGAGCGCCTGCGGCCGGAGACGCTGGAGGAGTTCGTCGGGCAGGAGCACCTGACCTCTGAGGGCAAGCTCCTGCGCAAGGCGCTGGCCGCCGGGAAGCTCCCGAGCCTCATCTTCTGGGGGCCGCCCGGGACGGGGAAGACGACGCTGGCCCGGATCCTCGCCCGGGGGAGCGGGGCCGCCTTCGTCGGGATGTCGGCCGTGGCCGCCGGGGTGAAGGACGTCCGGGAGGTGGTGGCCCAGGCGGAGGAGCGCCGGCGGCTCCACGGCCAGGGGACGGTGCTCTTCCTGGACGAGATCCACCGCTTCAACAAGGCGCAGCAGGACGCGCTCCTCCCCCACGTGGAGAAGGGGACGCTCACCCTCCTCGGCGCGACGACGGAGAACCCGAGCTTCGAGGTGAACTCGGCCCTGCTCTCGCGCACGCGGGTGGTGACGCTGCGGTCCCTGGAGGAGGAGGAGCTGGCGGCGCTGCTGCGCCGCGCGCTGGCCTCCCCGAAGGGGTTCGCCGGAGGGCTGGAGGTGGACGAGGCGGCGCTCCTGGCCATCGTGCGCGGGGCGGGCGGAGACGCGCGGCGGGCCCTGACCACGCTCGAGGTGGCCGCGGCCGGGGGCGGGCGCATCGACGTGGCCCGCGTCGAGGAGGCGCTCCAGCAGAGGACGCTGCTCTACGATCGCGCCGGGGAGGAGCACTACAACGTCGTCTCCGCGTTCATCAAGTCGATGCGCGGCTCGGACCCGGATGCGGCCCTCTACTGGATGACGCGCATGCTCGAGGCCGGCGAGGATCCGCGCTTCGTCGTCCGGCGCATGGTCATCTTCGCCTCGGAGGACGTGGGGAACGCCGACCCGCAGGCGCTCCAGATTGCCGTCGCCGCGCTCCACGCGGTGGAGCTGGTCGGGCTGCCCGAGGGCACGCTCCCGCTCACCCAGGCGGTCACCTACCTGGCGCTGGCGCCCAAGTCGAACGCGGTCATCGCCGCCTACGGGCGGGCGCGCGAGGCGGTCATGGAGAAGGGGGCGCTCGGGGTACCGCTCCACCTGCGCAACGCGCCGACGCCCCTGATGAAGAAGCTGGGGTACGGGGCGGGCTACCAGTATCCCCACGATGTCGAGGGCCACTGGGTGGCCGAGGAGTACCTGCCCGAGGCGCTGCGCGGCGCCTCGTTCTACCGGCCCGGGGACGAGGGGCGGGAGAAGGAGCTCAAGGAGCGCCTCGAGGCGCTCAGGAGGGCGCGCGCCGCGGCGAAGCCGGGGAAGGACGGCTAGAAGCGCCCCGTGGACCCCAGGGAACCGAGCGCGCCGGCCTTCAACGAGATCTCGGCGGGGAGGTTCCCCGGGCTGCTCAGGATCGACATCCTCTCGGTGGACAGGGACCGGCTCAGGTGCCGGGTGCCGGTGCGCCCCGAGCTCCTGGCGCCCAACGGGTACCTGCACGGCGGAACCGTCGTCGGCGTGGCCGACACGCTGTGCGGGTACGGGACGATGGTCAACCTTCCCGAGGGAGCGGTGGGCTTCACCACCATCGAGCTGAAGTGCAACTTCCTCGGGACGCTGCGGGAAGGAGCGCTGGTCTGTCAGGCGACGCCGGTCCACCGCGGGCGGAACACCCAGGTGTGGGATGCCGTCTGCGACGACGAGCAGACGGGTCGCCGTCTGGCCGTGTTCCGTTGCACCCAGATGGTCCTCTGGGGGAGTTGACGCCCCGGCGACGACGCTCGAGGGAAGGGTTTCCCTTGCCGCGTCGGAGACGTCTCTGCGACGCTCCCCGGCGGCGAGGCGACGGAGGGACCACTGGGCGTGACGCGCGAGGACGGGCAGCGCCCGGACGATGCCCCGGCCGCGGCCGAGCAGTCCGAGGCCACGGTGGTCCGTCCCAGGTCGAGCGACTCCACCGACGGGCTCGATGCGCCGGTCCGGTCGGCGTCCCCGTCGAGCGGCGGGGCGGACCTCCCGCACCTCCAGGTGGGGGAGATCCTCTCCGGCCGGTTCGTCATCGTCCGCTTCATCGCCCGCGGCGGGATGGGCGCGGTGTACGAGGCGAACGACACCATGCTCCGCATCCGGGTGGCCCTGAAGGTCATCCGCGGGCGCATCTCCACCGATGCCGCGGCCATGGAGCGCTTCCGCCGCGAGGTGCTCCTCGCCCGGCGGGTGGCCCATCCCAACGTCTGCCACGTCTACGAGCTCTACGACGGGACGACCGCCGCCGGGGTGCCCATCCACTTCCTGACCATGGAGCTCCTCGAAGGGGAGACGCTGGCGGCGCGGATCCGGCGCCAGGGAAGGCTGACCCCGGCCGAGGCGCTCCCGCTCGTCCAGCAGATGTGCGAGGGGCTGGCGGCGGCCCACGCCGAGGGCGTCGTCCACCGGGACTTCAAGAGCAGCAACGTCCTGCTCGTGCCACACCGCGATGCGAGCAGCGAGGCCGCGGCCGAGTCGACCCGGGTGGCGATCACCGACTTCGGCATCGCCCGGGCGCTCCGGCCGGGAAGCGGGGAGGCGCGGGAGGATCCGCTCACCGGCGGCGCGGGGATTCTCGGGACGCCGGAGTACATGGCCCCGGAGCAGGTGACGGGAGGCACGGTCACGCCGGCCACCGACCTCTACGGGCTCGGGGTGGTGATGTACGAGATGGTGACCGGGACGCTGCCCTTCGGCGGCGACACTCCCCTCGCCGCGGCGGCCCGGCGGATCCACGAGCCGGCGCCCCCGCCGGCCCGGACGGTCCCCGGCCTCGATGCGCGCTGGAACGGCGCCATCCTCCGGTGCCTGGCCCGTGAGCCGGAACACCGCTTCCGGAGCGCCCGCGACGTGGCGTCGGCGCTGGCCGGGCGCCGGCGCGGGCCCCGGCTGGCGCTGCTCGGCGCGACGGCGGTCGTCCTGTTGGCGCTGGGGCTGGCGGCGGCGTGGTACATGCGCCGGCAGGCACGCATCCGCTGGGCGGTCGACGAGGCGTTGCCCCAGGTGGCCGAGCTGGTCGAGCTGAACCGGTACCCGGCGGCGGTCGCGCTCGCCGAGAAGGTCGAGCAGGTCGTGCCCCGGGATCCGCGCCTGCTCAAGCTCTGGCCGGAGATGTCCCGGCTCTTCACCGTCGAGACCGCGCCCGAGGGGGCCGACGTCTCGGTGAAGGAGTACGCGGCGCCCGACGCGGAGTGGCGCCGGCTGGGCAAGACGCCCCTGGTCAACGTCCGGATCCCCTTCGGGCTGAATCGCTGGCGCATCGAGAAACCGGGCTTCGAGACGGTGGAGGCCGTTCCCCGGACGATCCTCCCGGGAAAGGAGACGGTGGTCCGCATCGCGCTGGACCGGGTGGGCAGCATTCCCCCGGAGATGGTGCGCGTCCCGGGAGCCAGCGTGTCCATCGAGATCCCGGGGCTCGATCACCTGCCCGAGGTCCAGATCGGCGACTACCTCATCGACCGGACCGAGGTGACGAACAAGGACTTCAAGCGCTTCGTCGACGCCGGCGGGTACCGGAATCGCGACCTCTGGCGCCACCCCGTCTCCAGGGATGGGAAGGTGCTGAGCTTCGACGAGGCGATGGCCCTCTTCCGCGACCGCACCGGCCGCCCGGGGCCGGCCACCTGGGATCTCGGCGACTACCCGGAGGGGCGAGGCGACCTGCCGGTCACCGGGGTGAGCTGGTACGAGGCCGCCGCCTACGCCGCCTTCGTCGGGAAGCAGCTCCCCAACGTCTACCAGTGGAGCTACGCGGCCGGCGCCTGGGCGACCCACCAGCTCGTCCCGCTGAGCAACTTCAAGGGCAGCGCGCTCGCGCCGGTGGGCAGCTACCGGGGCATCGGCCCCTTCGGCACCTACGACATGGCCGGAAACGCCAAGGAGTGGTGCTGGAACGCGAGCGGAGACAGGCGGTACATCCTCGGCGGCGCCTGGAACGAGCCGTCGTACATGTTCAACGACGCCGACGCCCAGGACCCCCTCTCCCGCGCGGCCAACTTCGGCTTCCGTCTGGTGAAGCCGCTCGACGACCGGACGGCGCCGGCCGCCACCGCCTCCATTCCCTGGTGGACGCGCGACTACTCCAAGGAGAAGCCGGCCCGCCCCGACATCGTCCAGGCCTACAAGCGCGGCTACGCCTACGACCGCGCCCCGCTCGAGGCCCGGGTCGAGGCCACCGACGAGCAGTCGGACCGCTGGAGAAGGGAGAAGATCAGCTTCGCGGCCGCCTACGGCGGCGAGCGGGTGGTCGCCTACCTCTTCACCCCGCGGCAGGGCACCCCCCCGTTCCAGACGGTGGTCTTCTTTCCCGGCTCGAACGCCATCCACCAGCGCTCGAGCGCTGAGCTGCCGGGGATGCGGCTGGTCGGCCCCATCCTCCGCAGCGGCCGCGCGTTCCTCTACCCGGTCTACAAGTCGACCTTCGAGCGCGGCGACGGCCTGAGCTCCGACTACCCGGCTCCGACCGCGTTTTACCGGGACCACGTCATCCAGTGGTCCAAGGACCTCGGGCGGAGCATCGACTACGTC
>Ga0187777_10001914_pt1 | contig 13400 bp, 16 predicted proteins | sample 1015_Q2_SP5_10_M_FD_132416 | JGI IMG/M metagenome (GOLD analysis project Ga0187777, IMG submission 132416) | Tropical peat soil microbial communities from peatlands in Department of Meta, Colombia - 1015_Q2_SP5_10_MG | ecosystem: Environmental > Terrestrial > Soil > Wetlands > Peat | place...
AGCCGAAGAATTTGCGCTCAGTTGGAATGTACTCGGCTAGTTTGCCTGAAGGCTTGGTCGGAATGAACACCTGGAAGCGCCAATTGAGTACATCGGCGACAAAGAGCTTCTTATCGGCGCTGAAGGCGAGAAAGTGCCCCCAGGCGAACTGACCCGGCTCGTGCCCCGGTGAGCCGAGCGCCCCGATGATCTTGCCATTTTGATCGAGTTCGACGATGCGATCGTAGCCGCCGTCCACCATGAAAAGGTGATCGTCGCGGGTGATCTCGAGCCCGTAGGGGTAACCGATTCCCGTCCACTGAGTGAGGTAGCGGCCGTCGGCATCAAAGATCTGGATGCGGGCGTTCTCGCGGTCGCCGACGTAGACGCGGCCGTCTTTGCCGACCACCAGCGTGTGCGGAAGGATGAACTCACCCGGTCCTGAACCGTAGCTGCCCCAGGTCTTGATGAAGTTGCCGTGCCGATCGAACTTGACGACGCGCGAGTTGCCATAGCCATCCGTGACATAAATGTCGCCGCCCTTCGCGATCGCGACATCGGTCGGCTTGTTGAAGAGCCAGTTCGCTTCGCCCCCGTTGTTGCGGCGCCCGAGTACGAGCAACACCCGGCCCTCGGGGCTGAGCTTGAGCACGGTGTTGTTGGCGTCGTCGGTGGTCCAGAGATTGTCGGCTGCATCGATACGCAATCCGTGCGGGTGATCGAAGAGCCCGTCACCGAGCGAGCGCAGATAGGCGCCGCGCTCGTCGAACTCCGACAGCATCGGCTTCGAGCCTTGAAAGAGAAAGATATGACCCCGCGAGTTCACGGCGACACCTGAGGCTTCGCCCGGAACCCACTCGGGGGGAAACTGAAAGAACTCCGGTGCCACCCGGTAACCGAGTTCCGGCACGCGCTGCTGCGGAGGCAAAACCTGCGCCACGCTTGCCGTCGCGCCCAGTGCCGCGACGGCGGTCACCCACAGGAGTACTCGCACGCTGACTCCTCCCCCCAGAGGCCAGATCGTCCGCGACCAAGATACCGGGAATACGCCACGGCGGCGACCCTCCCGGCAGATGCTCGGCGCTCGAGGGCGCGCGCAGCCCGCTCCGTGCAAGCTGCGGACGCAGAGGGCTCAGCGCCTAAAGCTGCTGCTGCGCCTCGAGCGCCGCGATGGCCTGCCGAATATTGTCCTTGGCGGCGCCTTCGGTGGCGAGTCGCAAGCGATCGACCGCCATGAAGGACTCACTCGTCCCGGTGGTGTGCACGCTCGTCACGTTCTTGGTCCACAGCGGCTTTCCCGATGCTGTGTCAATGAGCGTATAGCTCACTTCCACAGTCACCGTCAGCGACAATCCCATGCTCGGCTGGTCTACCTTGCCGATGTACGCGCTTAGCTTGTAGTAACCACCCGTGGCGGAGACTTTCGAGAAGACTTCCGACTTGGCAAGAGCGTCGCTCAGCGCACGGGCAAAATCTTCGTTCGATATCTGCGAGGTGTGCGTACTTGAGGTTTCCGAACCGCCACTCACCACGACCGACACATCGTGGGCGCTGTGGCGAGTTGCGGGCGCGACAGCCGGCGTCATGTTTTCCGGCTTGGCCGGCGTAGCGCAGCCGCTCAGCGCAACCGCGGCGCTCAAGGCGAGCAGCGCCAGGGCTCGTTGCGATGCGCTCATTTGTAGATCTGCGTCAGGACTTCCTCAACCATCCCTTCGGGTGACTTGCGCTCAAGCGAAGGGCGATAGGATTCGGCGCTCGCGATCACGGCCCCCGTTTTGCCGTCGTGAAACTGGATCGAGAGGCGGATCATGTACATGGTCATATCCCACATCCAGTGATCCTCGTAAGTGACGACGACATCGACCGGTGCCGGCGGCGTAGGCGAGTCTCCGGAAGTTGCGGTGTATCCCATGGTCGTGAGCTGTTTGGCAATCAGTTTGTCGACGCCGCCGTTGTCTTCCGAGCGGTGCACGACGTAGTAAGTCTTGTCTGCCTTGAGATTGACATCAGGCGCGTGCGATCCCTTGACGGTCGCACACGCCGCGAGCGACAACAGGGCTGCGCCGAGCGCAAGCCCGAGCATAGGTCTCAACATGTTCCCCCCCGAAACGGAATGACTACTTGTTATCTCTAACGCAAGCGGCAGCTAAGCCGCACGGTTGATTGTAGGACTTTTGCGCGCGCGCCGCACCTGCCGCGCACGCGCGCGGCTCGATCAGGTGGCGGCCGCGCCCGGGCCAAACTGCTCGAGCATGTGCGCGCTCAGATCCCCGAACAGATCGATGTCAATGCGCCGCTCGCTGAAGCGCCAGCGGCCAGCGATACGCGCGAAGCGATCGTAATAGCGGCCGGCGAGGATCGGCTGGAGCCTCAGCAGCTCGGTTCCCTGAAAGACGAGGACGTACGACTCGGCGCGCGCCGACTCCGCGCCCTCCGGCTCGATGATCACGTTCGTCGTGACGTGGCGCGTCTTGGGCGTCCCCGTGTCCGGATAGATCCGGGTGTAGCGGGCGTAGAGCGCGACGATGGCATTGACGCCACGCACGGGCTGCGGCAGCGCCGGCACGATGAGCTCGGCGTGTTCGAAAAGCTCCGCCATGCCGCGGAAGTCGCCGCGATCGAGCCGGTCGCAGTAGCGATAGAGGAGATTCTGAATGGCGAAATAGTCGTCGGCGGTCATCAGGTGCTCAGATCCCGTAGCCGCCGGCAACCGCGATGCGCTGTCCGGTCACATACGCCGCGCGGTCGGATGCGAGAAACACCACCGCGTGGCCGACCTCCTCGGGCTTGCCCCATCTCTTGAGCGCGAGATTCTTGTGCACTTCTTTGACCCAGATCTCATCGAATACGCCCTGCTTGGTGAGCTCGAGGAACATGCCCGCCTCGATCACGCCGAGAAGCACGCTGTTGGCGCGGATCTTGTGCCGGCCTTCTTCGCGCGCGATGCCGGTGATCAGTGCCTCGATCGCCGCCTTGGGCGCCACCGAGATGCCGTCACGCTCGGGGTAGCGCAGGTGCCCGGCGGAGCCGAGGTGCACATAGGAGCCCCCGCCCCACTCCTTAAGCCGCGGCAGCGTCGCCTGCATGACGTTGAAAAAACCATTCACGTCCTGATCGATCACCGTCTGCCAGAGCTCGCGCGTCATCTCCGAAAGCAACACCTGCGTCGCGAGCGTGCCCGCGCCGGCCACGATCGTATGGAGCCGCTTGTGCTCGCGCGCCGCCTCATCCACCACCGCCCGCACGCGCGCGGCATCGCCGATCGTGAGTTGGTGCGCACTCGCCTTGCAGCCCATAGCGCGCAGCTCCGCGGCGAGCTTTTCCGCCACCTCGCGCTTTTTGTTGTAGGTAATCGCGACGTCGGTACCGGCGCGCGCGAATTCACGACACACCGCCTGCCCTACCCCGCCGCTCCCGCCGATGACGAGCGCAGCTCCAGGTGGAAAGAGTTTCTCGCTCATGTTCCCGTCTCCTTCTCGAGCATATCGATCAGGCGCTTCTTCACCGGCAGCACCCACTCGGTCTTGAGCCGCGGATTGAGAAGCCCGGCCGCCTCGAGCTCATCGCAAAGATGCATCTGGTGCGCGAGATCGAAGAGGTCGTATTGCCGGGAGAACTTGCCGCGCCCGCCGTAGGTGATGAACGACACTCCGTGCGTCTCGTAGTAGCTGCCATCGGGACGGCGTCCCGGGCCGCGGCACATCCAGTGGCTCGTGATCTCATCGCCATTGATCGCCCAGCCGATGATCGGAAAGCTCCAGCCCTGCCATCCCGAGCCGACATCCATGTCGCGCCCGTAGTGCGTCGCGCGGATTTCGTCCCGGTTCTTCGCGATGACCGGCATCGCACCCGCATACGGACAGATATAGACGCAGTCCTCGTGGTAGAACTTGTCCGCGATCCACGCCCATTTGTTGGTCCGTTCGGCTTCCTTGAAGGCTTCCGCGAGCCCTCGGATCGCCGCTTCGACCTCCGCGTGCGGATGACTCATGGGAGGCATTCCGCGCCGCTACTTCTCGCCGTAGCTCACGGCGCCCGCCACCGAACGGGCCGCGAGCTGCGGTTCGAGTATTCCCGAGGCGTAGCTCAGGTGCAGCGCGGTCTTGAACTCGGAACGGCTCTTCGTGATGCGCCACTCCCCGCCGCTCTTTGCGTACTCGTCGTGATAGATGAGGCTCACGAAGGTCACGGTCTTCTCGCGTGTGTTGATATTGCGGTAGTCGAGCGCCCAGAGCGCCTTGGCATGGTTGTCGTCCACGAACTCGATCTCGGGATTCCCACCGTGGTGCATGTCGAGGATGAAGGGCTGGCAGCCGGCGCTTTTGTAGAGGTTCGCGAAGTCGTCGCGGTTGCGGAACACCCCGACGTGACCCATATCGATGAGCACCTCACCCGCGGCGAAGCAGTTCTTCGCACCTTCCGGATCCTGAGAGTCGCAGGCGTTGAGGTAGCGGGACTTCAGGCGCCGTATCGCCTCGATATCCTCGAGCCGCTGCACGCGGCGCCTGAGCTCGTCGATTTCAGCCATGAAGATCCCCCTGCACCTGGTGGTGATTCAACCGCCGATGACCGCGCCTGAAACCTGCGCCGGCTCCCCGAGCATGGCGCGATCGGAGGGCGGCTGCCGCCCGTCGACGTCGCGAACACCGAGCTCGGCGGCGAGTTCGCTCGCGTAGTGGGTCTTGCCCGAGCGCTCCGAAAGACGCGGGTCGCGCAAGAGCGCATCGAGCAGCCGACCGACAAACTCCATGTGTGCGGCATTCGCCAGAAACGCATCGTAGGTGCCCGGGTGATTCTTCAGCGCGAGCTGCGACCGCTCGGTGAGCGTGAGGGGGGCCCAGAGCGAAAGTGCCGCGACACCATGCTTTTTCAGATCCACCGCCATGTCGGCTGCCATCTTGTCGATGCCCGCCTTGCCGGCCCCGTACGCCGGGCCGTGCATGTAGCAGCGCGCCCCTGGAGAGGAAATCATCACGATGAGTCCGGAGCGCTTCGGCACCATCATGCGCGCGGCGTGCCAGCTCGCGACGTAGTGCGAACGGAACCCCGCATCGAGGATCGCCTGCATGGCGAGGGGTTTCTCCCAGAAGCCCCCCGGCAGAACGAGTTCGTCCGGGATCGCGGTCGCGTTGTTCACGAGGAGATCGAGCCGGCCCGCTTCGCGGGCGATTCGCGCGAAGAGCGCCTCAACCTCCTCGTCGCGGGTGTGATCGCAGTGAACCGCGACGCCCCGGCCGCCGCGCCGGACGATCTCGGCCGCCGTCTCATGGACCGTCCCGGGAAGCGCCGCCTGACCCGGTCCCGTCGTGCGGCCGGTGACGTAGACCGTGCTGCCGGGAGCGGCCAACGCCACGGCCGTGCCGCGGCCAATGCCGCGGCTCGCGCCGGTGACGAGAATCACCCGCTCATTCGCCCCCATATCCGAGATCCCCTGGAAGCACGTGCCCTTTTCGGGCGCTTTCTCCGCCTAAGCGTACTCGCAAGCAGGTGGGGTCGGGCATCACGCATATGGAGTACGGCGCGCTCGTGCAGAGCCGCCGGGCCGCGAGTCCCGACGGTTCCATGGTGCGATGAGCCGACTGGAGACGCGTGCTCCTCCGTGCTCTACTCTTAGGCGTGCTTCGATTTCGCCACGCGCTCAGCTGCGGGTGTCTTACCGGGGTGCTGCTGCTCTCGGGCCCTCTCCTTGCACACCAGGCCGAGGCCCCGCCGCCGGTCACTTCCCCGGGCGAGCCGCCCGGCACGCAACCGCCAGCTCCGGCGGTTGCGATACCCGAGCTGCCGCCCGCCCCCGAACACCCGCCCGAGGAGCCGCTCTCTGAGGTCATCGTCGAGACGACGGAACCGCGTTATGTCGCGCCCACACGGCGTGACAGGATCGGCCGCATCTGGGCGCCGGTGCTCATCGATGGCAAGGGGCCGTATCGGCTCGTGCTCGATACGGGCGCGACGCGCTCGGCGGTTACGGCACGGACTGCGGAGAAGCTCGGCAGCGCCCCGGTCGAATCACACACGATGCTCGTGCGCGGCTTCACGGGGTCGGCGCTGGTGCCGTCCATTCATGCCGAGCGGCTCGAGGTGGGGGAACTGCTGATCGGACCCATGAACATGCCCGTCCTTTTGGATGTATTCGGTGGCGCCGAGGGCGTGCTCGGAATCGAAGGTCTCAGGGACGTGCGCATCCTCGCGGACTTCTCACACGATCAGCTGATCATCGCCCGCTCACACGGCCAGCGCGCCCCGCGCGGGTTCAGCGTGGTACCGCTGAGGGTCGAGCACGGCGGACTCCTGGTCGCGGATATTCTCGTCGGGCACGTGCGCACCAAGGCCGTCATCGATACCGGAGCCCAGGGGACGGTCGGCAACCTCATGCTGAAGAACGCGCTCATGCGCCGCGCCCCGAGTGATGCGCAACACACCGACATCCAGGGAGTCACGCTCGACATTCAAAGCGGCGACATCATTCCCGCCCCCGCGATTACCTTCGGCGAGCTCACGGTGCGCAACGTGCGCGTCGTCTTCGGCGACATGTACCTCTTTGAGCACTGGAGCATGACCGATGAGCCAGCGCTCATCCTCGGCATGGATCTGCTCGCCTCCTTCGGCGTGCTGATCATCGACTACAACCGCCACGAGCTGCAGATCCGGCTGCGCGGCGCTTCCTGAGCGCGCCGCAGCCGCACCCTCAAATCGAGGTCGTGCTCTCAGGGGCCACTTTGTAGATGACCCGCACCTCGCCCGGGCGGCGGTAGGGATACTTGTCCTGACCGAGATACTTCTTCGCCATCGCATCGATGTGCTGATCGGCGCCCTGGTGGGTGCGCTCGACCACACGGCCCCGCACTTCGAGGTAACGGTAGGGATTGTCGGGATCGGTGATCGAGAGCGCAACGCGGCCGTCGCGCTGCATGTTCTTGTCCTTCTGCCGCCCCTCGGCGGTGTTGATGATGACGTAGCGCCCGTCGTAGTCGACCCACACGGGGGTCGACTGCGGTTTGCCATCCGCCATGAGCGTCGCGAGATGCGCGAACGCCTTCTTCTTCAGGATGTCGGCATGCGACGCCGGAATGCCTTTCTCTGCCATAGTCAGGATCTCCTTACTCTCAGGAAGCCCCGCGCCCGCTCGGTCCCATGCGCTGAAACCGCCGGCGCTCGTTCCACTGGTGCCGTGCATGGAGTTTTTCAGACTGATTCGTCGGCTCTGCCGGCAGCCCCTGCAGCGCGCGCAGCGCCGCCGCATGTGCGATCGCCACCGCGGGATCGGTCTGCAGCAGCGCCCGGTAGTGATCGAGGAACGGCTGCTCTTCGGGGGCACCCCCGCCCGTGAGAAGTTCGCGTGCATGAGCGCCGATCGCTGCGCTCTCATTCGCCGAGAGGTCCTGAGCGTGGGCCAGCGCGTGATCGACGTCCGCGATCAGCCGGTAAAGTGGTTGCAGCCAGACCCAGTCGGGACTCGTAGTGATCTGCTGCAACCGCTCGAGGGGCGATGCGGGCGGGGCAAATTGCCGCTCCGCCTCGAGCAGCGCTCCGAGCACGCCCTGAAGCGCAGTGCTGCTCTCGCGCAGCCGATCGAGCCACGGCCGGTCCGCAGACATCCCGCTATCCCTTCGCGCTGCGCGCGCTGCAGTTTGCGCCGTTCTTAGCCTAACCGCTGCCCACGGCTCACGCCAGACGCGAGGGGAAAGTCCTCGTGCGCGAGCTCGCCAATGCTGCCGATCGCAAGGTCGGCCGCTCGATGGCGGGCCCGCTCGCGCGCATCGAGCGCATAGTGTCCCTGGCGCACGAACACGGTCGTGAGACGCTCACCCCAAGTCTGCTTCATGGCGGCGAGTATGCGCAGCTTGTCGTCGATCATGACGTAGTGCGCGGCCGGATAGCGCCGCTCAATCGCCGGCAGCATCGCCTCTTTATGCAAATAGATGAGCACCCTGCCCTCGACCGCCTCCCATAGTCCGGCTCGCTGCACTTTGCGCGGCTGGAAGACCACATCGCCGTCGGAGAGGATCACCGTGGGCCCCAAGCGTGCGCAGCGCGCGAGCGCTGCCAGCGCGCCCTCGTAGAGGCGCTGCGCGAATGGATAGTCGAGCAGGAACAACGACACGGTGAGCAGCTGCGGATCGTCGAGATTCTCCAGACGATAGCGTTGCAGCGCGCCGAGATAATCGGCGTACCCAAGCTCGGTGCGCAGGTCTTCGAAAATCGCCCAGTAGCGATCGCGACTCTCGCGCCCGAACTCGCGCTCAAGATAGCTGCTCAGATCGCTCTGTAAGGTGTCGTTGTCTAGCAACGTATTGTCAACGTCGAAAAGAAAGACCGTCTGTGCGGCGCCATCGGCCATGCGTCGGCTGCCCGTGCTGCTGACCCCGAGCCAGTGTACGCTTTGAGGACGGCCGGGAGAGTCTTCCGGCTGTCAACCTGGGCTGGGGGCATTGCGTTTGCTGCGGCATGCCGCCCTCTGTTGCACGGAGGTAATACCGGAGTGAACACGAGTTCTTTTTTCTACCCTCGCCTGCGCCACGCAGCTCTCGGTGCCGGTGCGCTCTTACTCTTCGTCACACTTAACAGCTGCGGTTACTCCTCGAACCCCGGCTATTACCAGATCGACGTGCCGAACTCGATCGCCGTCGCCGACGTCAATGGCGATGGCGTCCCTGACCTGCTCGTCGCCACCACTGCCGACCAGGGCATCCCGTTCAATCCGGGCTTCGCCAACGTGATCCTCGGCAATACGGGTTCGCCCGGCACCTTCAAAGGCGGCACCGGTTACCAGATACAAGGCTCGAACCCCTCGAGCATCGCGGTCGCGGATATCTTCGGCACGGGAAATGGACCGCTTGATCTCGCGGTCGCGAATTACGGCTCGGGGAACGTCTCGCTGTTCATGCACGGGGCGAGTCCCGGGACCTTCAATCAAGCGGTGAGCCTCAATAGCGGCGGCTCGCCGAATCAAATCGTGGCTGTCGATCTGAATGGCGACGGTCACGTCGACTTCGTGCTCGGCGATCTGAGCGGTAGCGGCTTTGTCATCGTCCTGCTGCAGAACGGCGCGAGCCCGGGCACATTCCTCGCACCGATGAACCTGCTTACGGCCGCAGGGTGGGGCGTGCCCTCGGCGCAGGCCGCTGATCTTTCCGGCGGCAAGGGCCCGCCCGATATCGTCGCCGCCGCCTTTGATGCAAATGGCAACAACGGCTCCGTCTACGTGTTCCTCCATAATCCTGCGAGTCCAGGCACGTTCCTCGCACCGGTCAGATTCCCCGCGGGCGCCCAGCCGCAGTCGGTCAAGATTGCGGACGTAAATGGCGATGGGCTACCCGATCTCATCGTCGCGAATCAGGGACCGGGAACGGATGGCACCGGAACGGCCGGAGTGAGTGTCCTGCTGCAGGACCCCGCGCACCCATACAGCTTCCTCGCACCTGTGACCTACGCGACCCCAGGGTTTTCGATCGATGTTGCAGTGGGCACCCTCAGCAACAACCCGAAGGCGCCGCCCGATCTCGTGGTCGCGAATCTCTCCCCGTCTCAGACAGGCAGCATCTCGGTGCTGCTGCACGATCCGGCGCACCCGGGTCAATTTCTCGCCGCAACCAGCTATACCGGTTTCGGCCAGCCGCTTGGGGTGGCGATCGCCGATCTCAATCTCGATGGCTATCCGGACATCGCCGTAGCGGACGGACAGAGCGCGGTGGTGATGCTACAGAGCAGCGCGACGCCGGGTACGTTCCAGCAGGGCGTTCAGGTCGGGAATTGATGACGTTCAGGCGGGGCGCCTCGGCGCCCCGCCTTTTCTGAGCCGTTCACTTCACTGCTTACTGCGCCGTGTAGCCGCGCGCATCGAGGCAGGCAATCATCGCGCGGCGGTAGTCGGACACATTCCCCGCGGTGGATTGAGTGGCGTGGGTCGGATCGTAGCCCGTCTGATACACCGCCCAGCTGTGACACTCGTAGCGGTCGTTCTGCGTCTGCTCCGCGCTCTGACCGTTGCGCGGGTAGACGTAGAGTTGCTCGCCACCGGCCGGCGGCTGCGCATAGCCACCGCCCTCGCCACCCTCCCCGCCTGCAACGGGCGGCGGGTCGGTAACGACATAGCCGTTGTCGGTGGTGCTGTAGGTGTAATAGAGATTGTTCCAGTAGTAGTAGGGCACGCCGCCCCACCAGTACGTCGCATAGCCGACGGGCAGCACGGGCAGCCACCATACCCAGCCCGGGTAGTACCAGACGCGCGGCCAATAAGCGCCATACCAGTAGCCGCCGCCCCAGTAGTGTCCGCCGTACCAGTAGTGTCCGGCGCCGCCGTAAACGTAGTGTGCTCCCGAGCCATAGACCGGGTAGTGTCCGGCGCCCGTGACCGGCCCGTGGCCGTAGAAGACCGGGCCGTGACTGTAGTAGCGCACACCGCTGCCGTAGTTGTAGTGAGCACCGGGTGCAGCGGCGTGTGCGGCCCCGACATGAGCACCACCGACAGCGTGACCGCCGCCGCCGTGCCCGCCACCACCGCCCCCGCCGTGCTGGGCATAAGTCAAACCCGGTGCGGCCGCGAGCGCGACACCGAGTACGAGCGCGGTCCGGATCAGCACTTGTGCTTTCGCTCTAATCACTGCTTCTCACTCCGTTCCGGCCGCCGGCGAGCGCCCTGAGATGCGTTTGCGCCAGCCGCCATGGAAATTAGACGCCCACGTGACGTCATCGTTCAAGCTGACATAAAAAACGCAACAGTGCCCGCTCGCGTTGACCGCCGCCGCCGGGGGGCTTTTCCTCATGTGAGTCAGTGACCTGCGCGAGTCAAAAAATTAACGCTGGGAGCGCAGCGAGCTCTGGAAATCCACGCTTTAGAACACCATGTTCAGGGCAAGCACCGGCAGAATGCTGGAAGTGGTGTTGCGTCCGATCGGGATGACGCGCACGCCAAGCAGCACACCGATCTGCGCACTGAAGTTGTATTCGATGGCCGGCGCAAAGGCGATCGACCAGGAGTCGCCCGAGTTCGCATCGAACGGCACACCACCCGCGTTCGTCCCCGTCACTCGAGTGTTGCCGTTCCACTGATAGACGACATCGAGCGCAAGCACCCAGCTGCGCGTCACGCTGTACTCGCCCGCCGCGTCCGCCGTGAAGGAATCACCTGGATACGCCCGCCCGCTAAAGCCTGCGGTGGTTCCGTAGACGCTCATGTTCTCGACGCTCACCGAGGAGGAGACCCCGTAGGTGAGGTCTAATCGCGCCCGCAGGATGCGACCGTTCGGCATCCAGAAATAATCCTGCGTGTAGATCGCGAACGCCGTGGTGTAGGCACCCGCGCCGAAACCGTTCGCCGGTCGACTCAGCCGATCGTACTGGCCGATCGGCAGCGTTTCCTGCAACACGAGCTCGATCGAGGGGATGCGATGCACGTCGTCGTAGCGGGTGAGTCCGTAACCGGCTTGCAGCGTGAGATCACCGAAGCCAACGCCGGAGCTGTTATCGGCGCCGCCGGCGGGCTCGTTGTAGGCGATGCGCGGAATGCCGCCCGCCGTGACCCGATCGGTGATTCCGTAGAGCATGTACGCCTGCGAGCCGACAGTGTGCTCGATGGGGGCCGAGTGCCAGGTGCCGTTCGTGTCGAAGTGGCCGTTCGTAACAAGGTCAAACACGTACGGCTCAAGGAGCACGTGACCCTGCGGCAGAGTCGCCGCCGAGGGCGCGAGCATCGGTCCCGTCCACCAGGCATCATCGCGCGACTGCTGCTCCTGACAGCGGGCGACAGCGCTGCCAAGGAGCAGCATCAGCACTAGAAGAGTTCTCCCTATCCCCACTCAGGCTCTCCATCGTCCGCAGCCGCGCGTCGCGCATGATGGCAAGTGCGCACCTCTCCGGCACTCCGTTTCCTGCTCTTTCGGACGTCGCTCGATCGCGACGCATGACGGGCCCGCTGTGATGTAAATCACAGTGTCCCATCCTTAACTTTCCGTCACAAAGGTCAGCAGTTCGCAAGCTGCGACGTTGTTAACGCCCAGACGCCGGACGTTCCGGCTGAATACCGACCGCAAAACCCCCGTTTGCAGGAGGAGGTTACATGTTGAAGCCAATCCGTACCGCCCTCACCGTCGCGGCGCTTGCGCTCTCACTCGGCGCGCTCGCCAGCACGGCGATGGCCGATGAGACGCAATGGCAGAAAGACCATCCGCGGCGCACCGAGGTGAACAACCGGCTCGCGAACCAGAACAAGCGCATCAACAACGAAGTGAAGAGCGGCCAGATCACCAAGCAGCAGGCGCAGAAGCTGCACGCCCAGGATCATGCGATTCGCCAGGAAGAGCGCACCATGGCGAGCCATGACAATGGCCACATCACCAAGGCCGATCAGAAGGCGCTCAATCAGCAGGAAAACGCCGTCAGCAAAGAGATCGGCAAGTAATCCACCCGCTGGTGGTCGGCGGGAGCGCGGCGCACTGCGCTCCCGCCGCTTTCTTTATCTTGCGCGCTCCGCCTTTCTCGTGGCCGCGGGCTGGTAGACGCTGTCGAGCAGTGTGCCATCGAGATCGAAGAGGAAGCTGACGTTGCCTTCCGACATGGTTGCGCTGCACCCGCTCTCACGCGGCGCTTCGTGTCAGATCAGATCGCCTTCACACCTCGAGCGAAAACGGCGTGAAGTTCGTGTTGCGATCGTAGTAATCCTCCTGCTCGGCGCGCTTGAGAAAGCCGACGACGCGATAGGTCAGGGGCGTCGCGATCACTTCCCAGGCGGACTTCAGCACGTACTGCGTCGCAGTCACGGTGATGAGCTCGGCGCGCGGCCAGAGACCTGCGAACGCGAGCGTATAGAAGAGTCCCGAATCCACGAACTCCCCGCAGAGCGTCGAACCGATGATCCGGCTCCATAGCCAGCGGCCCGAGGTCCAGACTTTCATCTTCGCCATGACGTAGCTGTTGACGAACGAACCGCACCAGAACGCGATGATCGATGCGAAGATGATGCGCGGGGTGTTGCCGAAGACCTCCTGCACCGCCGCCTGCCGCGCCCGCCAGAACTCCGCCGGCGGCAGATGCACGATCACGCTCGACATGAGCGCCGCGAATAGCAGCGCGACGAACCCACTCCACACCACCCGGCGGTCGCGCGCGTAACCGTACACTTCCGTCAGGATGTCGCCGAAGAGATAGGAGATTGGGAAGAAGAGCACGCCGGCGAGGAACGTCACCGGCCAGCCGAAGAACGGCACGTGCACGGTCGAGACTTTGGCCGGCCCGATGAGATTCGCGCAGAGCACGATGCACACGTACGCGCCGAGAATAAAGTCGTAGTAGCGGTAGGTGCGCGCGGCGTTCACGGGGAAAACTGTGCCACTCAGGCGCCGGCGGCCGGGAGCACCGTGCCGGCCGCTTCCCCGAAACCGATGCGCACCGCCCCCTCGCGCTCGCACCAGCCGCGCAGGATGAGG
>Ga0187777_10001917_pt1 | contig 13379 bp, 11 predicted proteins | sample 1015_Q2_SP5_10_M_FD_132416 | JGI IMG/M metagenome (GOLD analysis project Ga0187777, IMG submission 132416) | Tropical peat soil microbial communities from peatlands in Department of Meta, Colombia - 1015_Q2_SP5_10_MG | ecosystem: Environmental > Terrestrial > Soil > Wetlands > Peat | place...
CGCGGAGACAAAAGGAGCAATCATGCGGTTGGCAAAACCGGGAACGACGTTTGGCTCGAAAATCAGAGTAGGAATTCTTCGCAAAACTGCCGCTAACATCGCCGGGCCGGACGCATATCCGCCAACTCCGATCACAACTTGTGGGTGGAACTCAGACAGGATGTGACCCGCAGTCCATATAGCCCTGGGCAGATCAAACAGCGTCTTCAGCCGCGTGACGAAACCCACATTCTTAAGAGCGCCCACGTCAACCAGACGAAGCTGAAATCCGGCATTTGGAACGAGCCGATTCTCGATGCCCCGACCGGTGCCGATGAATAAAACCTCTGCCCTGTACTGTTTTTGCAGTTGCTGAGCAATGGCAAGGGCCGGAATGACATGCCCCCCGGTACCACCGCCCGCCAAAATTGCCCGCATGTGCTGACTATAACCCGTAGCGCTGGAACTACGGGACACAGCAGGCTCGGCTTAGCATCTTTCTCATAAATGGTTTGGGTAGGGCACGGCTTTCAGCCGTGCCGCCAACGGGCCCCTTAAAAAATGGGCTTTAGCCCCTGAGGGCAGGCAGATTTACTTCTCGATCCATCATGAATGGAGAATCCTTGCGATGGGTTCGTCGACGATCGCAGCAATATGTTGGCTGCTCGGAAGAAGAAAGAGAGCTGGGTGGAAAAGACCCAGGAAACGATCACGGTAAATGAGGGTAGGTGGCGCGCCATGCGCCAAAAGCTGGATCGTCGACATGGTCACGGCAAGCACCAGGCACTCCCACGTGGAGAGATTGACGAAATCTGGCGTCAGGTCGGTCCCAGATAGCCGTCATTCGGCTTGTTTACTGATATTCAACAGCACACCCACCGAAGCCAAAGCAAAGAACAAAGAAGACCCACCATAGGAGACGAAAGGCAGAGGGATACCTTTCGTGGGCATCAGCCCCAAAACAACGCTGATGTTAATAAAAGCCTGCACCACAATCATGCTCGTAATTCCGACGGCCAGGAACCGGCCGAACGTATCCTGTGTTTTCAAAGCGGTTCGGGTTCCGCGCCAAAGGAAAATTGCGAAAAGTGCGACAATAATCAGCGAGCCCAGCAGGCCCAATTCCTCTGCGGTCACGGCAAAGATGAAGTCCGTGTGTGGTTCCGGTAGATAAAAGAGCTTCTGCTTTCCTTCCATCAGTCCAACGCCGGTGATTCCCCCGGTGCTCACTGCAATAAGAGATTGGATAATGTGGAAGCCGCGGCCCTGGGGATCTGAATAGGGATCAAGAAAGGCCAAAATGCGCGCCCGGCGATAAGCGACATGGAAAATCAGAAAATATAGTGGAAGCAGAGACGCGACGGCCGCATAACCGAGATAACGCAGTTCCAGGCCCGCCACGAACAGCACGCAGCCGGTAATGGCGGCGCAGGCGATGGCTGTTCCCAGGTCCGGCTGGAAAACAATCAAGCCGATAAATAGAAGTGTGGGAAGCATTGCTGGCAAGACTGTGCTTCGCCATTGGTCCATCGATTTGGTTCGGGTTTCCAGAAAAAAGGCAAGAAACAGAATGATCGCGGGCTTCGCCATCTCGGATGGCTGAAACGACAGCGGCCCCCAGTGGATCCAGCGATGGGTGTGATGAGCACGATCCAGGAAGAAGACTGATATCAAGAGCAGAGTGGTGAGGCCGAGCAAGGAAAAGACTACGGCAGGATGCTTATAGCGTCGGTAGTCGATTTTCATCGTGGCAATCATTAGCAACAAGCCGCCAGTTGCCCAACCCAATTGCCTGAACAGGAAGAAATAGCCGGAGCCATAGCGCTCCTTGGCCATAACGGCCGAAGCGCTGAAAACCATCACCAGGCCAACGAAGATGAGAAGCAGCGTGACCGTGAATAGCCATCGATCGACACTAACGCGCTTGGCCATGGGAAACTTTTTATTTCACCACGGCGGCGGCGAAGAAACGGTTAAAAACTTGGTGGATTTGCGGAGGAGCGTGACTACTTTGGTTCGGCAATCGCGAGTGTGGTGGACCACAGAGCTGCGACGTGCATGGAGATGACTATCTGTGGCTCCGTGGTGAGTCAGCCCGCCTCGACCTTCGCTTCCGCCAGGCTGCGCACAACTTCCTTGAACACCTTACCCCTATGCTCATAGCTGCGGAACTGATCGAAACTGGCGCAGGCAGGAGCTAACAGGACGATATCGGCCGGTCGTGCCGCATCGGCAGCCCGGCGAATCGCATTCTCCAGAGTCTCGGCATGAACGATTTCTGCCGCACCTTGAATCTGCGATTCGATCTTTGCAGCCGCGGCACCGATGGTGTAAACGTACTTCACACGTTGTCGCAGAAGCTCATTTAGCACCGTATAGTCGCTGCCTTTGTCCTTGCCGCCAAGAATCAAATGGATATTCGCGGGAAAGGATTCTAGGGCCTTAATCGTCGCATCGACATTAGTGGCCTTCGAATCGTTGTAATATTCGACCCCTGCGATCGAGGCCACGTGCTCTAAGCGATGTTCGACGGCCCGGAATTCGCGCACCGCTTTGCTGATCCGGCGCGGCTCAACATCGCTGAGAACGCCGACGCATACCGCAGCGAGTACATTTTCCACGTTGTGCGCGCCCTTCAACGGAACCTCCGATATCTGCATGATCTCGCGTTGGCCGCTGTCGTCGCGGAAAAGAACACGTCCATCCCGGACATAAGCTCCCTGGTTGACCTCTTTCTTGCGGCTGAACCAGAAAATTTGTGCCTTGGTGTGTGATGCCATGCCGACGCAGGTTGGGTCGTCGGCGTTCAATACTGCGAAATCGCTCGGTTTCTGGTTCTCGAAGATGCGCGCTTTCGCATCCGCATACGCAGTAAACGTGCGATGCCGATCCAGGTGGTCCGGCGTAACGTTGAGTACGACTGCGATATGCGGACGAAACGTTTCTATCGTTTCCAGCTGGAAACTTGAAACCTCGAGCACCGCAATTGTGTCCTTGGTTGCTTCTTCCACCAGGGAAATCGCTGGCGTTCCAATATTTCCACCCACTACCGTGGGAAATCCGCCGTTCTTGACCACTTCGCCCGCCAAGGTGGTGGTCGTGGTCTTGCCATTCGAGCCGGTGATTGCCACGATGCTGCCCGGAAAAAACTGGGCAGCGAGTTCGACTTCTCCGATGACCTTTTCACCCAGCGCTCGCGCTTGTACCAGCGGTGCCGCATCGACTGGAACGCCCGGGCTGACGACAATCAGATCCTGGTTCTGAAAGGTTCTGTCCCCATGCCCGCCAGTCTCGACTGCAATACCCTCATCGAGCAGCCGGGGAATTTCTTCCTTCAACTCATCTGGAGTCTTGGTATCGGAAACCTTGACGCGTGCTCCGCGACTCTTCAGGAATAGCGCCGATGCCACGCCTGATTTGCCCAGACCCACCACCAGAACGCGTTTGTTTTGCAGATCCATAAAAACTCAATTCACGACGGAGCACTGAATCAAGGAAAATATGTGTCTGGATTCTCCGACGTTCTCTCCGCTGTGATATCTATCTTAATTTCAGCGTCGTCAGCGCAAACAGCGCAAATACCAGCGATGCGATCCAGAAACGCACAATGATTTTCGACTCCGACCAACCCAACAACTCGAAGTGATGATGCAGAGGCGCCATCTTAAAAATACGCTTTTTGCGAAGCTTGTACGAGGCCACTTGCAGGATTACCGAAATCGCTTCTATCACGAATACGCCACCGATGAAGGGCAGCAGCAATTCCTGCTTGATCATTACTGCGACGGTGCCAATCGCGCCACCGAGGGCCAGTGAGCCGACGTCACCCATGAAAACTTCCGCTGGGTGCGCGTTATACCACAGGAATCCGATGGCCGATCCCACCATTGCCCCACAGAAGATGGTCAGCTCACCAACCTGCGGCATGCGTTGCAATTCCAGGTAGGAAGCGAATGTCGCGTGGCCGCTCACATATGTCAAAACCGCCAAGGCCCCAGCCGCAATGACCGTACAACCGATCGCCAGTCCATCCAGTCCATCGGTCAAATTCACAGCATTGCTCGAACCTACGATCACCAAAATTACGAAAAGCACAAAAGGGAAAAAGGCCAAAGGCCACAAGTGAGGATTGTGCTCCCACGCGCCAATGGCCAGATCAGGGCGGAACTGCTTGATGAATGGCACCAACAACCTTGTCGAATAAAGGCCGCGGCTTTGCATCGCAATCAACGCGATAGCGATCAGAACGCTGGTCGCAATTTGATATCCCAGCTTGGCCCGGCCCGTCAGGCCAAGGTTTCTGTGATGAGTCACCTTTGTATAGTCATCGGCAAAGCCAATGGCGGCAAAGGCTGAAGTCGCCAGTACAGCAATCCACACAAAACGGTTGCTGAGATCGGCCCACAACAACGTCGGAATCACGATGGAAATCGCGATCAGCAGACCACCCATAGTCGGTGTACCTGCCTTCTTCTGATGAGCCTTCGGGCCTTCCTCCCGGATGTATTGGCTGATTTGAAATTCGCGAAGACGATTGATGATCGCGGGCCCAACAATTAACCCAGTGAACAACGCCGTCAAGCTGGCAAAGGCAGTTCGGAAGGTCAGGTAACGGAAGATGCGAAAAGGCGGAAAATAATGAAATAACTTCAGGTACAACAGCCAATAAAGCAATACGCCTCCGTTAGGTTCCGCGTTGAGTCGCAGGCGAACCGCGCTGTGCCATCCATCTCTCCAAAGCGCTTTCCAGCTTGACGCCACGAGACGCTTTTAGCAGGACAACGTCTCCATCGCGCGTCTCTCGGGCTAACCAATCACCTGCCTGTTCCGGCGTGGCAACGAAGTGACCTGCAACCCCTTGTGCCTTCGCAGCGTCAACCATCTTTTCTGCCAGGCCTCTTACGCCAAGTAGAACATCTATTTGTTTGTCGGCCATATACCGCCCGCACTGCTGATGCAGTTCTTCGCCGGTCGGTCCCAGTTCGAGCATTTCCCCCGCAACCACAATACGGCGCTTGGCTGGAACGGCAGCTAATGTGTCCACCATAGCATCGAGAGCTTTCGGATTGGAATTGTAGCAATCGTTAATCACCTTGATGTTGCCGAGTTGGACGACCTGTCCGCGCTTGTCCGCAGGTAGCAGCGAAGCAAGGGCCTCCACTATCTGTTCCAGCGACATTCCGCGATCGAGACCCACGGCCACCGCCGCGAGCGCGTTGTACACGTTGTGGGTTCCAATGAGCGGCAGAACCACGCTTTTTCGGCAACCCCCGACAACCACCTCAAAGGTCGACCCAAGATCACCTCGAGCCTCAATATTCTCTGCCCTGACATCCGCTGGATGAGTTACTCCGTACGAAACAACCTTTCCATGAAAATCACGGCTAAATTGCGACACGTGTTCGTCATCCACGTTGAGGATCGCTGTGCCTCGCGCCGGCAAGGATTGCACCAACTCGTACTTGGCGCGCGCAATACCCGCAAGCGAATCGAAAAATTCCAGATGCACGGGCGCAACGTTGGTGACAACACCAATCTCAGGTTGCGCAATCCTTGCCAGGGCTGCGATTTCTCCGGCATGCGACATGCCCATTTCGATCACGGCAATGTCGTGATCTGGCTCCAGTTTCAAAAGCATCAAAGGCAACCCAAAATGATTATTGAAATTGCCCTCGGACTTCAGCACGCGAAAACGATGCGAGAGCACGTGCGCGATGGCTTCTTTGGTGGTTGTCTTGCCAGTCGATCCCGTGATGCCGACCAGCGGTTTGCCCCAGAGCCGGCGGACCGCAGTTCCTAACGTCTGCAATGCATGCAGTGTGTCATCGACCGCCATCAAGCCGGTTCTAACGGGAAAGTGCCCGGGTTGAGAGTTGGCGATTACAGCGGCGATAGCACCGTGTTCCACAGCCTGCATCACGAAGTCGTAGCCGTCGAAACGCTCACCCTTTACGGCAAAGAAAAGCTGCCCGGGTCGAATCGTGCGGGAGTCGATGGAATATCCGATCGCAATTGCATCGCGATCGAAGTCGCCCCTGGCAGATAGAAATTCGGCGATCCGGGAAAGCGGGAGTTTCATAACCTCTTTCCGGCCATTGCTGCTTCTTGACAGTTGAACCCATGCTGCTGCAACAGTTCGCGGGCAACCTGCGTGTCATCAAAAGGAACCGAGCCCGCTAGCGTAACTTGAACTTGTTCGTGACCCTTACCGGCAAGCAAAACAATGTCTCCTGCGCTGGCCTCGCGAATTGCCAGGTCTATTGCGGCCCTCCGATCCGGCTCAATCTTGTATTTCGTGCCGGTCTTCTGCAGGCCCACCAGCGCATCGTTGATGATGGCGAGCGGATCTTCACTGCGTGGATTGTCGGAAGTAAGCACTACAAAATCGCTGCCCCGTCCAGCGGCTTCTCCCATGAGCGGTCGCTTGGCACGGTCCCGGTCACCGCCGCAACCAAAAACTGTGATCACACGGCCTTTGTTGCCCGCCTGGTGCACAAAGTTCCCCGCGAGACCGGTCAGGTTTCGAAGGGCATCATCCGTGTGCGCATAGTCCACAACCACGGTAAATGGCTGGCCGCAGTCGACACGCTGAAAACGGCCCGGCACATGATTAAGGCTCTCGATACCCTTAACAAGCGCCTCCGCCTTACAGTTGCGCGAAAAAGCCGCGGCCGACGCAGCGAGGATGTTGTATACGTTCACCTTGCCGATGAGAGGAGAAAAAATCGGCATCGTCGTGTCGGGGGTGACCAGGTCAAAGCGAGTACCTCGCTGTCCGAGATCAACCTTCTCGGCACGAAAGTCTCCCACCGCTGCTCCATAAGTTAACACCTGAGATCCGTGCTTCTTGCTTGCCTTCACCAGATCTCTCCCATATTTGTCGTCGGTATTAAGCACAGTCACGCGTGGCGCATCTGTGCCGGAACCTTCAAAGAGAATGCGCTTGGAAGCAAAATATTCTTCCATTGTGTGGTGATAGTCGAGATGGTCACGGGTGAGATTGGTAAAAACTGCAACATCGAACGGAATGCCGTAAACCCGTTGCTGTGCCAAGGCATGGGACGAAACCTCCATCACGGCTTCCGTAGCGCCGTCGCCGAGCGCTTGGTTCAGCATCCGATTGATTTCGACTGATTCAGGGGTGGTGTGGGGCGCTGGAAGAACTTTGCCCGCCACGTGATATTCGATGGTGCCGATGAGCGCGGTTTTACGGTGTGCTGCAGAGAAAATCGACTCCAGCAGGAACGCGGTCGTGCTCTTCCCATTTGTTCCAGTAATTCCTGTTACCGCCAGTCGTTCGGCTGGACGCTTATAAAAGTTCGCGCTTAGGCGCGCCAGTGCCCGCCGTCCGTGCGGTACATGCGCCCACGCAACTCCGGTCCGCTGTTTCTCTGTGGCAGAATCCGTAACGATCGCGACTGCCCCTGCAGCAATGGCTTTATCGATAAACTTATTCCCGTCGCTTGCCTCGCCCCGTATGGCCAGGAAAACGTCCCCGGGATGAACCTTGCGGGAGTCATATTCGACACCCCTGATGCCCGGATTCCCGCTCTGAGACAGGACCTCCGCCCCATAGAGAAGCTGTTGGAAGGTCATTGTTATTATTTTATTGGACGAAGCTCTAGCGCCCAAATCTGACCGTGACTCTTGATCCGTTGGGGACGCGTACACCCGCTGATGGTGATTGCTCCTGGGCAACGCCGCTTCCGACGGCGTCGAGATCCAGACCACTTTGTTCGGCTAGCTCGATGGCAGCACGCACGCTCTTTCCGGTGAACGACGGCACCGGAATTCCACCCTGCTCCACATCCAGCACCACGGTGCCTTGCACCGGAACGGGCGCTACAGGATCACCTTGCGGCGCGGCGTGCGTTCCCTCCGTCACCGGAGCATTTTCATGTTGGATCAATGCCGCCGGAGTGACCGGAATTATCTCTCCCTGCCCACTCACAGCAGGTTTGTTCGTCACGACCGAACTCGCGACAGACGTCTCCGAAACGTCCACTGGATCGCCCAGCCGGTCAGGCGATCCCTCCGCCAACTCCTCCTCTTTGACCTGCCTCGAAGCGAGCAGGACTTGCCGATTGGTCGGGAGTTCAACGTCATGAGGCGAGTGTAAGTACTCGAGCACCTGCTGGGCCACTCGATGAAAGACCGGCGCACAGACTTGCCCGCCCTGGTGCAACCCAACCGCGGAGTCGAGAATTACCGCCACCGTGATCGCCGGATTATTGATCGGCGCGAATCCGGCAAACGTTGCCACGTATTTCGTGTGTGAGTAGGCGTGCGTTGCAGGATCAACTTTCTGAGCCGTGCCCGTTTTGCCAGCGGTACTGTAACCTTCGAGCATCGCCTTCGTCCCGGTGCCATGCAGAACCACTCCTTGCATCATCTGACGCATCTGTGCTGCAGTTAGAGAGGAGATTACCCGCTGCGGGTCTTTGGCCTGCAACGCGATTGTCTGTGGCGCACTCTGCGGCTCGGTGGTAGCGGCCACAATACGCGGGGTGACCCGTACGCCGTCGTTGGCCATGGTTGAAATCAAGGCGGCCAGTTGCAACGGGGTGATGCCGATCTCCTGGCCCATCGAAATCGCCGCGAAAGAAACTTTAGACCAGCGGCTCGGCGGTTTAGTCAGGCCGCGGGTTTCGCCTGGAAGTTCGATACCGGTCTGCTGTCCGAAGCCGAACCCCCGAATGTACTTGTAGAAGCGGTCATTGCCCAGGCGCATGGCGATCTTGATTGAGCCTACATCGCTCGACTCCGCCAGTACGTCGGCGACAGAGAGCACTCCGTGTGGCCGGCTATCATGAATTCGCATGCCATTAATGACAATCGATCCCATCTGGCAATCAAATTTCTCGTCTGGCCGTGTGAGTTTCTCGTCGAGTGCAGCGGAAATCGTTACCAGTTTGAATGTCGAACCAGGCTCATACACATCGCTCACTGCGTGATTCTTCAGCTTCTCGGGTGTAATCTCGCGCGCGCGGTTGGGATCGAAAGTCGGCCGGTTCGCCAGCGCGAGAATCTCCCCAGTGTGCGGGTTCTCGACCACTATCGTGCCACTGATCGCATGCGTGCTTTCAATGGCGGCGGCCAATTCTCTTTCCGCGATGTACTGAATTTGCTGATCGACGGTTAGTACGACGTTCTCACCGGGCTCCGGCTGCTTCTCGACGCTGCCGAACCACTTACGGCGGGCGTCCACCGAAATCAGCATTTCACCTGGGCGCCCGCGCAGTTTGTCGTCATATTCACGTTCAATTCCGCTCAGACCTTCGTCATCAGTCCCTACATACCCGATGACCTGGGCTCCCAAATCGCCTTTGGGATAGAAGCGTTTCGATTCTTTCTGGAAATAGATTCCACGCAGATTAAGCGCGCGGATCCGGGCTGTCGTTTCCGCGTCAGCCTTGCGGGCCACCCAACAAAAAGTTTTCGCCGCTCTACAGCGCGCCAGCAACTCGCGGGGATCACTCTTCGTTATGCGGGAGATAAGAGAAATGGTTTGTGCCAGGTTCGGGATCTCAGTCGGGACCGCGAAAGCAGAATCAATCGAGACCGACATCGCCAGCTCGCGTCCTGCGCGATCGTAAATGACCCCTCGCCGCGCCGAAACTTCTACCGTGCGCTGTTGCTGGTGCTGTGCACGTTGCTCAAAGCTGCCGTACCGAAAAATTTGGAGGTAGACCAGACGCAGGCAAATGGCACTACACCAGAGGATCAGAATAGCGCCGAGAATATACAGCCGAGTGTCGCTCAGATTGCGGGTTGAGTTCGAAGCCACGTCGCGCCCCAAGACAAGCATGGCGGCCTGCTTGGCAAGCCGCCAGAACCGCTGGATCCCCCGTTTCCAGTCGAGTTATGGAATCGAGATCACCGACACACCAGCCGCACTCGCGATGACCGGCGCACCCGAGTCTGTTGATGTCGTATCCATTCGAACCACCTGACCGGCCTGCGGAGGCTGCATTCCGAAATCCCGCGCCAATCGGTCTATGCGATCAGGCGACCGCAAGCTGGCTTCTTCCAACCGCAGGGCGCGATTCACTTCCAGCAACCCGTCCCGCTGAAGCTTAAGCGATTCCACCCTGTATCCATATTCGACGGCTTTGAAATGTTGCCAGGTATAGGTCATCACGAGCAGGAAGAAACAACCCAGTGCCACTCCAACCTGACGCATCTCGCAGGCGCGCTTGGGATCTTCGACCTTCACAAGTCGAGAATTGTCGATGGGCTTGGCAAAATAGATTTCCGGCGTGCCGTTCCAGCATGGTTGACGGCGTTTACCGGCACCGTGGAGAACTACAGAAGCGGCAGCCATCATGCAACTCCGGCGAGACCAGGTTCGAACTGCGTCAACTCGGACTGAGAAATAGCGTAGAAATGCGCCAGCCTCTCTTCCCGTGAACGTTCGTCTGAACAACGCCTTTCGCTGCGTTCTACCGTTTCCATCAATTCGTCAATCACTGTTCCTGTGAACATCGTGGCCTCTTTTCTACCCCCAACAGAACCTTCTCCGGAGCGGCATCGAGAGAAGGTGGAACTGCTTTTGCCCTTTTTTGAGAGAGGCGATGCCGCCCCGGAAACTTTTCAAATCCGCTCTGCCGCCCGCAATTTTGCGCTGCGTGCTCGCGGATTGCGATCGATCTCCTCATCACCGGCAGTCACCGGCTTTTTCGTCAGCAGCCGGTAGTGACCTTGCTTTCTTCCTTCCCGGAAGGCGTCCTTCACAATTCGATCTTCCAGCGAATGAAAGCTGATGATCACGATTCGTCCGCCCGGCTTCAACAACTGCGGGGCTCCTTCCAGCAGCACCCGCAGTTCATCCAATTCGCGGTTTACGAAGATTCGGAGAGCCTGAAAGGTTCGCGTCGCTGGATGAATTCGCTCATGTTTCATTGGCCGGGCCGCGGCTGATACGATCTCTGCAAGCTGTGCAGTAGTCCGTATCGGCCGCGACCGGACAATGGCTCTGGCGATTCTCCGCGACCTCCTTTCCTCACCGAATTCGTAAATCAGATCGGCAAGCTCGCGCTCGTCGAACTGGTTTACCACTTGTTCGGCGGTCAGCTCGGACTGAGGATTCATCCTCATATCGAGTGGTCCTTCCGCCTGAAAACTGAAGCCTCGCGCGGCATCGCTGAATTGCAGGCTGCTGACACCCAGGTCGGCAAGCAAGCCGTCAGCTTTCAGCTCCCGGCTGTCAGCTAGGCTTGCAAACGAGCCATGCACCAGTTCGATCCTCGGCCAGTCACTCTTGTCATTTCGAGCGAGCATGTCGTCCGGCAAGCCGGACGACAGCGCAGTCGAGGAACCTGCTTTTAGTCTTTCCCGTGCTCTTTCCAGCGCCGCAGGATCCTTATCGACCCCAATCAAATGACCCGGTGCGCCGAGGCGTTTTGCGATTTCGTAACTGTGTCCGCCAAGGCCCACCGTGGCGTCGATATAGGTCCCGCCATGCCGGACGGCTAAAAAGTCGATCGCTTCTTTTGAAAGAACAGGAACGTGTCCAGCTTGCCCACGCCCACCCCGCTCGGGGGTGTATTCCAAATCTTTGCCCATATTTCGGGGCCCCCATCAAACCTGCCTTTCGATTTGATGGGCCTGACTAGATACCCAACTCGTCGAGCGTCTTCTCATCCTCAGGCGTAAACTTGTCTTCCGCGATCTGCTTGCGATACGCCTCCAGATTCCGAACTTCGAGGAACGTCTGGAAACCCACTACCGCGACTTCACCCTTTAGCTGCGCCTCGTCCCGCAACAACTGCGGAAGCAACAACCGACCCTGGCCATCCATCTCGACTTGTTGGCCCCAATAGCCGGTCGTGCTGAGAAATTTCTTTTTCGTAGGATTGAAGGTCGGTAGAGCCGCTAATTTCTGCTCGATCCGCTCCCACTCCTCGAAGGGATAGACTTGAGCAACCTTCCCGTCCAAGCTGGTGATGTAAAATTGCTGGCCGTACTTCTCGTCGATCACCCGCTTGAATTCCGCCGGGACTTTGAGCCGTCCCTTTTCGTCGACGCGGGTTGGGTGATTGCCGCGAAACATGAGTTCTGCCCTTTAATGGGGCCTTGTACCTTTTGGCAGCTACAACTGACGAAACCACGAGGGAGACAAAAGCGGTGAAAAGGCCATTGATTTCCGGTTCATTTGGGCTGTTTTTGGGGGATTCAGCCACAAATTCCACTGGCGCCTCTCGATTTACCAAATCTACCCACCGCCATAACCGTATCTTCCACTTTCTACCACTTTTGCCCACATCCTACGCCTAAATGCTTGATTGTCAATAGGGAATTTTTCGGTGCATATAAGGAGATTTGGTCGAATGGGAGAAGCCCAACAAATTGTGGCTAACTGATCAGGTGACTACTAGATGTCGAGTTTTGAAATGTGGTTCACCATGACAAAGCTGGAGCCGAGAACGAAGGTTGTTTAAAACTTGTGACAAGCCGCCGTTCGAAGCACATCTGGCGCAACATTGCTTCCCGTCACAAGCGCCACAACGTTCCTGGCGCTGTCCTTCGACTGCATGAGCGCGGCTGTGGCCGCCGCACCCGCGGGTTCCGCAACCATGTGTTCCTCGAAAAGCAGGTCCCGAATCGCGGCCCACATCTCCTTTTCGCTTACCAATCGCACATCGTCCACGAGTTCTCGAATCTGATTCACATTTTCAGTCTCTGGCGTCCGAGTGGCTAGGCCGTCGGCAATGGTGTCGCACGTTTCTGTGCTGACCGCTTTGCCTTGCTTCCAGGAAAGATAGTACGCAGGTGCGCGTTCCGCCTGAACACCGATGATGCGTATGTTTGGCGAACGTTGTTTGGCCGCCGCGGCGACTCCCCGGATCAATGCGGTATCGCCCATAGGCACGTATATCACTTCCGTCGCAGGCTGCTGATCCAGAATCTCGCAAGCAATTGTGGCAGGACCCGCGGGGAGATCCGGATCGGTTGCGTCGTTCAGGAAATAGATGCCTGCATTCTTTGAATACTCGCAAGCTTTCTGGAACGCGTCGGTCAAATCAGCTCCACCTGCCTCCGCAATCTTGGCGCCCAATTCCTCGATTTTGGTGCGTTTGACCGGGTTTGGATTCGCAGGTAAAAAGATTCTTGCCTGAACCCCGAGCACGCGTGCCGCATATGCCACTGCGGCCCCGTGATTGCCCGTGCTCGAGGCAATCACTTCTCGAATTTCGCGTCGAGCCAAATTGGCGGTTAATGCGTACAGCGCGCCGCGCGGTTTGAAAGATCCCGTTGGAAGATCGCTTTCGAGCTTCAGAGAGACGTTCTTGCCCGTCAGTCTCGACAGTGAACGTGCAGGAACAAGCCGCGTGACCGGCAAGTATCGCGATAACAATGCCTGTGCTTCACGAATCGTCGATGGTGAGAGCACACTCATA
>Ga0187777_10001918_pt1 | contig 13379 bp, 15 predicted proteins | sample 1015_Q2_SP5_10_M_FD_132416 | JGI IMG/M metagenome (GOLD analysis project Ga0187777, IMG submission 132416) | Tropical peat soil microbial communities from peatlands in Department of Meta, Colombia - 1015_Q2_SP5_10_MG | ecosystem: Environmental > Terrestrial > Soil > Wetlands > Peat | place...
TCCGCGTTCGCGCTCCACGTCGCAGGGGAGGTCCACTTCGACGCTCGTTACGTCGACGCGCTGGACGGACTCGTCGGGTTCTCGCACGCGTGGTTGCTCTCCTGGCTCGCGCCGTTCGACCGGCCGGCGCCCGACCCCGAGCTCCGGCAGGTGCCGCTGCTGCTGCGCGAACAGCCCGAAGAGTTCGGGATCTTCGCGACGCGCGGACCGCGCCGGCCGAATCCCATCGGGTTGAGCCTCGTGCGGATCGTCGTGATCGACGCGCCCGTCCTGCAGTTCGCAGGCGTCGACCTGGTCGACGGCACGATCCTGCTCGACGTGAAGCCCTACGTGACGCGCTTCGACCAACCGTCCGGGGAGATCCGGTGCGGGTGGTTCGATGCGCGCCTCGGCGAACCAGTTCCTTAGCGAAAGAAGCCCAAGCATGCGAATGAGCACCCGCAACCAGCTGCCGGGCACGGTGGCCGCGGTCGAGCATGGTGGCGTGATGAGCAGCGTGCGGGTCACGCTGTCCGGCGGCGACACCATCACCGCCGCCATCACCCGCGAGGCCGCCGAGGAGCTGGAGCTCGCTCCCGGCACCGCGGTCACGGTCCTCGTGAAGGCGACCGAGGTCATGCTCGCGGTCGAGTGACCGTCGACGACTCCGTCCGCGCCGCCCGCGAGTTCTTCGGCCCGCGCGCCGCCACGTGGGACGAGCGGTTCCCCGACGACGGTCCGGCGTTCCAGCGTGCCTTGCACGACCTCGGTGCGCGTCGCGGAGGGCGCGTGCTCGACCTCGGGTGCGGCACCGGGCGCGCGTTCGTGGCGCTGCGCAGTCGCGCGGGCGCGGCTGCCTCCGTCGTGGGCCTCGACCTCACCCCGGAGATGCTCGACGCAGCGCGGGCCGCGGCGTGCCGGTCGTCGGCCTTGCTCGTGCTCGCCGACGCCCGCCGTCTGCCGTTCCGCGCCGCCGTGTTCGACACGGTGTTCGCGGCCGGCCTGCTTCCCCACCTGCGCGACCCGGTAGCGGGACTCGCCGAGTGTGCGCGCATCGTGCGAGCGGGCGGTTGCCTCGCGCTGTTCCATCCCATCGCGCGCACCACTCTCGCGGCGCGTCACGGGCACGGCCTTCGCGACGACGATCCGCTCGACCCGCGCGTCCTGCCCGGACTCCTCGCGCGCGCCGGCTGGCAGTGTGCGTTCGTCGACGACGGCGACGACCGCTACCTCGCGGTCGCGCGCCGGACCGCGGGCGCCCTCGAGGACCGCCAGATCAGACCCTGAGCTCGAAACCGCCGGGGACGACGGAAGGCCGGCTCGACGCCTCGTCGGCCCGGATGAGGTGCACGACGGCGTTGATGAGGGCCAGGTGTGAAAAGGCCTGGGGGAAGTTGCCGAGGTGCCGGCCACTGTGCGGGTCGATCTCCTCGGCGTAGAGCAGCAGCGGACTCGCGAACGACAGCAGCTTGGCGCACAGCGATCTGGCCCGATCGACCTCGCCGATCTCGACGAGCGCAGACACGAGCCAGAAGGAGCAGATCGTGAAGGTGCCTTCCTCGCCGTCGAACCCGTCGTCGGTCTCTTCGACCCGGTAGCGCAGCACCAAGTCGTCCTCGGTCAGCTCGTCGGCGATCGCCGTCACGGTGGCGCGCACCCGCGCGTCGTCGGAAGGTAGGAACCCGAGCAGGGGTACGAGCAGGAGGGACGCGTCGAGGGCGGTGGTCTCGTAGTGCTGGCAGAAGACGCCCCGCTCGTCGGTGCCGCGGGCGCAGATGTCGGCGTGGATCTCGTTCGCGGCCTCACGCCAGGCTGCGGCTCGTTCGAGATCCCCGCGCAGTTCGGCGAGCCGGGCGCCGCGATCGGCGGCAACCTAGCACAACACCTTGGAAGCGGTGAAGTGCCGGGCCGGACCGCGCACCTCCCAGAGACCCTGGTCCGGTTCGCGCCAGTGGGCGAGCGCGGCTTCGACCTGGCGTACGAGCATCGGCCAGCGGCGCTCGTCCAGGCGATCCCGCGCCCTGGTGTGCAGGTACACGGAGTCGAGGAGTACCCCCCAGACGTCGTGTTGGCGTTGGTCCCAGGCCCCGTTGCCGATGCGGACCGGTTTCGCGCCTTCGTAGCCCGACAGGTGGTCCAGGGTCTGCTCGGTGAGCTCTCGCTCGCCGCCGATCCCGTACATGATCTGCAGGTCGGCTTCTTCTCCGGCCAGGTCGGCAAGGAAGTAGAAGAAGTCGCTGGCCTCCCGATCGAGCCCGAGCGTCGAGAGCCCCCACAGCATGAACGTCGAGTCCCGCAGCCAGCTGTATCGGTAGTCGTAGTTGCGCTCCCCGCCGGGCGTCTCGGGCAGCGACGTGGTGGCCGCGGCGAGCAGCGCACCGGTGGGCTCGTACATCAACCCTTTGAGCGTCAACGCCGACCGCTGCAGGTAACCGCGCCAGGGGTGGTCCGGGAAGCTCCCCCGGCTGATCCATTCGTGCCAGAAGTCTCCGGTACCCGCCAGTCGTCGGTGGGCGTCGTCGAAGGTGTCGGGCGGCACGCCGTCGGCCCACGACAGCGCGCAGAACGAGTGGTCCCCCGCCCGCAACCGACGTCGGGCGATGGCGCGCGGCCCCTCGAAGCCGAGGTTCAGGTCGGTGGACAGGCGGAGGGGTGGATCCTCGTCGCCGGCGCGCACCTCGGCGTGCCCGTACGCGTCGCCGGTGTGCTCCCACGTGCCGCGCCGGCGGCCGTAGTCGAACGCCGGTTCACACTCCAGGACGAAGTCGATCGATCCGCTCAGGCAGCGCACCGTGCGCAGCAGGACTTTCTCGGCGTCGTGGTCGGTCGGCACTCGTCGGTGGGTGGCGGACCGGCTCGCCGTGTGTCGCCACGGCCCGATCAGCAAGACGTCACGAACCACCGCCCAGCCGCTCGGCGTGTCCCACGTCGTCTCCAACACCATCGTCCCGGGCAAGTACCTCCGCCCGGCCGGAACGGTCACGTCGGCCGGGCCCCATCGGAACCAGCCGGCGTCGCGGTCCAACACGGCCGCGAAGACGCTCGATGCGTCCATGCGCGGCACGCACATCCACTCGACGTTCCCGCTCGGCGCGACCAGCGCGCACACCTCGCAATCCGAGATGAACCCGTAGTCCTCGATAGCCGGGAAGGGACTCCCGCCGATGGTCGACTGCGACGAGCGGGACGCTCCGTTGACCGAGTCCTGCACGCGGCAACGCTAACCCGTTCTCCGACACCCGCAATGTGAACAGCAAGTAGACAGGTCACCGCGAATTCACTCACGGGTTCCCCGCGGGCTCGCGAGAATCACCAGCAACCGGCGCCGTCGAGAAGACGGGTCGCCTCGTCGGTGAACACCGAAAGGGCCGCTCCAGGTGAAAGCCGTTGCCGCGTTCCCCGGCACCCGGCACGTCGAGGTGATCGAGTGCGAGCCTCCGAGGCTCGAGCAGCCCGACGACGTCCTCGTCGACGTTCTCGACGTCGGCATCTGCGGAACCGACAAGGAGATCTGCTCCTTCGAGTACGGCAATCCGCCGCCTGGTGAGGATCACTTGGTCATCGGGCACGAGGCGCTGGGTCGCGTGCTCGCCGTGGGGTCGGCGGTCGAGGCCCTCCGCCCAGGGGATCTCGTCGTCCCCACCGTCCGCCGACCCTGCCCCGACCCGAGCTGTCGCGCGTGCCGAGCCGGGCACCAGGACTACTGCTACACCGGCGGCTTCGCCGAGCGGGGCATCAAGGATGCGCACGGTTTCATGGCCGAGCGTGTCGTCGAACACCAACAGCACCTGGTGCCGGTCCCCGCGGAGCTCGGCGACGTCGCGGTGTTGACCGAACCGCTGACCATCGCCGAGAAGGCCCTCGCCCAGGTGTTCTGGCTGATGCAACACCGCCCGCCGTGGCTCGACCCCGATGCCCCCGCCGAGGAACGCGGCACGGGACTCTCGGCGCTGGTGCTGGGTGCGGGACCAGTGGGGATCCTCGGCGCCATGGCCATCAGGGCGGCCGGATTCGACACCTACGTGTACTCACGCGAGCTCCCACCCTCGGCTCGTAGCGATCTGGTCGACGCGCTCGGTGCGACGTACGTGTCGTCGCAAACGACCGATCCGGAGGAACTTGCGGCCGAGATCGGCAACATCGACCTCGTGTACGAGGCAGTCGGACACACCGAATTCGCCTTGGAGGTGCTGCGGACCCTCGGCCCGAACGGCATCTTCGTCCTCACTGGCGTCCCCGGCCTGCAGACCTTCGACCACGCGCACCCCGCCGGTCTGATGCGCGACATGGTCCTGAAGAACCAGTTCGTGCTCGGTACCGTCAACGCCGGGCGGCAAGCCTTCGCCGCGGCGGTTCGAGATCTCGAAGTGTTCGAGCGACAATGGCCGCAACCAACACACTCGCTGATCGCGGGTCGCTACCCACCCGAGCAAGCGAGCGAGTTGGTCGTCAGCCGCACCACCGGGATCAAGAGCGTCATCGCCTTCCACGACGCCGATTGACCCGCGCGGGCGAAAGAGACGTGACCCCACAGCACGAGGAGTCGGAGAACGATGGACGTCCCCCGAGGCGGGAACCACGAGCCGGTCGCCGTGCTCTTCGATGTCGACGAGACTCTCGTGCACACCGGGGGCTCGGGTGCGCGGAGTTGGGATGCTGCGTTCCGGAAGCTCTACGGCATCGGGGCCGACATCGGCCAACACACGTCAGCCGGTGAGACCGACCCGCAGGTTGCGCGCGAGACGTTCCGCGCGGTGCTCGGGCGCGAGCCGAGCAGCCCAGAGCTCGACGAGCTCTACGCGCACTACCTGCTGCACCTCGCGGAGGACATCTGGACGAGTGAGCAATACCGGGTGCTCGCGGGTGTCGAAGAGCTGCTGACGCGTCTCACTGATGCCGGCGTCATCTTGGGACTCGTCTCCGGAGCGATGGAGGGGGCGGCGCGCACCAAGCTGATGCCCGGAAATCTCAACCGGTTCTTCCTCTTCGGCGCGTACGGCTCCGATTCACCGGATCGGCCGGAGTTGACGAAGCTCGCCATCGACAAGGCCGCACGGCTGCACACCCCGTTGGACCCCGCCGAGGTCCTGGTGCTCGGCGACACCCCCCGCGACATCGAGGCAGCCAACGCCGCCGGCGCCGTGTCGGTGGGCGTCGCGAGTGGCCGGTACTCGGTGGCCGAGTTACGCAGTGCGGGCGGAACCCACGTTCTCGGCTCGCTCGAGGAACCGCTCCCCTGGCTGAGCAGGTCCTAGCCGAGCAACAGGTCGGCGGCGCTGTCGATCGAAGCGTAGACGTCGTCGATCGTCTTGCGACCGACCGACCAACTCCGCAGGTTCTCGCCGAGCACCGCGTTCATCACGGAGATGACACGCTCGCGCTTCGGTAACGGCACGTCGCTGAGGTAGCTGCCGAAGGCGTCCATCCGGCCGGAGGCGAACTCGTCGAAGATCCGCACCACCGTGGGATCGTTCGAGCCCTGCACCGCGACCATGTGCCCGTACACGCACGGCGAGAGCTCGAACGCGCGTGCCGCGCGCCGGTACGCGACCTCGAGCCGCTCCAGGGCACCGGCAGGCGGGTTGTCGACCTCGCGCCCGAACCCGAGGGCCCACACGTACAGCGCTTCGGCGATCAGATGCTCCTTGGAGGTGAAGTATCGGTAGGTGGTGCCGAGCGCGACACCCGCCGCGCTCGTGATGTCCTTCATCTGCAGGCTCTCGTACGGATGGTCCGGCAGGAGGGTGACGGTGGCCTGCACGATTCGGTCGCGCCGCGCGCGTTGACGGGCGTCGAGCCGCTCCGGATCGGGCGGCGGGGTCCGGTTCGCTCCGTGTCGGGAGATCGGCTCGGCCACGTCAGGTGCTCACGCGTCGAGGCCGAGCACACGCAGCGCGTTGTCGCGCAGGAACTTGGGCCAGACGTGGTCCCGGAACCCGACGTTGGGCATCTCCGTCATGATGCGCTCGATCGAGAGCCCCATAGGGAAGTACCCGGCGTAGATGATCTTGTCGGCGCCGCGCGTGTTCGCGTAGTCGATGACTGCCTCCGGGTAGTGCTTCGGCGCGAAGGCGCTCGTCGAGTAGTGCAGGCCCGGCCACTTCAACATGAGCTTCACCGCGAGGTCCTGCCACGGCTCACACCCGTGACGGGTGACGAACACCAACTCCGGGAAGTCGTACATCACCTCGTCGATGTACTCGACGCGCTGCGGCTCGAACCGCAGCCGCGGCCCCGGGACGCCCGCACAACAGAACACCGGGAGCCCGAGCTCCACGCATTTCGCGTAGATCGGGTACATCTTCTTGTCGTTGATCGCCACCTGCGGGAACGTGCCGGCGGGGAACATCCCGACCGCCCGCACGCCGTACGTCTCGTAGGCCCGCACGATCTTGCGGACGGCCTCCATCCCCTCGTTGGGGTCGGCCCCGCACTGCGGGATGAACCGGTCGGGGTGCTGCTTGATCGCGAGCTCCCCGATCCCGCGGGCGTCGCCCACGCCGATCAGTCCCTTCTCGATCCCGAAGCGGTCCATCTCCTGGAGGGTCACCGCGATCGGGTCCTCGGCCCCGCGGTACTGCTTCTCGGGCACCTGCTTGAACATGTACTCGACGGGGAACTCGAAGTCCTCCTTCGATTCGCGATCCTTCGTCTGCCGCGTGATGAAGGCGTAGGTCTCTTTCATGTCCTCGTGCGGGAACCCGATCATCGTGTCGACGATCCCGATATCGGTCGGCATCGGCATGCAAACGCCCCCCTGAACGACGGTTCGCGACGCCGGAGCGTACTTCAGTGCCGCCGGCGCCGTTTCTGGGGCGGGCGCGGCGGCGGCGTCGGTTCCGGTCGCGGCTCCTCCGTGAGCACCCGGACGAGCAAGCGCGCGTCGCGAGCGGCCGCGTCCGGTGCGCCGGTGGTGAAGAGCACGTGCACGGCACGAGCCGACGACGCGAGCTTCTCGAGTCGCGTCGCCCACGGCTCGAGGTCGCCGCGTCGGTAGTCGTACGCCATCCGGTCGTCGCCGGTGTCGGCATTCCGTTCCCAGGTGTCGGCATTGCGGCCGTGGAAGCGCACCATCGCCAGTTCGGTGGTCGCGACGGCGAGCGGCGGGAGCGAGCTCGGGAAACCGGGTGGCGCGTCGACACATACGTACGCGAGACGGTGCTCCTCGAAGAACCGCAGCGTGGTCTCGCGGTGCTTGCTCGCGACCCACTCTCGGTTTCGGAGCTCGACCGCGAGCGGCACGGCGCCGGCACGTTCGCGGAGCCACGCCAGATAGTCGTTCGCGCGCGTCGACGGCTGGAAGTACGAGGGGAAGGGGAACACGACGGCGCCGAGCTTGCCGAACTCGTGCACGGGCCGGAGCGCGGTCATGAACCGGTCGAGCGCGAGATCCAGTGCCCGCGCCGACAGGTCGTCGGCGTACACCTGGCGTCGAGACCGCACCGACGGCGACAGCGTGTCGCGGACCTCGGCCCCGAGCGAGTCGATCGGCGCCGGATGCTGCGTGAAGAGGCGGTGGGCACGGACGTCGACCACGAACCCCTCGGGAGTCCGATCGACCCACGGTGCAACGATCCGGTCGTTGAGCATGGTCAGGCCGGCGTCGGCCTCCAACACCCGGAACTGCGCGGCCCGGCCGGCGACGTCCTCGGGCGCGACCTGCACGCCGATCCTGATCGCGGGCGGGACCCGGCGGCGCTTCTGGTCCTGGTCCGGTGCGCGCCGGGGGCCGCCACGGCGCGGTCGCCCGGCCCCTCGCCTTCCTGTCGCGCCGCCGCTCGTCACGGCCGGAGGCTACGTGAATCAAGTAGAACGGCGGCAAGCCTTTGCCCCGTTCGGGAGGAACGATGACGATGCGCCTCGTCGGTGCCGGACTCGGTCGCACCGGGACGCTGTCGCTGAAGCAGGCGCTCGAGCACCTGCTCGGTGCGCCCTGTTACCACATGATGGAGACGTTCGGCCGCCCGGCCGACATCCCGGTATGGCACCGCGCGGTGAACGGCGAGATGCCCGACTGGCCGGCGTTCCTGGCCGACTACGACGCCGCGGTCGACTGGCCCGTGGCCGGCTTCTGGCGCGAGACGAGCGCAGCGTTCCCCGAGGCGGTCGTGCTGCTCTCGACCCGCCCCACCGACGACTGGTGGACGAGCGCGAGCAACACGATCTTCCAGATCTCGCGCCGCGAGATTCCCCTTGGGGAGGACGTCGCGGCCGCCCAGGTCGCGATGGCGCGCGACATGCTCACGAAGCGGTTCACACCGAACTGGACCGACGAGACGGAGGCGAAGGCCGCGTACGACGCGCACAACGCCGCTGTGCGCGCCGCCGTCCCAACCGACCGGCTCGTGGAGTGGCACCCCGGCGACGGCTGGCCGCCGCTCTGCGACGCGCTCGACGTTTCCGTCCCCGACGAGCCGTTCCCCCACGCGAACACCACGGCCGACTTCCGCGCCATGACCGGCCTCGACGCGTAGCGCCCGCCGCTAGAACGAGATCAGTTCCTGGAAGCGGGCGAGGAGGGCGGCGTCACCGAACACGTCGAGATCGGTCGGCGCTACCCGGCCCCACACGAACAGATCGAGGTCGGAAGCGGCCCCGCGCGCCGCGACGTCGCCCTTGGCGTGCACGCGTTCGACGGTGGACCCCGACGGCGACAGCGTGACGAACCACTCGCCGTTGGTGTCCGTGCAGTGGAGGTGCACGGTCTCGCCGGCACCCGCGAGGTCCGCGCGCGCAGGCAGCCAGCCGAGTCGCTCGTCGACGCCGTCGGCGGCGAGGGCCGCGTCGATCGTCGCCGGCGCGCCGGCCGCGAGCTCGGCGTCCCAACGGTGAACGGCCGCCTCGTTCGCCTGGCGCCGTGACCAGAACTGCGCGGTGTCGTCGTCGGTCCACGACCAGACCCGCGCGTCGACCGGTGTGGCGGCGAGGACGGCGACGAGCGACGCTGCCTGCCCGCGGAACCACGGGACCCGCTCGGGTCCGCCGGGTGCGCCGGGCAGCGTGCGCCGCGAGATGCGCTCGGTCGCGCGCTGCTCGACCGTGATGCGCGCCCACTGCTGTACCTCGCCGACATGGGCGACGAGGTCGCCGACGTCCCATCCCGGGCACGACGGCACCGGTGCGTCGAGTCCGGCGCGTTCCGCGGCATCGGCGAGCGCAGCGGATTCGCGCGTGATCGCGGTGAGGTAGTCGGAGAGCTCCACGTCCGAAATCTACGCCGCGACCGGTCGCAGCAGATCGGCGTCGTTGTTCTCGGGCTTGTTCACACGAGTGCTCACCTCGTAGACGTCGAACCAGTCGTCGGGCGCCGGAGCGAGCAGGCGTGGCAGCGACTCGGCCCCGCCGCGGCGCGGGTCGAGCCACGCGTCCCAGGCCTCCTCGGCGAGCACCACGGGCATGCGTTCGTGGATGGGTGCGAGCCGCGCGTTCGCGCGCGTCGTGACGATCGCGAACGAGCGCAGCCACGCGTCCGGATCGTCGTCGTCGGCGACGGTGGGGTCCCGCCAGATCTCCCACAACCCCGCGAACGCGAGCGGCTCGCCGTCGCGCCGGCGTACCGCGTAGGGAACGCGGGGCGCGGCACGGGCCCCCTCCAGGCTCTGGCCGGGCGCCTTCCACTCGTAGAACGCATCGGCCGGGACGATGCATCGGCGGCGCTCGAACGCACGCTTGTAGGCGTTGCGCTCCGTGATCGACTCGGCGCGGGCGTTGATCTGGCGGTCGCCGACTGCCGGGCTCTCTGCCCACGACGGCACGAGTCCCCACCGGATCAGCGAGAGGACCCGGGTCGGGGGGTCGTCGCGCGGCCGCTCGCGCACCACCGGGACCCAGGCGCGCGGCGTGACGTTGTAGTCGGGGTCTCGCGCGCCGACCGTCGACTCGGCGACACCGAACCGCTCGACCAGGATGTCAGGCGACGACGTCGTCACGAATCGCCCGCACATGGCCCCTCGTTGTAGCTCAGTGCCGCGGCCGGTCGGCCACCCGGTACACGAAGCGGAGACCGGACCACGTGGCGTCGATCGCGCACACCTTGTTGTCGACGAGCCCGGCGTCGAGTCCGATCGCCTGGACCACCTCGAACCCGAGGTCGGTCGCGACTCCCGAGGTCTTCTTCGGCCACGCGACCCACAATCCGCCGTCCGGCTCGAGCGCGCGGGTCAGCGCCTGGAACCGGCGGGCGAGCTCCGCACGGCGGGTCACGAACACGACGATGACGTCGAGCCGACCCCGGGCCTGGGCTCGCACGTGCACACCGAGCGGCAGGTGCCCGAGCGTGCGGTCGAAGCCCGCCGGCGGCGAGAGCACCGCGAGCCGGGCGCCCTCGGTGATCCCGAGCTTCCGCGGGAGCGGCGTGCCCGAGTAGCCCTTGGTGCTCGTCACGGCGCGCCCTCTCCCCGGCGACCCCTTCGCCGGCGTCACTTCACCGCGCCCCCCGATGGCCGTCAACCCCGGTCCCCCGGACGCCCGCGTGCGGGGCCTTTTCCCGACCGTTTCACTCGCATTTTCAGCGCTCGATCGCTAACCTCCGCGAGACGACACATGCAGCACAAGGAGGACCACGGATGCCGCTCCGACTGGGCGACGAAGCGCCGAACTTCACGGCCGAGACGACCGAGGGCACGGTCGACCTCTACGACTACCTCGGGGACAGCTGGGGGCTGCTGTTCTCGCACCCGAAGGACTTCACCCCGGTGTGCACGACCGAGCTCGGGGCGCTGGCGAGGCGCAAGGGCGAGTTCGACCAGCGCAACGTGAAGCTCATCGGGATCAGCGTCGACCCGCTCGACTCGCACGTCGGCTGGTCGAAGGACATCGAGGAGACACAAGGCCAGGCACCCAACTACCCGCTGATCGCCGACCCCGACAAGAAGGTGGCCGACCTCTACGACATGATCCACCCGAACGCGAGCGACACCGTGACGGTCCGTTCGGTCTTCGTGATCGGGCCCGACAAGAAGATCAAGCTGATCATCACCTACCCGCAGAGCACCGGCCGCAACGTCGACGAGCTGCTCCGGGTCATCGACTCGCTCCAGCTCACGGCCGGGTACCAGGTGTCCACACCCGTCGACTGGAAACAGGGCGACGACGTGATCATCATCCCGGCCGTGTCCGACGAGGACGCCAAGGACAAGTTCCCGAAGGGCTGGAAGGCGCTCAAGCCCTACCTGCGGATCACACCTCAGCCCAACAAGTAGCGGGAACGAGAACCCGACCCATCCTTGGTCCCGGAGGTGCGCGCGCACCTCGACCGCGGTAGGAGGACCGTACGACGCGGGTTGCACCTGCGGCGGCGACGCGCGCGCCTGCTCGAGTCCTCGGGGTGAACGAGCAGCGCGTCGTGACCGGCTGCACCCGGGAGAGTCACCCCTCCGTGCTGGCGGCTGCCCCGGGCCCCTTCTGCTGCGACTGACGAACGAGCCCCTCGTGGAGTTGCTCGAGTGCGTCGGCGAGAGACCCGGTGAGCTCCACGGTGTCGGCGCCGATGCGACGGACCAGTTCCTCGTCGTCCAGCTCGATGACGACGCGGCCCTCGCGAGTGCTGATGCTCGCGGCGCGCACGATGGCGTCCCGCGGCGTCTCGTCGGTCGTGCCCTCGGTGGGCGTCGCGGCGAGCGCGCCTTCCACACGCTCCCCGGTGACTCCCAGTGCTGCCAACGCGCGAGCGGCCCGGCTGTCGGGGAGTGCGACGAGCGCTCGCAGCATCTGGGCGGAGGACACCGGGTCGTCACCGGCGAGCTCTCGCGCGCGCACGTAGAGGTCCGCGACGGCGGGCGTGGTGTTCTGTTGCCGCGCGACCCGCCCTCGGACCGCTCCACCTCCCCGCCACGGCGTCACCACCGGCGGAGAGCTCCCTTGGGTCCCGAGCGCGTCCATCACCAGCGACCGCGCCTCGACGAGAGAGAGGCCCTTGGCCGACAGGATCTGCGCCGCCACGCCCGAGCCCTCCTCGAGGAGCCCGAGCAGGACGTGCTCGGTGCCGATGTAGTTGTGCTGGAGCCGGAGCGCCTCCCGGAGCGCGCACTCCAGCGCCTTCTTCGCCCGGGGCGTGAACGGGATGTGTCCAACCGGGACCGGATCGCTGCGCCCGATGATCCGCACGACCTCGGCGCGGGTGTCGTCGAGCCTGATCCCGGCGCGGTCGAGCACCTTGGCGCCCACGCCATTGCCCTCGGCGAGCAGCCCGAGCAAGAGGTGCTCGGTACCGATGTAGTTGTGGTCGAGGCCGCGCGCCTCTTCCTGCGCCAGGACGACGACGGTGCGCGCTCGGTCGGTGAAGCGTTCGAACATGGCTCGATCGTTGCACCCCTGTCAAAGCTCGAGCCGACGTTCACCAGCGAACCGGCGTCAGCCACCGACCTGGAGCGTCGGTGGCTGACGCAACTTCGAGCGAGGACGAGCGGACCGCTACAGGTACGGGAGCGGGTTCACGGGGTTGCCGTTGACGCGCACTTCCCAGTGCAGGTGGCAGCCCGTCGACCGGCCGGTGGTGCCGACGTAGCCGATCACCTGACCCTGGGTCACCGTCTGACCCGTCGACACCGCGATCGACGACTGGTGCCCGTACAGGGTCGCGATGCCGCCGCCGTGGTCGATGATCGTCATGTTGCCGTAGCCGCCGCTGTCGAACCCCGCCGACACGATCTGGCCATTGCCGGCGGCGTGGATCGGCGTGCCGCAGGACGCGCCGAAGTCGATGCCCGGGTGGAACGACTGCTGCCCGGTGATGGGATCGGTGCGGTAGCCGAAGCCGCTCGTGATCGGCGCGCCGGGGATCGGCCGGATGAACATCCCGTTGCCCGAGGGCGTCGCGGCGTCACTGGCGTCCGCGCTCGTGCTCGTGCTCGCGCTCGTGCTCGGGCTCGTGCTGGCTGCCTGCGACTGGCTCAGGGCCGCAAGGCTGGCGGCGATCCGGTCGGACTCGGCCTGGAAGTCGGCGTCGTTCTTCGCTTGCTGCACGGCGAGCGCGTCGAGCTTCGTGTTGTAGCTGGCTTCGTTGGAGGCGACGCCGTCCAGTGCCTGCTGCTGCTGTGTCTGCAACGCGTTGATCCGCTGCTGCTCGCTGGCCGCCTGGTCGCGCGCTTCGTCGGCCGCTTTGCGTGCCGCGGTGAGCTGCGTCTGCTCGTCGGAGAGATCGGTGCGCAACGCGCTCACGATGTCGACCTCGTGCTGCTCCTTGCTCGCCACGTGCTTGAGGTACTGCGTGCCCTCGACGACCGCGCCGGCACCGTCGGCGCTGCCGATCAGGTCGAGCATGCTGTTGCCGTTGCCGCCGCGTTGGTACGCCAGCACCGCGGTGTGGCGGGTCTCTTCCTTCGCCACCTCGAGCTTCTTCTCGGTCTTCGCCACCTCGGTCGAGAGGAGGAGCGAGGCGACGGCGTAGCGGTCGGAGTCGA
>Ga0187777_10001919_pt1 | contig 13378 bp, 13 predicted proteins | sample 1015_Q2_SP5_10_M_FD_132416 | JGI IMG/M metagenome (GOLD analysis project Ga0187777, IMG submission 132416) | Tropical peat soil microbial communities from peatlands in Department of Meta, Colombia - 1015_Q2_SP5_10_MG | ecosystem: Environmental > Terrestrial > Soil > Wetlands > Peat | place...
AAATGTTTGTGAAGAACAACATGCAATGGTTCGCACGTCCGCTCACGGGCGAAGAAATTCGGGCGTTTCTCGAACATCGGCAACGCGGCGAACCGTTGTCGATCTTTGCCCACGCGAATTATCTGATTAATCTGGCGGCAACCAATCCTCAATTTCACGCCAATTCGATTCGAGCATTGTCCGAGGAATTGATTCGGGCAGATCAACTCGGGCTGCCGTTTCTCGTTTTGCATCCGGGTGCGCATCTCGGCGCCGGCGAAGAGGCCGGATTGAAAAAGATCGCGGGCTCGATCAACCGCGTATTCCGCCGAATCCCAAAAGTGAAGACCCGAATTGCCCTCGAGACGACCGCCGGACAAGGCTCCTGTCTCGGCCACCGGTTCGAACAGATCGCGCGGATCATTGGCACGGTGCGTGAACCCGAACGACTCTGCGTTTGCGTGGACACAGCGCATTTATTTGCCGCCGGCTACGACATTGGCAGCGAGAGCAGTGTCAGGAAAATATTTCGCGAGTTCGATCGTATCATTGGGGTCGAACGATTAGCCGCGATTCACCTGAACGATTCAAAAACGGCGCGCGGCTCGCGAGTCGATCGACACGAACACATCGGCCGGGGCAAAATCGGTTTGGAGGCGTTTCGTTTTATCATGCGTGACCGTCGTTTTTGGAAAATTCCAAAAGTGCTCGAAACACCAAAGGGCAAAGAATTGCGCGAAGATGTCGAGAACATGAATACTCTTCGCGGGCTGCTAGAGCCGCTTCGCAGAAATTAGATTGTTCTATCGCCAGTGACGGCGGCAGCTTCACTAATTGATCAGTCTGATCGTAAACGGATAACGATAGAACTTGCCCTCGCTCGCTTTGATGGAAGCGATGATGACTAACACGGTATTAAGGACCCAGAGCGCGATCAAAATTGGAATCCCGATCAATATCACGCAGAGAATTGCGGCAATCGCATCGTAAATCAGCATCGAGATTTGAAAATTGAGCGATTCCTTTCCGTGAGCGTCGATTTCAGGCGAATCGCCTCGTTTGACCAACCAAACGATCAATGGACCAAGCAGGTGACCCAGAAAGTGAAAAAATAATCCAAGCAAGGCGCTGGCATGACAAAGCACGACCCATGTCCTCACTTCAGACGACGTAGACGGAGTTGGCGAAGGTACCGGTGGTTGGTCCATGATTTATTCCTTCACTCGCTCGATGTGGGCGCCGAGCTCGCTTAATTTTTCATCGAGATGTTCGTAGCCGCGATCGATGTGATAGACGCGACTGACTTCGGTAATTCCGTCTGCCTTTAATCCGGCCAGCACCAACGCCGCGCTGGCGCGCAGATCGCTTGCCATGACTGGCGCGCCCAACAACCGATCCACCCCGCGAATGACGGCAGTCGGTCCTTCAAGATCGACCCGTGCGCCCATTCGCTTGAGCTCGGCGACATGCATGTAACGTTGCGGGAAAATATCTTCGGTAATCATGCTGGTGCCTGCGGTGGTTGAGAGCAACGCGCACATCTGGGCCTGCATGTCCGTCGGGAAGCCCGGATAAGGCTCGGTTGTCAATTCCAGCGGCTTGGAAGCCCCGTTTGGCGAGATTGAAACCGAATCGGCAGTGCTCGCGATCTTGTATCCGCAATTCGTTAGGGCATCGTTCAGCGCGCGAAGATGGGATGGATCGACCCGCTTGATCGTCACTCCACGCCCACAGATCGCGCCTGCGACTAAAAACGTCCCGGCTTCGATTCGATCGGGAATGATATCATGCTCGGCGCCATGCAACTCACTGACCCCTTCGATAATGAGACGGCGGGTGCCCGCCCCTTCGATTTTCGCCCCCATTTTGTTTAGAAAATTTGCGAGATCGACGACCTCAGGCTCTTGAGCTGCGCTTTCAATCACGGTGGTCCCTTCGGCCAAGACCGAAGCCATCATTACATTGTCGGTCCCGAGAACGGTCGGTCCGAATTTTCCACGTAAATTAATGGCGGCACCGGTCAACTTCGGAGCGAACACCTTTACATTTCCGGCTTCGACGCGCACCGCCGCGCCGAGCGCTTCAAATCCTTTCAGATGCAAGTCAATCGGCCGGTCGCCAATGACGCAACCACCCGGCATCGAGACCGTCGCTTCTTTGCAGCGGCCAAGCAGCGGGCCAAGGACGCAAACTGAAGCGCGCATTTTACGAACGACTTCATATGGCGCGATTGAAGCGATTTTTTCCGCTGTGACATTGACCGTGCCACTGGCTCGCTCAACCTGCGCGCCGAGATGAGTCAGGATTTGCAGCATGAAATTCGTATCGCTTAAATCGGGTACGCGTCGAATCAGGCACGGCTCGCGGGTCAAAAGGGTTGCAGCGAGGATCGGAAGGGCAGAGTTCTTCGACCCGCTGACCTTGATCGAACCGCTCAGCGGCTGGCCGCCATGGATGAGAATCTTATCCATACCTGGCAAAGAGGAAACGTGGGATACCTGAATAATCCTTTTTCGTATCGATGTCGTGCAAATTCTTTTGCCTGAGAAGCGTTTCCAACCCATCACTCTGGCCAACGCCGATTTCGAGAGCAAGCAGACCGCCTGGATTCAAATGGGTTGGCGACTGATTAATTAGCTCGCGAATCAATTCATCTCCGCCTTCGCCGCCGAAAAGCGCGATTTCGGGATCGTGTAAGACTTCACGGGAGAGAGATGGCCGCTCTTGCATGCTGAGATATGGAAGATTCGCGACAATCAGGTCGAATCTTTCGGCAATCTCTTCCAGTAGATCGCCCTTTTTGAACGAGATCCTGCCTGCCAGGTCGAGCCGTTCCGCATTTTCGCGGGCCAAGGCGAGTGCATCTTCCGAAATATCGACGGCAAGAATGTCCGCATTCGGGAACTCCTTTCCGAGCGAGAGCGCAATAATCCCGCTTCCCGTTCCAATATCCACGATTCGTCCCGGCCTACGCGTTTCACAATCCGCAATCACCAACTCAACAAGCTGCTCCGTCTCCGGCCGCGGGACCATCGCGCGTTTATCGATCTTAAAGACGTGACCGCAAAATTCGACCGTGCCCAACAAGTGCTGGAGCGGTTCGCCCCGGCTCCGGCGCTTGATCAAATCTCTCAACTGCTTCAGATCCGTTTCGGCAAGGTTTCGCTCAAACTCGAGATACAATTCCATTCGCGTTCGGCCAAGCACATGGGCGAGCAGATGCTCCGCGTTCAGCCGTGCGTTTTCGATTTCATGTTTTCTCAAGAACTCGGTGCTGATTTGCAGCACCTCGAGAACGGTCATGCCAGCGCCGATTCCTTTAATCGCTCCGATAAATCTGCGGCTTGAAGAGCGCCGATCAATTCGTTGAGATCGCCATCAACGATCCGATCCAAATTATAAAGCGTCAGGCCAATGCGGTGATCGGTCACCCGGTTCTGCGGAAAATTGTAGGTCCGAATTTTTTCCTCTCGACCGCCGGTGCCGATCTGGCCTCGACGTTGCGCACTGTATTTTTCCTGTTCTTCCCGCTGGCGGCGCTCGAGCAAGCGTGCCCGCAAGATCGACAACGCGCGCTCTTTGTTTTTGATCTGGCTGCGGCCATCCTGACAACGGACGATCGTTCCAGTTGGAATGTGCATAACCTGCACCGCTGAGTCGGTCGTATTCACTCCCTGCCCGCCTGGACCGCCAGCCCGCGAAACTTCTATCCGGAGATCTTCCGGCTTCAACTCGAGATCGACATCTTCCGCTTCCGGCAGCACTGCCACCGTCGCAGTGGAAGTGTGAATGCGGCCTTGCGCCTCGGTCGCGGGCACGCGCTGAACGCGATGAACGCCGCTTTCGTAGCGCAGTTTTCGAAATACCGATTCGCCCGAAACTTTGAAAATTGCTTCTTTCAATCCGCCGAGCTCGGACGGACTCGATTCGAGATCCTCCACCTTCAGGCCGGCCGATTCAGCGTAACGGTTGTACATTCGATAGAGATCAGCGGCAAAAATGGCCGCCTCGCTTCCACCGGTGCCAGCCCGAATTTCAACAATCGCGTCGCGATTTTCGTTTTCGTCCGGCGGCAGCAAGGCGATTTCCACTTCGCGCTCAAGATCGGCCACGCGTTTTTCAAGATCGGGAATCTCGTCGTCGGCCATGGCGGCGATCTCGACGTCACGGGACGACGAGAGTTCGCGATTGTCATCAAGTTGTTTCCTGGCTTGTTCGAGCTCATTCCATTTCTCAAATACCTGTTTGATGCTCGCATGCTCGCGCATTACTTCGCCGGCGCGCCTCCGATTATCGAAAAGCGCCGGACTGGCAACCTCGCGTTCCAGTTCTTCGAAGCGCTCGCGTTTGCGTTGAATGAGGGAATTAAAGTCCATGGAAGTGCGACGGCGCTCTACGAACGCCGAAAAAGTGCGACGGTCGCAGACCGCCGCTATCGTTCAGCTAAGCGTTTCGGCCGGCGCGCGCCGCTTTGGTGCTGCCGTAGCGCTTGGCGAATTTCTCAACCCGGCCCGCGGTATCGACAAATTTCTGCTCGCCAGTGAAAAACGGATGACAAGCGGCACAAATCCCGATTCTAATGTCGCGACGCGTCGACCGGGTGTGATAAACCGCGCCACACGCGCAGACCATGTCGGTTTCAAGATATTCAGGATGAATGTCGGCTTTCATCTTTGGAGAAGAAGCGCGAACTTACGCGCAATGGACATTTTCCGCAAGGGATGAATACCGAGGACCCGCTTCTTATTGCCTGGGAGAATACCCTCGCCCGCGCTAACGAACGCCCGGCCATCGTCGCGACAACGGGACAAGTCTTACAGACTTTCGGCCAGATCGAGTCGCGCGCGCGTGAACTCGAACGCCTCGGCGAAACCAATGCCGTCGGAAGCGTCATTGCGATTCAGATCGGAAATCATCAGGACTGGCCCGCGCTTCTCATTGCCTGTTTGCGGCGAGGACTGGTGGTGCTGCCGCTCGAACAATTGATGAGTGAACAGCAGCGCGATGTCGCGTTGAATGTTTGTGATGCGTCGCTGCTTGTAACTTGTCGCGACGGCAAATTAGAAATCGCGCAGGTCAAGGCTGCCGCCGGAAAAGCGCGGCTGGATTCATCGACGTTGTTGAAGCTCACTTCCGGTACGACTGCCGCGCCGCGCATTATTCGATTTCGGAGCGACCAACTGCTTGCCGATTGCAATCAGATTTGCCAGACGATGGGAATTTCCGATTCCGATCTGAATTTTGGCGTTATTCCAATCTCGCATTCCTACGGTTTCAGCAACCTCCTGACGCCTTTGGTCGCCAGGGCAGTGCCGATGGTTTTAAGCAATGATCCAACTCCGCGCGCCGTGCTGGCCGATCTTGCGCGAACGAACGCGACTGTCCTGCCCGCAACGCCGTTTTTCTACCAATCATTTTGTGAAATAGGAGACGCGCCGGCATTGCCGAAACTGCGCCTCTGCATTTCGGCCGGGGCACCGCTGTCAATTACCGTGGCAAAAAATTTTCGCGGAAAATTCCAGCTGCCGATTCATTCTTTTTACGGCGCTTCGGAATGCGGCGGAATTTGTTACGACCGCGACGGCACCAATGAAATCGAAGGATTCGTCGGCGCGCCGATGGAAAATGTCGATATCGAAATGCTCGACCCGGCGATCGATTCAAGCCAGGTGCGCATTCGGAGTGCCGCAGTGGGTGATGGGTACTTTCCCGACCCGGATTCAGACAAGCTCGGCGAAGGAATTTTCGTGCCGGACGATTTGCTCGCACGAGCTGGAGCCGGATTTAAAATCGTGGGACGAACGTCCGATCTCATCAATGTCGCGGGGAAAAAGGTAAATCCGGCGGAGATCGAAGCGTATCTGCGGCATTGTCGTGGGGTGCGAGAAGCGGTTGTCTTTGGCCTAAACTCCGTCCGGAGAAATGAGGAGGTGGCAGCTTGCGTTGTGGGCGAGGAGAATCTTCGCGAAAGCGAGCTGCTCGAGTCCGCCCGCCGCACACTCAGCCCGTGGCAAGTTCCAAAGCGGATTTTTATTGTCGATACAATTCCGGCGAACGAACGGGGAAAAATCAGCCGCCGCGAGTTGGCAAAACGCTTTGCGAAATAGTTCGAACGAAGGCCGCAGAAACTTCTTGGCATTTGATGAGAAGGGGGCATTCGTAAGTGGCGAACGAGCGCCGGGCATGCGCTCCAGCAATGCGAGTGCACTCATGAATTCCAAAAAAGAAGAGAAGCGGGTTCTAATTCTCGAACCGGACGAACGGTTGGCAGCATCCATTTCCGAAGCGCTGGCCGAAGCCGTCCCGGACGCCCTGTTGGAGTTGTCGCGAAGCCTGGAAGAAGCCCAGCAGCTTGTTCTCGGCGTAAAACCCGATCTTTTCGTCCTCGATGTGGACGACGCGACCGACCTTGCGCAGGATTTTCTTTACGACCTGCGCACGAGTCATCCGGACGCGCGCGCAATTATTCTGACCGGGATTCATGTGCCGTCAGAACGCGAACAAGCCACCGGCCTCGGCGCAATTCATTTCCTGGAGAAACCGTTTCCGCAATCGGACTTTATCGAGCTCGTTCGAAATTTACTTCTGTCGGCGACCGACGCGAATGACGAGAAATTTCAAGGAACGCTACGCGACCTGCATGTGGCCGACATTATTCAGCTTAAATGCATGAGCGGATCGAACTCGACGGTGGAATTCACCGGCCCTCGCGGTGAAAAAGCGCGGGTTTTTTTTGAGAATGGTCAAGTGCGTCACGCGACCGCCCCGGGCCGCGAAGGCCTGGCCGCGTTCAACGAAATTTTGAATTGGAAGGGTGGAACAATTTCCGAAGTGGCCGAAACCGGCCCGATCGAGCGAACAATTAATTCGGATTGGCAGCTATTGCTCATGGAAGCGACCCGCACGCTGGACGAAAGAGGCGCGGCCGGCCAGCGCGCCCGCCGCGAAGGCGACAAAGCCACTCGCAAAGTGCTCGTGACCGATGACAGTCTGATGCTGCTGAGTTTTGTGCAGGAAGTTTTGATCGATGCAAAATTTGATGTGCATACCGCCATCACCGGCGAAGAATGTTTGCAGTTGGCCGAACAAGATCCGCCTGATCTCATACTGCTCGATTTCGTCCTCCCCGACATGAAGGGCGACGAGGTCTGTCGCCGTCTGTTGGAGAACCCGAAGACGGCCGGTATTCGGGTTGTTTATATGTCCGGAATCGTCGCCGATCTGCGACCGGAGCAAAGCTCAAACCCGAATGTGATTGGGTTCTTGAATAAACCATTCACTTCGGATTTGCTTGTTCAAACCGTAGAAACCCATATGCCGACATCACCGGAAGAGCCGGAGCCAACCGAATCGCACACTCCTTCGCCGCCGCCGGAAATTGTCCAGCTCCCGATAGAAGAGCCGGTTTTCAGCGAAGCAGCTCCGGCGGTGCCTCAATCAAATCAACAGACAGAGGAAGTTCCGTGGTGGACGGCCGCGCCTTCCGTGGCTGAGACACCGCCCCGAGAACCAGAACCAACAAGGACGGTCCGACAGTTCGGCGGCGAAACTCTTGGTTTGTCTCGGGACCAAAATCTTCCAGACGAATCCGTGACCGCAGGCGTTTTCTTCTGCGGCGACACCCGCTTTTTTTCCATTCATAACGCCCTGCAAACCATCGCCCAGCAAAAACTTACCGGCACGCTGCGTTCATTCTGGAGTCATGAGCCGCTCGACCTTATCGTTCGGGATGGGCAGATCGTTCTTGCGACCACGCGAGACCCCGAAATTTATTGTCCCGAAGCCCCGGTGACGCTGGCCAACGTCGATGCGGCGAGAATTGCGGCCGCGCGCGACGAGCAGAGGCAAAGTGGTCGTCCGCTCTTCATCACGCTGGCCAATGAAAATTTGATTTCGCAAGAACCGGCCGCACAACTGGTGCAACATCACGGCCAGAAGCTTTTCTCACAGCTTTGGACGATCCCACAGGTTCGCTTCAGTTTTCATCGACAGGATGTGGCAGCCTACGCAAACAACATCCCGGCCGAGGCGGACGTCAATCAATGGGCGCTAGCGACTTTGCGTCTGATTCAATCTCAGGAGTTGCGTAATCGCGCGAACTACGACGCTTCGTCCATTCCCGCCTACACCCGTGATGGTTACGGGCGAATTCAAAAACTCCGGCTGAACGTGCCCGAAGCGCAATTCGCCTCTCAGTTTAACGGCGTTCGTTCTATCCAGCAGATTGCCAAAAACCTCCGGCAGGACCTGAACTTTGCCCGCGCCACGCTGTTCCGTTTCGTCAGTCTGGAGATCGTGGAATGTTGGGCCGCCAGCACCGCTGCGCGCCCAGAGAGCAAAGGCGTTTTCCAGAAACTGGCGCGTTCGATTGGAATCGGCGAATAGCTTTTGCAGGGTCGCCCTTTCGATCATGAAGAAGAGGACTCTCGTCATCGATGTCGGCGGCACCCATGTGAAACTGATGATGCTGCATCGCAAACAGCGGCAGTTTGATTCCGGACCCAACATGGAACCGAAGCAGTTCGTGAAGGAAGTTAATGCCACAGCCGAAGGATGGAATTTCGACAAGATAGCAATCGGTTTTCCAGCGCCGATCCGCCACGGCGCCATCGTTAGAGATCCAAAGCATCTGGGAGAGGGTTGGAGCCGTTTCAATTTCCGTAAAGCGTTTAGACAACCGGTGCATCTCATCAACGATGCAGCCATGCAGGCGCTCGGAAGTTACAAGGGGCGGCGAATGTTGTTCCTCGGCCTCGGGACTGGGCTCGGCTCCGCTCTCGTTTGGGAAAAAACACTTCTGCCCCTCGAACTTGGCGATCTTCCTTATCGCGAAGGCAACATTATTGAAAATTTCCTAGGCATTCCGGGCATCGATTACCTGGGAGAAAAAGGTTGGAAACGCGAGGTCCTCTACGCAGTCGGACAGCTGAGAAAATCCTTCATTGCCGACTATGTCGTCCTCGGGGGCGGCAACGTGCACCGCTTCAAGAGGCTGCCGAAGGGCGTCGAGCGCGGTCGCAACGAAAACGCGTTTCTCGGCGGAATTCGACTGTGGGAGATGGATCCGCGCAGCCGAACAAAAAGGTGGCTCGTCCTTTAGTTCAGCAACCCGCAGCAGTGATTACTGGCGTCGAGCGAAGTTCGCCATCGCATAAAATTCGAGCGCGCAGACCGCCGCGACCCTTCAAAAATTTTTCCGCGCCAGGCGCGAGCGCCCGGTCCATCCAGTAACATGGAGCGCACTCCTGCGTTCCGTGAAACCGAACGCCCTGAATTTCGAACTCTTTTCCGATCAGGTCGTTGAGATCGAGATTGCGTGTGAAAACATTCCGGCGCACCAGCGAGGGCGCGCAACCTTCAAGCCCGAGAGCGGCACAAAGCTCATCGAAAACCTCAAGCGAGAAGAAAGTGATCTGCCCCTTGTAATTATCCTTGAAATCGAAATAACGATCGCCGCGAATCCCGCGTCCCGCGACGCATTCGATCCGGGGCACCTCAATTGCCGGATGGGTGTCCGGCTCTCGACCCGCATGTCCGACAAAATTGTGCCCCGGCGAAATGTAAAGGTGGCAGATTTCCACGGCGACCATTGTAACATCAGAGAGAATGATTCACATGAAAGGAATTGGAATCGGTTCTGAAAAAATTATTCGCCGGAAAAGTAATGGACAGTTCGAATACCTTCCGGACGATCTGACAATCGAAGAGCCGCTCGAGATTCGTGTTGGCCGCAAGGTGCTTTCGACCACCATGCGCACGCCTGGCCAGGACGAAGAACTGGCCGCCGGTTTTCTCGTTTCGGAATCAATTGTCCGAAAGCGAAGGGAGATCGTAGCAATCTCGTCTACCCATCCGAACACCGTGTTGGTTGATCTTGCGCACGGAACGAGATTAAAGCCGGGGTCGACCCAGCGATACGGAACGATCTCCACCAGTTGCGGTATTTGCGGCAAAACCAGCATCGACGCGATTCGGCAAAGCTTTGCCCCGATCAAATCCCAACTTATCCGAATGGAGCTCGAAATCTTGCTCTCTCTCCCTTCGCAATTACGCGGACATCAAAGTGATTTCACTCGCACCGGCGGAATTCATGCCGCTGGAATTTTCGATTTGAACGGCCACGCGCAAATCGTGCGCGAAGATATCGGACGCCACAATGCGGTCGACAAAGCGATCGGGCACGCCTTTCTCGACCGCCTGCTCCCGCTGGATCGGCACGTTCTTCTTGTTAGTGGTCGAGCCTCTTTCGAGATTGTGCAAAAAGCCCTGGCCGCAGGAATCCCGATTGTTGCGGCCGTTTCCGCGCCGTCGACCCTGGCGGTGAAATTCGCGCGCGAAAACAATCAGACCTTAATTGCGTTCTTCCGGCCGCCGTCGTTCAACATTTATTCGCATGTCGAACGGATCATCCTGAATCGCCCAAGCGTCGGCGCCGCCAAGAATTGAACGCGCGGACTTATGACACGCTCGCGCTTAATTGCGAGCGGCCGATGAAAGCATCAATCTGGAAATACCGCTGAATATCAAACTGATGCCCACCAGGGTTCCAATCACCCAGACGGAACTCGATGGCCACTGTCTCCAGATCAAGATTCCAAGAATCAGGGTAACGATGCCATCAAACAGCACCCACCCGGAGTGACGGGAGGCGCGCATACTAAAATAAAGAGCGATCTCTATGATTCCTTCAAAGAGAAAAAGTACCGCCAGAACCAGAGTCAGAGAGACCACGCCCAACAGCGGGTTCATCAGCATATAAATCCCTGCAATCACATAGATCACCGCCACAAGCATCTTCCAGAGAAAACCCCCGATGCTATGAGAATGGAACGCGAAAACCAGGTGCCAAATTCCTGCTAATAGAATCAACCAGGCTAAGAGGATGACAATTCCAATAGACGACGCCAGCGGCACGCCGACGGCCAGGGCGCCACAAACAACCATCAGCACGCCCCAGACCATCGACCACCCGCTCGCCTTCTTGATGCTTGCACCACTGGTTTGCGGAGTCATATGGCTCTGATTCTGCAAGTTAGAAATTCAAACTTCAAACAACCAAAAAAGAGCATCCACTGGCAAGCCTTTTTCGGCGCTTTGGCTCTTTTGATTTGTAGCTGCTAATTCGCCTCTCGAAGGAACGAACTTCTCCGGTTTTGTCCGATAGCGCGATTCGCTACTCACCTGACTGTGACTCGGATCGGAGATGCTTTTTGCTCTCGGAGAACCGGGGTTCGTTATTGAGATTTACCAACGGCTTTCTGCTATGGTGCCCCTATGCGATGGTTCCGGTTTACGATAAGGGACGAACCGATCGAACAATGGCTCGAACACCACGCGCAGCACCGTTAGTCCGACTTAATCTTCCTTCTTAATTCTTTGTCGCATCGTTGTTGAAAGCGCAGCTCGCATCTAGCATCCCAGTGAAGATGGGACATCTCTTTTTTGCTGCCACTCTCGCCGCCGCGCTGCCGTTGGCTGGCTTGCCAGCTCAATTTGAAAAGATTGCCTCCGCAGCGAACGGACGCGTTGGCGTCGCGGTCCAGCTCCTTGAATCGGGCGAAACGGCGGACCTGCATGGCGACGAGCATTTCCCGATGCATAGCGTTTACAAACTGCCGATCTCGATGGCGGTCTTGCAGCGCGTCGACCGCGGAGAGCTGAAGCTCGATCAGTCGGTGAAGGTCGAGCCGAGCGATTTCGTGCGAACAGGAATGTGGAGCCCGGTTCGCGATAAATATCCGAACGGCATCAAGCTGACCATCGCGGAACTTTTCCGCTATACCATTTGCGAGAGCGATGGTACCGCGAGCGATGTGCTCATGAAACTGATCGGCGGTCCGGGGAAAGTCATGGCGTTCCTGGAGGAGATTCACGTGCCGGAGATCCAGGTCGTTAACTACGAAAAGGAAATCGGCCGCGACTGGGAAACGCAGTATCAAAACTGGGCGGCTCCAAAAGCTGCGGTCGCACTCCTTGCGGCCTTGCAATCGAAACGCGGGGTGTCGTCCGAGAGCCAGGCCTTGTTGCTGAAGCTGATGACCGAATCCACTCCCGGCGCGAAACGCCTCAAAGGAGAATTGCCCGCCGGGACCGTGGTCGCACACAAGACCGGCACCGGTGGCACTCAAAACGGCATCACCTCCGCGACTAACGACATCGGCATTATCACCCTTCCCGATGGCCGACACCTCGCCGTGGCCGCTTTCGTTTCCGACTCCGCCGCCGATGACAGCACTCGCGATGCGGTCATTGCCCGCCTAACCAAAGCCGCCTGGGATCATGCCAACTCGTTAGGCCGATGAAGAAGTCCGCTAGGTAGCAGCTGCTAAGTTTCGATACTTTGTGATCCGCCAAATTCTATGACAAAATCTCGTAACCAAAAACCAGTCACAGGATAGTGGTTCACGATAGCTGACAAAAGCAGTCTCATCGTATTACTCTGACGGGGTGTGATCGTTCACCTCATCGACGGCACGTACGAACTTTTTCGCCATTTTTACGGACTGCGCCGATTCACCAAAGGGAAAGATCGCCCTTACGGCGCGGTCGTTGGCGTGCTGCAGACTGTTCTCCAAATAATCGAGAATGAGAATGACGCCACGCATCTCGGCGTCGCGACCGATCACGTGATCGAGTCGTTTCGCAATCGGCTGTGGCCGGACTACAAGACCGGCGCGGGCATCGAGCCCGCGCTTTTCGCGCAATTTCATCCGCTCGAGGAGGCACTCGCGGCAATGGGTGTGGTCGTCTGGCCGATGATCCAGCTCGAAGCCGATGATGCGCTCGCTTCGGCCGCGCATCTTGCGGCGAAGGACAAGAAGGTCGAACGCGTCGCGATCTGGACACCCGATAAGGATCTGGCGCAATGCGTGCGAGGGACGCGCGTGGTCCAGATCGATGGCCGACGGAAAACGATTCGCGATGCGGCTGGCGTCCGCGAAAAGTTCGGCGTCAGCCCGGAGCTCATTCCGGACTTGCTCGCGCTCGTGGGCGACGCCGCCGACGGTTATCCCGGCATCGCCGGGATCGGCGCCAGGACCGCCGCACAGCTTTTGAACCAATACGGCCCGATCGAAAAGTTCCCGTCAAATGTTCTCGGCAAACAGCGCGATCTCGCGTTGCTGTTCAAGAAACTCGCGACCCTGCGCACCGATGCGCCGCTGTTCAAGAAAGTCGAGACGCTCCGCTGGCGGGGTCCGACGCCTGCGTTCGGCGCGTGGGCGGAGCGGATGAAAGCGCCGCGGCTGCTCGAGCGTTGCAAAAAGGCCGCGGGCCGCATCAAGTTTGATCCGCGTTTCAGATCGCCTCTTGCCGGCCGGATCAGTTACCGGCTTCCCAAAGATTCACCCCCGGCGAACCGAAAATAGCTCTTGTAGATAGGCGTACGAGGGGGCGTGTT
>Ga0187777_10001920_pt1 | contig 13378 bp, 11 predicted proteins | sample 1015_Q2_SP5_10_M_FD_132416 | JGI IMG/M metagenome (GOLD analysis project Ga0187777, IMG submission 132416) | Tropical peat soil microbial communities from peatlands in Department of Meta, Colombia - 1015_Q2_SP5_10_MG | ecosystem: Environmental > Terrestrial > Soil > Wetlands > Peat | place...
GTGCGAGCTTTTCCTCAAGCTCGAGAACCAAAACCCGGGCGGCTCGATCAAGGACCGGATTGGACTCTATCTGATCGAAGCCGCCGAGCGCTCGGGTGCGCTGCAGCCGGGCGGCACGCTGATCGAAGCGACAGCCGGCAACACCGGCCTTGGCCTCGCGCTGGTCGCGGCGCAGAAGGGCTATCGGCTGCTGCTGGTCATTCCCGACAAGATGAGCCAGGAGAAGATCTTTCACCTCCGGGCCATGGGCGCCGAGGTGCTCATGACACGCTCGGACGTGAGCAAGGGGCACCCCGAGTATTACCGTGACGTCGCCGAGCGTCTGGTGCGCGAGACACCTAATTCCTATTTCGTCAATCAGTTCGGCAATCCCGCCAACGCGAAGGCGCACGAGGAGACGACCGCTCCCGAGATCTGGCGGCAGATGGAGCATAAGCTCGATGCCGTGGTGTGCGGGGTTGGCACGGGCGGCACGCTCGCGGGGCTGACGCACTTCTTCGCGCGCGAGTCGCGCGCAGTGGAGATGGTGCTCGCGGATCCCCTCGGTTCGGGACTCGCCTCCTTCGCGCTTACCGGCAAACTTCCGGAGAAGATGAGTTCCTGGCTGGTCGAGGGGATCGGCGGCGACACCGTGCCGCCGGTCGCGGACTTCTCGGGCGTGAAGCGCGCCTACAGCGTTTCCGATGCCGAGGCGTTTCGCACCTGCCGCGAGCTGCTCGCGAGGGAAGGCATCATCGCCGGCACTTCGACCGGAACGCTGCTCGCTGCGGCGCTGCGCTATTGCCGCGAACAGACCTCGCCCAAGCGCGTCGTCACCTTCGTCTGCGACAGCGGCAACAAGTATCTCTCCAAGGTCTACAACGACTTCTGGATGTTCGATCAGGGTTTTCTCGAGCGCGACAGCACCGAGGACCTGCGCGATCTCATCGCACGCCGCCACACCGAGCATGCCGCGGTGACCGTCAACTCCACCGAAACGGTCATGGCGGCCTATCGGCGCATGAAGCTCTACGACGTATCGCAGGTTCCGGTGATGCACGAGGGGCGCATCGTCGGCATCGTCGACGAGGAGGACATCCTTCTCGAAGTGGTCGGCAACCCGAAGCATTTCAACGAGCCGGTCACGCGTGCCATGGCGAGTCATCTCGTGACCGTGCCGGTCGATGCGCCGATCGCGCAACTCATGGAGATCTTCAAGCGCGGCATGGTGGCCATCGTCATGCACGGCAGCGAGTTCCAGGGGCTCATCACCCGCATCGACCTTCTCAACTGGCTGCGCCGCAAGCTGTGAGAATTCCCGACGCGCACGCTCTCGCTATCCAAGAGGTGGCCTTCGCATGACTGACGAGAACTCCAAAGAGCACTTTGCGACGCGCGTCATCCACGGAGGCCAGCGGCCCGATCCCCTCACCGGCGCCGTGATGCCCCCGATCTATGCGACCTCGACGTACGTGCAGTCGAGCCCGGGCGTGCATCAGGGTTACGACTATTCCCGAACACGCAATCCGACCCGCGATGCGCTGCAGGCGTCACTCGCAAATCTCGAGGGCGGCACGGCGTTCGCGTTCGCCTCTGGGATGGCGGCCACCGCGACCGTGCTCGAGCTTCTCGATGCCGGCTCGCACATCGTCGCGATGCACGACCTTTATGGCGGGAGCTACCGGCTGCTCGAGAACGTCCGCAAGCGCTCCGCGGGACACGAGGTGTCGTTCGTCGATCTGACGGACGTGGCCGCGCTCGAAGCCGCGCTGCGTCCGAACACCAAACTCGTCTGGGTCGAGACGCCGACCAATCCGCTCCTCAAGCTCGTCGATCTCGCTGCGGTCGCGGCGCTCGCCCGCGAACGCAAGATCCTCGCGGTATGCGACAACACCTTTGCGACGCCCTTCATTCAGCGGCCGCTCGAGCATGGCTTCGATATCGTGGTGCACTCGACCACGAAGTACTTAAACGGGCATTCCGATGCGCTCGGCGGCGCAGCGATCGTGCGCGAGGGCTCAGAGCTCGCGGCGCGGCTTGCGTACCTGCAGAATGCGATCGGCGGTGTGCCCGGGCCGTTCGATTCTTTCCTCACGCTGCGCGGCATCAAGACCCTCGCGGTGCGCATGGAGCGCCACTGCAGCAACGCGCTCGCGATTGCGGAGTTCCTCGAGAACCATCGCGCCATCGAGCGCGTGTACTACCCGGGACTTACCAGCCATCCGCAGCACGCACTCGCGCGCCGCCAGATGAAAGGCGGCTACGGCGGGATCGTCACCGCGGTGCTGCGCGGGGGCCTCGAGGCGGCACGCCGCACGCTCGAGCGCTGCCACCTTTTCGCGCTCGCCGAAAGCCTGGGCGGCGTCGAGAGTCTCATCGAGCACCCCGGGATCATGACGCACGCGTCTCTGCCTGCGCCGATCAGGAAATCCCTTGGCATTTCCGATGGCCTCGTGCGCCTTTCAGTCGGGATCGAGGACGTGCGCGATCTGATCGCCGAACTTGACGCGGCGCTAGGTTGAAGCGAGCGCCGTAGGCGCAGTTGGACTTGAGCAGGGCTCCACTGGAGGTCCTCCGCAGCGTGGCCAGGGAGCGCGAACGTCGCCGCCGATCAGGGTCGTCACTTGCCGTCGAGTCTTTCGCGCAACGCGCGCATCACCCGGTGGGTGGTTTCGACGTCCCTGACCGACAATCCCTGTGCGAGCTTGTTGATCCAGGGCGCCTGTAAACGCATCGCGGCCTCGAAGCTGCGCCTCCCCCTGTCGGTCAGAACGACGAGCTGCGCGCGCCGGTGGTGTGGATTGGGCTCGAAGACGACGAGCCCCGCCTTCTCAAGGTCGTTGATGATCCGCTGCACGTTCTGCCGGTTGGCTCCCATATCGCGAGCGAGCCAGGCGACCGGCTGAGGGTGATCGGCGGCGGCGAGCGCGCCGAGTATCTCCCAGCGCGCGCTCGTCAAACCAAGCTCCGCGACCAGGCGATCGCCCGCGGTCAAGAGCAGATTATTGAGCCGAAAGAGGTCAAGGACGAGATTGGTTACCGCATCGCCGACCGGGGTTCGCTTGGTGTTGCGTTGCATCCGTCACCATCATTCTATATTGACATTATGATGTCAATATGGTGCCATATATCGTATCAAATTGATACCCTCGAATCCCCTTGACGGAGGCTGCCATGGAACTTCGCCCGCTCGACCCCGCATTTCCGATCGACCGTCAGATTGCTCTCGATGGCGGCCCGGTGGTGTTGGTGAACGTCTTCACCCTCGATGGGGCGGATGAGCCAGCTCTTCTCAAAGCCTGGCAGGCCGATGCGGCGTTCATGAAGCAGCAGCCGGGCTTTATCTCGACCCAGCTGCATCGTGCGATGGGTGAGAGTCCGACCTATCTCAACTATGCGGTGTGGGAATCGACCGCCCACTTCCGGGCCGCGTTCACGAGCCCGGAGTTCCGCAAGGGACTCTCCGCCTATCCCCGCTCGGCCGTTGCCTCTCCCCATCTCTTCCAGAAAGTCGCCGTAGCGGGGATCTGCGTCGCGTGAGCAAATACCTCCACCGGAAACGACGCGCTCGCGGTGAGCGCCCGCTCATGGCAGGAGCGGAACGAGCCGACCCGCAAATCTACCGAGCGTGAGGTCCGTTTTCGGTCCGACGTCAACGCCCAAGTCCTGCGCCGCTCGTGAGGTACACCGCGTAGGTGCCGAGCCAGTGCCCGCCTTCGTAGTGCTCGCCCGTGACCGCGGGCAGCGCTGCGGCACTGTGTGCGCTCGCGGCGGCAAGAAGTGCGGCGATGCGCGCATCGTGCGGCGGCAGCCCCCGCGCGATTCCTTGCAACATCCAGGCGCGGCTGAGGTTGAGGCCGTCGATGTGCGCGAGCTTGGGATCGGCGCGGTCGGTCACGACGCCCGGCACGAGCCAGGCTGCATGGCCGGCGCCGCGGGGAATCTGCGGCAAAAAGCCCGTGAGCCAGGGCGCAAAGCGCTCGGGTGCCAGCACCCGCCGCATGAAGTCGGCCTCCGCAAGACACGGCGAGAGAAAATCCTCCCCCGAGGGCTCGTAGGCGAGGGGGCAGTTGCGGTCGCGTTGGTAAAAGCGCCGCGCCGCATCCTCGAGCGCCGCGCGCATTTGGCTGTCCCCCGCAACGCCCGCCCAGTCCCAGATGAGTCCGAACGCAAATGCGGTCTGATCGTGCTCGCCGATGCGGATCGGATAATGGAGCTTCGGCAACCAACGCCCGAGCCGCGCGGCGGCTTCGGTCTCAAGCGGCGCGAGTGTCGCTGACCAGCGCCGTGCGTCCGGATCGTCCCAGCTGCGAAGCTCCGCCGAAAGTTTGAGCAGCCAGGCGAGCCCGTAGGGACGTTCGAAGGATTCACGCCCCTTCTGCTGCAAATAGGTCACCTCGCCCTCGATCGCAGCTGGCGTAAAGCTCGCATTGAGGCCCGCACGGGCTTCGGCGGCGAATGGTGCATCGGGGAAAAGACGCAGCAGACGTACGAGGAGCCAATGCCCGTGCACGTCCGAGTGCCAGTCATAACAGCCGTAGAAGGCGGGCGTCAGGAGCTTCGGCGTTCGGGCGTCGGCATCGCCCGCGAGGGTGTGCGAGATGTGATTGGGATACTCCTGATGCAGACACTTAAGCGCCAGCGCCGCGAAGCGTGTCGCGGCACCGAGCTCGAGCGTGCTCGAGGGGTTCGGGGCGCTCGCGTGCGCGAGTCCGGCGCTCGCCGCGATTGACGCGGCGAGCACGATCCCCGAGGCAATGCGGTGTTTCACATCGCCATGTTACCCTCAGACCCGTGAGCGAGCTTCTTCCGGTCGTGTTGATCCCGGGCCTGCTCAACTCGGCGCGACTGTACGCCGAGCAGCTGCCTGAGCTCTGGCGCATGGGCCCCGTCACGATCGCCGACCACACCCGCGATGACAGCATTGCAGCGATCGCGCGCCGCGTTCTCGCGACCGCACCGCCGCGCTTTGCGCTCGCGGGACTCTCGATGGGCGGCTACATCGCCTTCGAGATCCTGCGGCAGGCGAGCGAGCGGGTCGCGCGGCTTGCGCTGCTCGATACCTCACCGCTGCCCGACACGGCTGAAGCGAGCGGGGCACGGCGCGTGCAGATGGGACTTGCCGTCGATGGACACTTTGATGAGGTCGCGGGCGGATTCTTCCAGCGCGTCGTACATCGCTCGCGCCGCACCGACCGCGCGCTGCGCGCACTCTGCGGCCTCATGGCCGAGGAGGTGGGCCCGGCGGCGTACGTGCGACAGCAGACCGCGATCCTGAGCCGCGCGGACTCGCGCCCCGAACTCTCTCGCATCCGCTGTCCGACCCTCGTCGTGGTCGGCGACGGCGACGAACTCACCCCACCCGAACGCGCGGCGGAGATGGCGCAGGGCATCCCCGCGGCACGCCTCGTGACCGTGCCGAACTGCGGGCACCTCTGCACGCTTGAGCGCCCGTACGAGGTGACGCAGGCGCTTCTCGCCTGGCTCGCCTGAGAGCGCCGCGCCATGCCACCAGCGCCCGCTCAATCTGCGACGCTCTTCGCGCACCCCGACACGCCAGGGTTTGCAGTCTGGGGCGTGGCTGCGCGCGTGCAACGCGCGGCGCCGGGGGAGCTCAGCTGCAGTTACACCCTGCGTGGCGACATCAACCGGGTGCGGATCCCCGTGGGGGAGGGACGCCGCCGCCGCGATGGTCTTTGGCAGCACACCTGTTTCGAGGCGTTCGTGCGCGCTGAGGCCGCGCCTGCCTACTACGAATTCAACTTCTCGCCCGCGCTTGACTGGGCGGCGTATGGCTTCAGCGATTACCGAAGCGACATGGCCCCGGCGCCGCTCGCGCGCGCGCCGGGATTACACGTGCACCGAAGCGCCGAGCAGCTCGAACTCACGGCGACCGTGGATCTTGACGGCTTGCCAACGCTCATCGCCTCGCCGCTCCTGCACCTCGCGCTTGCCGCCATCGTCGAAGAGGACACGGGCAGGCGCTCCTACTGGGCCCTGCAGCACGGGCCCGGCAGGCCGGATTTTCATGATCCCGAAGGCTTCACGCTCGAGCTCGGCGCGCGATGAAGTTCGGCATCGACCGCATTCTCGATGAAGCGCGCCTGCGCAAGGGGCTCGCCGGGCGGCGCGTCGCGCTCCTGGCGCATCCGGCCTCCGTGACCGCCGATCTGCATCATTCGCTCGATGCGCTCGCGCTCTTGCGCGGCGTGCGTTTGACGGCCGCGTTCGGCCCCCAGCACGGCCTGCGCGGCGACAAGCAGTACAACATGATCGAATCCTCCGACTACGTCGATCCCGTGCACAAGATTCCGGTCTTCAGCCTCTACGGGAGTGTGCGGCGCCCGACCCCTGCCATGATGGCTGCGTTCGATGTGCTCCTCGTCGATCTGCAGGATCTCGGCTGCCGTATCTATACCTTCGTCACGACGTTGCGCTACGTGCTGGAGGAAGCCGCGCGCGCGAAGAAGGTCGTGTGGGTTCTCGATCGGCCGAACCCGGCGGGCCGACCGGTGGAAGGGCTCACGCTGCGTCCCGGCTGGGAGAGTTTCGTCGGGGCGGGAGCACTGCCGATGCGGCATGGCCTCACCATGGGGGAGCTCGCGCGCTGGTTCGTGACCACGCTGCGTCTCGATGTCGAGTGCGAGATTGTCACGATGCGCGGCTGGCAGCCGCGCGGCGCGCCCGGATACGGCTGGCCGCTCGGCGCGCGCAGCTGGGTGAACCCGAGTCCGAACGCGCCGAACCTGTCGATGGCTCGCTGTTACGCAGGCTCGGTGCTGCTCGAAGGCACAAACCTCTCAGAGGGCCGCGGCACGACCCGCCCGCTCGAGCTCCTCGGGGCGCCGGACCTCGACGTTGCGGCACTTCTTGCCGAGATGCACGCGCTCGCACCGAGGTGGCTGCGCGGCTGCCGGCTGCGGCCCTGCTACTTCGAACCGACATTCAACAAACACGTGGGAGTGCTGTGCGCCGGATTCCAGGTGCACGTGGATGACCTGGCCTTCTACGACCACGAGGCATTCCGGCCCTGGCGTCTCTTTGCGCTCGCGCTCAAGGCACTGCGGCGCCTCAAGCCCGATTACCCGCTCTGGGCGGATTTCCCCTATGAGTATGAGCGCGAGCGGCGTGCGATCGACGTCATCAACGGAAGTGAGCTCCTGCGGCAGTGGGTGGATGATCCGGCGGCAACTCCGGCCGACCTGGACGCGCTCGCCGCCGCCGACGAGCGCGCCTGGCGCCGCGCGCGTGAGGCTTCGCTCCTCTACCGCGCGGCGGGCAAATAAGGCTCGCCGGCGCTGCTTGAGCTCGTGCCTCGCGGCACCGCCGCGAAGGCTCACCCCCACGGGCTGGTTCTGCTGTAATTTGCCGCGCTATGCAGAACGCGCGCGATATCGGTAGCTACCGCCCCTACTGGGCGGCACGCTTTGGCACCGCGCCCTTCCTCCCCATGTCGCGTGCCGAGATGGATCTTCTCGGCTGGGACAGCTGCGATGTGATCATCGTTACGGGCGACGCCTACGTCGATCATCCGAGTTTCGGCATGGCGATCATCGGGAGGGTGCTCGAGGCGCAGGGATTTCGGGTCGGCATCATCGCGCAGCCCGACTGGCACAGCGCCGAGCCGTTCGGCGCGCTCGGCCGGCCGAATCTCTTCTTCGGCATCACCGCCGGCAACATGGATTCGATGGTCAACCGCTACACGGCCGACCGGCGCCTGCGCAGCGACGATGCCTATACGCCAGGGGGCGTCGGTGGCGCGCGCCCCGACCGCTCGGTGATCGTGTACGCGCAGCGCGCGCGCGAGGCGTTCCGCGATGTGCCGATCGTGGTCGGCGGCATCGAAGCGTCGCTGCGGCGCATCGCGCATTTCGATTACTGGTCGGAGAAGGTCCGCCGCTCGGTGCTCCTTGATGCCAAGGCGGATCTCCTCGTCTACGGTAACGGCGAGCGGCAGATCTGCGAGATCGCGCATCGGCTTGCGGGCGGGGAGACGATCGCGGACATCACCGACATTCGTGGCACGGTCTTTGCGCGTAAACAGATCCCCGCCGAATGGATCGAGATCGATTCGACCCATCTTGATGCGCCGGGGTCGCTCACTCGCCCCGTTGACCCTTACGCGATGGCTGCGGCTCCCCCGGAGGGGGCGGGCGCACCGCCCTGCGCGTCGGCAATCCCGACTGCGGAGAAGGTGGTCCGCTTCGTGAGGGGCGTGAAGAACGCAGACCGCGAGAGGAGCGTCATCCGCATGCCCTCCTTTGAAGCGGTGGCCGCGGATCCGGTGCTCTACGCGCATGCCTCACGCATCCTCCATCTCGAATCGAACCCGGGAAATGCGCGCGCGCTCGTGCAGCGTCACGGCGACACCGAGGTGTGGCTCAACCCGCCGCCGATCCCGCTCACGACGCCGGAGATCGACTGGGTGTACGAGCGCTCATACCGCCGCAGGCCCCATCCGTTGTACGGCGAGGCGCAGATCCCCGCCTATAAGATGATCCGCTTCTCGGTCGCGATCCAGCGCGGCTGTTTCGGCGGCTGTACGTTCTGCTCCATCACCGAGCACGAGGGGCGCATCATCCAGAGCCGCTCCGAGGATTCGGTGATCCGCGAGATCGAGACCGTGCGTGATTCGGTGCCGGGATTCACCGGGGTGATCTCGGATCTTGGCGGCCCGACCGCCAACATGTACCGCCTCGCGTGCAAGAGCCGCGAGATCGAGAGCGCCTGCCGGCGGCCCTCGTGCGTCTACCCCGGCATTTGCCCGAATCTGAACACCGACCACGCTCCACTCATCGGTCTCTATCGTCGCGCCCGCGCGCTCAAGGGAGTGAGGAAAGTGCTGATCGCATCCGGGGTGCGCTATGACCTCGCCAACGAATCGCCGCAGTACGTGAAGGAGCTCGCACAGCATCACACCGGCGGCTATCTCAAGGTCGCCCCCGAGGCGCTCGCCGAAGGCCCGCTCTCGAAGATGATGAAACCCGGGGTGGGCGCCTACGACCGCTTCAAGCAGCTCTTCGAGCGCTACTCGCGCGAGGCCGGCAAGGAGCAGTACCTCATCCCGTATTTCATTGCGGCGCACCCCGGTACCCGCGACGAGGACATGTTGGAACTTGCGCTCTGGCTCAAAAGACAGGGGCTGCGGGCGGATCAGGTGCAGGCGTTTTTGCCCGGCCCGATGGCGACTGCGACCGCCATGTACCACAGCGGCAAGAACCCGCTGCGGCGTATCACCCGTGCGAGCGAAGAGGTGCTCGTGCCGAAAGGCCTGCGGGTGCGCAGGCTCCACAAGGCGTTCCTGCGCTACCACGATCCGGAGAACTGGCCGACGCTGCGCGAGGCGCTGCGGCGCATGGGACGCGCGGAGCTGATCGGCAGCGGCCGCCGTCACCTCGTGCCCGCGTACCAGCCCGAGGGCACCGGTCGTGCGGGCGAGGGCCGCCGCAAGCGCGCGAGCCATCCCTTCCGCACGCAGTACACCGGGCTCCCGAAGACTCCGGCCCGCGCACCGGGGCGCAAGCACCGCCCCTGACGTCCGGTCCAAGAGCCCGGGGCCCGCGGGATATACAATACCCCCCACCCTATGGCGCCGTTTGATAGCTCCGCGTCATGAGCAACCTCGTGAACCTCCTCGTGCAGGGCAACTCCTGGCTGTTCGTGCCGAGCGCCATCGCGCTCGGCGCACTGCACGGGCTAGAGCCGGGGCACTCGAAGACCATGATGGCCGCGTTCATCGTCGCGATCCGCGGCACCGTGATGCAGGCGGCACTGCTCGGCCTTTCGGCGACGCTCTCGCACACCTCGGTGGTCTGGGCCGTGGCGCTCACGGGACTCGCCTTCGGCAGACGCTGGAACACCGAAACCAGCGAACCGTACTTCCAGCTGATTTCCGCAGTTTTGATCGTGGCGGTCGCGCTCTGGATGCTCTGGCGCACGTGGCGACATCGCGCGAGCTTCGATACCGGGCCCGCGCACGATCATGACCATGATCACGGACACGCTCACCGCGAAAGCGCGCGACGCATCGCTACGGGTCACGGGACGGTCCGGCTCGAGGTGTTCGGGGAGAACGTGCCGCCGCGTTTTCGTCTTTACGCCGAGACGGGCGCTCACTGGCCGGCCGATGAGGTCCACCTCGAGACCGAGCGCGCCGACGGTGCTCGCGAGCGCTTCAGCTTCCGCGAGCGGGAAGGCTTCCTCGAGTCGGTGGAGGAGATCCCCGAACCGCACGAGTTCATCGCACGGCTGCGGCTCGGACACTCCGCTCACACGCACGACTACGACTTAGAGTTCGTCGCGCCCGGCCACCATCACATCGTCAAGGACTACGAGCGGCTCGATGTCAGCGCGCCCGGCTACCAGGACCCGCACGAGCTCGCGCACGCAGACGACATCCGCCGCCGCTTTGCGCATCGCGAGGTCACGACCGGCCAGATCGTGCTCTTCGGGCTCACCGGGGGGCTCATACCGTGCCCGGCTTCGATCACGGTGCTGCTGCTTTGCCTGCAGCTCAAGCGCTTCGCACTTGGGGCAACGCTCGTGCTGGCCTTCAGCGTCGGGCTCGCGCTCACCATGGTGGTCTCGGGAGTCGTCGCGGCGCTTAGCGTGCGGCACATCTCGCGGCGCTTCAGCGGCTTTGGTGAGTTGGCGCGCCGGGCGCCCTATGTCTCGGGCGCCCTGATTCTGCTCGTCGGGTTCTACGTAGGTATTCAGGGGCTGCGCGCGCTCGCGTAGGCGTGCGCCAAGATCGTCCACAAGCACGCTCCGCGGGTCCGATTGCGAATGTCGCGCTCGCAAGAGTAGGGTTCGCTTATGCAGACCCTGAGCGGCTTCATCGCCCGTCCGCGCCTCGCTGGCGTCCTCCTCGCGCTCGGCGTTCTCGGCGCCGCCGCGCAGGGGACACCCCCCGCGAGCGCACCGCCAGCCGATGCAGGGACGGCGTCCGTGCTCGAGATCAACGGTCCGATAGGACCTGCAACCTCGCGCTACATCGTGCACGGGATCGAGGCAGCCCAGAAGGACGGTCGGCGCATCGTTGTCATCGAGCTCGATACGCCGGGCGGTCTCGACAGCGCGATGCGCGACATCATCCGCGCCATCCTCGCATCCCCCGTTCCCGTCGTGAGCTACGTCATGCCCTCGGGAGCGCGTGCCGCGAGCGCCGGCACCTACATTCTTTATGCGAGTCACATCGCGGCGATGGCGCCCGCAACCAACCTCGGCGCCGCGACCCCGGTCGCGATCGGCGGGGAGCCCGAGCCGGCACCGACTCCTCTGCCGCTCCCGGGCAGTCGTCCGCCACAGCAAAACGACAAGGGCGCAGGCGGCGGCGGATCGGGGAGCGAGCCCGCGGGCGGGAGCGGCGCGCCCCCCGCACAACCGGGAACTGCGATGGAGAGGAAGGTCGTCAACGATGCGGTGGCCTACATCCGCGGGCTCGCGGAGCTGCGCGGCCGCAATGCCGACTGGGCCGAACAGGCCGTGCGGGGCGCGGCGAGCCTCTCGGCCTCGGCGGCGCTTGAGCAGAAAGTCATCGATGTCATCGCCCCGGATCTCGCGGGGCTCTTTAAGGCGATCGATGGACGCGAGGTGAAACTCGTCACCGGGAGCGTCAAGCTCGCCACGCAAAATCTCGCGGTCGTGAACGTCAAGCCCGACTGGCGGACCGAACTTCTCGCCGTCATCACCAATCCCACCGTCGCCTATGGGCTCATGGTGATCGGCATCTGGGGGCTCCTGCTCGAGGGCTACAACCCCGGAGCCGTGCTTCCGGGCGTGGCAGGGTCGATCTGTCTTCTGATCGCGCTGTTCGCCTTCCAGATCCTCTCGGTAAACTACGCGGGTCTCGCGCTGGTCGTGCTCGGCACCTCGATGATCATCGCGGAGTTCTTCTTCCCAACCTACGGTTCGCTTGGCATCGGGGGACTCATTGCGTTCGTGGTCGGTTCGCTCATTCTCTTCGACACCGACGTGCCCGGGATGAATGTCGGCCGGCCCCTCATTGCCGCCTTCGCGACCGTCGGCGGCCTGATGATTCTCGGGATCGTCTATCTCGCGATCCGCGCCCGGCGCCGCCCGGTGGCCACGGGCGCGCAGGCGATGGTCGGCGATACCGCCGAGGTGCTCGCAGATTTCACGGGCAAGGGACGCGTGCGCTACGGCGGGGAGCTCTGGAACGCGCGCAGCGCGGGCGCACTGCGCGCGGGCGATACGGCGCGCATCGTCAAGGTGGAGGGTCTGACATTATGGGTCGAACCGCAGTGAGCGCCGCTGAGTTCGCCCGGAGGCTTTTATGCCGTTCCTGATCGCTGTTGTTGTACTCCTCGTCATCCTCCTCTTCAGCGCCTTCAACGTGCTGAACGAATACGAGCGCGGAGTGATCTTCCAGCTCGGCCGCTTCGTCGGCATCAAGGGACCGGGCCTCATCATCGTCTGGCCCATCTTCCAGCGCATGCGCAAGGTGGATCTGCGCGTCATCGTGCTCAACGTCCCCAAGCAGGACGTGATCACACGCGACAACGTCTCGGTGAAAGTGAACGCGGTCGTTTACTTTCGCATCGTCGATCCGGGCAAAGCGATCATCCAGGTCGCGAACGCCTTCGAGGCCACAAGCCAGGTCGCGCAGACGACGCTGCGTTCGGTCGTCGGCCAGCACGAGATGGACGATCTCCTCGCGCAGCGCGACAAGCTCAACATCGACCTGCAGCGCATTCTCGATCAGGCCACCGAGGCCTGGGGCATCAAGGTGTCCACCGTCGAGATCAAGGACGTCGATCTCGATGAGAGCATGATCCGCGCCATGGCGAAGCAGGCTGAGGCCGAGCGCACCCGCCGCGCCAAGATCATTCACGCCGAGGGCGAGGAGCAGGCGGCCCAGACCCTCGTCGAGGCAGCGAGCGCTCTCTCGCGTCAGCCGGCAGCGCTGCAATTGCGTTACCTGCAGACGCTCGCTGACATCTCCCACGAGAAGACCCAGGTTATCGTCTTTCCGCTCCCGATCGATCTGATCGAGCCGTTCTTCGGCAAGCACGGTGGCTAGCCGTGGCGCCCTCACCGTCGCCGGGTTGCTCCTGGCGCTCGCCACCGTGTGCGCCGCGCTCGGCAGTCACGCCCTCAGGGCCGAGCTGACCCCAGACAGGCTCAATCTTTGGGATATGGCACTGCGCTATCACTTCATCCAGGCGCTCGGTCTTCTGGGCATCGGCGTGCTGCTGCGCGCGAAGAGCAACCGCGTGCTGCGCGCGGCCGCGACGCTGATTGCCGCGGGCATCGTGCTCTTCTCGGGGAGTCTTTACGCCCTGAGTCTCGGCGCACCGCACACGATTGCTCACCTGACACCGCTCGGCGGACTCGCGTGGATCGTGGGTTGGCTCGCCTTCGCCTGGGGCGCTTGGCA
>Ga0187777_10001921_pt1 | contig 13377 bp, 15 predicted proteins | sample 1015_Q2_SP5_10_M_FD_132416 | JGI IMG/M metagenome (GOLD analysis project Ga0187777, IMG submission 132416) | Tropical peat soil microbial communities from peatlands in Department of Meta, Colombia - 1015_Q2_SP5_10_MG | ecosystem: Environmental > Terrestrial > Soil > Wetlands > Peat | place...
CTTGAAGAGGTCGGTCTGAAATCGGCGATTCCCTGGTATCTTGAAGGGTTTTCAAAACGCAGCAATATCGAAATTAAGTTTGAAATAAGTCCGGATTTTGGGCGGCTGTCACCTGAGCTGGAGTTGGCGCTGTTCAGGGTACTTCAGGAGAGCCTGACTAACGTCCACCGGCATTCTGAAAGTTCTGTAGCCAGTGTTCGGCTATCGGCGAAGGAAGGACGCGTAACCCTGGAAATCGACGACAGAGGGAAAGGAATCCCCGCGAAGCTTCTGCCGGGTTCGGAAGACGACTGGTCTGCCTCCCTGGGCGTAGGGCTGCGAGGAATGCATGAGCGCATGCAACAGCTCGGAGGAAGACTTGAAATCCGATCCTCCAATAAGGGGACGACTGTGAGAGCCAGTGCTCCTATCGGCCACCCGGCATCGACACTAAGCAAGTCGGCGTAGCTCGGACCCTGTTGCTGATCGCAATACGCATTTCTGTTGGCGGGAACCGGCAGGCCACCTCAATTCTGTGCGCCGGGCTCCACGGATTTCGGAAAAGATTTGAACACGACATCGCGGGATTTGGAAGAAGTCTTGTTGTTCGCGTCGGTGCGGAACTCTATCAAGGTCCCTTTCAGGATGTGAAAACCTTCGTCATTCGGGGTTTGAGCGCTGCCTCTCTCGACTTTTCCTTTGAACTCAAACCACACACCGTGCACGGTTTTGGTGCTGAAGATCAGTTTCTGACCCGTGAGATTTCCCTCCTTGAAGAATTGGTTGAGAAAAGTGCCGCGATCGCTCTCGCCATCCCCGTAGCGTGAAATAAAGCCCGCAACCCGCCCCGAATCTTCGACGGTGATCTGCACGAACTCGCCCTCCTGCAAGAACGTATACATGCCAGAGTAGTTCTCGTCGGGTGGTGGTGTGGCATTCTGCGCTATGAGTAGCGAAGCAATTAAGGAGTGGCAAAGGAGCGCCCAAATTTTCATAACGATATTACAGCATGGAAACGATGCCGGAGGAACTCGGGAAGTGGTGCAGTTCGACAAGGGAAGCGATCCAAGCGCGCGATTATTGCGTCCCAGGAAACGCGACGCTTGGCGCGGATCGCCCGGATCCCTCGCTGTGCAAAGGCAGCTTGCTCGGGATGACAATCAAACTGCACCAGTACCGAAACTCGCGGCTACTTCGTAAGCGGATATTCGCCAGCTATAATTGAGCAACTCTGGCCAGATCGATACCGCGTATGAAACCGGGTTTCCGGCTAATTGAGAACGCGCTACGCCGAGCGATGAACCCGGTTGCAGCGCCTGAATTTCTGATCCGAATTGATCCCTGGCACAAGACATTCGCACGCAATCTCCTTGATCTGGTTTGGCCACACCACGAGCCGCTGTTGGAGCTGTCATCCACTCCGGGTGACTTCTGGATTGATGTCTTCGTGCAGAGACGGCTTCCGTTTGCGAGGTTTGCGCAATCCGCTGCTTTTCATCTAGCGGGGATCTTGCTGGTCTGGGGCGGCGCTCAAGTGTGGCCCCGACCGCATGCCGCACCGACGATGGCGTTCCGAACCTCAGACGTGGTCAGGTATGACCTGTCCGAATACCTTCCACCACTTAACACCGGCATCTCGCCCACGGCAACACCGCAGCCAGGTGATCCAGTTTATGCGCCGCAGCCGATTATTTCAGTGCCTCCGCAACCGGACAACCGTCGACAGACAATTGTGACCCCACCCGCTCTGAAGTTGAATCGCGACGTGCGGATGCCAAACGTTGTAGCTTGGGAGCAGACAACCCCGGCCTTGCCTGTTCCTGCAGTCCCTGCGGTCACGCGCATCGCGAAAGTACGAGTTCCGGCTTCGCCCGCATTTGTCGTCGCGCCGCCACCGGTCGTGAGCGAGACTAACACTTACCGGGTGCCCGTTTTGCCGAACTCTGTCATTGCACCGACGCCAGAAGTCAGCGCTGCCGCCAGCCCGCGGACGGTTGCCATGCCGCAGCCTGCGATTGTTGCGCCGCCTCCCGGCATCCAGATGGCCGCACTCCGCAAAGTGAGTGATGTGAATGTTGGGCCTGCGCCGGTCGTGGCTCCCGCGCCACAGTTGCCGGTGGACGAGCAACAGGCTTTGCCCAACTTGTCCAGGAATTCTCTAGGAAACTCTGGGGCGAGTGTTGTACCACCACCTCCGAGTGTTCAGGGAGTAGATGGAGCGCATGAGGATGGGCGGCTGATTGCGTTGAGCCTTCATCCCGAGCCACCTACCTTTCCTGTCGAGGCGCCGAATGGCAACCGCCGGGGTGTTTTCGCAGCAACTCCCAACGGGCACACGGGAAGTACCGGGGCACCGGAGGCTTTCTCGAGTCATGTGGATAAATGGCTAAGTGGGCCTCGCTCAGGAGAGAGCGTTCGAGGTGCCCCTTCCGGACTGTTCGTCGGCACTGCTAAAGCACAGAGCAGCCCTTCGAGCGGAGCAGGCTCGCCGGAGAACGATCCGCGAAGCTCCGATCCAGATCCACCGGTCGTAGCACGGGCGACTGCCGGGCGAGCTCTCGCTGCGGAGATTTCGGCCGCGCAGGAAAGCGACTCAGAGCGGCAAGTCTTTGGGGCCCGCAAGTCCTATTCGATGACGCTGAATGCGCCGAACCTGAACTCTGCGGGCGGCAGCCTGGTAATGCATTTTTCAGAATTGCAGCAAGAGCAAAAGCAAGGCGATCTTTTTGCTCCCGTGATTACCCGGGCGGCTGCTCCGGGGTATCCGCTGGAGCTGATGCGGGAGAATGTGCAGGGAACAGTCGAGTTGAGCGCCGTAATCCGCACGGATGGCTCGGTGAGTGATGTGCGGGTATTGAGCAGCAGCGATGACCGGCTGGAGCAGTACGCGCGAACGGCTCTTCTACGCTGGCAGTTCCTTCCTGCTCTTAGAAACGGCGAGCCGGTGCCGCTGCAGGCCGTCGTAAAAATTCCGTTCAAGGCCCGGAATGTACGCTTCTAAGAGTTCATCAGAGCTGCTTTTCAAAGGTGTTCAAATCAGGCATGACTTAGACCTCAATCCCGAAATGTTCCTTCAAGGCCAGCCGCCATTGTTCATTAGAATCCAGAGTTGACTCGTACCTCATGCCGTTTCGCGTGATGATGAGTTTACGATCGGCAATGGTAATCCGCCCGGACGGGGTTGCTTTGGAGCAAATGCTTTTTTGCGTAAAAGAAGATGTCGGCGAGGTTTGGTGATAATGGCACATACCCTCGAAGTCGGCCAATTGGCGCGGCGTCAGAGTAAATAGATATTGCCTTGTCCACTCGGCTTTGGGCTCGGCCATTTCCATGTGCAGCGAGCCTTCTTCCTCCACAATGCGGAACTTTCTGGGGACTTGCGGCTGCTCAGTGTCGAGTTTCAGGAGAAGAGGCTCAAGGAAGGAGTCGCCATATCCGACGTCGGCAAGCCAAGGGTCGTCCAGATCGACGCGTAAAGTAAGATGGTCGAACTCTGGTCCATAACTTCCGTCTTGGCGAGCTACCCTCGCTGAAAGCAGGGTCACGTTGAAGCCGAGCTCTCGAAGAAGGGCAGCAAATGCCCCGTTCAGTTCGTAGCAAAACCCGCCTCGGTTCTGGCCGACGATCTTGCGAATGATTGACTGCTCATCGCAGATAATTAACCGGCCGAGCTTGATATCGAGATTTTCGAACGGGACGGTCAGCATGTGGGCGCGATGGAGGGCACGCAGAACCGGGGCGGTAGGCTCAAGCGATCCGGTGTAGGAAATGCGGTCGAGATAGGCGGGAGCGTCCATATCTAATTGGACGTTGTGACTTGGCACTCCTAGACTGGCAGCTCTTCTTGGGACCACCCGGGAACCTCGGCTTTCGGCTCGGCGGTCAAGTCCAGCACCAGCTTTTCAAGCACAAGGCGCTTGCTGGGAGGATTTGATCGCAGCGCCAAGTCGGTTTTCGCTACCAGTCGAATCGCCCGTGTCAGTTCCCTCTTCGATTTGTACCGGCGGGCCTGCTTGATGATGTCATCGGCGGCGAACGGAGGGACGCGGAAGCCTTGCCACAAAGCGGCCCACAACATGCGCTGATCGCGCACATTGCGTTCGAGTATGACAAGCATCTGGCGGAAGGTCTTGGCCAGCATGTAGAGATGGCCGATGGCGGCTTCGTCGCCTTCACCGGTTGTCAGGATGGCGTCGAGCATGGAAAGAGCGCGCACGCGGTCTTTGGCGGAAATCGCATCGGTGAGTTCGTAGAGCGACCGCTGCTTGGCCGCCAGAACCATAGTTTCGACGTCGCCCAACGTGATGCGCTTCTTCTCGCCGACGTAGAGAATCAGTTTTTCGAGCTCATTCGAGATCATCATCATGTCGCCGCCGAGCGCGTCCACCAGCTCACGCGCGGCATCGGGATCGATTTTCACGGCGAGTGTGGCGCAATATTGGTCGATCCAGCGCACGGCCTCGCCTTCCTCCACGCGCGCCAGCTCAATGATCGCGCAGTACTCACCCATGGTCTCGCGAATGCGCTCGTAGCGCTCTTTGTCGGTGAGCTCGATTTTTCGCGCGTCGGCTGGAATGCTGATATGGTCGGCGACAAAAATCAGGACGGCAGCGGGGTTGGGGTCTTTGCAATAGTTTTCGAGGGCCGCCAGTTTCTCTTCATTTGATCCCCGGCCAAACAGGTTCTTGACACCGCGAATAAAGAACACCTGGAAGGGCGCCATGAGGGATGGGGTGCGGGCGCGATCGAGAATCTCGGCCAGATCCGTTTCGCCCAGATCGAATTCGAAAAGACTGAAGTCGCGCAGCTCGGAGGGAACCAGATGTTCGAGGATGGCTTCGCGGCAGCGCTTGCGGAAGAATACTTCGTCACCCACAAAAACGTAGGCCGGACGGAGCTTGCGGGATTGCACTTCGGAGACAAAGCGGTCTGCCTGTGCAAAGGCCCGCATCAGAAGCCCTCCAGGATGTTGGAGAGGAGAGTTTGCGCGAAATCACGGGAAAGCCGCTGGAATGCCGGAGTATCTTCCTCAAAGAAAGCGTTTGGATCGCGCGAGACGTCGTATTGCTCGCGAAACAGATAGGACGGGTTCTGGTACAACATCTTGCCCTGCTTGTCTTGCAAGGTAACGCTCATGGAAATGACCACCAGCACGCTGGCCGCTCGCCCGGTAGTGGAATCGTAGGTGAGCGGCGTGGTGTATGTGGAAAGCACGGTACCCCGCAACGTGGCATCAGCGTCGTCATCAGCTTTGCTGATGACATGATAATTGGTTCGGGTCAGCATCTCGCGGACCACCGCTGCTGTCAGCATCTGCTCGATTTTATAAGTGTGAGTCTGATTGACAAAGGCGGGAATCGCAATGGTACGGACGTCCTGCGGAATTGCCGTATTATGCCCGGCTGGGTGATAGCCGCAGGCGACGATAAACAACCCGAGCAGAACTTCGCCGATGACTGCGGCTTTGCGAAAGGCTCTCGCGGGCGACGGCACCCGCGCCCCATATGTCATTGAATGGTGCCTCGCGGGCGCGTTGCAACGATCGTTTCCGCACATTCCACAGCGGTGGAGGCCGCGACCCGCAGATTATCCGAGGCGGCCCACAACCAGAATCCGTTTTGCTGGTTGGAGTCCGGCAGGACAGAGACTTGAATATCAGCCTGTCCGGCAGCATTTACGTTGGTGGGGGCATCCTCGGCGCCATGCGTAAGGTTCACATGTTCTCCGGCCAAAGCTCGCGAGATCTGCTCGATGTCGGCGACTTCATCAATCGCGACATGGATTGCGAAGGCGTGCCCGTGGAAAATTGGGGCCTGGACGAGCAGCAGCGAGGGTAAGGGTGCATCCTTCCCCGCGATTCTTTGATAGTGCTTCACAACCCGGTTTCCAATGGTGGAAAGAGCTGGGAGGGCGTGCTCACCGTAGCGGGACACCAGATTGAATGCGACCTGGGTATCGAAGACGTTCTTCGGCATTTCCTGGAAAGAGAGCAGCTTCACAGTTTGCTCGTGCAGTTCGTCCATGCCTTTCTGTCCGTGCTCGGAAGCCGGCTCGAACACGGTGGCGACGATCCCTTTCAGGCTGAAACGCTTTTGCAGGCGCAAGGTGAGCAGGGCCATCACCACGGCTGCGGGATGGGCGATCACCGAGGGGCCGGGTTGCAGTTGAGGGGGCAGTGTATGCCCCAACTGGCGTTCGATCCACGGTGAACGCACAGCAGCTTCCGGCTCGTCTTCCAGAGCGAACGACAAATCGACGATGGCGCTGCCTAGATCGCGAGCGATTTTCCAGTTTTTCCGAGTGCAATCAGGATCCGAGGCAAAGAATGTGACATCCATGTTGCGGAACTCATCGGCCCGCACTCTCTGGATGAACGTGACTTCATCGTGCACCGCTTCAAGTTGGCCGAGTGACTCGTCATCGTCGAGCAGCTTCACATCAACAGAAGGGAAGTTGCGGGCGTCCAGAACCTCGGCCACTTCCTTCCCCTTGAGTGTGCCGGCACCGACGATGGCTACCCGGTAGAGCCCGGTCGCAGGGCCAGGATCACTACGCGACGATGGCGGTGTTTTGACGTTTGAGCTCACAGGACCTGGGAGGCCTCCTGATAGGGTGGAGGTGGTGGATTGCGCTTGCGGCGAAAGACCCACTGCAAGCGCCAGATGACTCCAGACGCCATATAACCAAGCGCGGCAATAAACAGCAGCCACTGGGAAAAGAACCAGAGGCCGGCAAACAGAAGTCCGAACAGCACAATAACGCGAAAAGGCTGGCGCGCCCGCAGATCAATATCCTTGAAGCTGTAAAAGCGCCAGGTGCTAACCATCAAATAGCCTGCGGCGACGATAATCAGCATCCAGGTCACACAACTCCAGAGGGAACTGATAGGATCGCCGGCCGAAAAGTGAACAACGGCTGCGATGACGCCGGCAGCGGCGGGAATCGGCATGCCAACGAAATATTTCTTGCCGGGCCGTCCGGGGTTGGATGGCTGTGGATTGGTGGTGATGTTGAAGCGGGCCAAGCGGCTGGCGCCGGCGATAAGAAACAAGAAACTGGCGATGGCACCAAGCTGAATCATCTTTCCCGTTAGTTCGGATGATCCCAGAAAGCTCGGCAATTGCCGGAAGCCCCACATCCAGGCCAGCAAAGCAGGCGCTACTCCGAAGGTGACGACATCGGCCAAGGAATCAAGCTCCCGGCCAAAATCGCTGGCGGTGTGAGTTATACGCGCGATGCGGCCATCGAGGCCGTCAGCTAGAACCGCAATTCCGATAGCTTTGGCGGCATTATCGAAATGCGAGGGATCCTGGGGCGTACCGTGGGTGACCTGCAGGATGGCGTAGTAACCGAGGGCAATATTTGCGGTTGTGAACAGAGAAGGCAGTATATACATGCCTTTGCGCAAGCGCTTCGGCGGGAGATCTTCCCGGCGACGCCGTGGAATGTCAGGAAGTTCGGGATCCATTTATGAAACTCCTTTGCGCCGCGTGCTCGGCGGAGGGTGCTAGTTGTCGTTCGACAGGCAGGTAGGCCAGCACGCTCGAGCCACCCTTCACGTGATCTCCGACGTTGACCTGAACGTTGGCGGAGGGGTCCATGAGGACGTCGACGCGGGACCCGAACTTGATCATGCCTATGCGTTCACCGCGCTCGACGGGATTTCCCAATTGCTTGTTGAAAATAATTCTGCGCGCCAGCAAGCCAGCTATTTGCTTGAAGATCACGTTGTGACCTTCGCCTTCTACTTTGACAACATTTTGTTCATTCAGCTCAGCAGAGGCCGATGTCATAGCATTCAGAAACTTGCCCTTGCGGTAGCGGACATCGCTGATAGTTCCTGCAATCGGTGAGCGGTTTACGTGCACATCGAAGACACTCAGGAAGATACTGATTCGAGTAAAAGTCGTCCCTCCATCGGCAACCTGGGAGACGACAGTGACTTTGCCATCCGCCGGAGAAACCAGCGCGCCGGGAGTGTCGGGGATCCGGCGCTCCGGGTCGCGAAAGAACCAGAGAAAAAAGGCCGCCAGCAGAACAGCAGGCCACGCCCAGGCAGGGCCAGCAAGCCATGCGATCAGCCCAGCTACAACCAGCAAAGGAATAGCGTAGAAATAAGCGTCGCGAACCATCGGGGGAGCTCTTTCAATTATAGTTCACGCGTCCACCAAAGCAGGCCCTGGGCTTAACTCGAATAAAAAAGGGCGCTTTTGCGCGCCCTGCTTTTGTACATAATTCCCCGTTGCGGTACCTTAGCCGCCTTCAACGGCGATGAAATTAAGCGACCTGGTTTGCCTGCTGGAACTGCCGCTCGATGTGCTGCATCTGATCTTTCAGGCGGAGTTTCAGCTTTTTCAGCCTCACTTCTTCCAATTTTTCATCGTCGGTGAGAAAGCGTTTCTGGGTGAGTGAATCAAGGCGTTTTTCGTACTGCGTGTGTTCCATCGCCAATCTCCGGAACTCTTCGTGATTGGCGACGAGCTGGTCTTTGGCAGTTAGCATCTACCAGACCTCCTAACCGGGTTGTAGACAGCTAGAAGTTACCACAGGACCCGAACCGCTTCAACGCGATTTTCCGATTACAAGTTACCGTTAATGTCCTTCATTTCCAGTGGCCTGCAGGAGAATGCACAGGGGGCAGTGCAAATCAGGAGATGGTGAACTGGTAGGAGATTGCGGCTTCCTCCGGGTCGCGATAATAACGCGGACGGTACCCGGCTCGGACAAAGCCGCATTTCTCATAAAGGCCGCGGGCGGCGAAATTGGACTCGCGAACCTCGAGAAAGACTTTTCGCAGAGCCTGGCCAGGGGTGGATTCCAGTAACTTTTCCACTAGTCGGGTCGCCATTCCCTGGCGTCGAGTTGCTTCGGCGATCGCAATGTTCTCGATCTCCAATTCATCTTTGATGGCGTGCGCCACCAGGAAACCCAGGAGGGCGCCTTCGCTTTCGATGACCAGCACGGTTCGAGTCGATTCTTCGGCCAACGCGGCCTGGTAGAGTTTGAGCGACCAGTGCGAGGCGGTGGGTGTCTGTCTCTCCAGACTCATGAGAGTGGGGATATCTGCTGCAGTACCGGGACGGATGCGGAAGTGCGCCATGAGGGTCCAAGTGGATTGTAGCCATCAGCCGAAAGAGATGCCCCGGAACTCGAACGGACAGTTCGGGGTTGGATCACTGGCGGCTTTTTGAAAAAATTTCGGCGTCGGACCGGCGGATGTAATTGGCTTCCAGTTCTTCCGGCGATATGGTCTGGCCAGCACGAATTTTGCGCCAGCCAATGCGGGCGATCGCGTCGCTGCACGGACGCTCTATCTGCTTGGCCTTCAATCCACGATGTCTCGCGGCTTCGGCGATCTGCGCATCGGGAGTGACGATGAGAGCATCATTTCCGGAATTGATGCATTCCTCCTGAGTCATGAGCTTTTCCATGCCCAGATGGCTCCGCCCACCTTGCATGGCGAACTCGGCGACGTAGACTTCCTTGCGACCGGCGTCGAGTACTGCCAAACCTCGGCCACTCGAATTTGCCGATTCTGCGACTGCCTCCAGCAGTGAAGCCGCGGCAATTGGTTTGTTGAGGACTTCGGCTAGTGCTTTGATTGCTGCCAGTCCCACTCGCAAACCTGTGAACGAACCTGGACCCGAGGCTGCGGCAAAACCGCCGATGTCGCGCTTCGTGACCCGGTGTTTTTTGAGCAAAGCAGCGATCTGCGGGACCAATTGTGCCGAGAAGGTGCCACCGATGAGTGGGAGCACTTCGAGTATCCGGCATTCGTCCTCGGGACCGCACTGTGCCAGCGCGATGCTGCCGAACTTCCCAGAGGTGTCAATGGCCAGCAGAAGCATTTTTGTCGAAGGGCCAAACGTGGCTAAAGCTCCCGAATCTCATGTTCAGTTTGCTGGCGGGTCTCATTTCTTGTTCTCGTTTGACTCGACCAGTTCCAGAAGAACGCCGCCAGCACTTGAAGGATGCACAAAGACGTAACGATGTCCGCCAGCGCCGATTTTGATTTCGTCGGAAACCAGCCGGACGCCGTCTTTCTTCAGACGGGCTACGGCGGCCGACAAATCGGGGACGCGGAGCGAAACGTGGTGCAAACCTTCGCCGCGCTTGGCGATGAATTTCGCGATTGCCGATTGCTCGGAGGTCGGTTCGAGCAATTCCAGCCGGCTCTCGCCGACGGGGACCATGACCAGCCGCACCTGCTCGGCTTCGACGACTTGTTCCGGAGAAACACTCAAGCCAAGTTTCTCGTAGATTCCTTTGGCCGCCGCCACGGACCTCACAGCAATGCCGAGATGATCAATCCTGAACATTTTTTCCGTGTGGCGCGGGCCCCTCGCCCGCGAACTCTGTAAAAGCCTGGCTCACCCCTGGCCCAGCTTCCCCACAATCTCTTCCACCAGCGTATAGGGGTCGCGCTTGCGCTCAGCGACTTCGGCCGCGTAGCGTGCCACGCTGCCGTCTGCCAATTGCTGGCGAGCCTTATCGAGTAGCGCGTCACGCAACATCTCCACCAGCCGCTGCTCCCAGTTATGCGTTTTGTGCTGCGCAGCCAGATTCTCCCTCAGCAGATGCGCCTCGTATTCCGCAATTGCCGCGGCCAACTCCTCAGTGCCCTTGCCTTCGCTTGCCACCGTTTTGACGATTGGCGGAGTCCAGGTGTCGCTACGTAAGGCGAGGGACTGCAATGCGCGAATCTCGCGCTCCACTCGCTCGGCGCCTTCACGATCGCTTTTGTTGATCACGAAAATATCGGCGATCTCCATGATACCGGCCTTTATGCTTTGCACATCGTCTCCCATGCCGGGAACGAGGATCACGATTGTGATGTCCGCCAGACGGACTACGTCGATCTCGTCCTGGCCGACGCCGACAGTTTCGATCATGATCAAATCGCGGCCGGAGGCATCGAGCACCGCGGCGACATCCGCAGTGGCGCGTGCCAGGCCGCCGAGCGAGCCACGAGTCGCCATGCTGCGGATGTAGATTCCGGGATCGGAAAAATGGTCCTGCATGCGAATGCGGTCACCGAGAATTGCCCCTCCCGAGTAAGGACTGGTTGGATCGACGGCGATGATGCCAATCGAACGATTTTCTTTGCGATAGTGCTTGGCAAGCTGATCGACCAATGTGCTCTTGCCTGCACCGGGCGCTCCAGTGAGTCCGAGAATGCGGGCTTTGCCAGTTTGCGGGAAAAGTGCCTTCAACAGATCGGTCCATCCCGGCTTTCGATTTTCGACCGTGCTGATGGCGCGGGCGAGGGCCCGAGCATCGCCATCGCGCAGGTGCTTGATAAGAGGTTGGAAGTCGTGGGTCAAAGATGCAGTGTAAAGCAAAAACGTATGGAGGGGAGAGTACGGTTCCCTTCGCCCCTGTTCGTTTAATATCACGTTTGGAGTCACCCGAGGGCAGGATTCGAGGAAGCTTGGAGGAAGGTGGCGCGTGCGAAAAGTGGTGAATGGGCTTCGCCAGAATTACAGCCCCTTCTTCGACAGGTGTACTGCGCTATCGTGCCGATGCCAGTGGACCTAGCCAGTTTGAAGAATAGTCTTGTGGCACTGCTTGAATATCTAAGCGGGCCAGGCCGAACGAATGCGAACTGTTGGGCCGTTGATATGTTCTTCGATCTGGCTGAAGGATGGGAGCGCAATTGGACGCAACAAAACCTTCCCGACGAATTCCACGATGTGCTGGCGCTCATGGGCGAAGCTTTGCACGACACGGTGCCGGCACCTAAGGTTGCGCAGAACTTTGACTGCCTTCCTGAGCAGCTCCTTGAACGGGTACGAGGGCCGAAGACCGAAGAAAAGTGACTGGCCAGGGCACGCAGGAAGCGAACGGACCACATAGTCTTTCAGCAGTTGCCGGGCGATCACCATGCGCTGCACTTCGCTGGTGCCGTTGTGCACAGTCACAGCTGGGAGGTTAGCAACCCATTGCATATCTGATCTTTTCGACCAGTTCGCACACTCGCTGGTTGCTCAAATTACAGAGCTTGTATCGCGGCTCATGTAACGCAGTCTTTCGAACGACCGCGATGTCTTCGGCCTTCAGCACGCTTTGCTCGAGCCCTGTTTCCCCGGACGACAAATAGAGATGAGTAGCCACATTCTTCACGACCGAAGTGCTCAAAGGAACAACTAATACAGTGTCGGCACGGGGATGAGAATTTCTGTCGTCCGTAGAAATGATCACTACCGGCCGTGCGCCTTTATCGGGAGGGTCAGTTGGAAGATGAACGAACCAGATTTCCCCACGACGCGGTATTTTGCCGGCAAAGATAATCGCCTACTCCTCCGCGAGCTGCGATTCAACAAATTCTCCCCAAGCGCGGTTCTCTTCGCGCTCGTCCTCGCTGATTGAATCGTAATAGTTGCGAATGCTGGCCGAAACCCGGTTCCTTTCCGCTTCGGCCCGTTTCTCGCGTATAAGACTGTCTAGCGCTTCGGAGGCGGAGCGGTAGTCTTCGGCAAGAGCGTCTAAGTACGCTAATGCTTCAACAGACAGTGAGAAGGTCCTTTTCTCTTTACGGGTGCCTGGTTTGCCCCGCATACCGCGAGGATGACGATTGCTCTTACTGCTAGTCATACATAAAGTATACCACCAAAAATCATGTCCCCTAATCTTTCAGCAGCTGACGGGCGATAACCAGGCGCTGCACTTCGCTAGTGCCTTCGCCGATGGTGCACAGCTTCACGTCCCGATAGAACTTCTCAGCCGGATAATCCTTGATGAAGCCGTATCCGCCGTGAATCTGAACGCCTTCATTGGCGCAGCGGACGGCAACTTCGCTGGCGTAAAGCTTGGCCATGGAGGATTCCTGAGTCGTTTTGAGGCCCGCATCCTTCATCGAGGCCGCGCGAAATGTGAGCAGCTTGGCCGCTTCGATTTCGGTCGCCATGTCGGCCAGCTTCCACTGAATGGCCTGAAATTCGCTGATCGCTTTGCCGAATTGCCGGCGCACTTTCGAGTATTTCAGCGCCGCCTCATAAGCCCCTTCAGCCATACCCAGGGACAGCGCCGCGATGGAAATGCGGCCGCCATCCAGCACCTGCATGGCGTCGATGAATCCGTCGCCTTCTTTGCCCAGCAGATTTTCAGCTGGAATGGCACAGTCTTCGAAGATCAGCTCCGCAGTGTCGCTGGCCCGGAGCCCGAGCTTGTTTTCTTTTTTCCCCGGACGAAAACCTTTCGTCCCTTTTTCGACGATAAACGCCGAAAGACCGTGGGTGTGGGCGGCGCGATCGGTTACCGCGATCACGACCAGGACGTCGGCATAATGGCCATTTGTGCAGAAGGTTTTGGTGCCATTGAGAATCCAATTGCCGCTTTTTCGGGCAGCGGTCATTCGTGCGCTGCCGGCGTCCGATCCGGAAGACGGCTCGGTCAACC
>Ga0187777_10001922_pt1 | contig 13377 bp, 17 predicted proteins | sample 1015_Q2_SP5_10_M_FD_132416 | JGI IMG/M metagenome (GOLD analysis project Ga0187777, IMG submission 132416) | Tropical peat soil microbial communities from peatlands in Department of Meta, Colombia - 1015_Q2_SP5_10_MG | ecosystem: Environmental > Terrestrial > Soil > Wetlands > Peat | place...
GAGGAAGTGATGCCGCCGGGAACCGCCGCAAGCTATGCCGCGGTCTACGACACGATGCTGAAACTGCTCGTGCCGTTGCGGCTGGTGATCAACTATGAATCGCCGAAGATCGACTATCTGTCCGGCGAATCCCTGATCGCGCCGCTCGCCGCGCCGGGAAAGGCCTCGCCGCTGATCCTCTCGGTCACCTATCTGGACTCGCGCGAGCGAAGCGCGATTGCGCCGACGCGATCGGCAACGCCGCACGCCTGATCCAGGCGTTCCGTCCGTTCAGGCCGGCGTCACCGCGAATCCCGCACGCGGGAAATGCACCACCACCTCGCCGACTTCCGGCGCGCTGCGGCGAATGGCGATCTCATGCGCATTGGAGAAGACGATCTCGCCGGCGATCGGATCGCGGCCGTAATCGTCGGCGGAGACCTTCACGCGGTCGCCGGGCTTTCGGCCCTGCGGATCGTACGGATCGTGCGCCGGGCGCGCTTCGGACACCGCATCGCGCGCCACGGCAAGCGCTTCCTTCGGCGTCATGTCCTTCGGCGTGCCGTGACCGATGGCGTGGACGCGCTCATACCAGGCGGCGACGAGTGGAAATTCTTCCATGAGCTCCTTGGCCCGGTGCGGCAGCGCGTTCCGGATGAACCAGGGATTCATGTAGGCGTGGATGTCGGCCAGTCCCGCCTGCTGTCCGCCCCAGAACGGTCTTGCGTCCTCGAGCTGGTCCGACAGGAACTTCGTATGGGCGCGATATTGGTCGCGCATCAGGGGCACGGCGGCCTTCAGCGCTTCGGCCGAGAATCCGCCGCCGCTCATCGCCGCGCGATCCTTCTTGAAATCCTCCGGCACCATGTCGCCGATCTCGCCGAAGATCACGGCGACGGCGGCCTGGAAAATCTGCCGGTCTGCCCAGAATCCGAGACCGTAGGGCGCGCCCTTGTTCTGCGGCGACAGGCTCGGCGTCGGATGCAGCCGTTCGAGCTCGCGCAGGATGATCTGCGTGTCGCAGAAAATGTCGGCGCCGATCTGCATCACCGGAATCTTGCGGTAGCCGCCGGTCAGGGGAATGAGATCGGGCTTGGGCATGATCACCGGCTGGACGACCGAGCGCCAGGACAGCTTCTTGATCCCGAACGCGACGCGAATTTTCTCCGAGAAGGGCGAGTTCGGATAATTGTGGAGAATGATTTCGTGAGCCATTGCTGCCTCCTGTTCCGCGTGTCCGTCGTCGTCCGCAGCGCGCGCGACGGGCGCTACGAGAGCTCGTTCGAGAAGCGGATGTTGTTCTTCTTCAGTCCCTCGAGCACGACGTCGAGGCCGCCCGAGCGGATCATCCATTCCAGGCGGTGGTCGCGGTATTCGCGCTTGAACATCCCGCTCTCCACCGCGCCCGCCACCATCGTCATCCCCTTCAGGGAATCCGCCGCCGCCTGCGCGGATTTGTGCACCGAAGCGCGGCCGTTGGCGCGCGCCAGCCACTGGCCGAGCGGCGACTTCTCATCGGGCCCGAAGCCGTTGCCGCGCGCGCCGTTGAGATAGGGGACGACCGAAAGATCGGCCCAGCCGAAATGCGCGCCGCCGAACCATTCGCCGTCGCCGAGCTGGCGCGTCAGCCAGGCGTAGATTCCGCGCGCCTGGCTCACGGCATGCGCCTCGAGCGTCCGCGCGCGCTCGCCTTCGGCGCGCTTGAACCAGCGGATTTCGCCCATGCCCCAGTTGATCGGCTCGAACTGCGTGTCCATGACCTCTTCGATCATGCGCGCGCGCGCCGCCGCGATCGGCTCGCGCGACAAAAGCGCGGGCTCGGGCCATTTGTCCTCGATATATTCGAGGATGATCGTCGAATCGAAGATCGTGTCGTCGCCGTCGATCAGCGCCGGGACTTCGCCGCGCGGATTGGCCTTGAGGAATTCCGGATCGGGCTGGCCGGTGCCGATCGCGTTCGGCATCCGGGTGACGTAGCCCACGCCTTTTTCGTCGAGCGCGATCTTGACCTTCTGCGCATAGGGGCTGAGCGGATGCTCATAGACGGTGAGGGTCATTTCCTGTCCTTCCAGATCTGCGCCATCCACCCGAAGAGGGTGGCGGCGTCCGATGGCGTATCCTTGGCGCCGAACTCGCGATAGAGGCTGGCGACGTTTACGGCGATACGCTCCGCGTCGCCCCAACCGGAATAGTCGTCGAGCGAGATTGACCGCGCCGCTTCCAGCGCGCCGAGGCCCGCCTCGAAACGCTTCCGCGCCTCGGCCTCGATATAGACGAGATAGTCTCTCACCCGTGTGACACCTTTCTTGTCGGTGACCGGGCCATGGCCGGGAACGATGGTCGTCACGTCCATCGCCAGAATGGTCTCGCAGGCCGCGATCCAATTCTCCACCGGTCCCGCCCAGATGATGGGATGACCGTCGATGAAGAGGATGTCGCCCGTGAACAGCGTCTTGTCCGCCGGGACATGGACGAGGGCGTCGCCGCCCGTATGCGCCGGCCCGACTTCGATGAGTTCGACCAGCTTGTTGCCCACCTGCCGCGTCTCGTGCCCGGTGAAGGTCTGGTCCGGCGGGCGGAACGAGGTGTGCTCGAAGTCGAAGTCGCTGAAGCAGTGCAGAAAGAACGCGCCGGTCAGGCCCATTTTGGGCGCCGCTTTCATGAGCTGCGCCAGACCGCCCGGCGTCTCGTGCTTCATCGCCTCCGCGGCGGCCACCGTGGAGACGATCTGGCAGCCTTCGACGCAGGCGTTGCCGTAGCAGTGGTCGCCATTGTGATGGGTGTTGACGAGCGTGCCGATGCGCGCGCCGCTCACTTTCTTGAAACCGTCCAGCATCGCGACGGTGTGCGCGGTGTCGAACATGGTGTCGACCAACAGCGCCTCGCCGCCATCCGTCACCAGTCCGGCGTTGGAGAAGCCCCAGCCGCCGTCGGGCTGGAGATAGGCGAAGGAGCCGTTGCCGAACTCGACGACTCCGGGCTCATAGCTTGCCTTGCGAAACCGTAGCGACATTGCGCACCCTATTCTTGGCTTGACCGATTAGGGCGCGGCCTGCTTCCTGACGCAAGCGTCCTTCGGCACGGCCCGCGCCTGTCGCGGCAGAAGCGGCCAGGGACGAGGTCTTGGATTGGAATGACATGATCGAAGCTGTGATTTGGGACTTTGGCGGCGTGTTCACGACCTCGCCTTTCGAGGCGTTCGCCCGCTATGAGCGCGAAAAAGGCATACCCGTCGGGACCATCCGCAAGATCAACGCGACCAATCACGAGAACAACGCCTGGGCCCATTTCGAGCGCTCGGACGTCGACATGGAAGGCTTCGACCGGATGTTTGCGGACGAAGCCAGGGCGCTCGGCTTCGACATTCCGGGCAAGGACGTGCTGCCGCTGCTCTCGGGCGATTTCCGCCCCGAGATGATCGAGGCGCTGCGCCGCGTCCGGACCCAGTTCAAGACCGGCTGCATCACCAACAACATGCCGACCAACACGGTCGCGGGAGCCTCGTCGCCGGCTGCCGGCCGCTCGATCTATGCGCGCGAGATCATGGAGATGTTCGACCGGCTGATCGAAAGCTCCAAGATCGGCATCCGCAAGCCCGACCCGCGTATCTACACGATGATGTGCGAGATGCTGGGCGTAGCTCCCGCCGCCTGCGTCTTCCTCGACGATCTCGGACCCAACCTGAAGCCCGCGCGCGCCATGGGCATGACGACAATCAAGGTCGAAAACGGCCCGCAGGCCATCGCCGAACTGGAATCGGCGACCGGCATGAAGCTCGCCTGAAATCTGCCGCCCGGCGCCGAAAATCGCGCGGCGGCAGTCGCGCTTGACAAGCAACGATTTCATGTGTCAGATATGTTTGACACATGACAGTCGGAGTTTAATTTTGGCGCTCAGCGGGGATCAGTTGCTTGCCGTGCTCGCCGCGCTCGCCAGTCCGCCGCGTCTCAGGATCGTTGCGGCGCTCAAGACCCACGGCCGCAACTATGTCAGCCAGCTGGCGCGCGAAGTCGGCATCAGCCGGCCGCTGCTCCACCTGCATCTGCAGAAGCTGGAGGAAGCCGGCCTCGTCACGAGCAAGCTGGAACTGTCGAGCGACGGCAAGGCGCTGAACTATTTCGAAGTCGCCGACTTCGACCACGAACTTTCGCCGGCGGCCATCGTGCGGGCCGCCAAGACGCTTACCGCAACATCCACCAAATCCGATACATGAAAGGTCCCCGCCATGTCTGAGCCCGTCTTCTTCGCCACCATCGGCTTGATCCTCGTGACGATTCTCGTCGTCTTCGGCATGAAATATCTGTCGGCGGCGCGCCAGGCGCAGGTGCGCATCACCGGCGAGGCCGAATATCGCGACATTGCGGCGAAAGCCGTCGCGGTTCAGACGCAGAACGGCGCCGCGCTCTCGGTCATCCAGACCGAGCTGGTGCAGATCGGCAGCCGTCTCGCGGCGGTCGAGAAAATCCTCAAGGCCGTCGAGTGATGTCCGCCCCGCGCGGCGGTGCTATCGCCGGCGGCGAGTTTCAGCTCCAGCTCGCCGGAACCTTTGTGGCGCGCTGGTTGGTGAGCAGTTTGGCGCGCCGGTCTTTTTCCGCGTCGGACAGTGTCGCCGGATCCTCGATCGCCGATGGCGGCAGCGTCGCTTCCATCGCCTTCTTGACGGCGGGGCGCGCTTCCATCGCCGCCATCCAGCGCTTCACGTTCGGGAACTCGTCGAGATCGATCTTGCGCAGCTTGTAACCCGAGGCCCAGGGATAGCAGATCATGTCGGCGATCGTGTACTCGCCGGCCGCAAGCCACTCCTTCTTATGCAGGCCGAGATTCATCACGCCGTAGAGGCGATGCACTTCGTCGCTGAAGCGCGTCACGGCGTAACGCAGATCGCCGTTCGCCGCATTCTGTGCGGCGCGGAAGAAATGACCTTGCTCGCCGAACTTCGGTCCCTGGTTTCCCATCTGCCACATCACCCATTGGATGACTTCGTATTTTTTCGCCATCTCCTGCGGATAGAACTTCCCGTGGGTTTCGGCGATGTACATCATGATGGCGCCGGATTCGAAGATGCGGACCGGCGCGCCGCCGCCTTTCGGCGCGGTGTCGACCAGCGCCGGCATGCGGTTGTTGGGCGAGAATTTGAGGAATTCGGGATCGAACTGATCGCCGCGCCCGATATTGGTCGCCTTGATCTCGTACGGAACGCCGAGCTCCTCCAGAAGGATCGTGACCTTTTTCCCGTTCGGCGTCGGCCAATAATACAACTCGAGCATCGCGCTCTCCTCATTTTGACTGGCGCAAGCCTAGCATGAAGGCGTATGCGTTGCGCGCATCGGTGGCATCGTTAGACTGCCCGCAAAGAAATCCGGAGGAATTCCATGACAATTTCTATGTACAAAGTTTCGGTCCCGGTATTCCTGAGGAATCTGAACGGGCTGAACGGCGTGCTCGACAAGGCGGCCGCCTTCGCCGAAAGCCGCAAGCTCGACCAGGCCGTGCTTCTCGGGTTGCGCATCTATCCGGACATGTTTCCGCTCAACGTGCAGATCGCGCAGGTGACGGTGCATGCGACCCGCGGCGTCGCGCAGCTCGCCGGGCTTACGCAGCCCGATCTCGGCGCGCCGGAAACGACGATTGCCGGCCTGAAGGAACGCATCGCCAAGGCCATCGAATTCGTCAAAAGCGCGACGCCGGCGCAGATCGACGGCACGGAGGACAAGGAGATCGTCCTCAAATTCCCCACGCGGGAGCTGAAATTCGTCGGGCTCGATTTCCTGCTCGGCTTCGTGCTGCCCAACTTCTATTTCCACTACACGACCGCGTACGACATCCTGCGCTCGATCGGCGTCGAGATCGGCAAGCGCGATTTCATGGGACCGCCGCCGGGCTAGGTCGCGCGATCAGGCGAAATCCTTCGCCAGCGCGGCGCGCACGGCCGGCGCCATCACGGCCATGTGGCCATAGTTCGGATGCGCCATGCCGATGACGACCGGTTCGGTCCCCGACCGGAAGGCCCGGATCTGCTCCGGCGTGAACTTGAAGCGCAGCCAATGGACGGACGAGGTCTTGCCGTCGGGCGTGGTGCGGTCCTCATAGTCGGTGGGCGTGGCCTTGATCCGGTCCCGGCCGACATCGAGAAAGACGCTGTCCTCGATATGTCCCAGCCGGCGCAGCTCGCGCTCGCGCCGGTCCGCATCCTCGATCTCGATCATGAAGGTGGCGATCAGTTCGTCGCCCTGCGGGATCAGCGGATTATAGGCTTCCAGCTCGCCTTCGATCTGGCCGGCGCCGCCCTTCTCGATGCGCAGCATCTCCTGCACCTGCAGCCACATCGACGTGTAGTTCTCGAAATAGAGCGTCGCGTAAGGACCGACTTCCATGCGTCGATCCTTTTTTTCTGCGATGGACGCGGCGCGCAGTTGGGCGCGCCTCGCATTGTATTCGGCGTCGGAAAGGATGTCGGCGGCGGTGATCCTGCGGGTCTTGGCGGGCATCTTGAAGTTTCCTTCGGCCTCATGCTGCGACACGCTCGGCATGAGGAACTTTGTTGTCTCCTCACCCTCAGCGTGTCGAAGGGTGAGCGGGCCCGGCCGGTCAGACCAGCCCATAGGCGCGGGCGAAAATCTCGATCGGATGTTCCGGCTCGCGGACCTTCGCTTCGCCGCCGTCCTTCCCGGCCAGCGCGCCGACCTGTTGCACGATGTGCTGCGCCGCAAGCGGGCAGTCCGAGGCGATATGGCCGCGCGCCTGCTGCGCCGCGGTCCGGAACACCGGGCGTCCGACCTTGACCGCGAGGTCGTGCGTCGGTTTCACCACGCCGAAGGTTCCGCCATGTCCCGAGCAGCGCTCGATCACGTCGACCGGCGTGTCGGGGATGAGGCGCAGCATCTCGGCCGCTTTCGGTCCCATGTTCTGGGCGCGCGCGTGGCAGGCAAGATGCACCGTCACGCCTTCGGGCAGCGGCGTCAGTCCCTGCGGCAGTCCCTCTTTTTTCGCCACGTCGACGACGTACTGGTCGATGTCGAACGTCGCGGCCGCGACGCGTTTGACGTCCTCGTTGTCGGGCACGATGAGCGGCCACTCGAATTTCAGCATCAGGCCGCAGGACGCGGTGAGGGCGACGATGTCGTAGCCTTCGTCGATCAGCTTGACGAGTTCCCGCGAAACCTTCGCGGCGTTGGCCGCGACGCGTTCGAGCTCGGCCTGTTCCAGGAACGGCATGCCGCAGCAGCCGGGATAGGCGACCCTGGTCTCCACGCCGATATGGTTGAGCACCGCGCGCGCCGCGAGGCCGGTCCGCGGCTTGTTGTAGTTGACGAAGCACGTCGCATAGAGCGCGGCCTTGCGCTTGCCGAAAGCGGGCGCCGCCGCGTTGGCGCGGATCGGATCACCGCGGTCGGCGGAAACGAACGTGCGGGTGTGGAATTTCGGCAGTTGCGCGGTGCGGTCGATGCCGGCGACGGCTTCCATCAGCGGACGGGTGAGTCCGTTCGACGTGTCCGACGCCCAGTTGACGACCGGCGAGGCGAAGCGCGCCAGCTTGCCGTTCCGGTCCATTTCGGCGAGCTGCTGCTGGGTAAAGCTGGTCTTGCCCTGCCGCGCCTCGACCGCGCGGGCGCGCAGGATCAGGTGCGGAAAGTCGAGATTGAATTCATGCGGCGGCACATAGGGGCATTTCGTCATGAAGCACATGTCGCAGAGCGTGCACGCCTCCACGACCGGCGCGAAATCCTCCGACTTCACGGCGTCGAGTTCTTCCGTCGCGCTCGCATCGATCAGATCGAACAGGCGCGGAAAGGAATCGCAGAGATTGAAGCAGCGCCGGCAGCCGTGACAGATGTCGAAGACGCGCCGCATTTCCTTGTCGAGCGCTTGCGGGTCGTAGAACGCTTCGTCGCGCCAGGCGATGGGATGGCGCGTCGGCGCGCCGAGACTGCCTTCTTGGGATGCCATGATTCTCTCTGCTTCCTCGCCAACGCGCGGGAAAGGCGGATCGCCCGCGGTGCGGGCGGGATGAAGGGGGCGGCATTCGCCCCCTCCTTTTCACATCGATCGCCGTCTCGCCCGAAAGGCGAGACGCCGCGCTCTTACTTGCCGAGCGTGTCGAGCGCCTTCTGGAACCGGCCGGCGTGCGACTTCTCCGCTTTCGCCAGCGTCTCGAACCAGTCGGCGATCTCGTCGAAGCCTTCGCTGCGCGCCGTCTTCGCCATGCCCGGATACATGTCGGTGTATTCGTGGGTCTCGCCGGCGATCGACGCCTTGAGGTTCAGCGCGGTGCCGCCGATCGGTTCGCCCGTCGCCGGATCGCCGACCGCTTCGAGATATTCCAGATGGCCGTGCGCATGGCCCGTCTCGCCTTCCGCGGTCGAGCGGAACACGGCGGAAACGTCGTTGTAGCCTTCGACGTCGGCCTTCTGTGCGAAGTAGAGATAGCGGCGGTTGGCCTGGCTTTCGCCGGCGAACGCATCCTTCAGATTCTGGGCGGTCTTGGAACCCTTCAAGCTGGCCATGGTGTCTCCTTTGCCTTGCTGGAACGCATTTCGGCGGAGAGAAAACTCCCTCGCCGCGGCGATGTCAATAGATTAGAATTGTTCTAAAGAGAATGCGAACGGCTCGCAGTGCCGGTCTAGCCGCGGCGCACCCGCACGACGACGTCGATCCGGTCGACGGACATTCCCCTGGGCGGCGCCGGGACGCCGGCGACGGCAATGTTCTCGCCGGGAATGTCGATCAGCGTGCCTTCGTCCTCGACGTAGAAATGCTGATGATCGCCCGTATTTGTGTCGAAATAGCTGCGCGCCGCGTCGACCACGACCTGGCGCAGCAGCCCCGCCTCGGTGAACTGGTGCAGCGTGTTGTAGACGGTCGCCAGCGAGACCCGCACGCCGGCGCGCGTCGCCTCCTCATGCAGCGATTCCGCGGTCGCGTGGCGGTCGCCCGCGCCGAACAGGAGCCCGACCAGCTCGATGCGCTGGCGCGTCGGGCGCAGTCCCGCGCGCCGCAACGTCGCCGCGGCATCCAGGCCCTTATCGCGACTCTTCCGCGCCATTAAGTATCTGATCCCACAAAGAAGCTCTTGTGCCGCTGACACTCGGGCTTCATCTTTGCTAATCTGCATTCCAGCAGGCAATTGTTAGAATGCTTCTAACGTAGAAATCGGCATTTTGTCCCTTTCTGTCAAGGGCGCCGGCCAAAGGACCAAGACGTGGATACCCGCAATCCTTCCCGCCAATCCAGTTTCGACATGGCCGGCCTTCTGGCCTGCGCCCGCGGCGAGTTGTTCGGCGCCGGCAACGCCAGGCTGCCGCTGCCGCCGATGCTGATGTTCGACCGCATCACGAAGATCACGGAGAAGGGCGGCAGCGCGGGTAAGGGAGAGGTCGAGGCGGAACTCGACGTCAATCCCAACCTCTGGTTCTTCAAGTGCCATTTCCAGGACGATCCGGTCATGCCGGGCTGTCTCGGTCTCGACGCGCTGTGGCAGATGGTCGGCTTCTTCCTCGGCTGGGCCGGCGGACTCGGCAAGGGCCGCGCGCTCGGCGTCGGCGAAGTGAAGCTCACCAGCATGATCCTGCCGACCGCCAAGAAGATCACCTATTACGTCGAACTGAAGCGCGTGATCATGCGCAAGCTCGTGCTCGGCGTCGCCGACGGCATCGTCAAGGTCGACGGCACGCTCGCGTTCGAGGTGAAGGACCTCAAGGTGGGCCTGTTCAGCGAGGCGGCCGCAGCGCTGGCGCAGAACGCGGCCGCACCGGCCTGAAATCGACGTCCTCGCCCTTCGGCAAGCTCGGGGCGAGGACGGGTACGGAATCCACGTCCTGAGCTTGTCGAAGGATGCGTGGCGAAGTCGAATGCATCCCCCGCAATTCCGCTTCAGTCGCCGGACGGAGCGTTCGAGAAGGAAGACCGTTTCATGAGGCGCGTCGTCGTCACCGGGATGGGCATCGTCTCGTCCATCGGCAACAACACGCAGGAAGTCGTCTCGTCCCTGCGCGAGGCGCGCTCCGGCATCGTCAAGGCGGACGACTATGAGAAGATGAACTTCCGCAGCCAGGTGCATGGCAGCCTGAAGATCGATCTCGAAGCGGTGGTCGACCGCCGCGCGCGGCGCTTCCAGGGCGACGGCGCCGGTTACTGCTGGGTCGCGATGTCCCAGGCGATCACCGATTCCGGACTGGAGGAGAAGGACATCTCCAATCCGCGCACGGGCCTCATCGTCGGCTCCGGCGGCCCCTCGACCAAGGCGATCGTCGCTGCCGCCGACACGGCGCGCGCCTCCAGCCCCAAGCGCATCGGGCCCTTCGCGGTGCCCAAGGCGATGTCGTCGACCTGCTCGGCCAATCTCTCGACCTGGTTCAAGACCAAGGGCGTGAACTATTCGATCTCCAGCGCCTGTTCGACGTCCGCCAACTGCATCGGCAACGCCGCCGAGATGATCCAGTGGGGCAAGCAGGACGTGATGTTCGCCGGCGGCGGCGAGGAACTGGACTGGACCTTGTCCGAACTGTTCGACGCGATGGGCGCGATGTCGTCGAAGTACAATGCGACGCCGCAAAAGGCGTCGCGCGCCTACGACAAGAACCGCGACGGCTTCGTGATTTCCGGCGGCGGCGGCATCCTGGTGCTCGAGGAGCTCGAACACGCCAGGGCGCGCGGCGCCAAAATCTATGCCGAGCTCGTCGGCTACGGCGCAACCGCCGACGGCGCGGACATGGTGGCGCCGTCCGGCGAGGGCGCGGTGCGCTGCATGCAGATGGCGCTGCGCGACGTCAAGGCGCCGATCGACTACATCAATCCGCACGCGACCTCGACGCCGGTCGGCGACATTCCGGAGATCAACGCCATCCGCGAAGTGTTCGGCGAGAAGATGCCGCCGATCAGCGCCACCAAGTCGCTGACCGGTCACAGCCAGGGCGCCGCCGGCGTGCATGAGGCGATCTATACGCTGCTGATGATGCAATCCGGCTTCATCTGCGAGAGCGCGAACATCGAGGAGATCGATCCCGCCGTCGCCGACGCGAACATCGTGCGCGCGCGAATCGACAATGCGCGCATCGACACGGCGCTCTCCAACAGCTTCGGATTCGGCGGCACCAACGCGACGCTGGTGTTCCAGCGTCATACATGAAACGCGCATCGGACGGCGCAACGCCGTCCCAAAACGAAACAGACCCACGGGGCGAGGGCAAAATGGCAGATGCCAAATTGATGCAAGGCAAGCGGGGCCTGGTCATGGGGGTGGCGAACGACCATTCCATCGCCTGGGGCATAGCGCGCACCCTGGCATCGCACGGCGCCGAGATCGCGTTTACCTATCAGGGCGATGCGCAGGCCAAGCGCCTGCGGCCGCTGGCCCAGTCGATCGGCTCGCAGCTCGTGCTGCCGGCCGACGTGGAAAACGACGACGAACTCGATGCGGTATTCGACAGAATCGCCACGGTTTGGGGCGGTTTGGACTTCCTCGTCCACGCCATCGCCTTCTCGGACCGCGACGAGCTGAAGGGCCGTTACGTCGACACCAGCCGCGCCAATTTCTGCCGCACGCTGTCGGTCTCCTGCTATTCGTTCACCGCGGTGGCGCGGCGCGCCTCGCACCTGATGAAGAAGGGCGGCTCGCTGGTGACGCTCACCTATCTCGGCGCGCAGCGGGTGATGCCCAACTACAACGTGATGGGCGTGGCCAAGGCGGCGCTGGAGGCGAGCGTGCGCTATCTCGCCGCCGATCTCGGCCGCGACGAGATCCGCGTTAACGCCATTTCCGCAGGACCGATGCGGACTCTCGCCGGCTCGGCGGTGGGCGACGCGCGCATGGTTTTCAAGTGGAACAAGAGCCATTCACCGCTCAAGAAGTCCGTCGAACTCGATCATGTCGGGGGCGCGGCATTATACTTGCTTAGCGATCTGTCCGGAGGCGTGACGGGCGAAGTGCATTTCGTCGACGCCGGGTTCCACGTCGTCGGCATGCCGCCGACCGCGGACCTCAAGGGCTGGATCGCGCCGGAAAACGGCGCCGAGAATGGTGAAGGGACCAGGATCAATGAGGGCGAACGCGTTTAAGGTTTCGCTGCTGGCGCTCGGCCTGGCGCTCTCGGCCACGGCCGCCGACGCCGGATGGCAGGACACCGCTTCGGCCTTCGATCAGCAACGTCTCGCCAAGCTCGGCGAAGCCAAGGACAAGGCGCTCGCCGAAGCCAAGGCCGGTACCGGCAAGGGCGATGCCGGCGCCATCCGCTCGGCGCTCGGATCCGACTCGCACGCGCCCAATGCGGCGGCGATGACCGGCGGCTGGCGCTGCCGCACGATCAAACTCGGCGGCATGACGCCCTATGTCGTCTATTCCTGGTTCCACTGCCGGATCGCGCATCGCGGCGGCGGATTGTTCTTCGAAAAGACCTCGGGCGGCACGCGCACCGCCGGCTTCCTCTATCCGTCCGACGGCGGTCTGGTTTATCTCGGCGCCTCGCAGGTCGCCGGCGAACCGCGCCACGCCTATTCCGGAAACGGCGCATCGGCGGGAGCGCCGACGACGCCCGACGACCAGATCGGTCTGCTCACTTCGATCGACGCGCGGCATGCGCGGCTCGAGATGCCCTATCCGGTCCAGGAATCGACGTTCGACGTCATCGAACTCAAGCGTTGACGCGAACCGGCGGCGCGCTATAGGAAGTGCCGTCACCCCGGCCTCTCCCAGAGGTTTCATGCCAGAGATTGTCGTCACCCGCTGATCGCTTCGCCCATGGCGGAGCCTGACCACGCACCGGCCGGTGCGCGCCATCGCGCGCGCGGCGCCGACTGCGGATCGCGGCTGCATGCACGAGTCTCAAACCGTGAATATTTCAAAACTGGAACAACGCGTCCTGCACTGCCTGGCGCAGGGCGGATGCATCGAACATGTGTGGAACGACGCGCGGATCGTCGCGGTCCATTGCTGGAATCGCGACGGCTACCGCCTGGCCGATTGCACGCTGGACCTTTTCCGCAAGCTGAAGCGGCGGGGATTGATCGAAAGCCGCGCCGGTGCGCCCTATCGCATCTCGCGGCTCGGTCTTTCCTCCGTGCGCGCGCAATTGGACAATCGCTGAGGTGGCCGTCCCTCGACGAGCTCGGGATGAGGGAAGCGGAGAAGAGAGCCTCATGCTTCGACGGGCTCAGCATGAGGGGAGTACGCATAGCCTCATCCTGAGCTTGTCGAAGGATGCGCTTGTCGAAGGATGAGACGAACGAGGAAAAAAATGACCGACGAACAACTCAACGCGCGACTGGCCAAGTCGCGCTTTCCACGATCTTCCGGTTATGACGCGCGCTGGATCGTCGACAATGTGATGGGCCCGCACGTCCTGTGGCTGGCCGAGCATCTCAGCCTGGCGCTCGCGCTGAAGCCGGGCATGCGCGTGCTCGACC
>Ga0187777_10001923_pt1 | contig 13377 bp, 10 predicted proteins | sample 1015_Q2_SP5_10_M_FD_132416 | JGI IMG/M metagenome (GOLD analysis project Ga0187777, IMG submission 132416) | Tropical peat soil microbial communities from peatlands in Department of Meta, Colombia - 1015_Q2_SP5_10_MG | ecosystem: Environmental > Terrestrial > Soil > Wetlands > Peat | place...
CCTGCCGAGCGCTATCGACTTGGAGCGGAAAACCCTGCAACCTCTGAACAACCCGTTCCGGCTGCTGGTGTCACCTATGTCTTAGGTACGGTCCGTTACCCATGTCTCCGGACCGTACCCGGGATAAGGTGGTAGCGAGCGAGGGACTCGAACCCCCGACCAAAGGATTATGATTCCTCTGCTCTAACCAGCTGAGCTAGCTCGCCGAAGGGCCGACATTATCTGCGATCAAGCGCAATAGTGTCAAAGCGAGTCGCTCCGCGGCGTTGGCACTCGCAGCGTTCCTCGATGCAGGCGTTTCGGCTGCGCAGCGACAGTCGCGAATCAGGAAGCGGGTTTCTCGGCGAGCAGTTTTTCCACCAGCCCGATGAGATCGCGGTTGTCCGGCTCGACGCTGCTCGCGAAGGTCGCAGCCGGCTTGCCGCTGCGATCGATCACGTACTTGAAGAAATTCCACTTCGGCACCTGGCCGGTACTCGTGCGCAATTCGGCGTAGAGCGGGTTCATCTGGAGGCTCGTGACGCTCGACTTCTCGAACATCGGGAACTGCACGCCGTAGGTGAGGCGGCAGAACTCGGCGATCTCCTTATTGCTGCCCGGCTCCTGACTGCCGAAATCGTTTGATGGAAAACCCAGCACGACCAGGCCGCGATCCCGGTATTTGCGGTACATGGCCTCGAGTCCCTCGTACTGGTGGGTGTAGCCGCAGTAGCTCGCCGTGTTTACGATGAGAAGCACCTTGCCGCGATATTGGCAGAGCGACTCGGGCTTGCCGGTCTGCAGCCGGTTGAACTCGTGGTCGAGGAGCGCCGGGCAGGATTCGGGCGAGGATTGGGTCTGCTGCGCGGATCCACTCGCACAGAGCAACGAAGTGGCGAGCGCCACGAAGCCAACCACGAGGACGTTACGCCGAGGCATAGCGCGAATTGGAATGAGGGGCGGCACGAAAAGTATAGCACTCGGCCATTGTCGTGGACATTGAATCACCGCGCCGGTAGCATGACCTTCGTGCACCGGCAGTGTCCAGGACGCACAGCGCGTGGAACACACCGAAGAGCATCTGAATATCAGCGCGGTCGAGCGAGAAACCGGCCTGTCGAAGGACGTGCTGCGCATCTGGGAACGTCGCTACGGCTTTCCCCGCCCCGGACGCGACGACAACGCCGAGCGGCAGTATGCCGCTGCCGATGTGGCGAAGCTGCGCGCGATCAAGCGGCTGATGGACACCGGTCTGCGCCCGGGCAAACTCATTCGCCAGTCGCTCGAGGACCTGAACGCGCTGGCCGAGAAGCGGATCCATCCGCGCCGTGACGTGCAGGCGCCGGCGATCGAGCGTGAGGTGCTCGGTTTGCTTAAAGTCCACGATGCCGCGGGTCTGCAAGGCACGCTTGCCGGCACTTTGCTGCGCCAGGGCGTGCAGCGCTTTGTCACGGACACGCTCGTGCCGCTCAACCGGGCCGTGGGTGAGGCCTGGATGCGCGGCGAGCTGCAGATATTCGAGGAGCATTTCTACACCGAACTCGTGCAGGCGGTCCTGCGAGGCGCGTTAGGCGCGCTCGCGCGCCCATCGAGCGTGCCGCGCATCGTTCTCGCCACGGTCCCGGGCGAAGCGCACGTGCTCGGGCTGCTGATGGCCGAAGCGCTGCTTGCCTCGGAAGGCGCGCAGTGCTTCTCGCTGGGCGCGCAGACTCCGGTCGAGGACATCAGGCGCGCAGCGGCGGCATTCAAGGCACACATCGTGGCGCTTTCGTTTTCGTCCGCTTTCCCGCTGCGTCAGGCCGGCGAGACCCTTGCCCTGCTTCGACGGCAGCTTCCCGGTACAACCGCGCTCTGGGCAGGCGGCGAGCCGCTGCGCCGCCTGCGCAAGACCCTGGTCGGCGTGCGCTTCGTGCTCGACCTCGCCGATGGGCTCGAGGCGCTCAAGGACTGGCGTGCGCGGGAAGCGGACGGCAGGCGTTAAGGCGAGCGAGCGACGATGACGGCGCTCGCGCTGCTGGCGCTGCTTGCCGCGGGCGCAGCGGGGTACATCTCCTGGGCTTCGCATTCGATCGCACACGGTGCACCCGTCTGGTGGTTCGTTCTAACGGCCCCTGCCGTGTACTTCACGCCCGCCGTTGTTCTCGTCGCAATCTGGTGTGCCGTCACTTGGGTTTGGCGTACTCCGCGACCGCCCGAGGCGCAGATCGGCATTGCCGGAGCGCTCCGCCTGTTCCTGCTGGAAACGTGGACTCTTGGCGCTTCATGGCCACTGATGGCGCTGCATCGGTTGCTGATTCGCGACCCGCCACCCGCTTCCTCGTCACTGGCCGTCGTGCTGATCCACGGGGTGTTGGTCAACGACGGCGTCTGGCTATTCGCGCGACAGCGCCTCGCTAGGCTTGGCGTCGCTCCGATCTACACAATGAATTACGGTCCGCCGTACGCCGACATCGAGTGCTTCGCCCAGCAACTGGCCACGAGGATCGAAGGGGTCTGCGCGGCGACCGGCGCGGAGCGCGTGATTCTCGTCGGCCACAGCATGGGCGGTCTGGTGGCGCGAGCCTATCTGCGACGCCACGGGCATCGGCGCGTCGCGAAGATCGTGACGATCGGCACGCCCCATCACGGCAGCATCCTGGCTTGGACGTTTCCGGGCCGAGGGTTGGAACAGATGCGACCAGGCAACACCTGGCTTGCCGAGCTCAATCGCGAAGAAGGCCACCCGGCTCCCGTGCCGATCGTCTCGATCTGGTCACGCCACGACAGTATGGTTGCGCCGCAGGCGAGCAGCGAGCTTGCGTGCGCTGAGAACCCGGCGGTGATTGGGGTCGGGCACAACGCGTTGCTCGGCGATGCCAGCGTCATCGAACGCGTGGCGCGAGAGACAGCAATCGACGATGTCCCTGGATGAGTATGGACGAAGCTAGCCCGTTACGCGACGAGTAGCGTTGCGCCACTGCTACGAAGGGGCGGAGCTCCAGGGCGTGAGGTGGAGCGGCCTGCACATCGATTGCGGTAGCCTACATGCAGTGTATGATGCAAGAGCGGCAGGGGGGGTCGATTTGGCAGTTGTGTTTCAGCCTTCCCGTGCACTCGCAGACTGCAAGGAGCGATCTTGAAAGGGGGGTGAGTCTTCTTGGTCGCCGGCGCGACGCATTGGTAGAGGCGTGTCGCGACATCCATCGAAGGGGAGATCATGAACAAACTTTTGCCGGTGGTTGTTATGTCAGCATTCGCGTTGTGTGGCTGCGCGAGCACGCAGCGCGTGGAGATGATCAAGATTGGTCCCTTTACTCTCGGCGTTCCACCGGACGATGGCTTCGACGTTGGTGCAACTACGACCGTCAAGTTGCCCGATTCGTCGTTGGTGCGAGTATGGATAAACCCAAATGGCCAGATCATTCTCGATCAGGAACCGATCCGCCCGAACGTTGATCCCACCTTGTCCGTCAAGGTTTTATGGTTCTTGCCCAAGCCCGCTAGCGGTCAAGGATATAATTTCCCTAGGTGCGTTCCAACAAATCCGTGCTCCGCTATTTCTTTTGATCAGAGCACAGGGTCACCGACAAATTTCCAGTGCGCTACATTACAGGGGAGTGTGAGACGAGGTCTTTACTGCGTGTATATGGCTGCCTCGCAGACCTCGGTCGACCGGTGGAAATACTCGCTGACTGTGTTGGATCCGAACAACCAACCAGTGACCACTCTCGATCCCTGGATCTCACAGAATTAGGAGCTGGGGAACCTTGCCGGCTACAGACAGAGTGAGCAGAACGGACTAGCCACTTCGGCTTAGGCACGACCCAACAGCCAGGCGTGGACCTCTTCCATCACTTGCGCATGCCCAAGCGTGCTGCCCTCCCTTTCCGCCACGGCGAATCCCGCTTCACCAAGCGCCCGCCGCGCCTCAGCGACGACTGGATTTAGGAACGCTTCGTCGGCCGGCGCACGGTGCAGCCCTGTCTGTTGGGCCTGGGCTTCGGCGGCGCCATAGAAGCGAGCCGCGCGCTCCCACTCTTGGTGTAGTGCAGCGAGGCCGACCGAGATTTCGAGCAGGCTCTGGCTTGCGGGCATCGAGCCCGTCTGCTCGGCAATGCCAAATACTTCTCGTAGCAGCGCAGCTGCCTGTTCGCCCGCCCCGCACGATATCGAAACCATGGAAAGATTGAGGAGGCTGATGGCTATGATCTCGCGATCGCCGAGCTCGTGGGCGAGCGCCAAAACGCTTTCGTATAGCTGAGCAGCTGACTCAAGCGCGCCATCCACGTGATGGAGCTGCGCCAGAGCATTCGTCGCGGCTGCAATCTCACGCTTTTCGCCAAGGCGCTTCGCTAGCAAGAGCGCCTCATCGAGATAGCCGTGCGCGGCGGACACTTCGCCTTGACCCAACGAGGCCATGCCGAGCAGCTGCAGTACCATCTCGATCCGCGACTCGTCTCCTATTTCCCTGGCAATATCGAGGCTTTCGGTGAGATACTTGCCCGCCTCAACATAGCGGCCCATGAAGCAGCACACCTGCCCCGCGTTGAAAAGCTCGCGGCAGCGGGCTAGGCTTCGATCGACCGTACTGGTGCGAGCCAGTGCCTCCACGGTCAGCTGGTAGCGAAGGCCGAGCAATCCGCGGTTGAGCCAGTACTGCTTCAGTGCGTGAACAAGTCTCAGCCCGAGCTTTGTGCCGTCTGGCGCCTTATCGCACCACCTGTGCGCGGCGAGAAGGTTGTCGCGCTCGACATCGAGCCTAGCTAGCCATTCCGACTGACGCGGACCAAAGAGCTCCGAGGCCGCGCGTTCAGCGAAATCCAGATAGAAGGTTAGATGTCGCGTACAGGTCTCGGCTTTTTCATTCGCTTCATCGAGTCGTTCCTCGGCGTACTGTCTTACGGTATCGAGTAGTTGGTAGCGCCCCTTGCCGGAGTCCAAGGCCGCGAGCGACTTTTCGACGAGCAGGCTCAAGAGGTCGAGGATGTCGGAGCGCCGTAGCTCCCCGGAGGCGCCAACGGCCTCGGCCGCGTCGAGCGTCCAGCCCCCCGCGAAAACCGCCAGCCGTCGCAGCAGGGCACGCTCTTGCCCTGAGAGAAGCTCGAAGCTCCAGTCAATCAATGCGCGCAGAGTTTGCTGGCGCGGCAGGGCTGCCCTGTCTCCGTGGACCAGCAACCGAAAACGGTCGTTGAGGCGGGCCGCGATCTCCTGAACTGGCATCACGCTTGCCCGGGCAGCTGCAAGCTCGATCGCCAGCGGGATGCCATCCAGCCGACGGCAAACATTTGTTACTGCGGCGAAGTTCGCATCGGTTATCGCAAAGGCTGGTTGCACCGCCCTGGCACGCTCGACGAACAGACGTATGGCGCCGAATTGGGCTAGTGACTCCACCGCAACAGGCTCATCCGCGCGAGGAAGCGAAAGTGGCGGAACCGGGTAATGCTGCTCGCCGGTGATGCGAAGGTTCTCGCGACTCGATGCCAGCACCTTCAATCCTGGCGCTGCCTCGAGCAACGACCGCACAAGTCCGACACAGGCCGAAACAAGGTGTTCGCAATTGTCGAGCACGATCAGCAATTGCCGCCCTTTCGCGTACCGAAGCAGGGCGTCGAACACGGGGCGCCCAGGATCTTCTTTAACACCAAGGACCAGAGCCAAAGCTTGCGGAACACGCCGCGCATCCGTAAGGGGTGCCAACTCAACGAACCAAACGCCGTCGGGGAATTCATCCATCACATCGGCCGCCACCTGAAGCGACAGGCGCGTCTTGCCGATGCCGCCCGCCCCGACTAGAGTGAGCAGTCTCGTCTTTGCGAGCAGCCTCTTTGCGTCCGCCAAATCGCGTTCGCGGCCTATAAACGAGGTGAGCTGCTGCGGTAGGTTGTTTGGCGCCGCTTCCAGCGAGCGCAGTGGTGGAAATTCGCTTCGAAGCTGCGCGTGCGCGACCTGGAACAGCTGTTCTGGACTCGCGAGATCGCGCAACCGTGCCGCGCCCAGATCGCGCAACGTCACGCCCTCGGGCAGCCGATCCTTGAGCAGCGCCGCAACCGCTTGCGAAACGAGGATCTGGCCGCCGTGCGCGGCACTCATGATACGCGCGGCGCGGTTGACCGAAGGGCCGAAGAAGTCGTTATCGCGCCGCTCGTCGACGCCAACGTGCAAGCCGCAACGCACGCACAGCGCGATACCGCCGGTCTGCTCCGGATCGGAAATGGCGAGCTGCAGGTCGAGTGCAGCGATGAGAGCGTCCCGAGGATCTTCGAACGCCGCGTGAAGACCGTCGCCGGTCATCTTGACGAGGACACCGCCATGCTGCTCAACGGCGGCGCGCGCGACCGCATCATGTCGTGCCAACGCCGGGCGCATCTGGGCTGGCCGTTCCTCCCAGAGCCGAGTGCTGCCCTCGATGTCGGTGAAGAGGAAGGTGACGACGCGAGCTGGCGCCTGCATGGCATTGCGCCGAAGGCGCTCTTTTCCTGGCGTTCTACCGCGATGGGTGGGTCTCCTCCTATAGTACTCTCGCTTGCACGGGGCGTGCTTTGCTTCCTTACACCGCCGCACCTCCCTCAGAGGCGAACCGCGGCTCGAGCACGGTTCGACATTTGTTCTTGGCTGCGGAACTCAGGCGGCGAGTGCCACCGCACGGCGCACCGCCCGATGTCTGCGTTGTTGGTGGTGATGCGTCGCCTTCCTGTCGATCAGCGACGTTGCCAGCAACGTTTCGGGTGTTTCGAGCGCCTTCTGCGGTTTGGCGGCCGCGCAGGTGACAACAGAGAGTCCTGTCATGCCGCGCTCGCGCCCGATCATCATTGCGTGCAGCTGCTGGTGCAACCTGACAGCGCCGCGCAGTGGCAAGCCGTGATGATCGCGCCGCACCAAGGCGGCGAAGAGCAGACCAATCCATGCAACCACGCCACAAAGCACCGCTTTCGCAGCGAGCGCTATGCCGGACTGTGGCGGCAGGGCGATGCCGGCGAAGGAACATAGGGCGGCAGCGGCGAGCACGACAGCGGTCAGGGTAAGGATGCAATCCAGTACCCAATAGTGATTTCTCGTTTCCACGGCAGTCTCCTGGCTCGTCTATGTGGCCCCGGGCCCGCTGCTCGGGGAGGGTCGTTTCGTACCGGATTAACCGGCAACACTCGACCTGGCTCCAAAACTACCGAGTTGCCGTGCGGCAGCCACGTGAAGATTCGCGTGTCCCGAGTCAGACGATTCACGGACGCCTGTGGTTGGCGGTGAACGCGCGTCGTGAAGGCGTTGTCGACCCCGGATGCGCGCCAACCACAGCCCGGCGGTGCAACTTCCCGGGCGTATCGGAAGCGCCGGGCGCTACCAGTGAATCCCCTGCGTCAGCTGTGCAAACGCCATCTGCTCGGCGGTGAGCGGCTGTGCCTCCCCGGGCTTCTTGCCTGCGGCGGCGGGCGAGTCGGGGAACATGTTGAACGCCGTGTTGAGCAGGATCTGGGTGAGCTTCGGCGCGATCGCGTGGCAGACGGCGCCGAAGATGCCGAGCCGCGTCGCGATGCGCACGGGTTTGTAGACGATCGCCTCGACGACTAGTTCGGCGGCCTCCTCGGGAGCGAGCGTTGGCACGTTCTCGTACATGCGGGTCGGCGCGATCATCGGCGTGCGCACCAGCGGCATGTTGATGGTCGTGAAGCTGATCCCCTTGTCGAGGAATTCCGAGGCGGCGCAGGCGGAGAACGCGTCCATCGCCGATTTCGACGCCACATACGCGGAGAACCGCGGCGCGTTCGAGAGCACCCCGATCGACGAGATGTTGATGATGTGGCCTCGCTTCTGCTCCAGCATCTTCGGCAGGAAGCCCAGCAGCAGGCGTAGCGCGCCGAAGTAGTTGAGCTGCATGGTGCGCTCGAAGTCGTGGAAGCGGTCGAGGGAATTGGCGATCCCGCGCCGGATCGAGCGCCCGGCATTGTTGACGAGGTAGTCGCAAGTGCCATGGTCCTTGAGCACGCCCGCGACGAGTGCGTCGCAAGAAGCCAGGTCGGAGATGTCGCACGTGTAGATCCAGGCCCGGCCTCCCGCGGCCTCGATCTCTTTCTTGGTCTCCAGCAACTTTTCCTCGGTGCGGGCGACCAGCATCACCTTCGCCCCGGCCGAGGCGAGCTTGAGAGCCGTGGCTTTTCCGATGCCGGACGAAGCGCCGGTGACGACCACTATCCTGTCGGTGACGCGGCCCGAGAGGCTGCGGTCGATGAACAGATCGGGATCGAGGTTGCGCTCCCAGTAGTCCCAGAGCTTCGCCGCGTATGTCTCCAGATGCGGCACCGCGATGCCCGAGCCCTTGAGCGCCTTTGCGGCCTCGCGGTTGTCGTAGCGGGTGGGCCAGTTGACGAACTGGAACACATCCTTGGGGATGCCGAGGTCCTTGAGCACCGCCCGGATCATCCGCTTGACGGGCGCCAGCGAGCCTATGCCGTACAGGATCGGCGCCGGGATGAAGCCGAACATGCGCGCGTTGATGCGCATCGTCATCTGCGGCGCGTGCGCAGCCTTGGCGAAGATGTTGAGCACCTCGCCGATCCTGTGCGGAGCAGGATCGGTGAGGTGGAAGCACTTGCGATCGAGGCCTTTCTTGTGCGCGAGGTGGTCGAGCGCATCGGCGACGAAGTCGACCGGCACGATGTTGATTCGGCCGCCCTCGACGCCAATCGTGGGCACCCAGGCGGGGACCAGGCTGCGCATCTTCTGTATCAGCTTGAAGAAGTAGTAGGGACCGTCGATCTTGTCGATGTAGCCGGTCTTCGAGTGCCCGACCACCATCCCCGGGCGGTACACCCGCCAAGGGCGTTTGCACTCCTTGCGAACGATGCCCTCGGAGAGATGCTTGGTCCGGAAGTACGGGTGATCGAGCTCCTCGGCCTCCTCGAACATGTCCTCGCGGAAGGTACCCTCGTAGAGCCCGGCCGCGGCAATCGAGCTGACGTGGTGGAAGCACCCGACCTGCAGACCCTGCGCGAGCTCGACGGCGTGTCGCGTTCCATCGATGTTGGCGAGCTCCTGCGACTCCGGGCTCGCTGCGAGGTCGTACACCGCAGCAAGGTGGAAAAAATGCTTGACCTTGCCCTTGAGCTTCGTGATCTCTGCGCCGGTCACGCCCAGCATCGGTTTCGCCAGGTCGCCGACGACCGCAATCACCTGCGCCTCGCTCGCGCCCCATTCCGTGCGCAGCGCCGGTAGCTTCTTCTGAGAGTTCCTGCGTACGAGGACGTAGACCGGCTCGCCGCGCTTGAGCAGATTGCCGATCAGAAACCTTCCGATGAAGCCGGTGCCGCCGGTGACAAAGTAGGCCATCGCGATTCCTCCTCGATACTCGCGCGAGCCGGCCGCGGATGGATCTCGCGCTGCCGCCGCCCCGGATTCGCCGAGTCTCGGTGCGGAGCGGGCGTTCATTATACGACCGGCCTTCACGCCCCACCGGCGCCGCGTTTAGTATGATTGTTCTAGTGTGTGCGCATAGAATTGCGCTTTCTACCGGGCCCGACCGCGGGGGAGAAGATGCTCAAGAAGGCAAAAGCCGAACTCAACGCTCAGGCGAGCGATTCGGGCAAGAACATGGCGCAATCGGTGCTCGATTCGTCGCATCAGATATGGCTCGCGGGGCTCGGCGCGTTCGCCAAGGCACAGCATGGCGGAATGCAGGTATTCGAAGCGCTGGTAAAACAGGGACGCGGCGTCGAGGCGAAGACCCGCGACGTCGCCGCTCAGACAGCCGAGGCGGCACGCGGCGCGGCGAAAGCCAAGGCGAAGGAGATGCAGGCGAAGGCGGAAGGTACGTGGGACAAGCTCGAGCAGGTCTTCGAGAACCGCGTTGCGCGCGCGCTGGCCCGGCTCGGGGTCTACACATCGTCCGATCTCCAGAAGCTCACCGACCGAGTCGACGAGCTCGCCGAGGCCGTCAACATGCTGCTCAAAGCTCAGGGCATCCAGCCGAAGCCATCTTCTTCTCCGGTGCACAGGATGGTGAAGGGTGCGGTTCGTACCGCGACGCGAACTGCGGCGCGGACCGTGGCGACGGCAACGGATACCGCTGCAAAGACGGTCTCCACGGCCACAAGGACCGCCAAGAAGACGCTGCGGACCGCGCGCAAGGTCGCCAAGGCCACCTTGCGGTGAGCCGGGCCGCGGGCGCTATTCGCGGTTCAGCCGCTCGACCTGCTTGACGTAGTTTTGCATCGCGTCGTCCCTGCTCAGCCCTTTGAGCTTGGACCACGCGTCATACTTGGCGCCGCCGACGAAATCAAAGCCGCCCGGGCGCTCGCCCTTCACGTCGCCTTCGGTCGCCTGCTTGTAGTACGAGTAGAGCTTTAACAGCGTCGCATTGTCCGGGCGCTTCTTTGTCTGCTTCGCGGCCGCTGCGGCGGCCTCGAATTTCGCTTTCAGATCCTTCGGTGCGGCGGCCATCGGCCCCTCCTCGAGCGGAACGGCGCAGCGTCCGGCTGCGTTTCGGGTGCTCCCGCTTCTATGCTACTTTAGCGCGACCCGCGAGCCGCCCGCAATCCTCGGTCGTCCATGTCCGCCAAGCGCGAAAGCATGTCCAGCGTCGATGTCGCCTGGCTGCGCATGGACCGGCCGAGCAACCTCATGGTGATCTGCGGGGTGCTCGTTCTCGACGAGCGCGTACCGATCACGCGGCTGCGCTCGACGATCGCCAAGCGCTTCCTTCGCTTCGCGCGCTTCCGCCAGCGGCCGGTCCCCGCGGCCGCGGGATACGAGTGGCGCACCGATGAGAGCTTCGATCTCGCACGCCACGTCGTGAGCGCCACGCTGCCTGCCGGTCGCGGAGACGAGGAGCTGGAGGCGCTCGTGAGCAGACTCGTGAGCGAGCCGCTCGATCACCGCCATCCGCTGTGGCAGTTCCATCTCGTGTCGAATTACAAGCGTGGCAGCGCACTTATCCTGCGCATTCACCATTGCTACGCGGACGGTATCGCACTCATCCAGGTGCTGCTCTCGATGACCGATGCCGACCGCGATGGTGCGGGGCCGGGCTTGGCGCCGACGCCTCCGCGCGGCCGGAGCGACAGCGAGGAGGATCCGCTGACGCAGCTGCTCGCGCCGCTCACCGGTGTGCTCAAGATGGCTTCGAGCGCGGGTTCGACACTGCTCGCAAAAGGCGCCGAGCTGTTGCGCGATCCGGCACAGGCGATCGCGCTCGCCCAGCAGGGCGGGGCGCTCGCCGGGGAGATCGCGAAGCTCGCGCTGATGAGCGAGGACTCCGCGACTCGATTCAAGGGCGTTCCCGGGATCGCCAAGCGCGTAGCCTGGGCAGAGCCGATTGCGCTCGGCGACGTGAAGGCGATCGGCAAGGCGTTAGGCTGCTCGATCAACGATGTGCTGCTTGCCTCGGTCGCCGGCGCGCTTCGCGCTTACCTCGTGCGACGCGGCGAAAGCGTGGACGGGGTGATGATGCGGGCGCTGGTGCCCGTCAATCTGCGCCCGCCGGAGAAGACCTACCGTCTCGGAAACAAGTTCGGTTTGGTGTTTCTCGACTTGCCGATCGGTATCGAAAACCCCGTTGCGCGCCTCTATGCGGTGCGCGCTAACATGCAGGCGCTCAAGGGCTCGTATCAACCGGTGATCGCGCTGGGCATACTCGCTGCGATGGGCGCCGGCCCGCAGGTCTTGCAGGAGCAGCTGCTGGCAATGCTCGCGAGGAACGCGACGGCGGTGATGACCAACGTGCCCGGCCCGCAGCAGTCGCTCTATTTCGCCCGGGCCCGGATGGAACGGCTCATGTTCTGGGTACCGCAATCGGGGAACATCGGCATGGGCGTGTCGATCATCACCTACGCCGGGGGGGTGCAATTCGGCCTGATCACCGACCGCAAGCTCTGTCCGGACCCGGAGCGGGTGATCGACCGCTTCGCGCCGGAGTTCGAGAAGCTCGTGCTCGCAACGCTGATGGCGCCATGGCCTTGGGAGACGCCGCCCACGGCCGAGGCAATGGAGCGTCTCGCGGCGACGGCGTGATCAGTCTGCGATGACGGGTCGAGCGGAGCGGACTACGAGAGCTCTTCTTTCGCGAGCTCGACGTCGAGGCGCTCCATCGCGTCCGCAGGCTTGCACTTGGCGGCCTGCTCGTAGAGCTTCGTCGCCTCGTCGAGCCTCTCCTTGCCGAAGAGAAGGATAAGACCGTTCGCGTACTCGATGCGCGCGATCGCCGAGTCGGGGTTGAGCTTGAGCGCCTTCTGATAGTGCTCCAGCGCTGACTCCTTCTTCGCCCCGTAGGTCATGCCCGCGACGAGGCCGCCGACCTTGTTGATCACTTCCGCCTGGTAGGCTCCGAAGGCGGTGTGCGCGTCGGCGTGCGAGGGTGCGAGCTTGAGCGCCGTCGTGAGCGCATCCTTCACCTTTCCGCCGAAGCCCTGCGCGAGCGCCTTGGCGACGGAGATTCCCTGACTGTAGCGGCCCAGCGCATAGGCATAGAGATAGTGCGCGTTCGCATCCTTGGGCACGGCGGAGCGCCGCTCGCTCGCCCATTCGGCCGCCTCCTCAAAAAGAGAGAGCTTGGCCTTCTCCTGCTTCTCGAGGTAGTTCGCATAGATCGCCTGGGCCTTGATCGCGGCATTCAGCGCGGCGCCGCCCGCCGTAGTGCCCGTTTCGACCGCGCGGCCGAAGTCGCCGGCGTGGTAGAGGCGCCAAGCCTCCACCGCGCTTGCGTCCTTCGGGAACGCCTCGCCATCGCCTCGATGCAGACGGGCCCAGTGCTGCTTCAATGACGCACCGTCGTAGACATACGCCTTGTCGGCGTGCGGAAACTTAGCCCATTTCTTCGCCATGACGGCTCCTTCAATCCTCTTCTCAGAGGTACTCGGCCCCCAGCCTCTCGACCAGGGCGCGCGCGTCGCCGCGCAGAAACGGCGCGATGAGCGCAAGCACTTGGTATGCCGCCCGATCGAGGCTCACGACAGCACCCGCCTGGCCGCCGATACGCGTCTGCTGGTACGAGATCCAGTACGTCGCCACGAGCGCGATGTTTTCGGCGAGCGCTTCGATTTCCCGCTCGGATGCTCGCATCGCGCCGGCGGCCACGAGGCCGCGACACAACTCTATCACGCTGCGGGTGCCGCGGCGCATCAGCAGCGCGAAGCGTGAAGCGAGCGCGCGGTTGCGGGAGAGTATCTCGTCGAGGTCGCGGAAGACGAAGCGATGATCCAGCATGGCCTCGAACAGCAGGTGCAGGAGCAGCCACAGGTCTTCGACCGAGACCGGGCGTCGGTCCGGGACTGCGAGCGCATCGTCAAGCCGCCGCGCGAAGACCGCGAAAAGTTCGGCGATGATCTCGTCCTTGCTGCGAAAGTGGTAGTAGAGATTCCCCGGGCTGATCCCCATCTCGTCGGCGATGTCGGCGGTCGTGATGTTGGGCTCGCCAAAGCGGTTGAACAGCGCGAG
>Ga0187777_10001926_pt1 | contig 13372 bp, 9 predicted proteins | sample 1015_Q2_SP5_10_M_FD_132416 | JGI IMG/M metagenome (GOLD analysis project Ga0187777, IMG submission 132416) | Tropical peat soil microbial communities from peatlands in Department of Meta, Colombia - 1015_Q2_SP5_10_MG | ecosystem: Environmental > Terrestrial > Soil > Wetlands > Peat | place...
CGCCGCGGCGCTGATGCTGCTCGCGACCGGATCCGGCGGGCTCGTCGCGCTCACGCACGGGGCGCGGTGGGCGACCTGGCTCCATGTGGGGACCGCCGGCGCCGCCCTCGCGGCGTCGCTCGTCACGGTGGTCGTCTCGCGACGCGGAGCACCGGTTCCGCTCGGCAGCGCGCACGACTACCTGACGCTCACGAAGCCGAGGGTCATGTCGCTGCTCCTGATCACCGGCGCTGCAGGCATGTTCGTCGGCGCCCAGGGGTGGCCGAGGCTCGGGACGTTCGCCGCCGCGATGCTCGGCCTCGCGCTCGCCTGCGGAGGGGCGAGTGCGATGAACCACGTGCTCGACGCCGACATCGACCGCATGATGGGTCTGCGCACCGAAGGCAGGCCCGTCGCGAGCGGACGCGTGCCCGTGCCCCGAGCGCTCGAGTTCGGGCTCGTGCTCTCGGCGCTCTCGTTCGCGCTCCTCGCGTCCGCCGTCAACCTCCTGACCGCGGTGCTGGCGCTCGTCGGCAACCTCTTCTACGTCGTGGTTTACACGCGCTACCTCAAGCGCTCGACGGTCCAGAACATCGTGATCGGGGGCGCTGCCGGCGCCGTGCCGCCGCTCGTCGGCTTCGCCGCCGCAACCGGAAACTTGACGCTTCCCGCCCTCTGGCTGTTCCTCATCGTCTTCCTCTGGACGCCGCCTCACTTCTGGGCGCTCGCACTGCTCCTGAAGGACTCTTACCGGAAGGCCGGGGTGCCGATGCTGCCGGTCGTGCGTGGCGACCGGGAGACGACACGACAGATCCTGCTCTACTCGATCGTGCTCGTCGCATTCACCGTCGCGGTCGGTGTGACCCTCGGCCCGGTCTACACCGTTGCCGCAGCCGTGCTCGGTCTCGTGTTCCTCGCGCTCGCGTGGCAGCTGCGGCGCGACGGGAGCAGACGGCGCGCCAGGCTGCTCTTCCACTACTCGCTCCTGTACCTCGCCCTGCTCTTCGCGGCAGCGGCGATCGACGCGTTGATCGGCTGAAAGGGCATCAGATGCTCGATCGCGAGCTCGCACAGAGGAACATAAGGATGGGATGGGCCTTGTTCGGCCTCTTCCTGCTCCTCTTCGCCGGCACGTTCGTCGTAGCTGCGGTCTACATCTCGCTTTCGTAGGCCCTTAGTCACCTAAACGAGGGGCATCCCCCGTACGAGGGACGCCTGGGGCACGCCGCGTGCCGAAATAGGAGAGGCCATGAGACATCTCCGTTCTGCCGCCCTCGTTCTCGCAGCTCTTGCCGCCGCCGGCACGACATTCGCAGGCGCCGCCGCGGTTCAGCCCACCACTCCGACCGGCCTTCGCGCGTTCCTCCTCCGACCGAACGACCCAGTCACCCACGTCTTCGAGCGCACGCCGTCGTTCGCCTGGTCCGCGGTTCGCGGCGCTCGCTGCTACGAGTTCGAGCTGGCGACGAGCAAGACGTTCTCGCAGAGCTCGCTGATCTGGTCGAACGTTCAGTACACAGTCGGCCATCACAGCGCGTGCGCCGCAGTGCCCGCGAGCTCCCCGTCGTCCACGTCGGTGCCGACCTCGTCGAGCACGACAACGACCTCGACGAGCTCGGCTTCGTCCTCGAGCTCGACCGACCCTGCCGAGCAAACGGTCATCCAGCCGTTGCGTGTCCCGGCGGTCTCGGTCGACATCGCACTGCCGTGGTTCACGGGCGTCCCGTATGCGCTGTATGCGCACGTCCGGGCAGTGACAGCGAACGGCACATCCGTCTGGAGCAAGGCGTTCGGCTTCAACATGCGCTGGTCACAGGTGGCAGAACCGATGAAGACCGTGCCCGGCCTGATCCGCTGGACGCCGGTGGCCGGCGCCACGGGCTACCAGGTTTGGTACCCAGACGTGAGCAAGGTCTTCGCGACGCACACGAACGTCGCCGACGAGCGCGACTTCTACACGTTCCACTCCGACCCGAGCTGGACGGGCACCGTCCACTGGCGAGTCCGAGCGGTGCGCCGTATCTTTGGTGACATCCCGAACGGCCTTCCCGCGGTCTCGTTCGGCCCGTGGAGCCCCGTCTACACGACGACGAACCCAGCGATGGACACCGGAACGCTGACGCTCCGCGAGGCGATCTCCGACGTGACCAGCACCGCCGGGAAGCAGTCGGCTCATGCGCTGATGCCGGCGTTCTCATACACCGGCACGACGGTCGGCGGCCGTTCGTACGCGCTCTTCCGCACGTACATCTCGACCGACCGCGACTGCGTCAACATTGTCTACACGGGCGCGGTCACCGGCAGTCCGGCATATGCCCCGCGCACGACGGGCCCGCTGAAGCTCCCTGGCGACGACACCTCGTTCGCAGCGGCTCAAAGCGGGTACCTCCAGGATGCCGCGACGGAAGGCGCAACATACAGCGCTGACGGCGGGGCGATCACGACTAACGAGAGCGTCACCCAGTCGGGCTCCTCCGGCGCAGCTGCCGCGTCCGGCTCGGCCGGCACGACGGATGCGTCGCAGATCGTCACCGGCGCCAAGGTCGACCTGCCCGATCTCAACTTCCCGACGACGCGCTACTACTGGACGGTCGTGCCGGTCGTGATCTACGTCGACCCGAACGACAACTCGTGGAAGTACGTGGATGCCCAGGTGCCGCAGGATGCCTGCCAGCAAGGCCGTGTGCTCAGCTTCGGCAAGGACAGCCCGCCGGTCGTCACCGCGAACGGCACGCCGTACGTGTCGGGTCTCTCGCCGAAGGGTCGGCTGCTCGCGGCCGTCCACAAGGAGCCCGTCGTCTACAGCACGCCGCTGATCGCCTGGAAGCCGACCGTGGCCGCCAGCGAGTACGAGATCCAGTGGACGCGCAAGCCGTACCCCTGGAACGCCACCGGCAACAAGTTCACCTACACCACGTCGACGCTCGTCACCCTCAAGCCCGGCGTCTGGTACTACCGGGTGCGCGGTCTGAACCTCGGTCAGATTCGCAACCCGTACATGACGTGGTCGGCGCCGGTCCGCATCGTCGTCGCCGCACCCAAGTTCGCGCTCGTTCGAACGAGGTAATGGCTAGGGTCGGGGCGTGAGCCCCGACCCTGACCTCTCGCTCGCCCTCGCGCTCTCGGACGCGGCCGACGCGATCTCGGTCGAGCGCTTCAGGGCACACAACCTCGTCGTCGAGACGAAGCCCGACCTCACTCCTGTCACGGAGGCCGACCGCCTGATCGAGCGGACGATCCGGGATCGACTCTCTGCGGAAAGGCCGGAGGACGGCGTGCTCGGCGAGGAGTACGGTGCCGAGGGCGACGGCCGGCGGCGCTGGATCGTCGATCCGATCGACGGCACGCGGAACTACGCGCGAGGCGTACCGGTCTGGGCAACTCTCGTCGCTCTCGAGGAGGCAGGCCAGCTCCTGGTCGGGGTGGTTTCGGCGCCTGCGCTCGGCAAGCGCTGGTGGGCTGCGAAGGATGCGGGCGCGTTCGCGAACGCTGAGCGGATCTACGTTTCGGCGGTCGACCGGATCGAAGACGCCGTGTTCAGCTTCGCGCTCGAGAACGGGATCCCGGAGCTCGCCGGTCGCTGCTGGCATGCCCGCGGATTCGGGGACTTCTGGGCGCACATGCTCGTCGCAGAGGGGAGCGCCGACGGCGCGGTCGACGCGATCGGCGTCTCGGTTTGGGATCTCGCGGCGGTCCGTATCATCGTCGAGGAAGCGGGCGGGAGGTTCAGCGACGCCTCGGGTGTCGCGCGCATCGACGGCGGGAGCGCGATCTCGTCGAACGGGCTGCTCCACGACGCGCTTGTCGAGAGCTGCACGTGACGGAGCTAGAGGGGCTTCTCCGCACAGCCGTCGACAGTGGCGCGGCGCCGGGGGCAGCAGCGCTGATCGCACGCGGCGAGGACGTCGAGATCGCGAGTGCAGGGGAGCTCACCCCAGACTCGATCGTTCGGATCGCATCGATCACGAAGCCGATCACGGCGGCGGCGGTCATGATCCTCTTCGACGAGGGCCGAGCCGCGCTCGACGACCCGATCGCGCGATGGCTACCCGAGCTGGCGTCGCCCTCCGTCGTCCGCACGCCGGAGAGTCCAATCGACGACATCGTGCCGGCGGCGAGGCCGATCACCGTCGAGGACGTCCTCACCTTCCGCGCCGGCTGGGGCTTCCCGTCCGACTTCTCGCTGCCGGCCGTCGTCGAGCTCTTCCAGCGGCTGCCGGTCTTCGGACCGAAGCTGACGCCGGACGAATGGCTCCAGGTGCTCGCAGCCCTGCCGCTGCTCCGCCAGCCGGGGGAGGCGTGGCTCTACAACACTTGCTCGGACATCCAGGGCGTCCTCGTCGCCCGCATCTCCGGGCAGCCGCTTCCGGAGTTCTTGGAGGAGCGCATCTTCTCGCCGCTCGGCATGACCGACAGCGGATTCTTCGTCCCGACCGAGAAGCACGACCGGCTCGCGGCCTACTACGGCCTGATCGACGAGAGCCTCTGGCTCGAGCCACCCCTCTTCCCGTCGGGCAGCGGCGGCCTCGTGTCCACGCTCGCCGACTGGCGCCGATTCGCACGGATGCTGCTCGACGACGGCGGCGGGTTGCTGTCACCGGAGGCCGTGCATCGGATGACGACCGACCACCTGACGCAGGAACAGCGGGATGCCTCGACGCTCTTCCTCGAGGGCGCCGGCTGGGGCTTCGGGGGCTCCGTCTCGCCGGACGGGCGCTACGGTTGGATCGGCGGCACCGGGACGACCGCGCACATCCGGCAGTCGACGCGGACGACCGGGATACTCCTCACGCAGGTTCAGATGACGGGGCCGACGCCGACCCCGCTCATGCGTGACTTCTGGCGCTGCGCGTTCGAACCCTGAGCTCTAGCCCGCTGCGCGGACCGCCGCTTCGTATACCGGGTCGCGCCCGAACATGTCGAGCTCCGCGGACAGCAGGTCGCTTCCGCTCGGTGGCTCGCCGAGCGGCGGCTCGATCGCATCGCCATCGACATGGATCGAGCGGACGAGCTCGGCACTTCGATGCGACAGCGCGATCTTCCGCCGCAGCCTGGAACGCAGCCAGCCGGCGATCAGCAGGGCCTGCGCCTTCGGTCCTTCCACCCGGATCCGCTCGGCCCGAGCGATCCCGGGCCAGCGCTCCGCGAGCCGCGACCGCCAAGCGACCGAGGCGGAGTAGGCGATGTCGGACACCGCCGTGTGCCCGAAGAGCGTTGCGACCGAGCGGTAGGCGCCTGGGAGAGCGCGCCATTCCTCCGAGTTGACCACGAGGCGGTCGACGACGCCGACGAGCTCGGCGAGCTGCGACGACTCCCATTCGGGCTCGCCGCGCCAGCGGCAGAAGACCGGGAGGTCGGAGATGAGCAACGGCAGCACGATCGACGCGGGATGCGCGATCGCGTCGCCGCAGAGCCTGATCTCGATCACCTCCGCATGCGCCTCCCGCTCACCGTCGACCTGGACCGCGTGCAAGGAGGTCGTGGCGGTGATGCTTCGCGTGCGCCTCGGCTCGGGGACGAGGAAGATCGTGCGCGCCGGATGCGAGTCGTGAAGCCCGGCAAGCGTCGCCCGTGCCTGAGGGAGCCATGCGGGCGGGGCCCAGACGAGATGGGTCATCGTGCTCGTGCGCAGAACGGGCGCGCTGTCGCCGGACTCCTTCGACCGGAGCTGCGCGAGCTTCTCCTCGATCTCGCCGACGACGCCCATGACCTGTGTTAGTGCCGCCGCCAGGAGCGGCCGTCGCGGTGAACCAGGTCGTCGGACGACCGCGGGCCCCATGTGCCCGACTCGTAGTTCGGAAAGTTGGGCCGGTCCCGCTGCCAGGGGCCGACCATGGCGTCGACGAGCTTCCACTGCTCGGTCACCTCGTCCTCCCGGGTGAACAAGGTCGCGTCGCCGAGCATCGCGTCGAGAATGAGCCGCTCGTACGCCTCCGGCAGCCCCGTGCGGAACGCACCTCCGTAGAGGAAATCCATGTGGACGGTCCGGATCGTCATGCCCTGTCCGGGCACCTTCGCGCCGATCGCGAGCGAGACGCCCTCGTCCGGCTGGACGTGGATCAGGAGCACGTTGGGCCGCAAGCCTTCGCCGGCGACCTCGGCGAACGGCGGGTGCGGCGCGCGCTGGAACTGGATCGCGATCGTGGTCTCACGACGGGCGAGACGCTTGCCGGCGCGAACGTAAAACGGTGTGTCCGCCCAGCGCCAGTTGTCGACGTAGAGCTTCGCGGCGACGAACGTCTCCGTGATCGAGTCTGGAGCCACCCCGGCCTCCTCGCGATACGACGGCACCTCCACGCCCTCGATGTAGCCGCGTCCGTATTGCCCGCGGACGACGCTCTTCGGGCCGGGCGTGTGCATGGAGCGGAGCACCTTCACCTTCTCGTTGCGCACAGAATCGGCCGTGAAGTCGATCGGCGGCTCCATCGCGGTGAGCGCGACGAGCTGCAGGAGATGGTTCTGGAAGATGTCGCGGATCGCGCCCGCTTGCTCGTAGAAGCCTGCGCGACCCTCGACGCCCAGCGTCTCGGCGACGGTGATCTGGACGTGGTCGATGAACTGGCGGTTCCAGATCGGCTCGAAGATCCCGTTCGCGAACCGGAGCGCGAGCATGTTCTGGACCGTCTCCTTGCCGAGGTAGTGGTCGATCCGGAAGATCTCCTCCTCCTTGAACCAGCGATGGAGGAGCGTGTTGAGCTCGTCGGCCGACCGAAGGTCGTGACCGAAGGGCTTCTCGACGATCACCCGCGTCCAGCCCTTCCGCTGGCGACGCTCGCCGATCTGCTCCACGACCGTCTGGAACGCCTGCGGCGGGATCGCGAGGTAGTACATGTGGTTGCCCTCCGTCCCGTCGCGCTCGTCGCAGTCGGCGAGCTGCTGCGCAACCGAATCCTCACCGCTTCCGGAGTCGAACTCCGTGGCGATGTAGCGCAGGTTCTTGGCGAGCGAGTCCCAGATGTCCTGGCGGAAAGGGTCGTGACCGAACTGCTTCACCGCCTGCTTCATCGCGGCTCTGAACTGCGCCGTCGCCTGCTCGGAGCGCGCGACACCGACGACGGAGAAGCGCTCGGGTAGCAGGCCGCGGTACGCGAGCGCGTAGAGAGCCGGGAAGAGCTTTCGCTTCGTGAGGTCGCCCGATGCGCCGAAGATCGCGAGCACGCACGGATCGGGGCGGCGCCGAAGGCGCAGCCCTTCCGACAGCGGGTTGCTCATCCGACTGGCGCCAGCGCGCCGCGCTTCGCCTCGATCCCGGCGAGCAGATCCGCAAACGAGTCCGAGAACTTCTGCACGCCCTCCGCCTCGAGAACGTCCGTCACGTCGTCGTAGTCGACGCCCACTTCGGCGAGTTCGTCGAAAAGCTGCCGTGCTTGGTCGAGATCGGCCGTCAGCGTGTCGGGCACGACGACGCCGTGGTCCTGGAACGCCTCGATCGTCTCGAGCGGCATCGTGTTCACGACATCCGTGCCGATGAGGTCGGCGACGTAGAGCGTGTCCGGATACGCAGGATTCTTCGTCGACGTCGACGCCCAAAGACAGCGTTGCGGCCGTGCACCTTTGCCGGCGAGAAAGGCCCAGCGGTCGCCGGCGAACGTCTCGAGGTAGTGCTGATAGGCAAGCTTCGCGTTCGCAACGGCGAGCTTCCCCTGCAAGTCGATGCGGCCGATCGCTTCGAGACGCTTGTCCGCCTCGGTGTCGACGCGCGAGACGAAGAAGCTCGCAACCGAGTTCACTTTCGCCGGGTCGCCGCCGCTCGCGACGAGCCGCTCCAGCCCGCGGAGATAGGCCTCGGCCACCTCGGCGTAGCGCTGCAGGGAGAAGATGAGCGTGACGTTGATAGAGCTGCCGTGCGCGATCGAATCCTCGATCGCCGCGAGTCCAGGCTTTGTCGCCGGGATCTTGATGTAGAGGTTGTCGCGCTCGACCATCTTGCGAAGGCGCTGCGCCTGCGCGAATGTTGCCTCCCGCTCGTACGCGAGCGTCGGGTCGACCTCGAGCGAGACAAACCCGTCGATCCCTCCGGTGCGCTCCCACGCCGGGCGGAGAATGTCGCACGCGCCCTTGATGTCCTCGACTGCGAGAGCGAAGAAGATGTCCTTGGGATCGTCCTCGTGCGCGGCGACCTCGCGCAGCTGCGCGTCGTAGCGGTCTCCTTCCGCGAGGGCCTTCTGGAAGATGGTCGGGTTCGACGTGACGCCGACGACCGCGTCCTCGCGCGTCATCCGCTCGAGCTCGCCGGTCTCCAGCAGCTCGCGGGAGAGCGTGTCGAACCAGACGCTGACGCCGTGCTCCGACAGCTCATGCAGCCGTGACTCGGCCATGCCAGTCCTCCTCTTCCATCGCGTGAACCATCTTCAGTCTCTCCAGGTACCGGCCCTCGCCGATGAACGTCGCACCGAGGAACGCGGCCACGAGCTCCTCGGCGAGCGACGTGCCGACGATGCCCGAGCCGAGGCAGAGAACATTCATATCGTCGTGCTCGACACCCTGGTGAGCCGAGTACGTGTCGTGGCAGATCGCCGCGCGGATGCCGTCGATCTTGCAGGCTGCGACGGAGGCTCCGACCCCCGAGCCGCAGACGAGCACACCGCGTTGTGCGGCGCCGCCGAGGATCGCCTCGCCGATTGCGCGTGCCTGATCGGGGTAGTCGACGCGAACGGCGTCGGTCTCGACCCCGAGGTCGAGAACCTCGTGGCCTCCAGCCGCGATCGCCTCGAACACGGCCTCGCGCAGCTTCACCCCTCGGTGGTCGAAGGCGGCGGCGAACCTCATCCGCACCTCCAACCTTGCAACGGTCTGTCGCAAGCCATCAACCGACTCGCTCGAGCAGCGCCGCGGCCTCCGCGGCGACCCGCTCCGGCGTCAGCCCGAGCTCCTCGTAGATGCGAGGGGACGGCGCCGACGCGCCGAAGCGGTCGATGCCGATCGAGACGCCGCGATCTCCGACCCAGCGCTCCCAGCCGTGCGTGATCCCGGCCTCGATCGAGACGCGGGCGCGAACCGACGGTGGCAGGACTTCGTCCCGATAGTCCTGCGGCTGGAGCGCAAAGAGCTCCCAGCAGGGAATCGAGACGACCCGGACGTTCCCGCCGTGCGGCATCGCCCTGGCCCCCTCGAGCGCGATCGAGAGCTCGGAGCCGGTCGCCATGACGATCACGTCCGGCTCGCCCTCGTCGCTCTGCCAGAGCGTGTAGCCACCGCGGAGCACGCCCTCGGTCGCCGCGACCTCCGTCCGGTCGAGCACGGGCACCTTCTGTCGCGTCAGCGCCATCGCGACGGGCCCACCTCTGCGCTCGAGAGCGACCCGCCACGCGAAGACCGTCTCGTTCGCGTCCCCGGGCCTGACGTACCAGAGGTTCGGGATCGCACGGAGCGCCATGTGGTGCTCGACGGGCTGGTGGGTCGGGCCATCCTCGCCGAGACCGACGGAGTCGTGCGTCCAGACCCAGAGCGACTCGATGCCCATCAGCGCGGAGAGGCGCACCGCCGGCCGCATGTAGTCGGAGAAGATGAGGAAGGTCGAGCCGTACGGTTTGAGCATGGCGGGCTCGAGCGCCATCCCGTTCACGATCGAGCCCATCCCGTGCTCACGGATGCCGAAGGCGATGTTCCGACCCGCATGCGTGGCGGAGAAAAGCCCGGCACCCTCGAACTCCGTCTTCGTCGACTCGACGAGGTCGGCGGCACCCCCGACCATGGTGGGCGTGAACGGTTTGAACGACTGCATCGTCGCCTTGCCGGCATCGCGGGTCGCGACCTCGTCTCCGGCAGCGAACACCGGCAGCGCGGCCAGCCAGCCCTCGCGCGGCTCGCGCCGGTGGTCGAGCTCCCACTCGAGCGCGAGGTCGGGGAACGTCGACGCCCACACGTCGAAGCGGTCGTCCCACGTCTTCTCCGTTGCGGCGCCCCGCTCACCGACGCCGGCCATGTGCGCCCGCACCTCGTCGGGAACGACGAAGTGCTCGTCCGGATCCCAGCCCATTGCCTCCTTCGCGGCGCGCACCTCCGGCTCGCCGAGCGGCGCGCCGTGCGACTTCGCCGTGTCGACGGCGTGCGGCGCCGGGTAGCCGATGTGCGAGCGGAGCACGATGAGCGAGGGTCGCGCCGTCTCTTCCTCGGCCGCAGCGAGCGCGCTGCGGAGAGCGTCGAGGTCGTTCGGGTCGTCCACGTGCTGGACGTGCCAGCCGTACGCCTCGAAGCGCGCACCCTTGTCCTCGGTCGTGAAGGAGATCGACGTGGTGCCGTCGATCGTGATCCGATTGTCGTCGTAGACGTAGACGAGCGACCCCAGGCCGAGATGTCCCGCGATCGAGCCCGCCTCGGACGCGACGCCTTCCATCAGGTCGCCGTCGGAGCAGATCGCGTAGATCCGGTGGTCGAGCAGCTCGTGCTGCGGTCGGTTGTAGCGCTCCGCGAGGAAGCGCTGGGCGATCGCCATCCCGACCCCGTTCGCAAGACCCTGGCCGAGCGGCCCGGTGGTCGTCTCGATCCCGGGCGTGTGGCCGAACTCCGGATGGCCGGGAGTGCGCGAGCCCCACTGACGGAACTGCTGCAGGTCCTCGAGCGTGACGTCGTAGCCACAGAGATGGAGCGCCGAGTACTGGAGGATGCAGGCATGCCCCGCCGAGAGAACGAAGCGGTCGCGGCCCGGCCACAGCGGATTGGCCGGGTTGTGACGCATGCGCTCCGCGTAGAGGACGTAGGCAACCGGGGCCAAAGCCATCGCCGTCCCAGGATGACCCGCGTTCGCCTTCTGGACGGAGTCCATCGCGAGCGCGCGGATGGTGTCGATCGTCAGCCTGGCTGGGTCGGTTGCGCGCGGCACTCCGGTAACGATATGCCGCCGCGGCGTGTCCGCGCGACACGAGATCGCGTCCGCCTACGCTGTGCGGACGATGGCCGTGCTGATCGCGTCGAATCTCCGCAAGGAGTTCACCGGTTCGCCACTTTTCGACGGCGTCTCGTTCACCCTGAACCGGCGTGACAGGCTCGCACTCGCAGGCCCGAACGGCGCGGGGAAGACCACATTGCTGCGGGCCATCGTGGGCGAGACGTCGATCCAGGGCGGCGAGCTCGCCTTCGCGAAGGGAACGCGCATCGCCCTCCACGATCAGAGGCCGCCGCGCGAGCGCGGCGTCTCGCTCCGCGAGTACGTGCTCTCCGGCGCTGCGGATCTCGTCGCGATCGAGAGCGAGCTTCGCCAGCTCGAGCAGGCGATGGCAGACGGCGACCACGACGCGCGGACGATGCGCCGCTACGCCGACGCCCAGGCACGGCTCGAGCACGCGGGCGGCTGGGCGTGGCGGGAGCGAGCCGCCTCCGCGCTGCGCGGCCTCGGCTTTCGCGAGCCCGACCTCGACCGGTCGCTCGACACGTTCTCCGGCGGGGAGCTGACCCGGGCTTCGCTCGCTCGCGCACTCGCGGGTGATCCCGACCTGCTCCTGCTCGACGAGCCGACGAACCACCTCGACGTCGACTCCCTCGAATGGCTCGAGAACGAGCTGACGTCGCTCGACGCCGCGATCATCATCGTCGCGCACGACCGCTGGTTCCTCGAGGCCGTCACGACGGCCGTACTCGAGCTCGACGGAGGTCGCTCGTTCTTCTTCGCCGGCCCGTGGCACGCCTGGCGGCTCGAACGCGCCGCGCGCGCCTCAGCCGCCGCGAAGACGGCGGAGCGAATCGGGGAGGACATCGAACGGCTCGAACGCTTCGTCGCCCGATTCCGCTACAAGAAGTCCAAGGCGAAGCAGGCGCAGGCAAAGTTGACGCAGATCGGCCGTCTCGAAAAGGAGCGGCGCAAGGCGACGAACGCGCTCGAGAGCCTCACGCGCCGGCGCCGGACGCTCGGCTTCGAGTTCCTCAAGCCGGCCCGCACTGGCCGGATCGTGCTCGACGCCGAGCACATCGAGCTCTCTGCGGGTGACAAACCACTCCTTCACGAGGCGGAGCTCGTGCTGGAGCGCGGCGAGCACGTCGCACTCGTCGGGCCGAACGGCTCGGGCAAGACGACGCTGCTCGAGACGCTGCTCGGAAACCGCGAACTGGACGGCGGGTCGATCAAGCTCGGCCACGGCGTCGAGCCGGCGTACTTCTCTCAGCACGAGGTCGAGCTCGACGAGCGAGGAACGGTGCTCGAGTGCGCGACGAGCATGACCGGGCTCTCGCGTCCTCAGGCGCAGGCTTTGCTCGGACGCTTTCTCTTCTCGGGCTGGGACGAGCACGAGAAGGCCGTCACCGCACTGTCCGGCGGCGAGCGTCGCCGCCTCGCGCTCGCCGTCGTCGTCGCGTCGGGAGCGAACCTGCTGGTGCTGGACGAGCCCACGAACCACCTCGATCTCGAGAGTCGCGAGGCGCTCGAGGCCGCTCTCGAGGCGTTTCCCGGAACGGTGCTGCTCGTCTCGCACGACCGCGCTCTCCTCGATGCGGTCGCCGAGCGCACGGTCGCGATCGAAGACGGAACCCTGCACTCGTACGACGGGGGCTGGGCCGACCTCGTGCGCACGAGGAGCGAAACACGCGAGCCTGCCCCCGCGCAGGCCGAACCGCCTCGAGAACGCAAGCCGAAAGCGGCGAAACAGAAGCCGGACAGGCGTCGCCCAAGCGAGCTCGAACGCTCGGAAGCACGGGTCGCGGAGCTCGAGCGTCGAGTCGCGGCTCTCGAGACCAAGCTCGCGGAGGACTGGACGGACATGGACGTGCTCACCGCACACCGGGCGGCGCGGGACGAGCTCCAGGTCGAGCTGACGCGCTGGGAGCAGCTGTTCGAGGCAGCGCAGCCGGAGACGCCGTCGCCAGGCTAGCGCGACGCTCGGCGACTTTGTGGCTCTGAGCCACAAAGTCCCGTGGGCGCGGTGTGACGTCGTGACGGCCTGCGGCGTACTCAGGATGTGCAGACGGTGACGCTCGACGCCCCGCGACCCGCCCGGCCTGAGTCCAAGCTCGATTTTGCGACCGCAGCAGAGGCGTACCTCGACGACGTCTATGGGTATCTGCTCTACCTCTGCCGCAACGGGACGCTCGCCGAGGATCTCACCGGAGAGACTTTCGAGAAGGCGTTTCGTGTGTGGGCGAAGTTCGACCCTCGGAGGGGACATCCGCGAGGGTGGCTGCTCAGCATCGCGCGGACGACCGCCCTCGACTGGTTACGAGAAGACGCAAGACGCCGAAAGCGCGAGGAGCGAGCCGCCGCGCCCGACCTTCACGAGGACGTCGACGTCGAAGGGCTGTCGCCCGAGTTGGCACAGGCGTTGGCCGGCCTCTCGGCCGGCGAGCGAGAGGTGGTCGCACTTCGCATCGTGCTCGAACTCGACGGCGAGACCGCGGCGCGTGTGCTCGGAATCAGTCCGACCGCCTGCTCCACCCGGCTCAGCCGGGCGTTGAAGCGACTCGAGGA
>Ga0187777_10001927_pt1 | contig 13372 bp, 14 predicted proteins | sample 1015_Q2_SP5_10_M_FD_132416 | JGI IMG/M metagenome (GOLD analysis project Ga0187777, IMG submission 132416) | Tropical peat soil microbial communities from peatlands in Department of Meta, Colombia - 1015_Q2_SP5_10_MG | ecosystem: Environmental > Terrestrial > Soil > Wetlands > Peat | place...
CGACCCTGGGAGAGGGCCGCTGCATAGACTCCTCAAGGTGAAGGAGGCGCTCCAGCGTGCCCAGGAGTTGTTGGTGCAGTGGGACGGCGAGCTTCGTCGCGAGTTGCCCGACGGCGCCGACATCTTCGATGCGCACACCCACCTCGGCACCGACATCGACGGCATGGTCGGCGTCTACGACGACCTCGAGCGCGGGATGGAGAAGTACGGTATCTCCAGGTCGTTCACGTTCTGCCTCGATGAGCCCGACCGCCATCCAGGGTTCCGGGCCGGGAACGACCGGACGCTCGCGTACGCGAAGCGCAGCGGCGGCACGCTGATCCCGTTCGTCCGCCTCGACCTTGCGGAGGACCCGATCGGCGAGGCCACGCGCTGCCTCGACGCGGGTGCCCGCGGGATCAAGCTCCATCCGCGCGCACAGAGGTTCCTCCTCGACGACGAGCGCCTCGCGCCCGTGTTCGAGCTGGCGTCGAGCCGCCGCGTGCCGATCCTGATCCACGGTGGTCGAGGCCTCCCGCCGATCGCCGACGACCTCGCCCACCTCGTCGACCGCTACGCCGACGCGCAGCTGATCGTCGCCCACGCGGGCATCGCCGATCTCGCAGGACTCGCCGACCGGCTGGGCGGAAAGACTGGGGTGTTCTTCGACACGTCGGTGTGGAGCCCACTCGACCTGCTCGGCCTCTACCGGCTCGTCGGGCCGGAGCAGGTCGTGTATGCGTCCGACTACCCGTACGGCCAACAGCCGGCGTCCCTGCTGACCTCGATCCGCACGGCGCGACTGGCCAACCTCGACGAGCGTCAGGTGCTCGACGTCCTCGCCGGCAATGCGAATCGCATCGCCAACGGCGAGCCGCCGCTCGAGCCGTCGGCGCCGAAGGGAACCGACACGTTCCAGCAGCCGATCGCGCTCGCGCGCATCCACCAGTACCTGTCGATGGCCACGCCGCTGCTCTGGACGAGGCAGCAGGACACGGTCGGCGTGCTCGGACTGGCGCTGAACGCGTGCGACGACCGCATGAACGGACGCGGCCACAGCGATGAGCTCGAGCAGATCCGCGAGCTGCTGCTGACAGCACGCGACCTCTGGCGCACGCTTCCCGAGGAGGGCGACACGAAGGATCGGATGGCGCACACGCGCGCGACCTTCCGGCTCATCCACCTCGCCGACATCGTGGCGGTGACGACGAGTGCCTGAGCTGACGGTCAACGGCGACGTCTACGAGCTCGACGTCCCCGTCATGCGCTCGCTCGCGCAGTCGCTGCGAGAGGACCTCGGGCTCACCGGCACGAAGGTCGCGTGCGGTGAGGGACACTGCGGCGCGTGCACGGTCCTCGTCGACGGCACGCCGACGCTGTCCTGCATCACGCTCCTGCATTCGGTGGCGGGACGCGAGATCACGACGATCGAAGGGTTGCGAGACCATCCGTTGATCGCAGCGTTCGTCCGCACGGACGCCGTCCAGTGCGGCTTCTGCACGCCCGGGCAGATCGTGTCGGCGTCCGCGCTCGTCGAGCGGAATCCGAGCCCCTCGCGCGAGGAGATCCGCCATGCCATGTCCGGGAATCTCTGCAGGTGCGGTACCTATCCGAAGATCGAGGAGGCCATAGCCACGTGGCGAGACTGATTCACACCGAGAAGGAAGTCGAGGGCCGCTACTCCGAGCAGTGGATCGTGGTCGAGGAGGACGCGCTCGATCAGTGGCCCGAAGGGCCGCTCGCCGTGGTTGGCAGGGACGTTGCGCGCGTCGACGGCGTCGAGCGGGCGCGAGGCAAAGCGCAGTACACCTCCGATCTCCAGCTTCCCGGCATGCTCCACACGGCGGTCCTGCGCTCGCCCTTCGCGCGCGCCCGTGTGACCTCCCTCGACCTCGCGCCCGCGCTCGCGCTGCCCGGCGTCCGGGCCGCGCTCGGCCCGGACGACCTCGAGCAACTGACGGACGAGCCCGGCTACGTCGGCCACGCCGTCGCCGCCGTCGCCGCGGACACGTTCGGGCAGGCGAGAGCCGCCGTCGAGCGGATCGGGATCGTCTGGGAGCGGCTCGAGCCGGAGCTCGACCCGGAGGAAGCGGTGCGGCGCGAGTCGTGGGTGAACGACGGGCCGACGACGTACGAGCGTGGCGACCTCGAGCGCGGGCTCGCCGAGGCAGACGTCGTCGTCGAGGCGGAGTATCGGACGCAGGTCGTCCTGCACAACGCGCTCGAGACGCACCAGGCCGTGTGCCACTGGGAGGACGACGGCATCACGATCTACATCTCCACGCAGTACATCTGGGGCATCCGCGACGCGATGGCGGATCGACTCGGCTTGCCGAAGGACAAGGTTCGCGTCGTGTGTCACGCGATGGGCGGCGGCTTCGGCGCGAAGAACGGGCCCGGCGACTACACGTCGATCGCGGCGGAGCTGGCGAAGCGTACGGGCCGTCCGGTCAGGTGCGCGCTCACGCGCCGGGAGGAGAACCTCGCGACGGGCAACCGCAACGCCACGATCCAGCGCATGACGGCCGGCGCGACCGCCGACGGCCAGCTGACCGCGCTCGCAGGCGAGTTCATCAACGCGGTCGGGTTCGCCGGCTGGTCACCGATGACCGAGGGCCCGATGCAGATGCTCTACGCGTGCGACAACGTGCGCACGACGAACTACGGGGCCAGGATCAACACGCCTCCGAACGCCGCGTTCCGCGCACCTGGGTTCGTCGAAGGGACGTTCGGTCTCGAGTGTTTGCTCGACGAGCTGGCGGCGAAGCTCGACGTCGATCCGCTCGAGCTGCGTCGCCGCAACTACGCGGACTCGGACCGTATAGACGACAAGCCCTTCTCCTCGAAGAATCTCGCCGAGTGCTACCGCCGCGCCATGCCGCACTGGGAGCGGCGGCACGTGGTCCGCGCCCGCAGCACCGGCTCGTGGAAGCACGGGGTCGGCCTCGCCTCGCAGATCTGGTTCGGCGGCGGCGGCCCGCCGTCGTACGCATGGGTGAGGCTCGGCGCGGACGGCACGGCCCAGGTCGTGACGGCGATGCAGGACATCGGCACCGGGTCGCGCACGGCGATGGCGCAGATCGCGGCCGAGGAGCTCGGCATCCCAGTCGACCACGTCCGGGTGTCCCTGGGCGACTCCGCGCGCGGGCCCTACGCATCGATCTCCGCCGGCTCCTCGACGATTCCGTCGATGGGCCCGGCCGTTCGCGCGGCGGCGGCGGACGCCAAGCGGCAGTTGATCGAGATCGCTGCGCAGCGCCACGACCTCGAGGAGGCGAAGCTCGACGTCGAGGACGGGCGGATCGTGTCCGCGGACGGAGGCTCCTGGCCGATCGACGAGATCACGGGGCTCCTCGACGACGCACAGATCCTCGGCAAGGGCGCGCGCGGCCCCAACCCTGCAGGCATGCGGGTGCTGACCTTCGGCGTGCAGGTCGTCGAGGTCGCGGTCGACGTCGAGACCGGCGAGGTCCGCGTCGACAAGGTGGTCGCGATCCACGACGTCGGCCGGGTGATCAACAAGCTCGGCGCCTCGAGCCAGGTCGAGGGCGGGATCATCCAGGGGATCGGCCACACGCTCTCGGAGGAGCGGCACCTGGATCCTGAGACGGGAGCCGTGCTCACACAGACGCTGGACGCCTACAAGCTGCCGACGATCGCCGACGTGCCGGAGATCGTCACCGACCTCGTCGACGTCCCCGATCCCCATCTGACGAACCTTGGCTCGAAGGGCCTGGGCGAGCCCCCGATCGTGCCGATCGCCGCCGCGATCGCGAATGCGATCCGCGACGCGACCGGCGCGGACGTGCGGTCGCTGCCGATCACGCGCGAGGAGATGCTGCGCGCGCTGCGCGAGGCCGAGGAGCGTGCGGCCGCGGAACGGAGCAAGGTTGCAGCTGGTTCGTCCTGAGTCCGCGGAGGCCGCGGCTCAGGCACTCGACGGAGGCGCCGTCGCTCTCGCCGGCGGCACGGACCTCGTCCCGTTGCTGCGCGACGGCCTCGTCGAGGCCGAGACACTCATCGACATCATGCCGTCGCTCCCGCGTGGCATCGACGCGACGTGGATTGGCGCCGGGACGACGCTCGCGGAGATCGAAGCCGACGACACGGTGCCGCAGGCGCTCCGCGAGGCGTGCGAGCAAGCGGCGTCGCCACAGCTCCGCGCGATGGGTACCGTCGGCGGCAATCTCCTCCAGGCGACGCGCTGCTGGTACTGGCGGCTGCAGTTTCCCTGCTGGCTGCACGGCGGCGACCGTTGTCACGCCCGGGACGGCGCACACCGCGAGCACGCGATCTTCGGCAACGACGAGTGCGCCTCCGCCCACCCGTCCGACGTCGCGGCGGCGCTGCTCGCGCTCGGTGCGACGGTCGAGACCACGACGCGCGAGCTGCCGATCGCCGATCTGTACCGGCTCCCCACGGCCGACGACCGAAGGGTGACGTCCCTCTTACCGGGAGAGCTGTTGCTCGGCCTGAACGTCCCGCCCTCCGAGACGTCGACGTACGTGAAGGCGATGGACCGGAGGAAGTGGGCGTTCCCGCTCGTCGGCGTCGCAGCGGCACGCACCGGCGGGAAGACGACATTCGCGCTCGCCGGCGTCGCCCCGATTCCCTGGACGCTCACTCGTATCGAGCAGCTCGACGAGGCCACACCTCTGCCCGGCACGGCCTACAAGGTGCAGGTCGCACGCGCGCTCGTCCGCCGCGCACGCGCGGCCGTCGAGAGCGCCGCCGTCTAGCGTACGGTCGTGATCGTCGGGCTCGTGCTCGCGGCCGGCGCGTCGACGCGATTCGGCTCGCCGAAGCAGCACGTGCTGCTCGAGCCCGTGCTTGCGCAGGCGCGGGCGAGCGCGCTGGACGACGTGGTCGTGGTGCTGGGCGCGCACGAGATCGAGACGAGCGCGCGGACGGTCACCTGTCCGGACTGGGAGCGCGGCCCCGGCGCGTCGCTCGCCTGCGGACTCGCGTCGCTCGGAGACGACGTCGAGGCGGCGGTCGTCGTGCTCGGAGACGGACCGCACCTCGATCCCCGCGCGATCGACCGGGTGATCGCGGCGTGGCGCGACACCGGCGAGCCGCGTCTTGCCGCCACCTATCGTGGGGTTCGGCTCCACCCTGTCCTGCTCGCACGCTCCGCCTGGGGCGAGATCGCGGCGGGCGGCCTCCGGGACACGCCTGCGGTCGCCGTCCCATGCGACGACCTCGACCCTCCAGGGGACGTCGATTTTGCCGATGACCTCTGAGAGGTGGCCGTCCCAGAGAGCAGAATGAGTCGCGGCATGGAGCTCCTCGAGCCGCTCGAGCCGTCGGGGGAAGACTCTCCGCTCGGCCGCGCCCGCCTGCTGCGCCAGCTGACCCTCGACGAGGCGGCGCGCCGCGCCGGGCTGAGCGACGAGCAAGCCCAGTGGCTCGAGGAGGGACGGGTCTACCGCTTCCCCTCGCCCGAGGACGCGCTGCTCGCCGCGCTCATGTACGGGACGGCGCTCGGGATCGACAACCGCGAGGCGCGTGAGCTCGCGGGACTGCCCGTGCCGCCTGCACCGCGCAGCCCCCTTCCGCGTCTCGCCGTGATCGGCGCGATCGCCGCCGGAATCGTCGCGATCGGCGCACTCGTGCTGATCCCTCGGACCGGCGGCAATCACACCTCGGCAGCGAACAAGCCCGCTGTCGTCCTGCCCGCTCCCTGGCGGGTGGACGTCAACGTCCTGAACGGAAGCGGCGACATCAACTACACGCGTGCGGTTGCGAGCCACGTGCAGGCGTTCGGCTACACGATCTCGCACGTGGGCCGCGCGCAGAGCTTCAACTACCCGCAGACCGCGGTCTACTTCCCGCCCGGATGCGACGCGCTCGCGCTCCGTCTCGCGAGGCAGCTCGGCGTCGAGACCGACCCGCTGCCCGGTGGCTCCGGCCCGTGCAAGCTCTGGGTGATCGTCGGTCCCGCCCGCGGTCCCGGCGAATAGGAAAGCTGCTACTCGAGCGGCGTTCGCAAACCTGCGAGCTTGTGCAGCAGCTCCGCCGGAATCGGCTCGTCCACCGACTGGCGGACGAACTGACGGAGATGGACCTCGAAGTGGTAGCGCTTACGACAGTACGCGCAGTCGTCGAGATGCGCCTCGGCCTCCGCGCGCTCCGCATCGGTGAGCACGCGGTCCATGTAGGGCTGCATCCACTGCTCGCACTCGTCGCAGTTGCACATCAGCGCGCACTCCCCACTGCCGACTCGGCCATCGCCTTCTTGAGGATACGCCGACCACGATGCAGGCGCGACATGACGGTGCCGATCGGGATGTCCAGGATCTGCGCCGCGTCGGCGTAGCTGAAATCGCCGAGGTCGACGAGCACGATCACGTCGCGAAAGTCGTGCGGAACCTCCGACAGCGCCTGCACGACGTCCTGCTGAGAGAGCCGCTGCACGACTCGATCCTCATCGCTCAACCCGTCGCCGGTCTCTTCGAGCTTGTTGTAGAGGAAGTAGTCGCCTTCCTCGAGCGGCTGCTGGTCCGGTGTGCGCTGGAGCTTGCGCCCACGGTCGATGTTCAGGTTCGTCAGGATCCGCAACAGCCACGCGCGGAGGTTCGTTCCCGGCTGGAATGATCTCCACGAGCGAAACGCCCGCGCGTAGGTCTCCTGCATCAAATCCTCCGCCTCCTCGCGGGAGCCGACGAGGTGGCGGGCGACTCGATAGACCTGATCCGAGAGTGCAAGAGCGTCCTCCTCGAAGCGCACACGGTCGCGCGCGTCTGTTGCCAATCGCCGAGCATCGGGCTCCCGAGTCGTCTCGCTCATTCGGGCCACCCTAGCAGGGCACTTGACGGCTCAAACGCCCCGCTCGGAAGACGCATTCCGCGTCATCCCAACCCGGCCTGCTCGAGCTCGCGGAAGCCCCCGCGTGCCATCGCCTCGAGAAGAGCATCGCGGCTCGTGCGGTCGTCGTCCCAGACCAGCGAGACATCGCCCATCAGCGTCGCGCTCGCCGATTCGAGGCCCTCGTGGCCCTCGAGCACGCCGGCGAGGCGCATCACGCACCGCTCGCAGCGAATCCCGCTGACGCGGATCGTCTCGGTCCGGACCACCGCGCCAGGCTACCGCCCGGGCGAGCGAACGTCAGCGCCCTGCGTACGCGCGACGAGGTCGGCGCACACGGCGCGGAGCCCGTCCGCGCGGCCGACCTCGAGCTGCCGATCGGCCTCGCAACCGCGGCCGTCGAGCTCGCCGGCCCGCACGGGCAGCTCCTGCAGCAACTCGGGGACGCTCAGCGCTTCCGCGCGGTCGGGATGGATGAGCTTCCCGTGTGGGCCGAAGCGCGAGGCGGCCCAGCGATTCTGCTCGTAGGTGCCTCGCTCCGCGGGGTCGAACGGACGCGGCGGGGCGTCGAGCGCCCAAGCGCACAGTTCGCGCAGCAGGCGGACCAGCGCCTCGGTCCGCTCGACCGCCGTCGGCTGGTCGGGCATGCGGATCTCGAGCGTGCCGAAGTGCGGATGCGGCCGGACGTCCCACCAGAAGCTCGTCGGATCCGCGGCGAGGCCCGTCTCGATCATTCGGCGCACGAGCGACTCCCACTCGGCGTACGAGCGGACCGGCGGCGGCGCTCCGCTGCGCGGCAGGATCCCGAGCACCTCCGCCCGGATCGAGCGCATTCCCGTTTCGCGGCCCTCGAGGTAGGGAGAGTTCGCCGACAGCGCGAGCACGAGGGGCAGCCAGGGCAGGATCGTCTCCATCACGCGGAAGCACGTGTCTGCATCGGGCATGCCGACGTGCACGTGCAGGCCGCTCACCCCTTGCCGACGCGCGCTCGGCCCCGCGTACTCGACGAAGTCGGCGTAGCGCTGCTGCGGCGCGATCGCAAGCTCTTCCGGTCGTGCGGTCGGATGCGAGCCGGCTGCCGCGATGGTCAACCCGTTCACGGACGCAATCTCCTGCACGGCGGCGCGCAGCTCGACGATCCTCGCGACGGCCTCGTCGACCGTCTCGCTGACGTCGCTGTTCAGCTCGACGATCGAGGCGTGCAGCTCCGTCTTGAGGATGCCCGGCAGCTCGCGCGCCTCCGCGCCGGCGACGAAGATCTCGACCGCGGGCACGAGCTCGAGCGTCTCCGCGTCGAGGATCATCACCTCCTCCTCGACGCCGATCGTCAGCGTGCGGCCGAAGCGGTGCTCGATCAAGGAGCGCGGACGCCGTGGACCGGCCCGCCGGCGGCCTCCCACGCGTAGTACGAGGCGCTCGCACCGAACGACAACTCGTACTCGACGATGCGGGGATTGCGGCCGACTTCCTTCGCGCGCTGTGCGTGGCGAAGGAGATTGGGGTCGTCGTGCTCCTCCCACACGAGGATCAGGTGCGCAGCGGTCATGAACTCCGCCACGTACGAGCAGCCGCTCGCCGGACATGGGAAGGGATCAGTGCTGACGCAGAACCAGCCGGCGTGGCCGGCGGCTCCGTCGTCCGTCCAGAGCTCCTCCTCGACGCGGGGCTCCTCGTCGAGGACGTCGGCCGGGCCTCGCTGGAAGCGGCCTTCCTCCACGGGACAAGGCTAGCCATTCGGCCCAGGCCTGGACCTTTGGCACTCTAGGGCGGGGTCCGGGAGCTCGGTCCGCAGCCGCAGTCGGGTCGGGCGCGTGCGCGATCTTGTCGCGCACACCGGGCCCCGTGAGACAGTAGAGCCATGACTCGAGACAGCTTCGACCTGATCGTGCTCGGTGCCGGCTCGGCCGCCCGCGACGGCGCCGGGAAGGCCGCACGCGAGCACGGAGCCGCCGTCGCGCTCGTCGAGCGCGTGCGCTGGGGCGGATCGTGTCCCAACGTCGCGTGCCGGCCGACGAAGGCATATCTCGTGGCGGCCGAGCTGATGCACGACGTGTACCGGCACGCGGCCGAGCGCGGGATCGACCTTCCCGCACCCGTGATCGACCTGGCACGCGCGCGGGCGTGGAAGAACTCGCTCATTCGCACGCAGGAGAGCTGGGTGGAGGTGCTGACCGACGCGGGCTACGGGGTCTTTCCCGGGACTGCGACGTTCGTCGACGAGCGCACCGTCCGCATCGACGGCGAGCGCGAGCTCACGGCCGACCGCATCCTCGTCGCGACCGGCGGGCGCACGGCAGTACCGCCGATTCCGGGGATCGAGCACGTCGACTGGCTCGACCACATCAGCGCGCTCGAGCTCGACGCCGTGCCGGAGGCACTGCTCGTCGTCGGCGCTGGGCCCGTCGGCCTCGAGTTCGCGCAGATCTTCGCGCGCTTCGGCTCGCGCGTCGCGATCGTCAACCACGGTGACCAGATCGCGGCACGCGCCGACGTCGAGGCGGCGGCCGAGCTCCAGGCGGCGCTCGAGGAGGACGGAATAGAGGTGATCCTCGACACCGGCGTGGATGCGCTCGCGCGGGACGGGGAGCGGGTGGTCGCGACGATCGGGGAACGACAGCTTCGCGTCTCGCACGTGCTGCTCGCGTCGGGTCGCACGCCGAACGTCGAGGAGCTCGGTCTCGAAAGGATCGGGGTCGAGGTCGCTCGCAACGGCGTCGTCGTCGACCTCCACCAGCGGACGAACGTCGCCGGGATCTGGGCCGCCGGGGACGTCGCCGTCGGGCCGCTGTTCACACCCACGGCGCAGTACCAGGCGCGGATCGCGATCGAGGACATGTTCGGCGACGACTCGAGGGCCGCCGACTACACGGTTCTGCCGACGTCGATCTTCACCGACCCCGAGTTGGGAGGCGTCGGCCTGACGGAGGCGGAGGCACGCGACCACGGCTTCGACGTCGACGTGGTGAAGCATCCGCTCTCGGCGGTTACGCGCGCGCAGTACTTCGGTGCACGGCACGGCCTGTACAAGATCGTGTTCGATCGGGAGACGCGACGCGTGCTCGGCGTGCACGTCGTCTCGCGTGGCGCGAGCGACATCGTCGGGAGCCTGGCGGTCGCGCTGAAGCTCGGAGCGACGGTCGACGACCTCGCGCTCGCCCACCACATCTACCCGAGCTTCGCAGAGGGCGTGAAGGCGGCAGCGGAACAGGCACTCGTTCCCGCCGCCAACGAATAAGAGCCGGAGGTCCGGGCAGGCGGTCGGACCTCCGGCTCGATTGCTTCCGTCCACCGTGCTGGCCTACGGCAGATCGGAAGCGGGCCCCCAGGGGTACGGGGCCGTCTTCGACGACTCAGGGCGACGAGGTCGCCGGCAGTCGTCCAAGCTTCACGCCCACCTCCTCCTTGCTCGTGTCGTGGTAGATCTCGAGCTTCATCGTGTCGCCCGGCTTCTTCGTACCGAGGAGCTCGCGCAACTGCTCGACGGTCGTGACGGGATGGCCGTCGGCCGCGACGACGATGTCGCCGCCCGCGCGCCACGTCTCGCCGGCGACGGTGACGTTCGTGGTTCCGCCCTTCAGCCCGGCCTTCGACGCGCCCGATCCCTTCACGACGCGCGCGACCATCAGACCGTGGTCCACCGGCAGGTGGAAGATCTGCGCGACCTGCGGATCGATCGACTGCACCGTGATGCCGAGGAACGGGTGCTCGACCTTCCCGTCCTCGATCAGCTCCCCGGCGACCTGACGGACCGTGTTGATCGGGATCGCGAAGCCGATGCCGACGTTGCCGTCGCTCGTCCCGCCCGTGTCGATCTGCGCGGTCACGCCAATCACCTCGCCGTCGGCGTTCAGGAGCGGACCACCCGAGTTGCCGTGGTTGATCGCCGCGTCGGTCTGGATCGCGCCGTCGATCTCCGAGACCTGGTTGGGAGCTTGGATCGACCGCCCGACGGCGCTGACGATTCCCTCGGAGGCGGAGCGGTCGAGCCCGAACGGATTGCCGATCGCGAGCACCTGGTCGCCGACACGCACGGCGTCGGAGTTGCCGAGCACGAGGGGCCGCAGCGCCCGCGACGGAGCGCTGACCCGCAACACCGCGACGTCCGTCGACGGATCCTCCCCGACCAACTTCGCATCCATGCTCTCGTTGTCGGAGAAGCTCACGCGCACGGACGAGGCCCCGGCGACGACGTGGTCGTTGGTGATGATGTCGCCGTTCTTGTCGATCACGAAGCCGGAGCCGATCTCGCTCTGCTGCGTCGTGCCGCCCGGCAGGCCGAAGAACGGATCCGCCGGCACGTCGGCCTTCGTCGTCGCCGTGATGTGGACGACGCCGGGTGCCGCGTCCTCGTAGATCTGATTCACGGACAAGTGTTTGCCGCGCACGAACGCCGCCGACTCGGGCGTCAACGTGGCACCCGATTCGTGGACGACGGTCGTCGTCGAGTCGAGCTTCCCGAGCGCAGCCGCGCCGCCGAGTACGACGACACCGCCGCCGATCGCGGCTGCAACGAGTTCGGCGGCGCGGCGCGACCAACGGAGGGTCTGGTCCACGATCTGGTTCTAACCCAGGTCCTCTTAACCCCCGGTTGTGGAGGGTTAAGCCTCGGTTAAGCAGCCGCCGAGGCCTTTGTCAGCGCCCGCTCAGCCCAGCCAACAAACGAGCGTGGCGCCCGTCGAAGCTACAGATGACCGGACTGTCCCAACACCTCGCGCTGCTGGCCGTGATCACGAGCGGCGTCGGCGCTGCAATGGTCCGGATCGGGTTGAACCGGCGCGGCCTCGAGCCCCGGCGCGTAGAGCGGCGCTGCCCCGCATGCGGCCGCACGCTCCGAGCTGCGGCCTGCGAGGCGTGCACGCGCTAGACCGCGTGCCACTCACGCGCTCTCTCAGCAGCAAAATCGGGTCGGCGGTCGTCTAAGGAAGGACGGGGGGCGCGCGGGGGGATGCGGCTCGCGCGCCCTTCGCTCGGTCGACGCGACGGGGCGGGCGCGATTGAATGGCCGGATGCGCGTCTCTGCCAAGGTCGACTACGCGCTGCGTGCCGTGATCGAGCTCGCCGCGGACGACGGCGACGTACCGGTCAAGGGCGAGCGGATCGCGCAGGCGCAGGAGATCCCGCTCAAGTTCCTCGAGAACATCCTCGGCGATCTCCGCCACGCCGGCATCGTCCGCTCGCAACGCGGCGTCGAGGGCGGCTACTGGCTCGCACGCCCGCCGAGCGAGATCAGCGTCGCCGACGTCGTGCGCGCGGTCGAAGGGCCGATCGCGAACGTCCGGGGCGTCGGCCCGGAGACGGTGGCATATGCGGGGTCAGCGGAGCCGCTCCGCGAGGTCTGGATCGCCGTCCGCGCGAGCCTCCGGTCGGTCCTCGAGCGCGTGAGCATCGCCGACGTCGCGCGAGGCGAGCTCCCCGCGGACATCGCCTCGCTCGCGAGTGATCCCGACGCCTGGCAGCCGCACTAGTGGCGGCCGACCTCCGCGGGATCGCGGGAGGTCTCGAACACCGTCTGCCGGATCGGGCGCACGTAGACGATCTGGCCCGGGTCGAGCTCGAGCAGCTCCGCGTGCTCGCGTGTCGTCTGCGCGGTCAACCGCACGCCGTCGTCGCGGACGAGATCGACGCGTACCTCGAAGCCGAGGTGCACGATTCGCTCGACCATCGCCTCCTGCGACGCGCCGTTCGGCTCGTGAAGCAACTCGACGTCGTGCGGCCGGATGAACGCATCGCCCAGGCGGTTGACAGGTCCGACGAACGACATCACGAACTCGTTCGCGGGGGATTCGTAGAGCTCGCGCGGCGGAGCAACCTGCTCGACGTGGCCGGCGTGCATGACGACGACCCGATCGGCGACCTCCATCGCCTCCTCCTGATCGTGCGTGACGATGACCGTCGTCGTCCTCGTCTCGTCGTGCAGCCGCCGAAGCCAGGCACGCAGCTCCTTGCGCACACGTGCGTCGAGCGCGCCGAACGGCTCGTCGAGGAGCAGCACCTTGGGATCGACCGCGAGCGCCCGAGCGAGCCCCATCCGCTGACGCTGTCCTCCGGAGAGCTGCGCCGGATAGCGCTTCGCGAGACCCGACAGCTGCACGAGCTCGAGCAGCTCGTCGACCCGGCGCGTGACCTCTGCGCGCGGCCGTCGCCTGATCCTGAGACCGAACGCCACGTTCTCGCGGACGGTCATGTGCTTGAAGGCCGCGTAGTGCTGGAAGACGAAGCCGACGCCTCGTTGCTGCGGCGGCCGGGAGGTGACGTCGTCGCCGTCGAGCCAGACCTCGCCGCGATCGGGACGCTCGAGGCCCGCGATCACACGAAGGAGCGTCGACTTGCCGCTGCCGCTCGGCCCGAGCAGGGCCGTCAGCGAACCCGTGGGAACCTCGACCGACACGTCGTCGAGCGCGACGAAGTCAGCGAACTGCTTCGTGATGCTGCGCGCCTCGATCACCGCGTCTCCTCCTTCGGGCGCAGCCGGTACATCACGAGCAGCGTCCCGATCGCCAGCAGCGCCAGCAGCACTGCTGCAGCATACGCTCCGGTCGCGTCGAACTGCTCGTACCGGTCACCGACGAGCAGCGCGAGCGTCTCG
>Ga0187777_10001928_pt1 | contig 13366 bp, 11 predicted proteins | sample 1015_Q2_SP5_10_M_FD_132416 | JGI IMG/M metagenome (GOLD analysis project Ga0187777, IMG submission 132416) | Tropical peat soil microbial communities from peatlands in Department of Meta, Colombia - 1015_Q2_SP5_10_MG | ecosystem: Environmental > Terrestrial > Soil > Wetlands > Peat | place...
ACAGAAGGTATCGAAACCTTTTGCTCGCCACCACTGGCCATCTTTCTTCTGCAGGTCCCGTGCAGTGAAATCATTGAGCGCGGTATAGCCAAGAATGTAAGGGCGGACGTCCTCGTCAGGCCCGATCTTGTGGCACCGACGGCTCACGATTAGCGCCAATTCGCCCTCGTAGTCCGTGCGCCCGGAGATTTTAGGACGTCGAATTGTTTCGCCGTGCGCGAGTAACGACGAATTTGGCTTGAAAAAAATCAGTGGCTCTTGCGGCACTTCATTGCCCAGTTCCGCAGCATGTTCCCGATAATTTCGTCCCACGCACAAAATCTTTGTCGGCCGGACCGGAACCAGCAACCTCGCCTCAGCCAGCGGCATTCGTGGAATGGCTTTCGTTGGCAGATCTTCCAGGTCTTCCGTTCCCTCCGGCGGCTTGAGAAAAAGGCGAGTAATCTCATCTCTTCCGGCGACGGATTCCACCAGCCCGTACTCACCGCGACCACTGAATTCGAAGCGGCAATATCTCATTCAGCCCGATCTCCCATTAGCAAATGCACGTCTGCGAGAGTATTGAAGAAGCTCAGTCCTTGCAAAGGAAATCGCTGATGAACCATAAAACACTGGAGGGCACGGTTACAAACTACTGTTGCTCGATCGGCGGCGTTACTTGATCGGCTTCTTTACTCTGGTTTGGGTTGCCAATCAATATATGAGCATCTACGCACGCCTTCGTTTGGACATTCAGCATGAACGCATCGAGATCAAGGTTCAGGAGCGGGAGACCAATCGGCCACAAGAAGCCGCCTGAGGCGAGCACGGAAAAAAGCGTGGGGCTCTTAAGTCTGCGTGAGGGGGTGAGCAGAACATAGAGCCCCATCTTGGGGGACAGCCCTTATAACGCTGTCATTGAAAACCGTAACAAAAAAAAATTCTTGTTACGAAATCCGAACAAACCCAGCCCTGAGGCTCGCTCGGACATCGGTGTTTCGGCACGCAGTAATTCTTGTTGACGGCCTTTAACTTCCTCGGTAGCATATTCAGGACAAGGCTACCCTTCGGGGTCAGCCTGGATTTCATGCAGAGTGGCTGAGGGACGAGCCCAGTGACGCCACGGCAACCGGATCAGGATCATCTATCCTGACTGTCAGGTGCCAACTCTCTCCTGGAAACAGGGAACATGAGATTCGGACAGCGAGACGTTCCAGCTTCCGTAGCCTCTTTTCTCCTATTCCTGGAAAAGGGGCCTTCGTATTTTTGGTCTCTTTTTCCGGCTCGTCCTCAGCTATTCGCATTACGAAAGCGAGTAGCACAATGGCCCACTACGAACTGCGCTGCCGGGAATGCGGTAAAACTTGGGGGAACCAGCCCCGCTCCATCTGCGACGCCTGTTTCTCCCCTTTAGAAGTTTCATACGACTACGCTGCTTTGCGGCCAGCAGTCACCCGAGAGCGCATCTCCAGCCGAACCCCGAACATGTGGCGCTATGCCGAGCTGCTGCCTCTCCCCCAGGATCATCGGCCAAGTCTTCCTGTCGGGTTTACCCCATTGTTTGCAGCTCCACATCTGGGACGTCATTTCGGTGCAACCAACTTGTTCATCAAGAACGATGCCGTCTGCCTTCCCACGTTGAGCTTCAAAGATCGTGTAGTCGCCGTTGCCTTGGCTCAAGCCCGCAATTTCGGATTTGATACAGTGGCCTGCTCCTCCACCGGAAATCTCGCGAATGCCGTCGCCGCCCAGGCAGCTCGCAACGGATTCAAAGCATGGATCTTTGTTCCCGCCGATCTCGAGCCCGCGAAAATTCTCGGTACGCAGGTTTTTGGTGCGAAGCTGGTGCGAATCGCCGGTGACTACGACCACGTCAACCGCCTTTGTTCGCAAATAGCTGATGAGCATCGCTGGGGGTTCGTCAACGTCAATCTCCGCCCCTACTACGCGGAGGGCTCGAAAACAGTCGGTTTCGAAATCGCTGAGCAACTCGGCTGGCGTCTGCCCGACAACGTCGTCGTTCCCATGGCTGGTGGATCTCTTATCACCAAAATCAAGAAAGCGTTTGATGAACTGATCCGTTTCGGCTTGGTTGAACCCAAGCCCGTCAAGATCTTCGGCGCGCAGGCGACCGGATGCTCTCCGATTTCCACTGCCGTAAAGCTCGGCAATGCCGATATCGAGCCGCAAAAGCCTTCGACGCTGGCCCGCTCTCTGGCTATCGGCAATCCGGCCGATGGCCACTACGCGATCAAGACCATCCGCGGAAGCGGAGGCTGGGCCGAGGACGTGAGCGACGATGTGGTGGTCGAGTCTATTCAGCTTCTCGCTGAGAGCGAAGGTGTGTTCACCGAAACTGCCGGCGGCGTCACCGTCGGGTGCGCGCGCAAGCTCTATCAGCAAGACCGCATTCTGCCCGACGAAACTACCGTACTGTGCATCACCGGGAACGGATTGAAAACCACGGACGTGCTTGCTGGCCAATACGAACTCGAAGAGCCGATCCGTCCCAGGCTGGCCGACTTCGAAGCTTTTCTGCAGCGGGAAGCAAGTCTTCCCCAAACCATTTCCGAAACTGTGGAGGTTTGAAATGCCAATTACCGTGCAAATTCCAACGCCCTTGCGCCGCCTGACCGGAGGAGCGGGAAAGGTCACATGCTCGGCGGCAAATCTGGGCGAGTTGTTGTCTGCACTTGATCAGCAGTTCCCAGATCTGAAACCGCACTTGCGAGATGAAGGCGGAGAGATTCGGCGTTTCCTGAATATCTATGTCAATGAGGAAGACATTCGCTTCCTGGGCGGGAGCAGCTACGCTTTTCAGGATGGAGATGAGGTCCTGCTGGTGCCTTCGATCGCAGGCGGTGTCGTCTAAGTTATAGCCTTCAAAGGAGCTTCTGGACCGCAGCCGTACTCTTCTCTGCTCTCTTTTTCGCTTGTGCATCCCCTCTTACCCGTCTATAATCTAACTAACTGGTTAATTAATATGTCCGCTGTCACCAGATCCCGTCTCGGCTCCCGTCGTCAGCCGGAGCACAGTCGCGCGACCATACTTCAAGCCGCCATTCGCGAGTTCGCGCAGCGCGGAATTGCGGGTGCCCGAACTGATGCCATAGCCCAGGCGGCCAAAGTCAACAAAGCTTTGCTCTATTACTACTTTCGTGACAAAGAAACGCTATACGGGGCTGCTCTTGACCATGCATTTGGCCAAATGGGTGCGCACCTTATGGAGGTCTTGGCCCGTAACCTTTCGCCGCGCGAGAAGGTACTTACCTACGTTGGCGCATATTTCGATTACATCGCCAGCCACAAGTTCAACCGCGATCTGGTGCAGGTCGAGATGATGCGCTCCGGGCATGGCTCACCGCATCTAAAACGAATCGCAAAACAATATTTTCAGCCTCTCTACCGACGTCTAAGTGAGGTGATTCAAGAGGGAATTACAGCCGGCGAGTTTCGTCCCATCAATCCGTTGCAATTCGTGCCTTCGATGGTTGCACTTGTTGTTTTTTACTTCATCAGCGCTCCGATAATGAAAAGCGTGGCCGGATTCGATCCCTTGTCGCCGGAGAAAATTGTGGAACGAAGAGCGGCCGTATTGGACTTTGTCTCAGCGGCTTTGTTCTGCACGAAGGAGCAGGCATGACGATCCACGATGAATTTCTCGAGATCCTGCGCATCCTGGCTGAAGATCCGCTGCCTTCGGCTAAAAAGCCGCCCGAGCATTCCACGAATGCTTCTGACATTTCACGGGATTTCGTCGATGAAGAAAGCAGAGAGGCATCATGAGTGTACGCAATAAGTTCTTAACTCTCGTGCTGGTGATATTTGCGATAGCGCTGACCTACTACTTTATTTCCACCCCGAGAAATCGTGATCTGGACCTGATAGGGACGGTCGACTCGAATCAGGTCATCGTGAGTCCGCAGGTCCAAGGCCGCTTGTTGAAGCTTCTCGTCGATGAGGGTACGCAGGTGAAACAGGGCGATCTGATCGCGGAGCTTGATCCTTCGGAACTCGAAGCCGAAGAGCGTGCTGCTGCCGCCACCATCGACAGCTTGAAGTACAAGGTCGGCGAAACCCAATCGACTCTGGAAGCTACCAAAGGCACTACCACGAGCAGCGTCGCGAATGCGCAAGCCCGCCTGGCATCCGTTCGCGCCCAACTGGCTCAAGCAGAAGCAACCTTGGAGCGCACCCAGAGCGACAGTCGGCGGACCATAGAACTTGCCAAGCAAGGCGTTGCCTCTGATCAGGATCGCGTACAGGCCGAAACCAATTTGGCCGCGCAACAAGCGGTGGTCCAATCATTGCAGCAGCAGGTCAGCGCAGCGCAGGCCGACCTCAATACCGCCGTGGCCAACACTCACACCGCGCATGCAGCCCAGCGCACCGTGGACTCTACGCGAGCTCAGTTGGCCAACGCTGAAGATATGCTCAAGCAGGCGGAAGTGCGATTGGGCTATACCAAGATTTATACCCCGGTTACCGGCACGGTCTCGGTGCGCGCCGCTCGCGAAGGCGAAGTGCTAAATCTCGGCCAGCCTATCGTGACCATTGTCGATCTCAGTGATACCTGGGTACGCGCCGCCATTCCTGAAACTGAAGCCGACCACATCGGCCTCGGAGATACGCTGCGCGTCCGTCTGCCCGGCGGCACCATCACATCGGGAAAGGTTTTTTACAAGTCGCCCGAAGCCGATTTTGCTACCCAACGGGATGTCGGCCGGCGCAAGCGGGATATTCGAACGATCGTGTTGAAGGTGCGCCTGGACAATCCCAAAGGCGCTTACGTTCCCGGCATGACTGCCGATGTCCTGGTCTCGCCGGGACAGTTGAAGGGAACAGCTCAAGAGGCTTCCGCGGAGTAGTAGTGTGACTACCGATCTGCACACAAACGGCTCTTTTGGCGGTCAGCCAACAAACGGCCATGACCGCGGGGCCAGTCCTGCCCCCAATGCCATCGAGGTAGAGCACATCGTCAAGAAGTACGGCGACTTCACTGCAGTGAACGACGTTTCCTTTGAAGTGAAAGACGGCGAGATTTTTGGACTACTTGGTCCCAACGGCGCCGGCAAGTCAACTTTGATTCGCATGATGACCACGCTCATACCGATTACCGCGGGAACGGCTCGCATCGCCGGTCATGATGTGCAGAAAGATCCCGATGCGGCGAGGCGAGTCATCGGTGTCATTCCTCAGGCCCTCACCAGCGATCTCGATCTTACGATTGAAGAGAATCTCAATATTTACGCGAAGCTTTACGACGTCCCCGCGAAAAAGCGCAAAGTCGCCATCGACGAATTGCTCGAGTTGGTTGATCTCACGAAATGGCGCAACGCGCAGACCAAAACCTTATCTGGCGGCATGCGCCGGCGTCTTGAGATTGCCCGCGGCCTCGTACACAGCCCACAGATTTTCTTCCTCGATGAACCGACTACCGGCCTCGATCCTGTCTCCCGGGTCGCTGTCTGGGAGATGCTTACCAACATCAAGTCGCATCGCAAACTTACAATTCTCATTACCACCCATTACATGGACGAGGCCGACCGCCTATGCGACCGTGTCGCGATCGTCGATCACGGCAAGCTTGTCGCCCTCGATACCCCAGCTGCGCTTAAGGCCAGCGTGCCCGGATCGAACGTCATTGAAGTGCAGTTTGAGAAGCCGCCCGCCAATTGGGAAGATCGTCTCAAGCAGCTGAGTGCCGTCACGTCGGTGCAGAACGAATCCGCAGGCATGTTCCGCGTCCTTAGCAGCAATGGATCACAGACCACGACGGAACTGGTGGAAGCTGCCGTGCAGGCCGGCATCCCCCTGAAGTCTCTCTCGGTACAGAACACCACTCTCGATGACGTTTTCGTTCATTACACAGGCCGGCAATTACGGGACGAACTGCAAAAGGCGTACGCCTTCGTCATGCCGCAGAGGCCAGGATTACAGCCATGAATCACATCATGGCAATTATCGAACGCGAGATGCGCAAGTTTTTCCGTTCTCCGGCGCTCATGATGGCATCCATGATTTTTCCCTTGGTTCAGCTCATTGTGCTAGGGAACGCTTTTGGCGGAAAAATTCGTGACGCGAAACTTGGATTAGTCGATCAGGACGGCGGCACGCAGGCGCTGAAAATTCGCGAAGCGTTTGATTCCGTTCGTTCCAACATGCGCACCTTCGAGCCGGTTTATTACCACGACCCGAAAACCGCGATGGAAGACGTTCGCAACGGCAAAATCCAGGGTGCGGTTATCATCCCGCCGCAATATTCCCGTCGAGTCTACGAACAGGATCAGCCACGCATTGCTTTGATCGTCGACAACACCGACAATTTCATGAGTTCAACCCTGGAAGACGAACTCACCGGCATTACCAATGCCCTGAATCAGCCCACCGTTACGCCTCGCATCCTCCAGCAGACGGTCCTGCAGATTGTCGAACTCTATCCTTATATCGAATACATGAAATATCTTCTGCCGGGCTCGATCACCTTGGCGATGTTTGTCTCAGTGATGATCGGCGGCGGAATGCTCTACATCGACGACAAAGCTCGCGGCGTGCACGAAGGTTATTTGGTCACACCTATAAAGAAATCCGAACTGGTTTTCGGCCTCAACGGCGCTGGTTCGATTAAGGCGGTGCTGACCGGCGTCATAATTACGATTATCGGTTCGCTCTTGGCGGGTGTCGGAACCATTTTTCATCCCGACATCATCCTCGGCTTGCTGGTCATGATCGTGTTGACCTCGATTGCTTTCAACACGTTCATGTTCCTACTCATGGTTCGTATAGAGGATCCGCTGGTGCCGCGAGCGATTTTCGGCATCCTGAATACGCTGCTTTTCTTTCCGAGCGGTTCAATCTATCCGATTCAGGCTTTTCCAAAATGGCTGCGCGCGATCGCCGTAGCCGATCCCTTCACCTATGCGGTACACGGCTTCAAATCGCTGCTTTTGAAAGAAACGGGGCTGGGCGCAATCGTCCCCGATATGATCTATCTCACGATTTTCGCAGTCCTCACCTTGGCGATTGCTACGCCACTGTTTAAGCGAACGCTCTAGTCAGTCGAGTGCTCAGAAAATAAATTTCAACGCCAACTGCAAAATCCTGGCGTTGTGCACTGCATTCGCTTGCAGGAAGGCGTTGCCTGCGCACGTTGACGTCGGACTATTGTCAGCCGACAGGTTAGCTCCGGAATAGCACACAGCCGTATTCGTGGGACTCCCGAAAGGTGTGTTTGAGGCTGCCGAACCAGAGTCTCCACCTAGCCATGCCCATTCCGTGTGATTGAAGACATTGAACGCTTCGGCACGAAATTCGAAATACTTACTCTCGGTGATTTTGAAGTGCTTCAGAAGCGCCATATCAAAGTTCGTGCGTCGCGGGTTCACCAGAATGTTCCTTCCCGCATCTCCAAACGTCAGACCTACCGGCGCCGCAAATGCCGCCGGATTATAGAAGTACGGTCCAAAGCCCGTCCCGGCATTGCTCGGTATGCCCTTTGACGGATCGGCAATCTTGTCAGGCCACGATCCTGCCGTAGCGACACTATTGCCTACGCCAGCATTGTCCCCTGGCGTAAAGCCCCCGCCTCCGTTGTAAACACTGAATGGGGTTCCGGTTTGAATCGTTGTAATTCCCGACCACTCCCATCCCCCGGCGATCTTGTTGGCTAGACCGGGCTTCTTGAAGAACGGCAGATCGTACACGTAGCCCAGATTAAATACGTGCCGCTGATCAAAATTCGAACTGGCCCGAAAGGCGCTGAGGTTGTAAGTATTGATCAAACTCGCATCGTTCCAATCGGAGCTGTCGTCAATGGAATGACTATAGGTATAGCCTGCGCTCAATTGTAGGCCGCCAATGTTGCGCCGCAATCCCAGTTGTAAGGCATGGTAAATGGAAGAGGATGTTGCATCCTTCCGCGTGATGCCCCCGATGCCAACAAATGGCCGATAGGGGCTGGGATCGTTGCCGCAAGCCACCGACAGGTTCTCGGCTGTCTTTCCGCTGATGGGTTTTCCATTTGCGACCGCCGTCACCTGGTAGGTTCCAACTCCATTGAAATTGGATGGGTCGCAATCAGTCGCGCTGATTGGAGAGTTCGTTGATAGATACGGATTCTGGCTCGCCGGCACAGGCGTGATCTGATTCAAATCATACTCACGCGTCAGGTGCGTGCCCTTGCTCCCAACGTAAGAAATCGTAGCAACCGTATTCTTTGCGATGTCGTGCTGAACATCCAGGTGCCACTGCTGTATGTATGGCCAATGGACCTTGTCTGGAATCGAGGTAAATGTTAACGGGCTGGTTGCGCCGGCCGGTTGCGGCACAATATTGCCGTAACCGGACACGTTGAAGATATTCACGGTCTGGGTGGCAGGTGCATATTGCTCGAGTACACCGGCGTTCGCCTCTCCCTGGTTTGTATGTTCGAAGAAAATGCCGTAGCCACCTCGGATCGCCCATTTTCCGTTTCCAAAAGGATCGTACGCAAAACCTAAGCGTGGCGCCGGATTGAACAAGTGTCCCTGCATGCAGCCACGCGGCACACCCGCAGTCACACCGCAATCAACCCATCCATTGAACGGATTCCCAACTACCAGTCCAAAATTTTGATCAGCTGGGTTAGTGTCAATGCTGCTGGCGCCACGAACGTAATGGTTGGGATCGAAGTTCCACACCAGATGATTCTTTTCGAAATAAGTTCCGAACATGCTGACCCGCAGGCCGAGGTTTAAAGTTAATTTCTTGGTGGCGTGCCAGTCATCCTGAAAATACGGTTCGAAGATCTTATAACGGTTGTATGTCTTGATCGCCGCCTTCTGCTGGGTGAACTGAGAGGCATTTCCCAAGAGGAGGTCTGCAAAGGCATTGCCGGTAGTAACGGCAGAGCTTACGTCGTAAGTCAAAAAGCCATTCGTGGAATACGAAGGTTGCGGGATCTCGTTTTTTTCTGCCGCGACAAAGTAACCACCGAATTGTAAGTTGTGCGGGCCAACAATTTTGGTCAGGTTATCGCGTAATGTATAAGTCGGATTCGAGTTTAGCGGCCCGTTGGGGAGATAGCCGACATCTTCCGCAATGCCCCCAAAAATTCCCCCGTTCAATCCAATTCCTGGAACTTTGCCGGCGTTGTTTGGAAATAACCCCAGCGTCATGCCCGCAGGACGCTTCCACGCGCCGACAGGAAATAAGGTAATGTGATCCGTGGTATAGCTCGCCACAAATTCGTTCAAGAGCGTCGGCGAAGCCGTCGCGCTCAGCCTGGCCACCATTCCTACGCCCGGCCCAATGAAGTTTGTCTCGATAGTTGGAAAGCTGGTACCGCTCGTCCACAGCGGTGTCGGATAAATCTGGCTCCACGAATCGTGAATGTACCGGAACATTCCACGAACATTGTTGGTGAAGTTGTGATCGACGCGAATCAGTTCCTCGCGCCAGTTCGTTGGCAGAGTCGGAGACGCCGTCCACGTGTGCCCGCCACCATTGGGGAGCGGAATTTCCGCTTCGAGCCCCTGAATCGTGGGATCGTTAGGATTTACTGGAACTTGATTATTCGGGAATGGCTTGCCAACCAGCGGGTTCGTAAGACCATTGATCAGGGTGGGCTCCACCGGGCAATCGGAACCCGGGCAGAGATCACTGAAGTTTCCTGCTCGCTCCGCCGACGTGGGAACATTTGTCACCGGAAATGGGCTCGGTACGCGGTCGCGACGCCATTCTTCCGACCAGAAGAAGAAAGTCTTCTGCTTGTTGGTGTTGTAAACGCCGGGAATGTAGATCGGGCCACCGATCGTATAGCCAAAATCATTTTTCTTGTACGCAGGCACGGTACTCTGAAATTGCTCTTTGGCATTGAACGCATCGTTCCGGACGAATTCATAGAGATCGCCATGGAACTGGCTCGTTCCCGACTTCGTTTCAACCTCGACCGTTCCAGATCCGTTGCGCCCATACTGCGCGCCGTAATTCGAAGTAAGAACTTTGAATTCCGCGATGGCATCAATGCTGGGATAGACGTTCAACGTCGAGTTACTGCCGTTGTCCATGTTGTCGCCGCCATCGAGTTCCCAGTTGTTGTACTCGGTGCGGCCACCATTCACGCTGAACGCGACGTTACCGTTGACACCTACCTGAGCCTCGTCCTGACCGCTCTGATTGCTAACGCCGGGAACCAGTGTGGCCAATTGCGTAAAGTTCCGGCCGTTCAATTCAAGTTGAGTGATTTCTTTTCCAGTGACTGTGCCTCCCAGATCGGAAGACTGGGTCTCCACCTGCGCTACGTTTGTTCCCTGGACGGTGACCTCCGTTGCTTGAGCTCCTACCTCCATGGCGACATCCACGCGAGCTTTCTGAGCGACCCGCAACATGATGGCGCTGGCTCGATACCTCTTAAATCCAGGTGCGGCAACCGTCAGATCGTATGAACCAATGGGAAGCGCCGAAAACAGGTAATCTCCGCTGGCATTGCTGGCCACCGAGCGCTTGATACCGTTTTCCGTCCCCGTGATCGCCACCTGCGCGCCAGATATGGCTGCCCCGGTTGGATCAGTGACCGTCCCGGTGATAGAAGCCGTGTCCTGGCCCATGAGAGCCAGCGGAAACGTGAACACTATTAAGGCAAGGCATGCCAGACGGGATTTCATATCGCTACTCCTTCACCCAAAGGAATCACCTGAAGTGTCACCCGAGAAACTTGGCCGCTCCCCACGCTAGTCGGTGCCATCAAACCGAGCAGCGCAAAATCGAGAAATTGCCGCTATTAAAACGTATCAATAGTGCTGTAGATCGGTGATCGGAGTCAAGCGAAAAAAATACCTGAGCCGATGAACATAGGTCTGTGATTAAGATCACAACAGGGTGCGGGTGGACTCGCGCACCGCTAGTTCCGGTGCCATTTTGCGATGGACCGCCGTAACTTCCCGTTTTTCCAGTACGGCATTGATGCCTTCCAGCGCGATGCTGACCGCCATGGCTCCCATCGCCTCCATGGGCTGGCGCACCGTCGTGAGAGAGGGTGTGTAGAGGCTGGCAACTGCTACGTCATCGAAGCCGATCACCGAACAGTCTTGCGGAACCTGCAACCCTGACTTTGCCAGCGCTCGTATAGCCCCAAAAGCTGTCATGTCGTCGAAAGCCATGAGAGCCGTGAAGGGTCGTTTCTGCTTCAGCAGGTCCTCCGTCAGCTTGTATCCGGCTTCAAAACTCGATATCGGTTCACTCGATTCCGGTAGATCCATGATCAGCTTCGGATCTAATTCCAGGTTGCTTGATTTCGCAAATGCCCGGATGCCCTTCCAGCGTGGCGCGCTGTCCGCCAGCGCCTTCGGTCCACGAATAAACGCGATTTTGCGGTGTCCCAGCGAGTACAGATGCTCCACCGCCGTGTGCGCCCCAAGTTCGTTGTCCACAATCACCGAGCTGACGGATGGGTTCTGTAGTTCCCGTCCAATCATCACAGTGGGTACGCTGCTCTTTTCGAGGTCCGCCAGCACGTCCACGTTCACGAAGAGCCAATTGGCAAGCACGATCAGTGCTTCGGCCCTGCGATCCAGCAACATTTCCAGGTAACGCTCAAACCGGCTTCGCTCGTTGTGGACGTCCGTAAGAATCGGCAGATACGATGCTTGGTAAAGCGCATTCTCGATCCCCCGCAACACCAGCGTGCAGAACGGGTCGGTCATATCAAAGACCATTACCCCAACGGTGTGGCTGCGCTTGCTACGCAGGGAGCGGGCAAACAGGTTCGGGCGATAGCCCAGCTTTTTCGCCGCACGCTCAATTCGTTTTTTTGTGCTTCCTGGAATGTATCGTGCCAGCGGCGCGTTATTGAGAACGATGGAAACCGTTGTCGACGAAAACCCGCTCTCCTTTGCCACATCGCGGATTGTGACCATCGTGCTCCTTAGATTGGAATTTTCGCGCATCGCTTGCAATCGTGTCGCCGCTGGCGGACACTACAGCAGAGACTTCAAGCAGTGTCAAGCTTTAGAACCCTCATCCTTGTTCAGTGCATTCTGGCTGGCTTTCAAAGCACTTCGACCATCGCCCAACTCCCGCCTCAGCCCGCCGCTTCGTCTGCCCAGGCCATTGATCCGGAGCAACTCTTCCGACGCGGAGAAGCGGAACTGAAAAGCGGGAATCTCGATGCCGCCGACCGGGATTTTCGCGCAGTGATTGCTGCCAATCCTCAAGTCGCAGGCGCATACGCCAACCTGGGAGTCGTCTATATGCGCCGCAAGCAGTGGTCGCAAGCTCTGCTCATGTTGAAGAAAGCCCAAAGCCTCGCCCCAGAAATTGCTGGAATCCGCCTGAACGTTGGTCTCGTTTACTATCGCCAAAATGATTTTCGTCGCGCGGCGCCTCCCTTTGAGTCCGTCCTGCGCGATGTACCCGATTCCTACCAGGCTCGTTATCTCCTCGGTCTTTGTTACTTCTTCAACCAAAATTATGCCGAGGCAGCCAGCACACTTGAACCGCTCTGGCCTACGGCTTCCGCGCAATTGAACTATTTATACGTGCTCGGCATCGCGGCAGGAAACGCTGGCCGCGCAGATCTCGAGCAGCGCGCCTTGGGCCAACTCATGCAAAGCGGCGGGAATTCTCCTGAGTTCCACCTGTTCATGGGCAAGGCTCATTTAAACCGCCAGGAATATGACGATGCCGTTAGAGAGCTCACCATGGCATCCGAAGGTGATTCCAAACTTCCCTTTGTCCACTTCAATTTGGGCATGGCATATCTCAACAAGCAGGATTTACCCCACGCCAAAGCAGAGTTTCTAAGAGATGTGGCTCTCGAACCCGATGTTGCCTACGACTACGATCAACTGGGCATTATCGACTACTTGCAGCAACAAGACCATGCGGCGGAGGAAATGTTTCGCAAGGCCCTGCAGCTTGACCCTCGTCTGGCCAGTTCTCATTTTCAGTTGGCTCGGGTCTACCTGCGGGAAGAAAAGTTAGCCCCGGCGCTGACTGAAATCGAAGCCGCCGGAAAATTGAGCCCGGAAAGCGCCAGCATACACTATCTCCGTGGCCAAATATTGCAGCGGCTCGGACGGGCGCAGGAGGCCAAAGCCGAAATGCAAGAGTTCACGGCAAACGCCAATGCTGCTCGCGAGAAACGGCATGAAGAGTTGGAATCCGGACCTGTGCCTGACCCACAACTGACACGCGAACCGGAATGAGGCTCTCTCCGCAGTGACACTGCTGGATTCCAAACGCTGACTGCTGATCTCTTTCCTACGCTCACCCGCGCGAGCGCTTTGCCGCTGCCGGTTCCCGGGTTGCACCTGCTGGCTTCTTCTTTCCTTCCATTTGCGCGAGGCTTTCCTTTAATGCCGACATGAGATCTACGACCGGAGCCAGTTTCTTGGGCTTTTCGACTTCA
>Ga0187777_10001930_pt1 | contig 13364 bp, 13 predicted proteins | sample 1015_Q2_SP5_10_M_FD_132416 | JGI IMG/M metagenome (GOLD analysis project Ga0187777, IMG submission 132416) | Tropical peat soil microbial communities from peatlands in Department of Meta, Colombia - 1015_Q2_SP5_10_MG | ecosystem: Environmental > Terrestrial > Soil > Wetlands > Peat | place...
AGTTTAATGGCGATCTCGCGCAGATCGAAAATGCGCAGGTCGAGGCAACTCTTCAGGCCAAACAACTCCGCCGGGGGCCGTACGAGCTTCGCGATTTGTTTGCCGTGGCAGAGTGGCGCGACCAGACGTTCAGCGTCACCCGTTGCGAATGGCAGGACGATCTTGGAAACTTTGCCGGACGCGGCAGCTGGAGCCGGCAACGCAATACCGCCGCTTTTCAGGCACGAAGCACGCTGGATTTAAAAAAGTTAGGCGACGCAATCGGATTCGGCGAACGGCTGGCCGACGTTGGATTCTCTTCCCCGCCCGAAATTGAAATAAGAGGCGATGCCGATTTTGGCGAGCGTCAGCCGCAGCTAAAGGTAATCGGCCACGCGCGGGTTGAGCGGTTGACTTATAAATCGGTTCCATTCTCCGATTGCGGATTCGAATTCTCATGGGACGGCGATCGGACGCTTGTTCGCGATATTCATTTAAAACAAGACCGGGGCGAGCTTCACGCTGAAATTCTGGACGCGCCTAACGATTTTCGCCTGAACATTGAGAGCAGCATTAATCCGGTCATTGTGCGGGCATTCGTTTCGCCGGAGATGAATCATTTTCTCGGCGACTGGGAATTTCCTCAGGACGCCTCTTTGCGCCTGGCTATTCGCGGGCAGGACCGGCACCCGCAGAATTGGCAGGGGGATGGAAACATCGCGCTCGGGCGGACTCGGTTCCGCGGAGTCTGGATGAAGAGCGCGAGCGCCAAGGTTCATTTTGGCAACGGTGCAGTCGACTATCAGGATCTTCGGGTGACGCGCGACGAAGGCGTGGCAACCGGGAGCTTTACTTATGATTTTGCAAATCACGAAGTGCGCGTGGCGAACATCAAAAGCTCGCTTCGGCCGGTGGACGTGGCCGTTTGGGTTGATCCCGATCTTCCGAGAACGGTTGCGCCCTACAGATTTCGACAGTCACCGGCGATTACCGCGAACGGCGTTTATCAATTTCGCGGCGGCAAGAATACACGCCTCGATATCGCGGTCGATGGGCAGAAAGGAATGGATTACACATTTTTGGGCAAAGTTTTGCCGTTCGATCGGATCAATGCGAAACTGGTTTTCACCAACGATCGATTGCAAATTGTCGATCTCGCCGGTGCGCTTTTTTCCGGCCAGGTTCGGGGGAGCGCGGACATTTCGCTGGCGCACAACGACCCGCACTACCATGCCAGCATTTCCGTGAACAAGATTGATTTTCCGCGGCTGACCGACCTTTACTACAACTACAAGACTTCCCAGGGAAACCTAAGCGGCGTTTATAATTTCGACGGCTTCGGCTCCGACGCGCGCAAGATGCATGGCACCGGAAAAGTGCAGGTCACGGATGGCGATGTGTTTGCCATTCCGGTATTCGGGCCACTTTCCGGTATTCTCGGGCACATTATGCCTGGGACAGGCTACAGTATCGCGCGGACGGCTGCGGCCGATTTCACGATCAAGGACGGAGTCATTCACACCGAGGACTTTGGCGTTGCGGGCACGCTTTTCGGCATGGTTGGTCGCGGCGATATTTATTTTCTCGACGATAAACTTGATTTCGATTTACGGATCGATCCGAAGGGCCCGACGGTAATGCTCGCGCCGGTCTACAAGCTTTTTGAATACAAAGGCGAAGGCAGCTTGAAGAATCCGGATTGGCATCCAAAGCGGTTCTGAGCAATGCTCACCGTCGCCTTAAGCTCAAAATGAAAAAAATCGGAATTCTCTTTGGCCAGGAGCACAGTTTCCCGCCGGCATTCGTCGATCGCGTCAATCAAAAAACGGGCGGCCGCGACATCGTGGCGGAGTTCGTCAAGATGGACAAAGTGATCCAGGGTGAGCCCTGCGGCTACGACGTGGTAATTGATCGAATCTCGCAGGACGTTCCGTTTTACCGTGCATGGCTGAAAAATGCGGCGCTCACCGGGACGGCGGTGGTGAACAATCCCTTTTGGTGGAGCGCCGACGAGAAATTTTTTAATAATGCCCTTGCGACCGAGATCGGCGTCGCCGTTCCCCGGACGGTTTTGCTGCCATCAAATCAACCGCCGCCGGACACCAACGATAAATCGTTTCGCAATCTGGCATATCCGCTCGATTGGGAAGGAATCTTCAACTACATCGGCTGGCCTGCGTTTTTCAAACCGTTTGCCGGCGGCGGCTGGAAGAATGTTTACCGTTTGCACAATCCTGAAGAATTCTACCGGGCTTACAACGAGACCGGCCAACTGGTGATGATGCTGCAGGAAGAAGTGAAGTTCGACATGTACTTCCGCTGTTACGCAATTGATCAGCGGCACGTGCGCGTGATGCCGTACGAACCGCGGCATCCCTATCATTTGCGTTATCAAACGGAGTGGAATGCGCCGCGCGAGATCTTGCAAAGAGTAGAGGAAGGCGTGCTCCGTCTGAATGAGTTCCTTGGATACGATCTGAATACGGTCGAATTTGCCATTCGTGACGGCGTTCCGTTGGCGATCGATTTCTGCAATCCGGCGCCCGATGCCGAAGCGGCGTCTGTTGGCCAGGCGAATTTCGAGTGGGTGGTGGAGGCGGTTTCAGATATGGCCATCCGCAAAGCACGCGAACATCAGCCGGGACGAGACAATCTGAGCTGGGGAAAATTCCTGCAGGCAGCCGTCGCCCGACGTTCGTTAGGCGAACTGGTTTAAGATCGATAATCGGGATTGTTCCACCGATTTCGCAGATTTTCGCCGTCTAAATTAATCGGTGTAAATCTGCAAAATCGGCGGATGTTTCCTTTTTGATCAGCCCATGAAGGAACACCGTTACACCCTCGGCATCGAGGAGGAATTCGCGATTGTCGACCCGGAAACGCGCGAGCTGCGCTCGCACATTCAGGAAATTCTCGAGGGTGGCAGGGTAACGCTCAAAGAACAGATCAAGCCCGAAATGCATCAATCGGTGGTCGAGCTTGGCACCGAAATTTGCGCCGACATTAAGTGCGCTCGCGAACACGTGATCGATCTTCGGAGCAAGCTGGCGAAACTCGCCGGCGAACGAGGACTGAAAATCGCCTCGGTCGGTACGCACCCGTTTTCGCATTGGCGCGACCAACTCATTACGGAAGGCGAGCGTTACCAGGAGATTTTGCGCGACATGCAATCTCTCGCCCGGGCAAATCTTATTTTCGGCCTGCACGTGCACGTGGGCATACCAAGTCGAGAGGCTGCCATTCACGTGATGAATCAGGCGCGTTATTTCCTGCCCCACATTTATGCGCTTTCGGTCAATTCGCCTTTTTGGGTCGGACAGGACACCGGTTTGAAAGGCTATCGCCTTAAGGTTTTCGAGCGTTTTCCGCGCACCGGCATTCCCGATTCGTTCGAATCACTTTCCGAATACGAAGATTACTGCAAACTGCTGGTCAAGACCGGTTGCATCGATAATCCGAAAAAAATCTGGTGGGACATCCGGTTGCATCCATTTTTCGATACGCTCGAAGTGCGCGTTTGCGATGCGCAATCGCGGGTGGACGACACGCTTGCGATTGCCGCCTTGATTCAGGCGGTGATTTCAAAGTTGTTCAAACTTCTGCGGCAGAACACGACCTTCCGGGTTTATCGGCGGAGGTTGCTCGACGAGAACCGCTGGCGTGCCACGCGCTACGGGATTGACGGCAAACTGATCGATTTCGGCAAGGAGACCGAAGTGGAAATGCGGAGCTTGCTCAACGAACTGCTCGAATTCATTTCGACCGAAGTAAACGAGCTCGGAAGCAAACGCGAAATGGCGCACATCGAGCGGATCATGCGGGAGGGCACCGGCGCGGATCGGCAACTGGCGGCTTTTCAGCGTAGCAACAATATGAAAGCAGTGGTCGATCAGATCGTCGCTGAGACCTACGAAGGCCTGAAAGTCTCCTAAGTCGAAACCTGTTAGGCAGGAGCGACTCAAAGCAGCGCGAGCGATCTGCCTTCGCGATGTTCACCTGGTTGATCGTGCATTGGCGCGCCGCGGCGTGAGTTTTGGCGGGCGTTTCCCGTTTCTAACCGCACCCGCGACGGAGATGTATCGCAATTCCTCTCGATCCTGCACGCAACGAAGCATTAATCCTCCGCGACTCATATCGCCGCGGCCCACGAAATCGGCCGGAAAACGCAGGCGGTCGCGAAAGATCTCGAGCAAAATGTCTACATATTTGCCCGTTGCGATGCTCCCGAGTAACACGATCTCGGATCTCGTTCCGATCTGCGTCGCCAGGCGGCGGACGGCCCTTTCGAGCGGTTTTCGGTAACGCGGATCTGCCTCGTCAATCTCAACTTCGGCAAATTCGCGAAGGGCCCGAAGAGTGATCGTTGCTTTGGCGTCGAGCAATCCGCGCGTCGGCGTGATTACAAAAACTCCACTGCTTCCGTTTTGAGAAGAAGCAAAAGTCTGAGCGTAGGCAATTTTGCCGCGAAAATAAAGACCGCTCAGAAAGGTGAACACTTCGGCAATGGTTGCGCCCTCTTTGCTCCGCAGCCGCTTGGCCAGGTCGAATTGAGCGCGTCCGCTCAAGACCATTTGCGCACGACGGCCACCGGCATAAGCGGGCGAGAGCAGGAACACTCTTTCAGGCGCAGGAATTGGTTCCACGCCAAAATTTATCATGAGCCAGAGAGCCGCGCTTCAGCCAAATCGAGATCGCGTTGAATTCGTCGGAGCGCGTCGTCGTTGATTATGCGCTGATTGCGCAAACGGATAATGGTTTCGCGTTCGGTGTCGAGCGCCTTTTGTTGAAGGCGTTGATATTGAGGCGTAGCGACTCCACCGCTGCAATCCTCCTCGCTTTGCGCGCAAAGGTCGAGTTGAGCGAGGCGGTCATCGTATTCAGCACGCAAACGGCTAATCGCATCATCGGAATATTCGTCGTTATCGCTTAGGCCTTCGATCAAACTAAGTGCTGCCTTATTCGCTTCGACGCGCGCTTTGCGTTCTTCTTCATCGATTGATCGATCGCCTTTGATTCGAATCTTTCGAATCAGGAACGGCAGCGTCAGGCCTTGGAAGACAAGCGTAACGAGAATGACCGCGAAGGTGAAAAACAAAATGTAATTGCGGCCGGGAAACGGGTTGCCATTCGGCAAAACAAACGGCAAAGCGAAAGCGGCGGCGAGCGAGATTACGCCGCGCATTCCGGCCCAGGCAATTACCGAGACAGTTTGCCAGTCTGGATACGGATCGTGTTTTCGAAATCGTTTGCTCAAAGATCGCGGCAAATAGGTGGCTACAAACACCCAGGCGATTCGAATCAGGACAGCCGCACCGCTAATCAACATCGCGTTGCCAATCAAGCCGGTAAACGATTCGCCGTTGAGTTCTCGCAAGATCGTCGGCAGTTGCAATCCGATCGCAATGAAGACGAAACCATTAAGAAGAAACGCGACCATTTCCCAAACGGTATACGCTTGCAGTCGAAAACGAGCGTTCACGATAATCGGCGAGTGCCAGCCGAGATAAATCCCAGCTGTGACCACCGCGAGAATACCGGAAACATAAATTCGCTCGGCCAAGAGATATGCGGCCAACGGTGTTAACAATGAAATGGTGATTTGCACCGGCGGATCATCCAGATGTCGATGTATCCATCGCATGCAGTACCCAACAAGCAGACCGAGAATAACGCCGCCGAGTCCGACGATCACGAAACGCCCAGCGGCATGCGTTACCGAAAATGTTCCCGTCATCAGCGCGGCAACCGCAAATTGAAGCGCCACCAGCGCAGTCGCGTCGTTCACTAAACTTTCCCCTTCGAGTACCACCTGGATCTGGTGCGGCAGCGGAAGACGGCGGATCACTGAAGTCGCGGCAACCGCATCCGGTGGTGAAACGATTGCCCCAAGCGCGAAGGCGGCCGCCCACGGAATTGACGGAGTCAGCGCATGTGCGACCCACGCGACCCCCACGATCGTGGTCAAGACCAATCCGATTGCCAGCAACATGATCGGTCGCAGATTTCTCCGAAAATCTCGCCAGGAAGTGAAGAGTGCCGCCGGATAAATGAGCGGCGGCAGAAAGAAATAGAAAACGACATCGGGATTTAGCTTCACCGCAGCCAAATGCGGAATGAAACTCAGGGCCAATCCCGCCAGCACGAGCACGATTGGATATGGCAGCGCCAGTTTGCGGGCGAGGAGCACGAGTGCGGCAACGAGCGCGAAAAGAAAAACGATTACTTCGGCCTGATGCATCGCAGAATCGACAACTAGCTGCGGTTCGGTGCTGTTATCGTGGCTCTTGCCCGCGCACGATTCGATTCCAGTTCGTGCAGATGTTTTTCCGACCAGCGGCAGAGAGCGTGCAGTGGCTCGATTAATGTCCGCCCGAGGCGTGTCAGCGAATATTCGACCTTGGGAGGAACGACCGGATGAACAGTGCGATTCACCAGCCCGTCGCGTTCGAGGCTCCGCAGAGTCTGGGTGAGCATCTTTTGCGAAATGCCGCCGATCTTACGTTGCAGCTCGGCATACCGCATGGTGCCCTTAGCCAGGATCTGAATGATCAGGGCTGTCCACTTGTCCGCGATTCGGTCAAGCACCAAACGGGAAGGGCATTGCGCGTCCATCACTGAAGCGTTGGAAGAGATCTTCGCCATATCCGTTTTTAAGAGGAGCGACTTAAGGGTGCAAGCAGAGAGTCACATACTTATTGGACTGTATCACCGTAACCGGCAGGTAGTTGACGATTGGTATGGTTAAATCGAGCATTTCGCTGTGAAAGAATTTGAAACATCAACTCCACCGGCCGCAACAATCGATTTTCTTCCAGGCGAAGCCATCGCTCCAATCCCGTCGTCTCCGGAAAATGAAGCCGGAATACCGAACGATGGTGCCCTGCTCGACGAATATTCGCGAACCGTGGTGGGCGCGGTTGAACGAGTGGCGCCGGCGGTTCTTAATATCGAGATCACGCACCCAATCGAGGGTCGTCGCGGACAACGCGGAGTCAGTGGGAGCGGTTCTGGATTTATCATCGCACCGGACGGATTCATCCTGACCAATAGTCACGTTGTCCATGGAGCGGGCAAAATCGAAGTGAATCTTTCTGACGGGCGCAGATATTCGGCCCAAATGGTCGGCGACGATCCCGATACCGATTTGGCGGTGGTCCGGATCGATGCTCCATCGCTCGCGCATGTCCGCTTGGCCGATTCTGAAAGTGTCCGCGTCGGACAGATCGCGATTGCGATTGGAAATCCGCTTGGTTTTCAGGCCAGCGTTTCCGCGGGCGTCATCAGCGCGCTCGGACGCTCGATGCACGCGCAATCTGGCCGTTTGATCGACAACATCATTCAGACTGACGCGGCGTTGAATCCCGGAAATTCCGGAGGGCCGCTGGTCAATTCGGCCGGTGAGGTGATCGGTGTCAACACCGCGATGATTCGTCCTGCGCAGGGCATTTGCTTCGCAATTGGAAGCAACACTGCAAAATTTGTGGCTGGCTGGTTGATTCGAGACGGAAAAATTCGCCGTGCCTACATTGGCTTGGCCGGACAAAATGTATCGATTCATCGGCGCATCGTCCGTTTTTATAATCTTCCGAGAGAGACCGGCGTCCTGGTCGTTTCGGTGGAGAAAAACAGTCCGGCCGAGCGCGCCGGGGTGCGTGATGGTGACGTTCTGATCGATTTCAATCAGCAGTCGGTCGCGACCATTCATGAGCTGCACCGAATGTTGGTCGCCGAACAAATCGGGATCGAATCCCAGCTCACCATCGTGCGCCATACCAGGAAGCTGGATCTGGTGATTTTGCCGGAAGAGTCACCTTTACGGTAGCGGTGATGACAGGCCTGTCGCCTGTGAATCGAAAATGCTCGCAGCCGGCGCGGCTGCCTCTACAGTCGTCGTGCAGCAATGAAGGTTTTTGTCATTGGCAGCGGCGGCCGCGAACACGCCCTCGTTTGGAAATTAAAGCAATCGCCAGGGGTCGATCGTATTTTCGCGGCGCCGGGGAACGCTGGCACGGCCCAACTGGCGGAAAATATTCCGATCTCACCGAGCGACTTGAGCGGTCTGGCGCGTTTTGCCAGACAAAATCAGGTCGATCTCACCGTTGTCGGTCCCGACGATCCGCTCGCCGCGGGAATCGTCGATCTCTTTAAAACCGGCAATCTTCGCATTTTTGGCCCCACCAAATCGGCTGCGCGAATCGAGTCGTCCAAAATTTTTTCGAAAGAACTGATGCGTTCGCAAAACATTCCAACCGCTGAAGCAAAAAGCTTCTCCGACAAAGATGAAGCGTTGCTTTATTGCGACGATATAAAATTTCCGGTCGTGATTAAGGCCGATGGCCTTGCTCTCGGCAAAGGTGTGATCATTGCGCCTGATCTGACGACGGCGAGATCGACCATTGAAGCGATGATGAAGGAGCGCCGGTTTGGCGACGCGGGGCGAAGAATCGTGATCGAAGAATTTTTGCGCGGCTCGGAATGTTCGTTGCACGCGCTGGTTGACGGAAAAAATTATCTTCTCCTTGAATCGGCCCGCGATCACAAACGCGTATTTGATGGCGATACTGGTCCTAACACCGGCGGAATGGGTGCATTCAGTCCGGCAAACAATTGGAATCGCGATCTGCAATTGCACTTTGAAGCCAGCGTAATGCGTCCGTTGTTAAACGGCTTGCAACGTGAGAGCGTCGAATATCGCGGGCTCCTTTACCCGGGATTAATGTTGACGGCCGACGGGCCGCGTGTTCTTGAATTCAACTGTCGCTTCGGCGACCCCGAAACGCAGGTGCTTTTGCCGCGATTGAAGTCTGATCTGGTGTCGTTGTTCGAAGCGACGATTGACGGTAAAGTTGATACCTGCTCCATCGAATGGGACGACCGCCCGGCGGTCACAGTAGTTTTGTCATCGGCCGGGTATCCAGGAAAATACGAGACCGGAAAAACGATTTCCGGTCTTGAAGAGGCGGCGAAGGTTGGTGATGTGATGATTTTTCACGCGGGAACGAAGCGCTTGAATGACGACATCGTCACCGCTGGCGGGCGGGTGCTGGCGGTGACTGCGCTGGGATCGACCATCGCGGCCGCTCGTAACCGCGCCTACGATGCCGTTTCTCGAATTCATTTCGATGGCTGTTACTGCCGCCGCGATATTGCTCTGGGCGCGATTAATGGATAACAATTTTGCGATGCTGCGAATCGTTTGGCTTTTCTTTATTTCGGTCCCATTTTTTTCGATTTCAATAGTGTTCGGGGAGCCTCCAATTCCAGCCGCGGTCAAGCCGGGAACATCGCCGCCGGCGCAGCACACCGCCGAAGAATCGGTCAATTCCCTGGGTGAAGCCGATCTGCAGGCCGCGCTTTCGCAGATAAGAAGCAATTTCACAAATCCGGCTGCGATGAGCGAAATCGAAATGAATCGCGCGGCGCTGGAGGGGCTTCTCATTCGTCAGCCGCAAGGTTTGATGATTTTATGGGACCATGATACAGCCACCCCCGAGATGCCTCTCCACGGCGAAATTTTTGAGGGCAACATCGCCTATTTGCGTCTCGGCTCGCTGACGAGCGGGAATCTGAAGTCTTTGGATCGAAAATTGACAGAGTTCGCGTCAAAGAAGACGACCGCCTTGATTATCGATCTTCGCGCGAGTTCGCAGGCGGGCGATTTTGCGACAGCGGCCGAGTTTGCGAAACGTTTTTGCCCCAAAGGCAAGGTAATTTGCACCGTACGAAAACCGGCCGGGCGCCAGGACCGTACCTTCGATTCCGACCGGGATCCATCATTTCAAGGCCTGATCGTTGTTTTAACTGACGGCGATACGGTGGCCGGCGCAGAGGCGCTCGCCGCCGCGCTCCGGTTTTACGACCGATCGCTCATCATTGGGCAACCGAGTGCCGGGCGAGCCGTCGAGTATTCCGATTTTCCATTATCAAGCGGCAAAGTATTGCGCGTCGCAGTGTCCGAGGCCATTTCTCCGGACGGTCAATCGCTTTTTCCAAATGGAGTGAAACCGGATTTGCCGGTCCAGATGTCGGCCGCAGATAAGCGGCAAATTTTTCAATTAAGCAGCGAAAAGGGCATGGCGCCGTTCATTTACGAAGCGGAACGACCGCACTTGAATGAAGCTGCGCTTTTGGCTGGGACGAATCCCGAATTGGATGCAGCCGAGACGCCGATCCGCTCGAACGGAAAGCTGAAGCAGCCCGCGCGCGATCCAGTCTTGCAGCGCGCGCTCGATGTTCTCACCTCGCTCGAGATTTATCAAAAGCGCTAAGGTGAGCCCGATCGAGGAACGAATTGGTCACAAATTTCGAAACGGCTTGTTGCTGGCGGAAGCACTGACTCATCCGAGTCTCGGTCATGAAACCCAGCAGCGCCATTTTGATAACCAGCGACTTGAATTTTTGGGTGACGCGGTCATCCAGGTCGTGATCAGCGAGCATCTGTTTCATCGGTTTGGTCATGCGGCCGAAGGGCAATTGACAAAATTGCGTTCGCGGCTGGTCTCGCGTGACACATTGAAAAAATATGCTGCGCAATTGGAACTGGGAGAATTTCTCATGATGGGCCGTGGAGAGGAAGCGAGCGGAGGCCGCACTCGAACTTCAACTTTGGCAGATGCGTTCGAGGCGCTGACCGGAGCGATTTTTCTCGATAGTGGACTGGAAGAGGCGCGCAAATTTATTCTCAACCAGGCAAGTAACGATCTCGCGCGCATCGCCGAGGAGCCGGTCGACATCAATCCGAAAGGTCAGCTTCAGGAATTACTGCAAAGCATTTCGCCATGCAGTCCAGTTTACGAAACCGTTTCCGAAAGTGGCCCCGAGCACGAAAAGACATTTGTCGTTCAGGCAATCTGGGAAAAGATTGTGCTGGGCAAGGGGCGAGGACGAAGTAAGAAGCAAGCCGAAACGGCGGCGGCGGAGGAAGCTCTGAAGTTGAAAAAATGGAAAAGAGCCAAACGACGCGGGTCGCGAATTTAGGTCCCAGTTCGCCAGTGATTCAGAGCGTCGAGATTTCTCTCCCACCGAAGGCGCCGGGTGATTGCACTAGTCACAAATTTCTTCGCACGCTCGATTGACGGCACGAGTGACAATCCGGAGGCAAGCCCGGCGGTAATGGCAGCGGAATAAGTGCAGCCCGTCCCGTGAGTGGCCACGTCGCGAACGAACGGCGACGAAAACTCAGTTGTTTTTCCGCCGGCAAAAAGGAGATCGACCGCTTCATTGTCTCTCAGATGACCGCCCTTCAACAAAATGTTCGTCCGGAATTTTTCGGCTAAGGCGCGGACTGCTCGCTCCATCGACTGCCGGCCTGGTATTTCTTCGCCCAGAAGTTCTGCAGCTTCATCGAGATTTGGGGTAATCAACGTCGCAAGCGGAAACAGCTGTTTCTGATAGAGCGCGAGCGCGTCCGGATCGAGAAGTCGATCCCCGCTTGTGGCAATGAAAACTGGATCGACCACCAATGGTGCGCGCAAAAAACGGCCGAGCGAGCGCGCGACGACCCGGACGATTGCGCTGGAGCAGAGCAATCCGGTCTTGGCCGCACCGATCGGAAAACTTTTCGCGACAGTTTCGATTTGCTCGCGGACAAGCGCCGAACTCACCGGCTCGATTCGACTTACCTTGCCAGGAATCTCGGCCACGACGCAGGTGACCGCAGTCAGACCGTAAACATTGAATGCGTTGAAAGTTTTGAGATCAGCCTGGATCCCGGCTCCGGCACTACTGTCCGAGCCGGCGATACTCAGCGCAACCGGAACTCTGCCGGCACCTTGCCTGCCACGCCGAAGCGTTGCAGGGGCGCGGCGATATTTTGAACTAACCATTCATGCGACGGTCATAGATCGCCGCTGCGGAAGCAAATCAGCCGCCGTCGTTCCCAATCGCTTCGACCGGGCAGCCTTCCATTGCTTCCTTGCATAGCCCTTCTTCCTCAGGGCTTTCCGGTTGCTTGTAAACGTAAGAATGCCCGCCATCGTCGTTGCGCTTGAAATTGGCCGGTGCCGTCTCGCGGCATAAATCGCAATCGATGCACTGATCATCAACGTAAAACTTTCCCGCAACATTTTCGGGGTATTTGTTCGCAGCATCAGCCATAATCTTGTCGATCCTAGAAAGCGGCCTGCCACGTTAAAAGAAAACTGCCGAGGCGCAACGGAATTTGCGCATTGCCGAAATCGCGACCAACCGGCAGAACAGTTCGAGTAAATAGTCTCCAGTGAAGAAACAAGCCTTGGCTACTCTGACTGCCTTTGCGATCGAACTCGTCGTTTATGCGGCGCTGATGATCGGATATTTCTTCCTCGTCCTTCATTTTCTGGGCGACGGCCTGCGAGGATTGGAAATCAGGCATCGATTCGTTTATGCCGGCGTGGCAATTTTACTCATTCTCGCTCAGGCCGTGTTGCTTGAGATTGTAACAACGTTCTTGTTGCGATTTATTCGCCGCCGCTCGGAATAAGGTTATGTTTTTCCCAATATCCGGCTCGCACATCAGCCCGATCTACCTGGCGGTGGTTGGCTTCATCATCGGAGTTTTGGGAGGATTCTTCGGGGTGGGCGGCAGTTTCATCGCCGGACCTGCTTTACGCGCGGTCGGACTCGATTGGAATTTTGCAGTCGGAACAGATTTGGCCCACATCGTCGGTAAATCGGTTGTGGCGGTAAAGCAGCATCGCGCTCTCGGTAATGTCGATCTTCGACTTGGATTGATCATGGCGATTGGAACGATTGCCGGGGCAGAAGTCGGCGCGCAATTGATTCAGGCATTGAAGCGAGCAGGCAATGTGAACCTTGTCGTCAGCATTGTATCGATTGCGATTTATGTCGGTATTTCGACATTTATGATCTGGGAGAGCCGTAAGACCCTGAAATCAGCCAGCGCGCAAAAGAAGAAAGCTGGGCAGGATCATTCCGAATTCAGCCACGTGGCCCGCCGGATCCAAGGGTTAAAAATTTGGCCGATGGTTTCGTTGCCGGTTTCCGGCGTGGAGTCGATCTCTCTCTGGGTTATCCTCGTTGTCGCTTTTATCGGTGGGATTTTTAGCGGCTTTCTCGGAGGTGGCGCGGGATATATTCGAATGCCATCGATGGTTTATGTTCTTGGAATTCCGACACACCTCGCCGTCGGCACCGATTTGTTTGAAATCATTATCTCGGCGAGTTACGGAACGTTCACCCATGCGATCAAGGGCAACGTCGACATTCTGATCGCGCTGGTGATGAACACTGGCGCGGCCGTGGGCGCGCAGATTGGCGCCATTTCCACTCAATATTTTGCCGGCCCAAAGATCCGTCTGGCTTTTGTCCCGTTGCCACTAATCGGCGCGGCAATCGTTGTCTACACCCTTGTCAGCGGCCACAAATTGTAATCGCGATGAAAATTC
>Ga0187777_10001931_pt1 | contig 13362 bp, 12 predicted proteins | sample 1015_Q2_SP5_10_M_FD_132416 | JGI IMG/M metagenome (GOLD analysis project Ga0187777, IMG submission 132416) | Tropical peat soil microbial communities from peatlands in Department of Meta, Colombia - 1015_Q2_SP5_10_MG | ecosystem: Environmental > Terrestrial > Soil > Wetlands > Peat | place...
CGTTCCAGTGGTCAGCCGCGCAGACTTGCGCAAACTCGAAGGCGTGATTTCCAGTGAAGATGTGCTGGCCAAATACCGCGTAGTGGTGGAGTAAGAATTTTACCAAGCCGCTCACTTCTGCGATCTGGCGCGCTCGTAACCTTCTGGAATCGAAAAGAGCGCGGGATTAGGCTCGTTGCGGGTGATTTGACTGACTTTCATTACTACCATCTCTCTGCGCGGATCTCTGTGCTCGATCATCAGATTCAGACGCAGATCATCCGAGTACCAATATTCATCCGTAACCGCCACCTGCTTGCCGCTTGCCCCCGCCGGAATCAACTGAGTCTCGCGGATCCCATGTGCTGGTAAACCCTCAATATCACGAATGCCAAGATCCTCCTGTTTCGTGAATTCGTTTGCGGGCAGGCTGGTGCCGCTCGGCGTCGCACTGAGAAGTGCAGGAGGCAGAACCGAAGGCGGATGATTCACAATTCGTCGGGCGTAGGTGTGTTCTTGCGGGTCAATAATGGTAGAAATTCTGGTTTGAGGATCGTAAAGATGAACACGGATAAGCTGGCGATCCTGGGTACTTGCCTTAGGCAGCAGCATTCTTGTTTCGTTGTGGATCCGGCCCAGACTGTCTCGCCCGATATTGCGGACGGTGGTAAGGGCAACGACCGAACCATCCGGCTGAATGCGCGAGCGCTCCACGGTCACAACGGCGCTGAACGGCACTCCAGGGATAGGCGTCACGAAAATATCTTGCGCTGAAACCGGCAGAGCCGGAAAAAGGAAGAGCGCCGTGAGGAGTATCGAACAGATAGCAGTAAGACGGAATCGCCGAGCCATCTGGCCCTCCTGCAATGTTCAGAAAAGGATACTCTCGCGTTATCCGTCATCGCAATCCGGCCGCTTGGGGAGTTAAGATTCCGGCTCACCGCTGTGCTCGGGATTTCCACCCGGCTCGGGAAAATCGCTGTCGGATGATTTGATCAGTGGGTCCTGGTCCCGGTGTCCAAGCTGGCCCGATAGCGACGAATTGCCGCGCTCGTTATGCTCGGATTCCGCTGCGCCCGTGGAGCAATCCTGATCGCGACCGGCCCTGCGTTTGATAACTGTCTGGTTGGTCTCCGGCATTTACACTCTCCTCAAATGGATCATGCACCTGAAGAGAGTATCTTCCAAGCTCTAGGCGCAATATGGGGTTTGTGGTGTATATAAGAAGGGAAGTTCCTATACTCTGACGCGGGGGTAGCATGAAACGGTGGGTTGCAGTTCTTCTGCTTGTTCTAATCTGTGCCTTCAATCTTAATGCCGCAAGACACCGGCATCATCGGGCGACAAAACATCATGCCCATCAGGCCAAGCGGCATCCGCAGCATCGCCACGGCGTGTAGCGTGGCCCACGATCTATTCTGACTGTTTTTTCGCGGTTGTGCCCGTAGTAGCAGCACCCATCTTGCGCAATTTTTCCTTCGCCTGCAGCGCCTCATTGCTCCGCGGATAGCGCTGAATGACATGGCGCAACTCCGCCACCCCATCATCCTTCTGTCCGAGCTCGATCAGAGCCAGACCCTTTTTCAGGTCCGATGAAGGCGCTTTATTTCCGGTTGGAAAGTTCTGCAACACCTGGTCGTAGTTCTTGATTGCTCCCTGGTAATCGCCTTGCTTAAACTCAATCTCCGCCAAATAAAAATAAGAATTACCGGCGAGGTCTGTATTCGGATAGAACTTGACGTAGTCAGAAAACTCCTGCTTCGCCAGATCATTGTTGCCGGCGTTGTAGTCCCGTAGGGCGTTGTTGTAAAGCACGTCAGGGGGAGGAGCTTGCGCCAGCGCCTGCTGCTGGGCTTGCTGGGCCGCTGTGCTCGCAGCCTGGTTTTGCTGCGACGCCTGCACATCATCGAGTTGTTTGCCAACCTTCGCCAGCCGGGCTTTCAACTCGTCCAATGAATCATTCAGCGCCTGGATTTGCCCCGACAGCTGATCGACTTTGCCGCTATTGTCGTTCTGTAACTTCTCCAGGCTGTTCTGCAGCGCGGTCATGGCCGCGGTGACCTTGTTCATGCTGTCGGTGTTTTGATCCATGAGGTTCTTCATCACGCCCATGCGTTCATCGAAAGACTGCTGCATGTGCGTCATCTGGTCCTGCAAGGCCTGCACCTGCGTCTGCAGTTGAATCATCTCTTTGCTCACGCCCCAGGCCGCAGGCGCAGTCAGCGACAAGCTCGTACAAAACACCACCAAGCTCAGGTATTTCAAGGTTTTCATCATTCATTCCCGTGCAACAAAAAGGTTTAGCTCAGAAGCGCGCGCAATTGCCCGTTCCCGGCAGAACTCTGCTTTTTAGGATAACGCGTTGGAACACAAATGTCTTGCCCCGGTGGGACACTGACCACGCCGGCCAGACCTGGTTAAGAGAGCAGGAGGTACGAAGCGGTCAGGCTCCGTACCTCATCGTCCTACCTGCCGTACACGAAGTGATCACGGCGATTCTGCTGCCAGCACTGTTCGTTGTGCTCGGTGCAGAACGGTTTTTCTTTGCCGTAACTGATGGTCTTGATGTTGCTGGCGCTGACACCGCCCTGAACCAGGGCGTTTCTAACCGAATTGGCTCGGCTATCGCCCAGCGCCAGGTTGTACTCCGTCGATCCACGTTCGTCGCAGTGTCCTTCGACGGTGAACTGCAAGTTGGGATGCGCTTTGAGAAAATCGATGTCCCCTTGAATCGCAGCCTGCTGGTCCGGACGGACGTCCGCCTTGTCGTAATCGAAGTAGACGTCCTTGATGTTCTGGGCGAACATCTCTTCTTCGCTCGGGGTTGGAGCCGGAGGCGGCGGAGGTGGCGCCGTGACGGTCACGCGCGCGGTCGCCGTCTGCGTTCCACCAGGACCCTTGGCCGTCAGCGTGTAGGTGGTGGAATCGGTCGGCGTCACCTGCTGCGATCCGTTGGGTTGCACCGCCCCGATTCCATCAATGCTGACATCGGTAGCGTTACTGGTTTCCCAATTGAGCGTGGTCGATTGCCCCTTTTCGATACTATTGGGGTTCGCAGTCAGCGAGGCCGTTGGTGCAGCCGGCGGAGGCGGCGGTGGCGGAGGCGGCGGGGGTGCGGTTTTCTTGTGACAAGCGCCCAGGAACATAATGGCGCTCAACGCAAACATCAGCGTGATCCACTTCAGTTGTTGCTGCTTCACTTTTCCTCCCTTGGAAAATGGCGCGCAGAGAAACGCGTTTCGCATTCGAGCGGTATGTGATCCCCAAAACACAAGAGCATTCATTCAGATTAAAGTTGCATTGAAAGTGACAAAAAACAATCTACTACTTCCAACTCCAATTCGGCTGTGTATTACTGCCGGTGACTGTTAGTGGTTTTTGGTTCGTCCCATCGGCCAGCATCGTCCAGATTTGCTCGCTGCCTGAACGGTTGGACTGAAACACAATGTGGCGGCCATCCGGCGACCAGTTGGGGAAATCGTTGCGGCCCGCTTGATGGGTTAATTGGACGATCCGCTTACCAACGATGTCCATGATGTAAATGTCGTCGCCGCCCAAAACGCCCGGTCCGTAATGACGGATCCAGGAAAATAGCAGGAACTGCCCGTTTGGCGACCAGGCCGGGGACACGGCATAACCTTCGTCCGTAATTCTCTGAATGTTGGTTCCGTCGCTCTCCATGGTGTAAATCTGCGGCAGGCCGGTCCGGCCGCTCACCCAGGCAATCTGTGCGCCCGTCTTCGGATTCCAGACCGGGGAAACGTCCGGTCCCTTCACGTCCGTGAGGCGCTTGATATTCCCGCCGGATTGATCGACTACATAAATTTCGGGATCGCCAGTACGAGACGACGAAAACGCAATCCGGCTCCCATCCGCCGACCAGGCCGGCGAAAGATTGGTTCCACCAAAGCGCTGAAAAGAAACCAGCCGGTTCAGATCCATGGAGTACATCAGAATCTGCCAGCCTCCTTTGGTAAGCGAACTGAAGGCGAGGCGCGAACCATCGGGTGAAATTCGCGGCGACAGCGAAATTGTGTTCAGATGGGTGAGTTGGTGCTGGTTCTCGCCGTCGTAATCCATTGCCCAGATCTCTTTGTGTCCGCTACGATTGCTGACGAAATAAATCTGCGTTTCGGCAATGCCCGCGATTCCCCCGCCGAGCCGAAAGATGATTTCGTCGGCGAATTTGTGAGCGGTGGCGCGGGCGGCCTCAGGCGTGGCCGCATCGGTGTATTGCTTTCCCAGAACTTGCGGCGATGTGACGTTCTTCACGTCATAAAGCCAGCCCTGCACGACCATGCTGTTCGTGTTGACCCCAAGGTTGCCGAAGGCCAGCATGGCAGCATTCGTCGGTTGATTGTTCCACGCTTCAAACTTTACTTCTGCTGGATTTCCCGGAACCTCGACCGGATAGAAGCTCTTCGAGACCAGATCAAAAATCCCGGCATTATCCAAATCGTTCCACAGGGTGGCATTGAACACTCTAAGGAGATCGGCGTTCTTCGGATCTTGATTGGACGCTTTGAAATCGGGAACCGCGAGCCGGATTCTTTCTACGCCTAAACCAGTTCCCGTCTTGATCCAGTCCTGCGCTGCGGCTGCAGCGAGCAAAGCTGCAATAATGAGGGCAAAGACCGCAACGGTGGTTGCAATGAGTTGTCGGTGTCTCGTTATAAAATTATGAGCCAGAAAGTGCCTTGCGCGACGAGAAATCTGAGAATTCAACGTCAACTCATCCCCTTTTAAAACGGCTTAAATTACACCTATCTCTTGTAATCGAACCAGAATTCCACTGAGACTTTGCTTCCTGGGTAGTCGGATGGCAAAGGTCCAAAAGTATCGATTCGTGCCAATGCGCGCACCGCCGATTGATCCAGCGACGGCACGCCGCTCGATTGCTCAACCTGAATGTTTGTGGGCCGGCCGTCACGATGAATATCAAAGGTCACGTAAACCCGGCGTGCATCGCTAACGCGAGGATCTACTTCGTACTTCAACCAGTTCTCCGATACTTTCTGTTGTACGACCCGCACGTACCAGGCATAGCGGTTGCCAAAATCACCTCCGCCGCCCGTGAATCCGAAGCCTCCTTTGGCTCCATTGGCACTGAACACCCCGTAAGGGCCACTGACCGGGCCACCTTCGCCGAATGGCACAACATTGTTGGCTTCTTCCTCAGGCTCAGGCTGCGGCTCAGGTTTTCGCTGAGTCGCTGTAGCTTTCGGCTTCGGCTTGGTTTTGGCGTTCTTGTCAGGGATCGGAATGGCTTCTGGTTCTTCTTCCTTCTGCTTCGGTTGGGACTGGCTCAATCCCTTGGATTCATTCGCGACGATATTCTGCGTTTGCTGCGGATTTGCGGGAAGAGGAATAGTGCTGACCAGCGTCACTCCCATCGCATCTCCCCCGCCACCAGCGCCCCACGCTGAACCATGCCCACCGGGTCCGAAGAAGCCGTAGAGCAGAATTGCTCCGGTGATCGCAAGATGTAGTCCCACCGACCACGCGAGATTGCGGCTCCACCGGTCATGCTCGAAAAAAATTTCAGCGTTGGCTTCCATGACTTGCCAATGGCTGGGTCACGATGCTCACGTTCGTGATCCCCGACTGTTTGACCGCGTCCATCACGGTGGCAAAGGCGCCGAACGGCACATCCTCGTCGGCGCGGATGAAAATCGACTGGTTCCGAGGGTCGCGAATCCTCTGTCGCAGCTGTGACGCAATCTGGTTGATGTTGATGGGATTGTTTCCCAGGAAAACCCGCTGCTGCTTGTCAATACTGATCACCAGGCGCTCTTCGGTGATTTCCTTGACCGTGCGCGTGTGCGGAACGCTGACTTCAATGCCGGATTGCAGCACGGGCGCCGTAACCATAAAGATGATCAGCAGCACTAGAACAACGTCTACCAGCGGGGTGATGTTGATATCGGAGAGAGAAGTTTGTGTGCGCCCATCGGCCGCCGTAAACGCCATTACCGCCGCACCTCCGGTTCCAGCGTCCGGTAAGCCGTTTGCGGCTGGACCTGCGGCTGCGTGCGGTCGACGGCATTCAACATTTCGAGTGCAAAGTCATCGCCGCGCGCGGCGAAGTTCCGGATGGAACTGCCAATCAGGTTGTATGCAATGACCGCCGGAATTGCCGCAGCCAGACCTGCCGCGGTCGTGATCAGCGCTTCGGAAATGCCCGGGGCGACTGCACGCAGTGTAGCTGCGCCCGCGGTGCCTAGCCCGTGAAACGCGTCGATGATTCCCCAAACTGTGCCGAAAAGCCCCACAAACGGTGTGACTGCACCGGTGATCGCCAGCCACGGCAGATTACGCTCAAAGCGGGTCAACTCCTCCGAAGATGCGATCTGCATGGCGCGCTGGATAGATGTGGCATTTTTGACCACCCCGGTTGAAACCGCTCCTTGCCGCCGATATTCTTCGAATCCTCCCTCAAATACCGCAACCAGAGGACTCGGCCGAAACTGATCGGCAACAGCCGCAATGTCAGTCAGTCTCTGGGCCTTGCGAAATGCCCGAAGAAATCGGCCGCTTTGCACCCGAGCTCGCCGTAACAAGCTCCACTTGGAGAGGATGATGGCCCAGGAGAGCACACTGAAGATCAGCAAAATCAGAAGAACGATTTTGGCGACCGCGCCGGTCTCTCCCACAAGGTCGACGATTTCGCCGCCCACTAGGACTGTAAAAAAGAAGGACAGATGCATTTGTTTAGGAGAATGCCTTCCCGTGATTATAGACGAATCACCTCAAGTTGCTTTGCGTGTGCACCTTGAGTATTAACAGGTTTTCACTGTAGATGGCTTGCGCTTCCTGGTTAACAGTGCGCCACTACTCACTCAACCTTCAAAACTCAACAGTTCCATTTCCGTGCTATTCTGCGCTCAGCCTCTTCATCTCAGGACTGCCGGTGCTCGCGGAACTGCGGCTCGAAAACTACGCGGTCATTGACAATGTGGTCGTGGAGTTCGCTCCTGGCCTGAATTTGCTCACCGGCGAAACCGGCGCCGGGAAATCCATCCTGATTGACGCACTGGCCCTTCTTCTCGGTGCCAAAGCATCCACGGACATCATTCGCAGCGGGACAGAGCGCGCAGTTGTGTCAGCCGTTTTTGAGCTCGATTCGGCCAAAAAGGTGACAGGGATTCTAGAAGAGAATGGGCTCGATTCCGAGGAAACGTCCCTAATTTTGCGCCGTGAAATCGCGGCTGGCGGCAAAGGGCGAGTCTTTATTAACAATCAGCCCGCTACCGTTGCAGTTCTCCGGCAGCTTGCGCCCTATCTCGCCACGATTCATGCCCAGAACGAATCCCTGGTCTCGTTTGACGCTGCAGTACGACTTGAGCTGCTGGACGACTATGCCGGTACTCAGCTTCAATCGATCAGTGAGGACTTTACACGCTGGAAAGAGGTTGGCAAGCGGATCGATGACTTTCAGCGCGATGAGCAGGATCACTTGCGGCTGCTGGACTTGTGGACTTTTCAAAAACGAGAGATCGAAGACGCAAAACTTCAACCCGGAGAAGATGAACGGCTGGAAGCTGAAAAGCGCGTTTTGGTCAACGCTGAAAAGATTTACAGCGCCGCCATGAATGCTTTCGATCTTCTCTATGAAGGGTCGGCCTCCACTAGCTCATCATTACGCGCGGCGCAGAAGCACATAGAAGAACTCGCTCGATATGAACCGAAATTTCGCGAGGCTCTTGCGGCGATAGATTCCGCGCGAATCAGCGTAGAAGATGTCGGCGCGACGCTGCGCGATTACGCCGGTGGAATTCAAGCTTCTCCCGAGCACCTCGCCGAAGTTGAGGATCGATTGGCATTGCTCGACCAGCTTAAGCGTAAATATGGCCCTACGCTTGATGACGTGATTCGGTTAGGTCAAGAAGTCAGCCGCAGACTTTCCGAAATCGAAAACAAAGACGAAGTTCTGGCGAAGCTGCAACGCGAGTTAAACGAGGCAGCGCAGCGGTATCTCGCTTCTGCGCGCCTCATTTCGAAGAAGCGCTACGACGCCGCCCGAAAGCTGGAGAAGATTGTCGAAGCCGAGATCAACGATCTCGCGATGAAATCAACTTTTCGCATCGAGATCAGCGGAACAGATGAAGAATCGAACTGGACCGCATCCGGTTTCGATCAGGTTGTCTATCTGATCTCCACCAATCCCGGCGAACCCATGCGGCCACTGGAGCAGATTGCCTCTGGAGGAGAGCTTTCCCGCGTGATGCTTGCACTCAAGGCAAGCATAGAAGCAGGGACCGGCAAATCTCATGTGGGGCGGGCGCCTTCGCCCGCAAAGCGAACGCTTGTTTTTGATGAGATCGATACCGGCATCGGCGGCCGTGCCGCTGAGGCGGTCGGCCGCAAGCTGAAGGCGCTTTCGCGCGGCAATCAGGTTCTCTGCGTTACGCATCTGCCACAAATCGCAACCTTTGCGGACCACCATTATGTGATTGAGAAGCGCACTTCAGGCCAGCGCACAAAAACCACTGTCCGCCTGATCATTGGCGAAGAGCGCACCGAAGAAGTGGCGCGCATGCTCAGCGGCGCCAAGCTCACCGATACTTCCCGCAAACACGCCGAGCAGATGCTGAAGGCAAATGCGTAGGAGTTTGACGTTGTGTTAATTAGCTAATATAATTAGCTAATGCCGACCATAACTATCCACAAGGCCAAGACCACTCTCTCGCAACTTATACAACGAGCCTGCAAGGGCGAGGAGATCATTATTGCCCGCGGAGCACAACCTCTGGTTCGGTTGGCACCGCTTTCTGATGCACATGGGAAACGAAAGCCAGGTGCCCTCGAGGGAAAACTCGTAGTCGGCCGGGAGTTCTTTGAGCCTTTACCCCCTGAAGAACTCGATGCGTGGGAGTAAGGCGTGCGAGTTCTGCTTGATACCCACACCCTCTTGTGGTGGCTAAACAAGAGCGAATTATTATCAGTATCAGCTCGGAAAATAATCGCACACAGCAACAACGAAATACTCGTTAGCTCCGTTTGCGCGTGGGAAGTAGCCACCAAAGTCAGACTTGGAAGGTTACCGGGCGGCGTAGAGTTGGCGCAGGACTTCTACGGTTACATAAAGCGTGCCCGGTTTGAGCAACTGCCTATCACCATCGAACATGCGGTCCGGGCGGGGCTTTTGCCGGGTCTTCATAAAGACCCATTTGATCGGATGTTGGTTGCCCAATCACAGGCAGAGAATGTCCCAATCGTGAGCAACGATGAGAAGTTCGATCTGTATCATGTTCGACGGATTTGGTAAGTCCCATTCGCTGCCCACAATCCCCGCCCGCTGCTAATCCTCTCAATTTCAGGGCTTTACGTTGACCAGGATGGTTCTTTTCTATAAGGTTTACAATAAACCCATAGTGGGGAAGTGTAATCTTACAGGACTGTGATTGTGTCGAAAGATAACGGGAAAACGCTGCTTTTGTTGAAACCGCGGGGATTCTGCGCCGGCGTGGTACGGGCCATTGATATCGTGCGCATCGCCCTGGAGGCCTTTGGCCCTCCTATCTATGTCCGCAAAGAGATCGTCCACAACCGCTTTGTGGTGGAAGAACTGCAAGGCAAGGGAGCCATTTTCGTCGACAGCGTTGACGAGGTTCCGAATGGCGAACGCGTCATCTACAGCGCTCACGGAGTTTCCCCCGAAGTGCGTGATGCCAGCGAGAACCGCGGGTTGCGGGTCATTGATGCAACCTGCCCGCTCGTCACCAAGGTTCACGTCGAAGCGGTCAAGTTTGCCAAGGAGGGCTATTCGCTGATCTTGATTGGCCATCGTGACCACGATGAAGTGATTGGCACCTTGGGTGAAGCGCCCCTGGTGACTCAGGTTGTGGGTTCACCGGAGCAGGTTCAGTCGCTGACAGTGCCCGATCCGGACCGGGTTGCTTATCTGACACAAACGACGCTCAGCTTGGATGAGACAAAAGACATTATCTCGGCTCTTCGCACGAAGTTTCCTAACATTAAGGGCCCGGCTGCCCAAGACATTTGTTACGCCACGGAGAACCGGCAGGTAGCCGTAAAACAGGTGGCGTCAGAAGCGGATCTGTTGCTAGTGGTTGGCTCCGATAACAGCTCGAATTCCAATCGCCTGGTCGAAGTAGCGCGCAACTTAGGGACCAGTTCGCATCTAATTGACAGCTACCGCGACATTCAGCCCGGGTGGTTGGAGGGCGTGAAAACCATTGCTTTGACCGCGGGAGCTTCAGCTCCGGAATGCCTGGTACAGGAGGCGGTCGAGTACCTGGGCATCAAAGGCTTCGGCAACGTGAAAGAAGTGGAAGTAATGCCGGAAAACGTGCGCTTCGGATTACCTCCCGAAATCGTGGAGGCGATTGCGGCCGCGCCGGCTGCGGCAAACGCTGATTAAGAGATTTGCATGGACGATACCTCCCCTACACTACCGGCCACAGCGCCGCAGTTACGTTTCGGAAAAATCGATGATCTCGCCAGCCGCGCTGCCGCCGCCATTGATGGCGCCCGCAAGTTTCTTTTCTCCGGGCAGCACGAGGAAGGATACTGGTGTGGCGAACTGGAAGCTGACACGACGCTCGAATCCGATTACATCCTGCTGCACGCATTGCTCGGCACGGGAGATGAGAAGCGCTTTCAGAAGTGCGCTAACTACATCCTCGCGCACCAGAATGAGGACGGCGGATGGGGAATCTATGCCGGCGCTCCGTCAAATATCAGTGCCTCGGTAAAAGCATATTTCGGCTTGAAATTGGTGGGGTACAAGGCTGAGCATCCAGCGCTGCAGCGGGCGCGAAAGAAGATTCTGGAGCTCGGCGGCGTAACCGAAGTCAACACATTCACCAAAATTTATCTCTGCTTCCTTGGCCAATACGATTACGACGCTGTTCCCGCCATTCCGCCGGAGATCGTGCTCTTTCCGAAATGGTTCTGGTTTAACATCTACGAAATATCCTCCTGGTCGCGCGCCATTTTGGTGCCGCTGTCGATCTGTTACGCCAAGAAGCCGTTCAAAAAAATTCCAGATGAGATGGCGATTGATGAGCTCTTCGTCGGCGGTCGCCATAAGTCGCGCATGCATCTGCATTGGTCCAAGAAGCTGGTCTCGTGGCGTAACTTCTTCCTCTTTTTGGATCGGACGGTTCATTGGTTCGAAGCCGTGCACATTCGTCCGTTGCGCTCCGTCGCTCTGAAACAGGCCGAAAAGTGGATGCTGCAGCGATTTGAAATGAGCGATGGCTTGGGCGCGATTTATCCTTCCATCGTGAACTCGATTATTGCATTGCGTTGTCTCGGCTACTCAGTCGACGATCCCCAAGTGATCCGCGCTCTGGACGAGTTCGAGAAACTCGGTATCGAGGAAGAAGACACGTTCCGGATGCAACCGTGTAAATCCCCCGTGTGGGACACGGCCTACGCTTTGTTTGCGCTGGGTGAGAGCGGAGTCCCGGCAAACGATCCACGCATGGTGAAGTGCGCCGACTGGATTTTGCAGAAACAGGTACGCACCGTCGGCGACTGGAAAGTGAACAACAAAAAAGGTCAGCCTGGCGGCTGGTACTTCGAATTCAACAATGAGTTTTATCCGGATGTCGACGATAGCGCGATGGTGTGCCTTGCGTTGACGCACGCGGAACACCCCAATGGACGGTACCAGCGCGAATCTGTGCAGCGAGCCATTGACTGGATATTCTCGATGCAGTGCGATAACGGTGGCTGGGCGTCGTTCGATAAGAACAATGACAAGATGATGTTCGAGCACATCCCGTTCGCCGATCACAATGCAATGCTCGATCCGCCGACGGTCGACATCACCGGCCGCATCTTGGAAATGCTGGCGGCCTACGGATATGACCAGAATCATCCCCGCATCAAAAAAGCAATCCGCTTTATTCGCGAGGAACAGGAGACGGACGGTTCATGGTTCGGCCGCTGGGGCGTGAACTACATCTATGGAACCATGCTTGTGCTGCGTGGATTGGAAGCCATGGGCGTGGATCATCACGAGCCGTATATCCAGCAGGCCGCGGAGTGGCTTCGCATGGTGCAAAACCCCGACGGCGGCTGGGGCGAGACGTGCGGTTCTTACGATAACCCGACAACAAAAGGCGTCGGGCCGAGTACGCCTTCGCAGACCGCTTGGGCAATCATGGGCCTTCTTTCAGCGAATGACACGCGCAGCGACTGTGTGGCCCGGGGGATTGCTTATCTCCTGCGAACGCAAAAGAAAGACGGATCGTGGGCGGAGCCGTATTTCACCGGTACCGGTTTCCCGCGCGTGTTCTATCTGATGTATCACATGTACCGCCAGTATTTTCCTCTGATTGCGCTGACTGCGTATCAGAAGATAATGGCGGCAAGAGCATGAGCCATCAGCTTTCAGCACTCAGCCCTTTATGGTTCCGTGCTTGAGGTCGGTAAAGTCGTTCGGGGCCGAGTGCTGAGTGCTGAATGCTCAAGAGTTGGAGCTTGAATGCCCGTACCGATTTCCCAGGCGTGGACTGTCGCCAGTTACGTCCTTAACCAGAAGCTAAAGGGACGCAAGCGATATCCACTCGTCCTCATGCTGGAGCCGTTGTTCCGGTGCAACCTGGCGTGTGCCGGTTGCGGGAAAATCCAATATCCAGCGCACGTGCTCAAAATGCAGCTCACCCCGGAAGAATGTTTTCGCGCCGTCGACGAGTGCGGTGCACCCACGGTTGCAATCCCCGGTGGAGAGCCGCTCCTTCATCCCCAGATCGGCGAGATTGTCGAAGGCCTGGTCGCGCGCAAGAAATACATCTATCTCTGCACCAACGCATTGCTTCTCAAGCAAAAGATTGATCTGTTCAAGCCCAGCAAGTACCTGAGTTTCTCCGTGCACATGGACGGGCAGCGCGAACACCACGACTTTTCCGTGTGCCTGGAAGGCGGCTACGACAAGGCTTTCGAAGGAATCAAAGAGGCACTCGCTCGCGGATTTCGGGTCACGACTAACACAACGCTTTTTGATGGCGCGGATCCCAAAAGCGTCCGCGCGTTCTTCGACGAAATGATGGATCTTGGTGTCGAAGGCATGATGCTATCGCCCGGCTACTCGTACGAAAAAGCTCCCGACCAGAGCCATTTTCTCGGTCGTGCGCGCACCCGGCGGCTGTTCCGCGCGATCTTGTCCAATCGCAAGCCGAACTGGCAATTCAACATGTCGCCGCTGTTTCTCGAGTTTCTGATGGGCAAGCGCGACTATGCTTGCACACCTTGGGGCATGCCCACCTTCAACGTCTTTGGTTGGCAGAAACCTTGTTACCTGCTGCAGGACGGGTACGCAGACACTTTCCAGGAATTGCTGGCAACAACTGAATGGGAGCACTACGGAACAGAATCCGGTAATCCCAAATGCGCCAATTGCATGGTTCA
>Ga0187777_10001933_pt1 | contig 13358 bp, 7 predicted proteins | sample 1015_Q2_SP5_10_M_FD_132416 | JGI IMG/M metagenome (GOLD analysis project Ga0187777, IMG submission 132416) | Tropical peat soil microbial communities from peatlands in Department of Meta, Colombia - 1015_Q2_SP5_10_MG | ecosystem: Environmental > Terrestrial > Soil > Wetlands > Peat | place...
AGCGCTCACGACGACGGCGGCGGTCTCGACGGCGTCGAGCGCCCCGATCGCCTGACCGATGAAGTCGGGGAAGCCCGGCGTGTCGATGATGTGCACGCGCATGCCCTGCGTCTCCAGGTGCAGCACGGACGCGCGCAGCGAATGCTTCCAGGTCTTCTCAAGCGGGTCGAAGTCGCTGACGCTGCTGCCGCGCTCGACACTGCCTGCGACCTGGATGGCGCCGGCCTTGGCGAGCAGCGCCTCGGCGAGCGTCGTCTTGCCCGACGCTCCATGCCCGACCAGCGCCAGCGTGCGAATGTTTGCGGTGGCGAAATGCGCCATGCCTTGGTCTCCTCCGGGGAATGCTTGAATTTTACCTTGCGAGGGCTACCTGACGAAGCCCGGCGACGCTAGCCCCCGGTTTCGTTGAGACGCAGGCGGCCCATCTGGCTTGCCGCGCCGGCGCGCTTGAGGTCGATCCGGCGGCGAGAGAGTCCTCGCCGTCGTCCCGCGGAAGCTAGGGGTCAGTGCGTCTGCAACGCCAGCAGCTCGCGCAAGCTGCGCAGCAGTTCTTCTTCCTGATAGGGCTTGCCTAGGTAGACCTCGACGCCGAGCTCACGGGCGCGAGCGCGGTGCTTCTCGGCCGTGCGGGAGGTGATCATGATGATCGGAATGTGCGCCAGGTTGGCGTCCGCCTTGACGGTCTTGGCGAATTCGAAGCCGTCCATGCGCGGCATCTCGATGTCGAGCAGGATCGCGTCGGGCGTGTGCTGCCCCATGAGTTGCAAAGCGTCGAGGCCGTCCTTGGCGGTAACGACGTCGAAACCCTCCCGCGCGAGCAGCCGGCCCGTGATCTTGCGCACCGTGAGCGAGTCGTCGACGATCATCACGACCGGGGCGCTGGCAGCCGCAGTTGCGGCAGCCGCGGCGGCTGACTTCGCCGTCTTGACCACCATCGGCGTCTCGGCAGCCAGATCGGCGCGGGCAGCCAGTTGCACCGGGTTGATGATCAGGACCACCTCGCCGGTGCCGAGCACGGTCGCGCCGGCGATGCCGGAAACGCGAGCGAGCTGCGGCCCGATATTTTTCACCACCACTTCCTGGCTGCCGATCATCTCATCGACGTGAACGGCGGCGTGATTCTGCCCGCTCCTGAGCAGCAGCACGGGGTTGTATCGCGTGGTCTCCGGATTTTGTCCGGCTTCGCCTAGCAGCCGCGGCAAGTAGAAGAACGGGTACTTGCGATCCTGCCAGACGACTTCGCGGGTGAGATAGAGGTTGATCAGCTCCTTGTCCTTGAGCTCCTGGACTTGTTCCACCATTGGTGCCGGCAGGGCCCACAGCCTTCCGCTGGCCTTCACCAGAACCGTCTGCGCCACAGCCAGAGTCAGCGGCAGATACAGCGCGAACGTAGTCCCCTTGCCAGTGCTGGTTGCGACGTCGACGCGGCCGCCCAGCGCAGCGATTTCCGAACGCACCACATCCATCCCGACACCGCGGCCGGAAAGCGTGGTCACCTTCGTCGCCGTCGAAAAGCCCGGAGCGAAAATGCACTGGATCAACCGCGCTTCGGTCGGTTCGACATCGGGCCCAACCAGCCCAGACGCGCGCGCCCTCTCGGCGATCCGTACGAAGTCGAGCCCGCTGCCATCGTCGGCGAGTTCGATGGCAATTTCGTTGCCCTGCTGCCGGACATTGAGGGTAATTTCGCCGGTCTCAGGCTTTCCGGCAGCGCGCCGCGCTTCCCGGCTCTCGATCCCATGACCGAGGGCATTGCGCAGCAGATGCTCCAGCGGGCCCACCAGCTTTTCCAGCACCGAGCGATCGAGCTCGACCTGGGCGCCACGAATCTCCAGGTTGGCGCGCTTGTCGAGCTCCTTCGCGGTCTGCCGCAGAATGCGATAGAGCCGTTCCGAGACGCTGCCGAAAGGCACCGTGCGGATCGAGAACAGCTGTTGCTGGACGTCCCGCGACAGCCGCGCCTGAGCCAGCAGGGCCGCATCGGCTTCGTCGAGATTCTTCAACAGCGACTGCTGCACGGTCGCGACGTCGTTCACGCCCTCGGCGATGCCGCGGGTCAATTCCTGGAAGCGCGTAAAGCGATCGAATTCGAGCGGGTCGAACCCTTCCGCCTCCTCGTTGACCATCGACATGCGCGACTGGATCTGCGACTCGGCTTGAATCTCGATCTCGCGCACCTGCGACCGCAGGCGAATCACGCTGCTCGTCAACTCCAGCAGGTTGGATTTGAGCGCGCGCAACTCGCCTTCGACGCGGGCCCGAGCGATGGCGACTTCGCCGGCCTCGTTGACCAGACGGTCGATCAACTGCGCCCTGACGCGCAGCATGGCGCGGGCAGCTTCGCCTTCTGCGGCTGGCGCCGCCGCCGCGGCGACGGGTGCGGGCTGGGCAGCGAGAGGCAGCGGCGTGACCACTCCGCGAGGTTCCGCGACGGCGACCACCGGTGCTTTCTCCGGCGCCTTTTCCGGCGCCTCCTCGACGACTTGGCCTTCGAGCCACGGCAGCGGCGTATTGACTTCTCCCTTGTGGAGCCGATCGAGCACGAAAGCGATATGGTCGAGGTCGTTGTCAAGCGCCTCGAAAAGAGCCGGCGATGGCCTGATCAGCGCCTCGCCGTCGGACAGGCGACTCTCCATCAAGTGGGCGAGCTCTCCGAGGCGCATCGCACCCGCCATGCGAGCGCTGCCCTTGAAGGTGTGCAGCGTGCGCTTGAGCGCGCTTGCCACTTCGGAATCGGACGGCTTCTTGCGCCATGAACGCAACTGTTCTCCCGCCCGGGGAAAGAGCTCCGCCGCCTCCTCGAGGAAAATCGGCAGCACCTGGCCGTCGACGTCGTCGCGAACACCGACCAGCGATGACTCGACCGGCGCGGCGGCGGGCTCGCGCGGCGCCGCTGGGGCGACCGCCATCACAGCAGCAGCCGGCGCTGGCTCCACGGCAGCGAGGGTGACGGGTTCCTGCGGCGCAGCGACCGCCTCCAGGCGCTTTTGCTTTGCCGCAGGCGCCGAGGCCAAAGTAGGTTGGGCCGCCTCGTCGGCCTGCGCGATTCGGACGGCAACCGTTTCGCTGTCTCCGAGGGCGGTTTCCGGCGTCACCTCCTGTCGCAGCGTCTCCAGTTCTCCGCCGATCTCAGCCGCTTCGCGCTCATCGTTTCCCGTGAATGCCTCGCGAGCCTGAACGCGCCCTGCCAGCGATCGCAGCCCGGCGATCGTGCGAGCGAGGACGGGCAGCGCCGTGCTCGGAAGCGGGGCACCGCGCTCTTGCAGCCCGACCAGACATTGCTCAAGTGCCTTGGCCGTCGTCGCGACCAGCGGAAACCCGCCGGTGCGGTGGATACCGCACAGAGTGTGACTGGCACGCACCATCGTCTGCGAAGGTATTGCCGCGGGCTCGAGCTGCAGCGACTGGAACTCGCCCTCGAGCGTCGCAAGATGTTGTTGCGCTTCGTCGCACAGAATGCGGAACAGAGCAGTCGAAAGCGTCACGTCGCCGACGGTCACCTCTTCGGGCTCGGCCGGCGGAGCCTCGACGACGACTTCGGCGACCGGCCGTGCCGCTGGCCGCGGTGCTTCGCTCGCTGGAGTGAATTCCAGCACTTCCGCCACCCCCGCCTGGCCTTCGTTATCGGCAGCGCTCTCCTCTTGCGCCGTCTCGTCGAGCTCGAGGATCTCGATATCGAGTGCCGTCGCTGCCCCGGAAATCTGCGTCGCGGCCAGAGAAGGAATGGCGGAGGTCGGCGGCGCCGCGTCCAGCTCCGGCAGTTCCGCTTTGACCTTGGCGATCGCCGCATGCAAGGCAGTGGCGTCGGGGGTCACGCGGCCGCTTTGCTTAAGCGTTTCGACCCAGCCGCGGAAGCTCGATTCGGCGACGTCGATCATTGCGAGCACCGCCGGCGTCACCTGGCGCTCCTCCTCGAGCAGGCGGTTGTGTATTTTTTCGACGTCGTATGCAAGCTCGCCCAGGTCGGTCAACCCGACCATGCGCCCGCTGCCCTTGAGCGTGTGGAATCCGCGACGCACGGTCACCAGTGCGGCGTGGTCATGCGGATGCGCATGCAGTTGCGCGGCACTGGTGGCGACGGTATCCAGGACCTCGCCTGCTTCGGCGAGGTAGATGTCAAGCAGCTCCGCGTCGAGTTCGGACGCCGCCGTTCCGAGCAGCCGCATCGTCTCTTCGGAGGGCGCGGGTGCCGGCGCGGCTTCGCTCTCCTCCGCGATGGCGCCTATCGCTTCCTGCAGAGCTGCCGTATCGCCCGCGCGGGACCGCTGCAACTCTTCGAGCGCCGCATCCGCGTCCGCCTGCAACCGCTCATCCGCGATCAGCGCGGCATCGTCCTTCAGGGCTGTAAGATCGGCGGCGAGCCGATCGCGCGCCGCGGCGTCACCCGGGGCGCGCTGGAACGCGGCGAGCGTTTCCGGCAGCGCCGCCTTGAGGTCTGCCACCGCGTCTTCGACGGTATCGCTTTCCGGCTGCCGTTCCGGAAGGGCGGCGCCGAGCCGGCGTGAGAGCATCGGCTCGATCAGCCGCTCCCGATCCGGCCGGCGCTGCTCGACCGCCTCGATGTAGAACCCCAAGGCAGAGAGTGATTCGGCAAGCAGTTCCAGATCTTCGTCGACGACTTCCGTTTCGGGCTTGGCGTATTCGTCGATCTGCTGCTGACACAGAGCAAGCAGCCGCTCAGCCCGCTCGAGGCCCAGCATCTTCAAGGCGCCAGCGATCTGCACACTGTCGCGCGAAAGGCCGGCAAGGTCGCCGCGCTTGGAGTGATCGCGGAAAAAGGCATCGAGCGCCTGCTCCATGTGGCGCAGATTGGCCTGGATCTCCCGCGCGACTTGCGCCAGCACCAGCCGTTCCTGGGCGCGCCGCGCCATTTCGTCGAGCAGCGGCGCGGCCGCGGCTGCGGCAACGGGCTTGTTCTGAGCCGCCGCATCGAGCCGAGCAAGCATGGCGTCGACTTGCTTGGGAAATTCGGGGGAGAGCGCGGCAAAGTTGTCGACGGCAGACTCGGCCAGGAGCAGCCCCGTCGCGTATTCCATGGCCAGCGGCTCGGGGATCGACCCGCTGCCGAGCCGATCGAGGCGTCCCGCAAGTGCCGAAATAAGCCTCTGTAGCGATGCTTCGCCGATGCCCGCGGCCTTGTCGCGCAGCTGTGACAGGGTCTGCCGGAGCTTGGGGAGGTTCTCGCTGCGGCCGGACGTGAGCTTGAGCCAGAGGTCCTTGGCGTTCGCCAACAGCTCATGCGCGTCGCGCAGCAGCGGCTGCACGCGCACGACGTCGGCAGACAGCACGTCGGCCGTCGGGATCAGTCCGTGCAGCCTGAACGCTCGCTGGACCGCCTGCACCTGCGGCCCCACGGGCGCGCTGATCGCGACGTAGTACAGGACCTCCCGGCGCATCCGATCGGCAACCTTGGTCGAACCCTCGACAAAGCGCCGGATCTGCAGGTCGACGCGTGCGCAGAGCTGCTTCACGCCCGGGCTCGCCTCGACTCCGTTCTCGACGATGCTCTCCAACAGTGCGCCCACGGTCCACCAGAAAGCTCGCTGTGCGGAGCGAGTCTGTACGTCCTCGATTCCCTGGATCGCCTCGCGCATGGGCGTGGCGGCCTGCTGGTCGCCGCGCAGCCAGGCGAGCAAGCCGCGCTGGAACAGGCGTCGCTGCTTGACCAGGAATGACGGAAGCTTGGTCACCGTCGTCACCGTTGCGATCTTCGGTGCGCGCGGTGAAAGGTCGGGGAAGAACAGGTCGGTCGGCGAGCTCGCCTTCACGCCCCGCGCCTTCTGCATCGCTTCGTATTCGGGAAACAGCTTGAGCGGAACGGGGCTGCTGCCGACCACGAGCTCGTCCAGGAAGATGCGCAGCTTGCGGCAGGCCCGGTCGACCAGGTCGCAGGCGTCCGGGACCTCGGCCTCGGGCAGCTCTTCGAGCCGGTTGAGGTGGCGCTCCAGTTCGTCGGTGTAGGCGCTGACCGCGTCCAGCCCGACCATCTGGATCGCCCCCGCCGCCTGGTGTACATGCGCGCGAGCGTGCTTGAGCGTCGTCGCGTCCTTCGGTGCCGCCTTGAATGCGGCGAGCGCTTCCAGCGCGCGAACGAGCGCCTGATCGATCTCGCCCTGCACCCAGGTCAGGGGGCCAAGGTCGAAGTCCGGCGCGGTTTCGATGGCCACGGTTGTGGTTTGGCGGCTAAGACGAGATCACTGCCCGCGGGGCGTATGCAAGAACCGCGCCCGTATTCGTCGCTGTCGAGGGCTCGAGGTCGCGAAGCATCTCGATCGCCCTTCGGATTGTCCGTGGGTTGCTGTGCCTTACACCTTGAAGCCCGCAACCGAACTGCGGAGCTCCGCGGCAAGCCTGGTGAGTTGGCCGATCGACACGTTGGTCTGCTTGGTTCCCTCGGTTGTCTCCTCGGTGATCCTGAGAATGCCCTGCATCCCGCGGGTCACATCCGAGACCGAGGCCGACTGTTTCTGGGTTTGCGCCGAGATCCCGCCGATCAACTCGGCCAGCTCACGCGAGACTTTCCGTATTTCATCCAGAGCCTGCCCGGCGGCGTCAGACAGTTTGGTTCCCTCGACCACGCCGACCGTGCTCTTCTCCATGGCCGCCACCGCATCCTGGGTGTCGGCCTGAATGGTCTTGACGATCGCCTCGATCTGCTTGGTCGCCTCCGCCGATCGCTCGGCCAGCCTCTGCACTTCCTCGGCAACCACGGTGAAGCCTCGGCCCGCCTCGCCGGCCGATGCGGCCTGGATCGCCGCGTTGAGCGCCAACACGTTGGTTTGCTCGGTTATGTCGGAGATCAGCTCGACGATCTCGCCGATTTCCAGCGACGACTCTCCGAGGCGCTTGATGCGCTTCGCCGTGTCCTGGATCTGAGTGCGGATTTCGTTCATGCCAGCGATTTGGTTGTGCACCGCCTGGCCGCCTTTCTCCGCGGCCGCCAACGATTGCTGCGCCACGCGCGCCGACTGCGCCGCGGTCTGCGACACCTCATTGATCGACTGGGCCATCTGCAGGACGGACGCGGAGGCCTGCTGGATCTCCTTGTTCTGGCGCTGCGACGCTTCGTACAAACGATTGGAGATGGCCTGCGCATCGGTCGTCGCTCTAGCCACCTGGTCGGTCGCGCTGTTGATCCCCTTGACCAGCGTGCGCAGCTCTTCGATGGTGAAGTTGATCGAGTCGGCGATGGCGCCGGTCACGTCCTCGGTCACCGACGCCTGAACGGTGAGATCGCCGTCGGCGAGGTTGCCCATTTCGTTGAGCAGCCGAAGAATAGCCTCCTGGTTGCGCTTGTTCTCCCGCTCGCTTTCGTTGGCGCGCACTCGAGCATCGTCGAGGAACACCTTGCCGAGTGCGATCAGGCACAGCAGCGCTAGGGCCGCGAACACCAGCCCGGCTCCCGCGGTAAAAGTCCGCGCGCCGGTCTGGTTGTCATATTCGCCGGTGAGCCGCGTGGTATCGGCCAGCAGCGGCTCGGACTCCTGGGCGATGCCACGCGCGCCCTGCTTGGCGACGACCAGCCGCTGCATGTTTTGCAGAATGGCGTTGACTCCGCCCTCGTAGGCGATAAAGCGCTTCTGCAGCTCGGTGAGCGTGGCGCGGGCGTCTTCGGCATGTACGGCGGGCAGTCGCAGGGCGTCGCTACCCTTGAGCAAACCGTTCAGGATGTCGCGGAAGGTGCCGGTGTCCTTCCCGAGCAGGAAGGCGATCTCCGGATCGATCTCTTCGGCGGACACCAGCGAGTTTGCGTTCTTGGCGATCCGCTGCGACAGCACCGCCAGCTGATTGGTGAAGTCGACCTCGCGCAGGCTGCCTCCCCCCTGCGCCACCTGCGCGGCGGCCTGTTGAGCCAACTCCAGCAGCGCTGCGTTACTCTGGTTGATTCCCTCCACGCCCTTGGCCAGAGCCACCAGCGACGCCTGGTTGTCGGCGACCGCATTGGCGTTCTTTTCGACGCGCTCCCAGCGCGCCGCGACCTCGTTGAGCGCCGCTTGCGCGGCGTCGCTGCTGGCGACGTCAACGGTGGCACCCTTGACACTGCCGCCCTTCATCAGTGCGTCGAGGTCCGCACGGAAGCGGTCGCGCGAATCCCTGACGCCTTCAAATGCCGGCACGCTCCCCTGGACCGCGAGCGCCGTGCCTCGGGCGAGGCGCTGCGAGAGCATCTGCATCTCGGTCGCGGTCGTCGCGCTGGCCGTCGCCTGCGACGAGACACGCGCATTCAAGAACAACATCAGCAGCGCGAGAACGATGAACGCGACCAGCAACGCGCCGAGGATCTGGAACTGTCTGACGATGGGCAGATGGCCGATGAAGGGCAGCCGTGTGGGTTGCCGAGCCTCGGCGGGTCCGCTCCGCAGCTGTTCCATGATCGACACACCGGCCAGAGGGTCGTAGCCTTTCGGCGCAGCGCTCATCTTCACCTGGGTCGTCGGCTCGTCAAGATCGGCCTCGTTCAGGGCCTGCGCGGCAGCCCCACCACCAAAGAAGCTTCTCAAGCTAAGCGCCATGTGTCCTCCCAGACTTCACCCCGCGCATCGCCTCTACAGCCCCACCTGGACAAAGGCGGGGTCCTGCGCCAGCATGGCGAGATCGATCTCCTGCCAGCTGCCACCTTCGCGATCGGTCCATCGCGGTCCGTACCAGGCCGGAGCGCCGGCCGGCGCATCGGCCTTCCCGAGCTCGGCGAGGTTGCGAAGACCGAGAACGCGATGGACCACCAGCCCGGCTCGCAACTCGCCCACCCGCGGCCCGAACAGAACCAGTCTTGGCGCCGCCCCGCTCGGAGGCGGGCTCCCGCTCGAATCTCCCAGAAAAGCCCCGAAGTCGACGACCCCGTAGAGATTGCCGCGGATGTTGGCGATGCCGAGGTACCAAGGCTTGGTCAGCGGCACCGTCGCTACCGCCGGAATGGCGATCACTTCGCCGGCATCGGCCAAACGGATCAGCCACTGAGCGCCCGCGCACGCTACGCCGAGCCGCGACTGCTCGACCTGGGCAGCGGTCTTGGCGGCGAGCCGGCTCGCCAGCTCTTGCTGGAAAGCGCGGAGATCGAGCCTGGCGGCGCGGGGCATCGGCGGGAGGTCAACCGAGGGCGGCGATCTTGGCGATGAGTTCGTCGCGCCGGATCGGCTTGACAATGTAATCGCGGGCCCCCTGCCGCATGCCCCAGATCTTGTCCGTCTCTTGGCTCTTCGAGGTGCAAATGATGATCGGCACCGAACGGGTCTGCGGATCGCGGCTGATGGCGCGCGTCGCTTGAAAGCCGTTCAGTCCCGGCATCACGATGTCCATGAGGATCACGTCCGGCTTGGCGGTCTTCGCCTTGAGAATGGCGTCCTCGCCGCTGTCGCTGGCGACCACCTCGTAGCCGGCCTTGGTCAGCATGTCGTTGAGCACATGCCGCTCGGTCGGAGAGTCGTCGACGATCAGCACTCGCTTGATTGCCATCTGCCTCCCACCCTTCCCTGCGCCCCCCGGCCTGTCGGTGACCGCGCCCTTAATGCGCCGGCACCTTGACGTGCGTGCCGACGGCCTTGAGCAGACTCTCCTTGGTGAACGGCTTCGTCAGATACTGATCCGAGCCCACCATGCGGCCCCGCGCGCGATCGAACAGTCCGTCCTTGGACGACAACATCACCACCGGAGTCTGATGGAACCTGGCATTTTTCTTGATCAGCGCACACGTTTGGTAGCCGTCGAGGCGCGGCATCATGATATCGACAAAGATCAGGTCCGGCTGGTGGTCGGCGATCTTCGCAAGCGCGTCAAAGCCGTCCTCCGCAAGGATGACCGTGCATCCGGCCTGGAGCAGGAAAATCTCGGCGCTTCGACGAATAGTGTTGCTATCGTCGATCACCATGACCTTCACGCCAGACAAGGTGGTCGAATCCGGCACTTGGTTGCTCCGAGCGTCGCCGACTAGAACCGTGTTTCCTGCGCTCAATTCCATATCCGCCTCTCCAGAGTTTGCCACGGATGCAAGCAAATGACTAGAGCATAATCCTTGCCAGAACCCTGAAAGCCGCGTTTTTTGAGCGATTTGCAACAGTTGCGCGGCGGAATCGACGGGCATAAAGCTGCCGCCCAAGGGCACTGCCGACCCTACCTCCCCAAAAACATCCGGTAGGCCGGGTTAGCGCTCTCCTCAATGCAGTGGTAGCCCAGGCGGTCCAGGAACGCTGCGAACTCGCGCTTGTCAGAGGGCGGAACCTGCATGCCCACCAGCACCCGCCCGTAATCGGCCCCGTGGTTGCGGTAGTGGAACAGGCTGATGTTCCAGCCGCGGCTCATGCTGTCGAGGAAGCGCATGAGGGCGCCCGGTCGCTCCGGAAACTCGAACCGGTACAGAATCTCATTCTCCGCCTCGGGCGCGTGTCCGCCGACCAGGTGCCGCACGTGAAGCTTCGCCATTTCGTTGTCGCTGAGGTCATAGGCCTCGATGCGCCGCTTGTGCATCTCGCGCAGTAGTTCGGCGGTCTCGTGGCGGTTGGTCACCTCGATTCCGACGAAAATATGCGCGATGCGCGGGTCGCCGTAGCGGTAGTTGAATTCCGTGATGCTGCGCTTGCCCAGCAGCGCGCAGAACTCCCGGAAACTCCCTGGACGCTCGGGGATCGTCACCGCAAGGATCGCCTCGCGCTCCTCTCCCAGTTCCGCGCGCTCGGCGACGAAGCGCAAGCGGTCGAAGTTCATGTTGGCGCCGCCGGCGATCGCCACGTAAGTCCGGTCCCGTGTGCGGTGACGCTCGCACCAGGCCTTGACTCCGGCGACGGACAGCGCGCCGGCGGGCTCGAGCACCGAGCGGGTGTCTTCAAACACGTCTTTGAGCGCGGCGCAGGTCGCGTCCGTGTCGACCAACAGGATGTCGTCGACGAGCTCGCGGCAGATGCGGAAGGTTTCCTTGCCGACCTGCTTGACCGCCACTCCGTCCGCGAACAGGCCGACGTGTTCGAGCCTGATGCGACGCCCTGCGGCGAGCGATCGGGCCATCGCATCGGAGTCGACCGGCTGAACCCCGATCACCTTGATCTCGGGCCGGACGCGCTTGACGTAGGAAGCGACGCCGGCGATGAGACCACCTCCGCCGATGGCGACGAAGATGGCGTCGATCGGGCCTTGTTGCTGGCGGAGGATCTCCACGGCGATGGTGCCCTGGCCGGCGATGACGTCGGGATCGTCGTAAGGATGGACGAAGATAGTCCCCTCGCTGTGCTGCAGCTTAAGCGCCCGCGCGTAGGCATCGCTGTAGGAATCGCCGTGCAATACCACCGTCGCTCCCCGCGCCTGAACCGCGGCGATCTTGATCGACGGCGTGGTCACCGGCATGACGATGGTCGCGCGGCATGACAGTCGCTGCGCGGCCAGCGCCACACCCTGGGCGTGGTTGCCCGCCGATGCCGCGACCACGCCGCGTGCGCGCTCCGCCGCGGAGAGGTGTGCCATCTTGTTGTAGGCGCCGCGCAGCTTGAAGGAGAACACCGGCTGCTGGTCCTCGCGCTTGAGCAGGATCCGGTTGCCGATCCGCTGCGACAGCGTGGGCGCAGCGTCGAGCGAAGACTCGACGGCGACGTCGTAGACCTTGGCGGTGAGAATCTTCTGCAGGTAATCGATCGGCATGGTGCGGCGGCTTCGGCGTGGAGGCTTCGAGCGTAGCAGAAAAGCGAAACGAGGCGGTGCGGACGCCTCGCCTCGCGCGTTTTCTGCTAGCCTTCGCCCCAATTCGCGTCGCGATAGACCCCGTGGCCCCTGCTACGCTCGCCGTCGTCGACCTCGGATCGAACAGCTTCAGGCTGGAGATCGGCCGAGTCGAGGGCGATCAAATCTACCGCCAGGACACCTGGCGAGAGACCTTGCGCTTCGGTGCGGGCCTCGACAGCGATGGCTATATCACCGCGCCGGCGATGAAGGTGGCGCTGCAGTGCCTGGCGCGCTTTCGCGAGCGGCTCTCGGGGTTGCACCCCTCGGCCGTGCGTGCGGTGGGAACGAACACTTTTCGCATCGCCAAGAATGCCCGCGAGTTCCTGCGCCAGGCCGAGCGCGCGCTGGGCTTTCCCATCGACGTCATCAGCGGCCACGAAGAGGCGCGGCTCATCTATCTGGGGGTGGCCCACTCGCTGCCGCCGTCGTCGGCATCGCGCCTGGTCATCGACATCGGCGGCGGCTCGACCGAGTTCATCATCGGGCGCGGCCTCGAGCCGGAGCGGCTCGAATCGCTGAAGATCGGGTGCGTCGGCATCACGCAGCGGTTCTTTCCCAAGGGCGAGGTAACCGAGGCCGCGCTCGATGCCGCTGAGACCGCGGCCCGCGTCGAGATCGAGGCGATCGCCCGCGAATTCGGACCCGAGCACTGGCGCGACGCTTACGCGTCCTCCGGCACTGCAGCGGCGCTGGCGGAGATTCTCGAGAACAACGGGTTCTCCAGCGGCGGCATCACTCTCGAGGGCCTCGCCCGCCTTAGGAGGCGCATGGTTCTCGCCAAGGATCCGCGGAGGCTCAAGCTCAATGCGCTCAAGCCCGAGCGCGCGCCGGTCCTGGCCGGCGGGCTGGCCATCATGACCGCAGCGGTCGCCGGGCTCGGCGTCGAACGCATCGATCCTGTCGGCGGGGCGCTCCGCCTGGGCGTGCTCTACGACCTGCTGGGCCGGACCATCGACGAGGACGTGCGCAAGGTCACGGTGGATCGCTTCGTGGAGCGCTACCGCATCGAGCGCACGCATGCCTCTCGCGTCGCGACGCTTGCAACCTCACTGTATCGCCGCGCCGCCCAAGAACCGAGTCGCGACCAGACACAGCTGCTCGAGTGGGCGGCGCTGCTGCACGAGACCGGGATGTCGGTGTCGCATATCGGCTTTCACAAGCACGGCGCTTACATCCTGCAAAATGCCGACATGCCGGGGTTCTCGGCAGGCGAACAGGCGCGACTCGCACTGCTTGTCTACGGCAGCCGCGGCGGCCTGGCCAAGGTCGAAACCGCGCTGGCCGATCCGCAAGTCCGCGTTCAGTTGCTGTCGCTGCGGCTCGCCGTCATCTTCCATCATGCGCGCACGACGATCACAGTGCCTCGCCTGCGGCTGAAGCTCCGCAGCCGGATCCGCTTCGAGATCTCCAAGCGGTGGCTCCGAGGGCACCCGTTGACCGCGCACCTGCTGGGGAAGGAGCGCGCGCAATGGGCCGAACTCGGTTACGCGTGGAAAGGCGGGTAGCGGCTCGAGCAGCGAAGCAGGGGCCTCCACCACTGTCGCGCGCAAATACGGCGACTCGTCGTCGACCCTTGCGCCCGGCTCAGGTCGCATCCGCTCGCTTTGCTCGCGGAATCCTGCTCCGCCTCGCCGGTCGCCCCGCTTAAGCGCAGG
>Ga0187777_10001934_pt1 | contig 13356 bp, 10 predicted proteins | sample 1015_Q2_SP5_10_M_FD_132416 | JGI IMG/M metagenome (GOLD analysis project Ga0187777, IMG submission 132416) | Tropical peat soil microbial communities from peatlands in Department of Meta, Colombia - 1015_Q2_SP5_10_MG | ecosystem: Environmental > Terrestrial > Soil > Wetlands > Peat | place...
AGCGGCACCTTGCCATTGCCGTCCTCGCTCATTGCGATACCTCCTGAGCATTGGTGACGCCGATGAGGCCGCGCCGGGCGCTGATGTAGCGGGTAACTGCCTCGCCGATCGCTGCTGCTGCGGCAACGCTGTCGCGATTGACGCCGCCGTCGGCCCATTCGATCCGGCAATCGCCCGGCGCGATCTCCGCTTCGGCGAGGACGACCAGCCGGCCCTCGAATCCGCGGGCGCCGGCGATCGCCTCGAGTTTTTCGCGGATCGCGCCGTAGAGCTCGTCGTTCACGCGCACGGCGATGTGCGGCGAGGCGATGAGTTCGCGAAAGCAGCTGCTCGCCAGCGCCGAGATTTCCGCGAGCGGCTCGCAGGCGACGAGCGCCGGCGCCAGCTTGCTGGCAACGGCGACGGCGACCTCCACCGCTTCGCATTCAAGCCGCGCCTCGATTGCTTTGAGGGCATCGCTCGCCTCCGCGAGCCGCTCGGCGATGCGTTCGAGCGCGCCGGCCATGCGGCGCTCGGCCTCGACTCCGGCGTCGGTTCTGGCGTCCTCGTAGCCCCTGCGCAGCGCCGCGGTCTCCGTTTCCGCCAACTTGAGCGCATGCTCGGCCAACGTGATCGTGTGCCGCTCCGGCTTGCCCTCGCCGGCGGCGAAATCGACATCGAACAGGAATTTCGTGGCTGCGCCCATGCGGTGCGATCCTCAGTAGACCAGCTCTTCTTCGCCGCGCGACTTGGAGATCACGATCTCGCCCTTGGCGGCCATGTCCTTGGCAAGGTTGACGAGAAGCACCTGCGCCTCGTCGACGTCGCGCAGGCGCACCGGACCCATGGCTTGCATGTCATCCAGCAGCATCTTGGCGGCGCGGGTCGACATGTTGGACAGGAAGAATTGCCGCACCGGCTCCGCCGCGCCCTTGAGGGCGATCGCGAGCTTGTCCTTCTCGATATGGCGCATAAGCGTCTGCGCCGAGGCGGTGTCGAGCTTGGTCAAGTCGTCGAAGGTGAACATCAGCGTCTTGATCCGCTCGGCGCTTTCGCGATTCTCCTCCTCGAGGGCGGTGAGAAAGCGCGTCTCCGTTTGCCGGTCGAAATTGTTGAAGATTTCGGCCATCACCTCATGAGCGTCGCGCCGGCGCGTCTGCGACAGGTTCGACATGAACTCGGTGCGCAGTGTCGTTTCGACCCGCTCGAGCACCTCTTTCTGCACCGCCTCCATGCGCAGCATGCGGTTGACCACGTCGAGGGCGAGCTCCTCGGGCAGGATGGCAAGCACGCGGGCGGCGTGCTCCGGCCCGATCTTCGACATGACTACGGCGACCGTCTGCGGGTATTCGTTCTTGAGGTAGTTGGCGAGCACTTCCTCCTGCACGTTGGAGAGTTTCTCCCACATGTTGCGGCCGGCAGGGCCGCGGATTTCTTCCATGATGTTGCCGACCCGCTCCGGCGGCAGATATTGCTGCAACAGGCGCTCGGTCGCGTCATAGGTGCCCATGAGTGCGCCCGAAGCCGACATCCGCGAGACGAACTCGAGCAGCAGCTTCTCGACCAGCTCCGCGTCGATCGTGCCGATCGTCGACATGACGATCGAAATCTCCCGCAACTCGTCGTCGTCGAGCATCGCCCAGATCTTGGCGCCGTGCTGCTCGCCGAGCGCAAGCATGAGCACGGCCGCGCGCTCGGGTCCGGTGAGCTCGCGCTTCGGCGCATTCGAACGCCCGACGCTGGCCAGGCTTGCCAAGGCACTGCTGACTTGGGCTGCGGCGGAGTTTTTGTCGGCGTAGGCAGAAGGCATCGGTCGCTCGATTGGGGTCGCTCGATCAGGCGGCGCTCTCATGGAGCCATTGGCGGATGATGGAGACGGTTTCGCGCGGGTTCTTGTCGGCAAGGTCGCCGACCTTCTGCACCGATTGGGCGTGCACCTGGCCTTGCACCTGCGCGATGTCGATCATCTTCGCGGTGCGGCTCGGCTCCGCCTTCGCCACCTCGATTTCGGCGGCAGCAGGCGCCGCCGCGGGCGTCTCGAAGGCCTCAGCCGGCGCACCGGCGGGCGGCAACGCCGCCACCGCGTGCTCGTCCGTGGCCAGGACGCGACGCACGAGCGGCCGCACCACCAACAGCAGCACGACCAGGCCGAGAAGGCCCATGACCGCCATCTCGATTGCCCGCATGATGTCGTCCTTGGTGAATTGCAGCATGGACAGCCAGCCGCCGGGCTCGCTGATTGGCGCCACGGCGGGGGTCTCGGCGAAGCGCAAATTGATGACCTGGACCTGGTCGCCGCGCTTCTGGTCAAAGCCGATCGCGGTACGCACCAGCGCTGAGATCTGATCGATCTCCTCCTTGCTGCGCGGCTGATAGCTGGCTTCGCCTTTGTCGTTCTTCGCATAGGTGCCGTCGACCAGAACGGCGACGGAGATCCGATTGACCCGCCCGCCCTCGATGATCTCGGTCTTGCTGATCTTGGAGATCTCGTAGTTGATGATTTCCTCGGACTTCCGGTTCTGGTCGCGCGGCGTAGCATTGGCTTCCGGTGGCGGGGCCTGGCGCTGATTGCCGCCGGGAATCTCGTTGCCGACCGTGACTTGATTCTCGCGGCCGTCGTTGGATGCCGAGGTCTCCTCGCGCGTCTGGCTGGAGCGCACGACGCGGCCTTCCGGGTCGTACTTGTCCGAAGTCTGGGTGACGCGGTTGAAGTCGAAATCGGCGGTGAGCTCGACGCGGGCGCGGCCAGGTCCGACTACCGAGGTGACGATGGCCTCGATCTGCTCGCGCAGCCGTTTCTCGAACGCAGCCTGCCTTTCGTCGGCGCTGACCTCGCTCCCGTTCTGATCGTCGCCGGCGCCGTCGGCAAGCAGACGGCCGGCTTCGTCGACGATCGATACCCGCTGCGGCTTCAAACCGTTGACCGCGGAGGCGACGAGGTGGCGGACGGCACGCACCTGCTGCGGCTCGAGCGCGCCGCGGACCCTGAGCACGATCGAGGCGGACGGCTCGACCTTGTCGCGCGAGAACAGCGGCCGTTCCGGCATGACCAGGTGCACGCGCGCGGCCTGCACCCGGTCGAGGCCGCGAATGGTGCGGGCGAGCTCGCCTTCGAGCGCGCGCAAATTGTTGATGTTCTGGACGAAACTGGTGGTCCCGAGCGCGTCGGATTTGTCGAAGATCTCATAGCCGATGCCGCCGCCCTTGGGCAGGCCGCCTTCGGCCAGCCCCATGCGCAGCCGCGCGACGCGATCCTTGGGGACCATGACGATGCCGCCGTCGTTGCGCAGCTCGTAGGCGATGCCCTGCCGCTCTAACTCCTTCACGATCGCGGCGGAGTCCTCGAAAGTGAGGTCGGTGAACAGCGGCGTCATCTGTGGCGCCGTTACGCGCAGCATCAAGAAGGCAAAGAAGCCGATGAGCGTAATGGTGACGGCGCCCATCGCGGCAAGCCGCGCGGCGCCAAGCGTCCTTACAAAATCGATCAGACCCCTCACCAGGCTCATTCCCCGCCGAGCACGGCTGTGCGCGCTTCGCTCGGCAATATTTGCCCGGTCTATGGTTAGCACTCCGTTAATGCGCGGCCGGTTGCGCCCGGAAACCCGCGCCTGGCGCCGCCCTCAGTGGATCACGCCGGCAATGCGGCATCGCTCGGGCCGACAAGGACGATGGCGTCATCGGGCTTCGCGAAGGAGCTGTTGCCATGCTCGGCGCTGGCGCACAAAGCCGCTGCGCCAAAATCGGGCGGGAGGCGACAAGGGCGACCTTTGGGTAGTCCGGCGCGGGCGATCAATGGGTGCGAGCGGCTGGGCGTAGTGAAAGTCCAGCGCTGCCGCGTCGCCTGCGCGGCCGCCATTGGCAATTCGGTAAGATCGATTAAACGCGCCTTACTGGCGGTACTGCTGGATGCGGGTCGTGCGCAGGCCGGCGAGGCCGTGCTGATCGATCGAGTATTGCCAGGAGAGGAATTCCTCGACCGTGAGCGTGTAGCGGCTGCACGCCTCTTCAAGCGAAAGCAGGCCGCCGCGGACCGCAGCGACAACTTCCGCCTTTCGGCGAATGACCCAACGCTTGGTTCCCGGCGCCGGCAAATCGGCGATGGTCAGCGGGGAACCGTCCGGCCCGATGACGTACTTGACCCTCGGGCGATGGGGCTCGGTCATAGCAACTCTCACGAACTCGACGCACCACGAGCCTGAACTTTACGGGCGGGCGCTTAAGATTTGCCTAAGCGTAACGGTCGATTGGAGTCATTTGCCGCGGGAACCGGGGACACTGCCGTCCCCGAGGCGGCGCACCGGGGCGGCCGGGGGGCCGGCAGGCCCCCCGGCGGAGATCAGCGGCTGATCGACTGGATCTGGTTGATCGGGATTTCTTGTCCGCCAACGGTCAACAGCGGCGGGTTTTGGGTGAGATCGATGCCCGTGACGGTGCCTTGCACCTGCGTGGACACCGTGACCGGCTGGCCGTTCGCTCCGGTCGCACTGATCGTCAGGGTGTAGTTGCCATCCGGCCAGATCACGCTGCTGTTACCCTTGCCGTTCCAGGTGATGGACTGCGTTCCGGCGCTGAGCGTGGTCGTTCCGGTGAAGGCCGTCTGACCGCTCGAATTGGTGATGGTGATGTTGGCCTTCGCGGGAGCGGACGCGTTGACGGTCCATGTGGCCGGACTGTTGGTCGCGTTGGAGAGAGTCGCGGTGCTGCCCTTGGCGGTGACCGTACTGCCGAGGAATTGCATCGCTGATGTCGCCTCGGTCGTCTGCTGCAGCGTAATCAGGGTCTGCAGGTTGGTGTTCATGTTGACCTGCTGCTCGACCGAGGCGAACTCGACGAGCTGCTGCGTGAACTGGTTGGTATCGAGCGGATCGAGCGGATTCTGGTGCTGAAGCTGGGTGGTCAGCAGTTGCAGGAAGGTATCGAAGTTGCCGGCGAGTGTCGGCATAGAGCTGCCAGTCGAAGTGCTGGAGCTGGCGGGCACGGTCGGCGTGGTCGCGGTCGGGGTCGTGAGGCCCAGTTGCGAGAGCGTCGAGGACGCAGCATTGCCGATTTGTGAGAGCGTGTCGGTGAGGCTAGTCATGATCGATCCTTACACACGAATGTCCAGCCCGCCGCCGAGGCCGGCACGCGTATAGATCTGCGTGGCGTCGGCAGGAGCCAGATTGGTATCGGGAATGAGCAGTTGCGCGACCCGCGGCTGCGAGCCGCCGCCGCTATTGTCTTGCCCGGCGAAGGATTGGTCGCGCAGGGTGAACTGGAGGCCGTTGTCGGCGGTCTTCAATCCGGCTTGTTCGAGCGCCCGCTCGAGCTGCGGCTGCTGACTCTGCAGCAGCGCCAGCGTGTCGGCGCGGTCGGCGGTCACGTGCGAGGTGACTTGGCCATCGCGATCGACGTCGAGGCGCACGTCGATTCGGCCGAGTTCGGGTGGATCAAGACGGATTTCGAATTGGTTGGAGCCGGACTGCGCCCGCGCCGCGATGGTGACCGCGAGCGCCGCGATCGGTACGGCGGCCGGGGAAGCCGGCGCCGCGATCGTTCCCGGTGGCGACGATGCGGCCGGCGCCGCGACCGCGAAGCCGAAATTCGGCAGGCCGTCCGCCGTCACCTTGGCTGCACCGCTCCCGTTTTCTCCGCCCGATGCCCCGGCTTCGGATGACGAAAGCGTGGAAGGCGCGGCCGCCGGCGCGTTGGAATGTCCGGCGCCGTTGGCGGCATTTGCCTCGGCCGCGGCCGGTAAGGACGCGTCATCACTTCCTTGCGCGAGCGCCAATGGCTGCGAACCGGCGTCCGCCGCATTTGCGGTAGCAGCCGTCGAAGCGGCGCCGGTCTTGGCGGCGTCGGCATTGTTGCCGGCCGGCGCCTGCGGCCCTGGCGCGCCGCCCGCCGCATCTTGAACGGACGATGCGTCCTGGTCCGCGTCGACTGGCGGAGTGGCCTGGATCCGCGCCTTCGACGACTCGCCGAGCGGGGCGAGCGCCGCCGGTGCGATGGGTGCGACGCTGGTGTCGGCTGGCGCCGCGGCCGGGGCCTGCACCACCGCTTGCGCGTTGACGACGATGGCCGCCGCCACCGGCTGCTGCGGGGCGGCCGCCGACGCGCCGGCGGTGCTGGCGTCGGTCGAGCTGCCGCTGTCGTTGCCCTTGTCGTCGTGGCCGCTGTCCGGCGTTGGCGTCGTCTTTGGCTGGCTGGACGGCGCGTCCAGCTGCAATGCGATCGCGACCGGCGCGGTGGCGGTGGCCAACGGATTGGCGCTGCCGTCCGTGCTGCCGAAAGGAGGAGTGGCCGGCGGCGATGCGGTACTGCGCGGGTCGTTCGCGTTGATCGCTGCGGCCGCTGGCGGGCCGCTATTCGCGGGCTGGACGGGGACTGGGCCGTTGGCGACATCCGGCGTGCCGGTCGGATCTGGGCTTGCGTTGAGCGTCGGGTCGACGCCCTTGCCAATATTCGTTGGCACTTTCGCGCCGGCGCTCGCGCTTAGAGCAGAGCCGGCACCGCCCGCGTCCAGCGGCGCTTCGGTAAGGCCGTCGGTCGTGTTCAACGAGATCGTCGTCGCGCCGCCTGCGTTCCCGGCGGAGGCTTCACCCGACGCTGCAATTGGCGCTGCTGCCGTTGTGTTCGTGGGGTTCGAGCTCGGGATCGGCTCGGACGCGCCGTGTTGGCCGGTACCTGCTCCGCCATCTGCGCTCGGCTCGGGGCCGCCGGTGCTGGCCGCCGGCGCGGTCGCTGACGCGGGCGCAATTGGCCTGGCCGGCGGCGAATTTTCCGGTGCACTCGGCATGGTCTGCGTGGCGACGGTCGGCGCGGCCGTGACGGCATCGAGCAGAGCCGCAAAGGGCTGGGCGGCGCCTGCTTGGCTTGCCGCGGATGCCGCAGCGCGTTGCGCGGACACAAAGGACGGCGTGGCGCTGACGTCTGACGCGATACTCGGCACTTGCGGAATCCCTGCCGTCGAGAATGAGGCAAGGAGATACCTGCAACCGCCGGGCCAGCTCGGTCGCAGCGGCAAGTTTCGTGAATTCAAGGTGTTAGGTGTGGTCAGTCGCAAGCGGATGCGGCACCTCTTGCATCCGGCCGGCAAGTTTTGCCGCCGCCGCGCCGACGCGGCTTTCGTTCGGGGAGGGGTCGCCACCGTGGCGCGGCGGATGGCGCGCGCCTATAGTAAAGGCTGAGCGAGGAGCGACGGTCGGCCCCGGTTTGCCGGCGCGCGGCCGAGCGTCGGGACGAGGAAGACGGCCGCACTGCCATGCCAGACGGTTTCGATATTGAGGGCCGGCCTGCTGCGACGCGCGTCGTCGTCGCCATGTCGGGCGGCGTCGACTCCTCGGTCACCGCGGCGCTCCTGGCCGAGGCCGGCTACGACGTGGTCGGCATCACCTTGCAGCTCTACGACCACGGCGCGGCGACCCACCGTAAGGGCGCCTGTTGCGCCGGCCGTGATATCCACGACGCGCGGGCGGTTGCCGAGCGTATCGGCATTCCACACTACGTGCTCGACTACGAAAGCCGCTTCAAGGAGGCGGTGATCGACCGGTTCGCCCAGAGCTATGTGGCCGGCGAAACGCCGGTTCCATGCGTTGAATGCAACCAGGCGATCAAGTTCCGCGATCTCCTCACAACCGCGCGCGAGCTCGACGCCAAGATCCTGGCGACCGGCCACTACGTCGCTTCGCGGGCATTGCCCAGGGGCGGTCGCGCGCTCTATCGCGCCCGCGAGACCGATCGCGACCAGAGTTATTTCCTGTTCGCCACCACGCGCGCCCAGCTCGATTTCCTGCGGTTTCCGCTCGGCGATCGCACCAAGGCGGAGACGCGGGAACTGGCGCGCCGCTTCGGCCTGCCTGTTGCCGAGAAGCACGACAGTCAGGACATCTGCTTCGTGCCGAGCGGACACTATGGCGACGTGATCGAGCGGCTGCGGCCGGGTGCCGCCGCGCCGGGCGAAATCGTCGACCTCGACGGGCGTGTGCTCGGCCGCCATGACGGCATCATTCGCTTCACCATCGGGCAGCGGCGAGGGCTTGGCATTGCGGTTGGGGCGCCGCTCTACGTGGTGCGCCTCGATGCTTCCTCGCGCCGGGTTGTGGTCGGTCCGCGCGAGGCGCTGCGCACCAGCCGCATCCGGCTGCGTGAGATCAACTGGCTCGGCGATGGCACCATCGCGGAAGCCCTGGAACGCCGGCCTGAAGTCTGCGTTAAGGTTCGCTCGACCCGGCCACCCCAATCGGCTTGGTTGCGCGGCGGCGCCAATGGGGTCATCGAGGTTGAATTGGTCGCCAGCGAGGACGGCGTATCGCCGGGCCAGGCGTGCGTATTCTACGATGCGGCAGAGGGCCAGGCGCGGGTGCTTGGCGGCGGCATCATCGCCGGCACGATAGCGGCCGCAGCGGCCAAGGTCGCGGTTGCCGAGCTGGCTGCAGCGCATTGAGGAAGTCGGGCTTGCGGGAGCAACGGGCAGGAGTGATGGTGCCTGAACTCGACAAGGTCGGGATCACCAAGGCGTATGCGCGTTGGGCTCCGATCTACGATCTCGTGTTCGGGGCCGTCTTCGAGCAGGGACGCAAGGCCTCGATCGCGGCCGCCGAGCGCTGCGGCGCCCGTATCCTCGAAGTCGGCGTCGGCACCGGGCTGTCGCTGCCGGAATACGGCTGGAGCAATCGGGTCATTGGCATCGACCTCTCCGCGCCGATGCTGCGCAAGGCGAAGGCGCGCGTTGCCGAGCACCGCCTGACCAATGTCGACGGCTTGGCGGTCATGGACGCGCAGCACCTCGGCTTCCAGGACGGCGTGTTCGACGCCGTGGTCGCGCAATACGTCATCACCACGGTGCCGAATCCGGAAGCGACGCTCGACGAGTTTGCCCGCGTGCTCAAGCCGGGCGGCGAGATCGTATTGGTGAACTATGTCGGCGCCGATACGGGTTTGCGTCTCGCCATTGAGCGTCGCTTTGCGCCGCTCGCGCGCCGGCTTGGCTGGCGCCCGGAATTCCGTTGGGAAAGGCTCGCGCAATGGGCAGCACGCCACGGCGGGGTTCGTGTCGTCGAACGCCGCGCGATGCCGCCGCTCGGGCAATTCTCGCTCATCCGTGTCGCTCGTCTCGGCCGGCGCGGCAGAAGTCAGCTGGCGACCGCTGGCGTGGCGTCTTAGTGCGCCGCACTGGATACCGTGTAGAAATTCGATACCTTGGCGGGCCTGGAGCTGCGTTTTCCCGCAGACCAGCGGCGTGAAACGGGCGCAGATCAGCCGCGGTCGAGGAAATAGGTCTCCATCAATCCCTTGCCCTTGACCTCGATCACGCCGCGTCGCTCGAACTTGAATCCATTGCCGAGTGCCGCGCGCGTGGCGGCGGAAACCTGGATGCGCCCCGGCAGCGAGTGGGATTCCATGCGGCTTGCGGTGTTCACCGTATCGCCCCACACGTCGTAGACGAATTTGTGCGTGCCGATGACCCCGGCGGTGATTGGTCCCGTGTGGATGCCGATGCGCGCCTGCAGGTCGAGCTTGGTCGCCGCCGCGACTGCGGCCACCGCCTCGAGCATGCGTGGCGCCAGCGTCGCAATTCGTTCGGCATGGTCGGCCTGCGGCTCCGGAACGCCTGCTGCGACCATATAGGCGTCGCCAATGGTCTTGATCTTCTCCACTTCGAGCTCGGCGACGAGGCGGTCGAAGGCGGCGAAGGTCTGGCCGAGAAAGTCGATGGTGCGGTCGGCCGCCAGTTCCCGGCTGAGCAAGGTGAATCCAACCAGGTCGCAGAAAAGGATGGTCGCCTCGGCGATGCGGTCGGCGATCACCATCTCGCCCTTGCGCATACGATTGACGATGCTTTGCGGCAGTATGTTGAGCAGCAAGGTTTCCGAGCGCTCCTTTTCCCGCTCCAGCTCGGCGACAAATTCTTTTTCCCGGTCGCGCAGCCATTTCTTCTCCAGCGAGGCGCCGATGCGCGCGCGCAAGAGCGTTGCGTTGAACGGCTTGGTTAGGTAGTCCTCGGCGCCGGCTTCGATGCAGCGCACGACGCTGTCGAGCTCGTCCAGCGCCGAAATCACGATGACCGGGATGTGCCGAGTATGCTCCGCGGCCTTGAGCCGGCGCAGCACTTCGAAGCCGCTCATCTCCGGCATGATGAGATCGAGCAGAATGAGATCGAACGGCTGGCCGGTGGCGAGCTCGAGCGCGGCTGCGCCATGGGTCGCGCTCGCCGTCTGATGGCCTTCGCGCACGAGCCGGCGCTCGAGCACGTCGCGGTTCGCGGCATTGTCGTCGACGATGAGGATGCGGCTCGCATGCAGTGCCGGGCGGGCGGCGGCGCCGGCCGGCAGTGGCTGTACGGTGCGCAGCACGTCGGCGAGAAGGTCAAGCTGTTGCGCCCGGTGCCCGTCGTCGGCCGCATCCGTCAGCTCCTGCCGCGCCAGCGCTGCCATGGCGTCGACTTGGCCGAGCAGTTGGTCGGCCGAGGCCCTGAGCTTGATCAGATCGGTTCGCAGCGGAGGTTCGCCCTGCGCCTCCAGGTCCTCGATGAGGAGCTCGCTGTAGCCTTTAATGGCGTTGAGTGGCGTGCGCAGATCGTGACGCAAACGGCGGTGAAACGCGTCGAGCGTTTCGTCCCCGCGGTGATCGGACAAGGTGTCCTGGATGAGGCTCTTGACGAATGCATTGAGCTGGGTGCTGGCCTTGCGCATGCGCTCAAGGTCGGCCAGCAGCGCTTCGGACTGCAAGGCGCGCGCATCCTCGATGATCATGTCGAGAAAATCGGTCACCGCGCTCGCCGGCGCCTGGACCTCCTGCCGCAGGAACGCCGCCAAGGCGCGGATCAGGCGCTCGTCCGTCGTGGTCGCTGCGGTGTAGCTCACCTGATCACCATGATCCTGAGGTCCGCGCCGAGCGGCACGCCGCGCCGGCGTCTCAGACTGCCCGAGCACACGGCAGCCGCTCAACTCTTTGCTGTGCCGAGCAGCCGCTCTATCTTGCCGATCAGGCGATCAAGCTCGACCGGCTTGGTATCGTAATCATCGCATCCGGCCTCGAGCGCCTTGTCGCGATCGCCGCTCATGGCGTGGGCGGTCAATCCGATCACCGGTACTGCGCGGGTCGCGGCATCGGCCTTGACGCAGCGGGTCGCCTCCCATCCGTCCATCACCGGCAGGCTCATATCCATCAGGATGATGTCGGGCTTCTCGCTGCGCGCGAGATCGACGCCCTGCTGACCGTCGACCGCAAACACCACCTCGAAGCCGCGGCGTATCAGCCGACGAGAAAGCATGTCGCGGTTCATCTCGTTGTCTTCGACCAACAAAACCTTCGCCATTGGATTACTCCAGCCCTAGCTTTTCGTCTGCATGTGCGCCGGTAGACGTACGTGTCGACCGCCGCCGGACCGCCTCGCCGACGGCCGCCGCGATGTCGACGCCGCTGACGCTGCCTTTTTCCATGACCTTGCGCGCCTGGCGCAGCAGCCGGTCGCGCTCGGCCGCGCTCAGCGGCTTCGCCGTGACCACGACTACCGGAATTTCGCGCCACTCGTCGCGCGCGCTGACGGCGTCGAGAAACTCGAACCCGTTCATCTCCGGCATCATCAGGTCGAGCAGGATCATCGCCGGCGGCGGATGTTCGCCGAGCCAGGACAGCGCCCGGCGGCCGTTGTCCGCCTCGGCCACGCCTAGGCCGAGCTTCTCGATCGTATGCCGCATCATCTCGCGGGTATCGGCGTCGTCCTCGACCACCAGCACCGGGCCCGCGCGTCGGACCAGGCGGTGGATCAGCGCGGTCAGGCGCGCGCGGTCGACCGGCTTGGTCAGCACCTCGACGGCGCCCAGCGACAGGCCGATGCCGCGATCAGGCGCTACGGTGACCATCACCACCGGAATGTCGCAGAGATCGGGATCGGCCTTGAGCGTGCCGAGCACGTCCCACCCGTCCGGTTTCGGCATCATCACGTCGAGCGTGATCGCGTCCGGTCGGATGGTGCGCGCGAGCGCGAGCGCTTCCTCGCCGCTCGCGGCATGCACCAGACGATAGCCGGCGCCCTTGAGGATCGCGGCGAGGAGTTCGCGCGCGGCTGCGTCGTCGTCGACGATGAGCACGGTTGTGCCATTGTTCCCGTTGGCGGCAAGGCGAGGGGCATCGGCCGGCTTGATTTGCGCCGGCATCTCGCTTTGCGCCGGCAAGGTTATGGTGAAGGTCGAGCCTTCGCCCGGCCGGCTCGCGACCGCAATGTCGCCGCCGAGGAGTTGGCAGAACCGCCGCGAAATCGCCAGACCCAGGCCGGTGCCGCCATACTTCTTGGTGGTCGAGGCGTCGGCTTGCGAGAAGGCCTGAAACAGCCGGCCAAGCTGCTCCTCGGTCATGCCGATGCCGGTATCGGCGACGGCGAAGCGTACCATCGACTGGTCGGTTTCGAAGCGCTCGGCGGTCAGTGTGAGTCGGCCGTCATGGGTGAATTTGCTGCCGTTGCTGAGGATGTTGAGCAGGCTCTGCTTGAGCTTGGTGCGGTCGGTGCGCATGCTGCCGAGGTTTGCGGCAGCACGGAATTCGAGAGTATTGCCGTTCTTCTCGGCAAGCGGCGCGATCAGGGTGCGCACTTCTTCGAGCAGCGGGCCGATGTCAACGTCTTCAAGGTAGACGTCCATCTTGCCGGCTTCGATCTTCGACAGATCGAGAATGTCGTTGATCAGGCCGAGCAGGTGACGGCCGGCGCTCTCGATCTTCTTCAGGTCGCGGCCGATATTTTCGTGGCCGAGGTCGGCGACGTCTTCGTAGAGGATTTCGCTGTAGCCGATGATGGCGTTGAGCGGCGTGCGCAGCTCGTGGCTCATATTGGCGAGGAACTGCGATTTGTGCTGGCCGGCCACTTCGAGCTCCCGGCTCTTGTCCTCGATCTCGTGGAACAGCCGCGCGTTCTGGATCGCCAGCACGGACTGGGCCGCAAATGTCTTGATCAAATCGACAGTGTTCAGCGGGAAGGCGCCGGGCGCGCGGCGCCGCACCACCAGCATGCCGACCACTTCATCGCCGCGGAACAGCGGCGCCAACAATCGCGCCCGATAGCCGGCGCGCAGCACGATCTTGTTGGCGGCTGAGGGGGCATCCTCTCGCAAGTCCGCGACTTGGATCGGTTCATTCTGCGCGAAGGCCAGTGCGACGTTTGGCTCGTCCATCCCGAGGTGCTGCTGCCTCAGCGCGCCAATAAGCTCCTGGTCCATTCCGTACGTGGCGCGCAGGTGAAATTCGCGTTGCAAGTCGTCGAAGACGTAGATCGCGCCGGCATCGGTGTTGGAAAGCTGCACCGCCTTGGCGACGATGGTCGACAGCACGGTCTCGAGATCGAGCGTCGAGTTCACCGCCTGGGAGACTTCGCCGAGTGCGCGCAATTCGCCGACCGAGCGGCCA
>Ga0187777_10001935_pt1 | contig 13356 bp, 12 predicted proteins | sample 1015_Q2_SP5_10_M_FD_132416 | JGI IMG/M metagenome (GOLD analysis project Ga0187777, IMG submission 132416) | Tropical peat soil microbial communities from peatlands in Department of Meta, Colombia - 1015_Q2_SP5_10_MG | ecosystem: Environmental > Terrestrial > Soil > Wetlands > Peat | place...
CGGCGAACTTTTTGTCCCTGGAAGACCAGGATTTTTTGGAGATGGCCGTAAAGTGAATCGACGTTGTGGGTCGTTCCATTCTCGCGGAAAACGTGACGAACAATAATCACGTTCCCCCACCCCATGTGGCAGTCGCGCGCGAAAACGACTACTCCATCCCCGATGCAATAAATCGGATCGCCAAGATCGGTATCGCCGCCGCCAACCCCATCCCAATCTTCGCCCAGATGTCCGTTCGCGCGAAAACCGCGGGCTTTGTAGTAACCTTTGGCGTCCGGTTTGCCCACCGGAAAATCAAAACCGTCCGCCAGACGGATAAAAGCGGTCTGGCCGGAGAAATTCGCAAAATGCAATTGGGAATCCGGCTCCCGGACCGCTCGATCTGGCGGAGACGACGTGGTCTTGTTGGCCGGTGCGGTCACGACCGGTGTCACCGCAGCTTGTTCGGCTCGCACTTCCTTCTTTAATCTTTCTGCGGCCATCTCCCCGCCGCGACGCATTTGTTCAATCGTTAACTTCGGGGCCGGCTGTTTCGCAACGGCTGGTTTCGGCGAAGAAACCGCGACTTTAGCGATAGGCGCCTTAACCGGTACGGATGCGGTCGCCGGCTGTTCGTCCGTGGCCGATTCTGCCTCCAGATGCTCGTCCGACGAGATGGTTGTCTCTTTGACCACTGCGGCTTGGCGCACGATTTCGACATCCTGCGCGCGAATCTGAATGAGCAGGGCGAAGCAAAAAAATGTACTGGCCAAAAACGACGTCCGCATCGCGAGCGCCCGTCTTAAACAAATGCGCGCCCCATGACAAGCAGTTATTCACAGGGCCGGAAACCAGCCTATTTCGGACCGATTTTGACGACCGGAAGCGGAAAACGCAGCTTCAACTCGTTTTCCAGATAAATCTCGACATGATGGAGACCGAATTGCTGGAACTGCACTCCGCCGAAGTAATGAACATTGGTCGCATGACCTTCCATTTCTTTCAGTTCGAACTGTACCTCCGCCTGGGCCAGGACGTTTTGTTCGTCTACCCCGACGATTCGTGATTTCTGCCGAAATTTACCGGACCCGCTGCACCAGCGCGTCCAGATGCATAGCCTCAGGTAATTGATGGGCAGCCCGGGCGCGGCCACCACGTTGAGCACGCCGACTAGTGTTTGCATTCCATTAAATTCGCAGCGCACATCCTCGCACAGAACGCAGCTTTGCAGGTCGGGCAAAATTGATTCGGCCGGTTCCATTTGAATTCGATCAAAGCGAGCCCCGCATCAGGAAAAAGATCAGGACGATTCCAAGCACGATCCGATAAATCGCAAACGGAACGAAACCGTGTTTCCGCACCCAGTGCATGAACCATGCGACCACCGCCAGCGCGACGATGAACGAAACGACAAAGCCGATCACGAGAACGATCCAGCCGTGCCCGTCCATGACCAGCGGAACAAGGTTGCCTTCATCGAGAGCATCCTTGCTCGGCTTCAACGTCTTGTAGAGATCGTACAATGTCGCCACTGCCATCGTCGGCATCGAAAGAAAAAATGAAAACTCGAGCGCAGCCGGACGTGACATGCCTGCGATTTGTCCCGCCGCGATCGTCGACATTGAGCGCGATGTTCCTGGAAATACGGCGGACAAAATCTGGCAGGCGCCGATCCAGATCGCTTGCAGCAGGCTCATCTCTTCCATGTGCGTCACCCGCGGACGCGTAAATGCTGCGTCGACGATCCACATCACGACGCCGCCGATCAGCAGCGCGAGACTAATCACCCACATGCTTTCGAGATTTTTTCCAATCACTTTGGTTAGCGCCCACGACGGTCCGGCGGTCACCACAAATGCGATGATCGTCAGGCTCAACGGATGAGTAATAAAATTGCGGTCGCCGCGTTCGCCCTTTGGAAACGTGGCGAGGAATTTCAGGATTCGGTTCCAAAAATAAACCGGCAAGGCCAGGATCGCGCCCAGTTGGATCACAATCGTGTACATCTTCCAAAAGCTGTCTTGGAGATGCAGACCAAAAAGCACCTCGACAATCCGGAGATGTCCAGTCGAGCTAACCGGCAGGAATTCGGTCAAGCCTTCGACAATTCCGAGCAAAATCGACAATAAAAAATCATTCATCCGGCTTTTCTAATTTCTACTTTTCACTTTCCAGTCTTTTAGAGCGCGTCCGTCCCCCGTTCATCCGTCCGAATTCGCGTCGCCTCCTCCACTTCCGACACAAAAACTTTTCCGTCGCCGATTTTTCCGGTCTTGGCCGCTTTTAAGATCGCGTCCACCGCCCGTTGCGCGCGGTCGTCCGGGACCACGATTTCAAATTTCACTTTTGGCAAAAAATCCACGGTGTATTCGCTGCCGCGATAAATTTCGCTATGGCCCTTTTGCCGGCCAAAGCCTTTCACTTCGCTCAGCGTCATTCCTTCCACGCCCACTTCCGCGAGGGCATCGCGTACCGCCTCGGTTTTGAACGGCTTGATGATCGCCTCAATTTTTTTCACCGCGCCAAACTAGAAGGCGCATGACAAAGCGCAAGCCGTCTTGCTCGACAATTCGGCATGCCCAGTCCAAATGTTAGCTCAACTTCTCAACCGCTCTTAACTCCTCCTCCACCATTTCGCGCACCAGTTGCTCAAAGGTTCGAGTCGGTTTCCATCCCAGCGTTTTGCGGATTTTGTCGGCGCAGCCGACCAGCCGCGACGGTTCAGCCGGTCGATCGAACGATGAATCGTGTTTCACAAATTTCTCCCACGGGAGATTCACCACCGCGAACGCGGCTTCGACGAAATCGCGCACGGAATGGTGTTCGCCGGTCGCCACAATGTAATCGTCCGGTTGTTTGTGCTGCAACATCATCCACATCGCACGAACATAATCTGGCGCATATCCCCAATCGCGCCGGCTTTCAAGATTGCCCAACGTCAAATCAAGATCGAGTCCCCGCGCTATTCGGGCCGCCGCACGCGCGATCTTCCGGGTAACAAAATTCTCTCCGCGCCGCGGCGACTCATGGTTGTAGAGAATGCCGTTGCAAACGAACAATCCGTACGATTGCCGATAGACGCGCGCCAATTGGGTCGCGAATGCTTTAGCACAGCCGTACGGGCTGGTCGGCATCATCGGCGTCGTCTCGGTTTGCGGCGCCTCGGCCACGCTTCCAAAAATCTCCGAGCTCGATGCATGGTAAAACTTCACCGGCTGTTCCTGATCGCGCGCAACCTCGAGCAAACGAAGGGTAGCCATGCCCGCTTCCTCGCAGGTCGATTCCGGAATCTCGAAACTCAATCCGACGTGGCTCTGCCCGGCCAGATGATAAATTTCGGTCGGTTGCGACTCGCGAAAGATGCGGCGCAGGGTCGTGCCGTCCGAAAGATCGCCGTAATGCAGGAACAAGCGTTGCCCGTAAATCTTCTCATCGCGGCGCAAATGCTCGATTCGCGAACGAAGTAAATTGCTCGTCCGCCTGACGACCCCGTGAACAGCATAGCCGTTCTCCAGAAGCAGCTCAGACAAATACGAGCCGTCCTGGCCGGTGATGCCAGTAATTAGCGCAACATTCGCAGCACTCACGCCAAGGAATTACTCCCGAAAAGACGAAACGCAAAGGCGCGGTAAAGCAAAAGTCATTGTTGGCGTGGCAACTACGCGCTTGTCAAAAGCGCGAATTTGCGCTTCGATTGTAGGACGGGAAAGGAGGGCATTACCATTCGTCGATAACCGCTAATCGCAATTCGCGATAGCCGACGTAATTATATGAAGTCGATCGTCCTTGCGCTGTCCGCTGTCCTTTCGTTGTTATCCGAAACCTCGTCCGAAAAACCAAACTCTGAAAACAACCGCACTGCCGGGTTGTTTGTTGCCTTACCATTATCGCCAACAATAACCGTGGTCGGTCAAAGTGCCGGACCAACCCCTTTCATTGCAAACTTGCAGTTGAGCGCCAGTGACCCAACCATGGTGAAGAGCGTAGGATTCACCATCACGCCGAAGCCTGGCTCAATTACCCGCCCGGTCTCGGTTACCTACACTGCCGATTATTTGCAAAACCGCGGGTATTTCGATCTCCAGACCGGAGCCATTACTCTCCCGGTATTCGGCTTGTACGCCAATTACTCCAATACCGTGACGGTTAACTCCTGTTTCTTCGACGACTCGAGCGAACAAGACATGGTTACCGTCTCGACAGGTGTCTTTACCGACCTGTGCGGCTACAGCGATCCCACGGTGAATCAAGCCCGAACCAGCGACACGACCTTGAGCTACGATTACATCCTGTTGAAGTCCAACTGCGGCAATGATCAGTCGCCGGTAATCATCGATACCGATGGCACCGTTCGTTGGGTAGGAACTGCCGGCCTCAACGCTTATGCCTCCATCTTCTTTCGAAACAGCATCTATATCGCTTCGCCGCCGCCCAGTTCGTCGAATATTACCGGCATTACCCGGATGGAGTTGGACGGCACCTTCACCTTTGTGAAGGACTACAGCGACATTGGTGTGACCTGGAGCGGCCATCACAACTACGATCCCGGGAAACAAGGAATCCTGATCGAGGTGAACACTTCTGCCTGGACCGAATCGGTCATATTCGAAATCGATACCTCCGGTAACATTCTTAACACTTGGAATCTCGCCCAAATCATCAGCGACGCGATGACCGCTGGCGGCGATGACCCAAGTCAGTTTGTCCATCCTGCGCCGAATGATTGGTTTCATAACAACGCGGCAAGCTATCGGGCCAGCGACGATTCGCTCATCGTTTCCAGCCGGGAAAACTTCGTCATCGCCCTCGATTACAGCACCGGCGCGATCAAATGGATCCTCGGCGACCCGACCAAGCAGTGGTATCAGTTTCCATCGCTGCGGAGGTATGCGTTGACGCTCGGCACGAATTCCTTGCCGCCCATCGGGCAGCATGCGGTTTCTATCACGTCGGACGACGATCTTTTGTTGTTCGACGACGGCCAGAACAGCCTTGACCATTCGCCGCCGGGCGCGAGTCGATCCTACAGCGCTCCCCGAAAGTATCAGCTCGATCTGACCAACAATGTCGCCACCGAAGTCTGGAATTATCCAAACGGCGAATCGCTTTACAGCGGGTTTTGCTCCAGCGTGTACGAAGACGGAACGTTGAACTACCTAATCGATTATGCCGTAGCCGACGGTGGAAGCACCGCCATTTTGATAGGCTTAAACTCGACCGGCGCCACCGACTTCAACTATCAGTACGGGGCCGGCACCGCTTGCGGCTTCGCTTGGAATGCGATCCCCATCCATCTCGAGAATTTGCTTTTCACTGGTCCGACCACGACCGCGTTCCAGATCACTTCCATAACCGGACACCAGAGCGAGACCCAGATTTCGATTTCCTTCCCGGCTGTGAAGGGCAACACCTATCGATTGGAATACAAGACCAACCTTACCGACACAAACTGGTTAATGCTGACCGATTACGTTTCGGATTGCAGCGGGCTGACAACCTTGACGGACTCCACCGCAACTGGTCAAACCCACCGTTTTTATCGCATTCGCCTGTTGACACCGTGAGGTTTGAGCTACCTCTCTAACCTGCAATGTCGAGCCGATGCGCTATAATCGGCGGTCTTGATTTCGATCTACCGAAGTGCGCGGCGCGTTGAAACAAGTCGCGTGATTAACCCATCTCCAGTTACTCTGCCTCACATCCAAACGTGAATTTTCTACGGCTGAGTTTCAAATGGAGTGAAGCCCACCCCGCGCGAGCCGCGGTCATCGCAGGCTGGTATCAACAGGGTTGCACCATTTTAGGCGCAATCATTTCCATTCCCTTCATTCTTCGGCTGCTCGGGCGCGAAGACGCTGGTCTCTGGTTTTCTTTGCAGGGCTTGCTAACAATGCTCGGGCTGGCGGACTTCGGGTTCAGCTCGGCCATCAGTCGGCAAGCAGCGCACTCACTCCATCTTGTAATCGGCAATTCTGTTCGGGAACACAATCGAGATTTGGTCGAAACGCAGCCAGGCTGGGCGGGGGTAAGCGAACTGTACGCTGCCAGTCGCCTCTTGTTCTGGAGGGTAACTGCAGTCGCGGCCATCTCTCTGGTCGTCGTTTATCATGCGGTTCTGCCGTTTACCCGATTGATCGCCCATCCCTCGTTGAGTACGACCTTGACCTATTACACTTTGGGGGTGTCCGTCCTGTTGAGCATGCAATTGCGGCTGCCGTTGTCATTTCTGGACGGTACCGGCTACATGTTCTTGAGCCGTCTTATTCTAGGTTCGTACGGAATTTTGTGGAACGTTGCTTCGGTGATCGCGTTGCTGTGGATCCCCAGCCTTGTGAGCATGTCTGTCGCGGTGCTTGGCTGTTCCGTTCTACAATACGCCGCAATGCATCTAGCCCTGTCTCGGCTTGGTGGAAGGCAAATCGACTTCAGTGTCACGGCGCCAAAGCCGCTACTGAGCCGGCTTTGGAAGGTCGCGCTTCCGCTTGGCGTCGTCAGTTCCGGCTTCTATCTCGTCGGCGTAGTGCAGGTGCCTTTGCTCGGAGCGACCTTGGGAGCAGCTGTGGTAGCCCCTTATTATATCGCTGCCCGCATTAGCCAGACACTGCACGCCGTAGTTCAACAAATGACACTGACTCAGATGCCCCTGTTTACTCAACAACTGGCGGCCGGACATGTTCCGGCAGCCAGAAACCGAATGGTGCGCACATTAATTGGAGGGACGAGCCTCTATTTTCTGACAAGTGTTTTGCTGTACTTTATTTCTCCTTCAATTGTTAGAGTTTGGGTCGGTCCGGGACAATACGTCACCGCTACGGTTCTTTTGCTGATCACGATAAATTTCCTAGTCGGAGGTATCACTGTTGTCCCAAGTCATTTCGTAATGGCCGCGGGATATAACCCGTTTGCATTATCAACGCTCGCGCAAGGTGCGTTGACAATATTGGGTATCATCGCCCTCTGCCCGATGATCGGGGTCGCCGGCGCTCCTCTTGCTTGTCTGCTTGCAGGTTTATGTACTGGTTATTGGTACAATTTATTCAAAGCCAGACAACTGTGGCTACAAATCCAACCGGAACCGGAGGCCGAGAGACATTAGGAGTCTAGTGCGGCACGCACTTTGCCACAAAGGTTTTTCAACGGAATGCAAACCATAAGTAAAATTCCGATCGTGCTGACTGCAACGATCATGCCTAACGAAGTAAAGGACGCTGTCTACGATCCAGAAATTAGAAAGGCGGAGTACTTTCGCGCCTTGGAGTATTATTCTAACTTTACCGAACAAATCTACTTCCTGGAAAATTCCTCTTATCTTCTGGAAGGCAACGCGTTAAAAACACTCCCAAAGGTGCGGCTGCGCAGATTCGCGGTCTCGTCAAATCCGTCCCGCGGGAAAGGATACCAGGAATTTGAAATGCTAGATGCTTGGACTTCTGATGCGACGGCTACACCACCAAAATGGTTGAAAATTAGCGGCCGCTATTTGGTTCGTAACATTGGGGATATTCTGGACGAGTGCCGTTTGGAGACGCAGTCATCATTGATCATCGATCAAAGCGCACGCGCGCACACGGCCCGCACACATATCTTCTTTATCACAAGTGACTACTACAGGCGCGCACTGGTTGGCTTATATATGCAATGTGACGATCAGGCAGGCCATTGGATCGAAAGGGTGCTGTTTCGAGCGCTTAAAGAGACAGCAGCTAAGGACTTTCGCTTCTTCCGAACTCGCCCGGATCTTATTGCTCGCTCAGCAACAACCGGCGAGCAATATCCTTCAAGCCCGGTAGGCAATGCGGTGAAGAAACTTCTGCGAGCGGGTAACCGGGTTCTCGACGATAGATATCTTTGGTTCTCGCGGTAAAATGCGGCCAAGTGGATGAACCCTAGAATTGAACAGTCTACTGTTGTGATGGTGGCCACAATCATCGGTGGTTTACTGATCGCCGCCCTGCTCGGCGTTGTGATTGGCACTCATGACTACTTCCTTTTGACAACCGACCTCCGCGACTACTGGACACTAATATCTATTTTGTCGTTCATCCTTGTTATTCTTTACGTAGCATTCTTACAACACTACACATGGGAAATTGCACTTCTCATTTGCTATCTCGGAATATTATTCCGGCCTATTGGTTTCGATTTCGGACCGATTGAATTGACCTGCGGGTTGGGTGGCCTGCTCGCCGTCATGACGTTTTGGCAAAAACTGCCTCAACGAGCAGAAGGAGTACTGCAGGATCGGCGTTTCAAACTGATTAAGACTTTGCTCTTCTTCTGGATCCTGTATGCGACGATCCACATGATCTATAACATCTACTTTCCATTCAAACCAGCCGAGTTTGCATTAAAAAACTCGTTAAAAAGCTATTTTGCTACATTGGGGCCGCCGGCTTTGCTATGGTACTTCGCAGTCCATCCGGCAACTATCCGTATAAGAGGCAACGTTCCCAAGATGTTGGCCTATCTCCTGGTAATCGGAGTTACATTCAACCTCGCCCTTTCTGTTTATGGAATCGCTACGCATCATAATCTCGCCGACCCAGACGCAATCGATTACCGGCCGTCACTTTGGATTAGTGGGATAAATGCGAGAGAAAACCCGTACATGCTTAGAACGCTGGGACCAGCCGCCATCTTATTGGGTGCAACAACCTTCTCTTTGGGGCGAGGAGCCACCCGCGTATCCGGTAAACTGTCCTTCATTCTAATACTACTCGGCTCCGTGGGCAGTTTGCTAAGTGGCGGACGCGCCGCAGTTACCATCTCACTGATTCTTGTCCTAATCACAGTACTTTTAACGAGGCGATTACGTGCCTTCTGGACAATCCTCGCTGTGGCTGGGTTCCTTGTCTTAGTTGTTAATGTCTTCTCAAGCTGGATCAATCGGGAAGCTCCTGTGCCACTTCTGCGACCACTTCAGTGGGTGATGTTGAACAAAAACGAGTTGGCGTTGAACTCGATCGAGTCATCCTCTCGCTGGCGCGAAGAATTGTTTCAAATGGCGATTGAGGAATGGAAGTCAGATCCAAGAATTTTCTGGTTTGGGCGCGCCACCTATGGTTTCGGGGTGAACGATACTTTCGCTTATCAGATAAGCGGCGGATTTAGAGCAGCACAGGAATCCTCGCTCCGGCGCGGAGCTACCCACAATCTTGTGACCGACCTTCTCATCACTTATGGCCTCGTCGGATGCATCCTGTATTACTGCCTCATGTTTGCCATCATTCGCTTTCTTTGGTATGTCTATCGCTCGGGCCGTGCCCCGGCGGCGGTCCAGCCTATTGCCCTTTTTTGCCTGATCACCTATGTCTCATACCTTCTCATTGCCACCGTGGGAGGGGGCACGTTTCCGCCTGAAACGATTTGGCTGCTTATTTTACTAATTACCGCTCTTCACCATTTTGGATCTCCTGAATTGAAGAGTCAGGCGCAACCTGTTCCAGAAAGAGCACTTCTATCGATAGGCCCCTCGTAATAAGGCAGCGGTTCGCGCATAGCAGTGAAAATCTCCGTCGTTACGCCAAGCTATAATCAGCTGGCATATTTAAAACTCTGCGTCGCCTCCATTGCCGACCAAAGAGGGATCGACGTCGAACACATCATTCAAGATGCAGGTAGCAGTGGCAATTTGGAAGACTTCAAAAGCAAACCGGGAGTTCGCTTATTTGTTGAATCAGATGAGGGAATGTATGACGCCATAAATCGTGGACTACGCCGCGCCACGGGTGAAGTCTGCGCCTACTTAAACTGCGACGAACAATATCTGCCCGGCAGCTTGAAAAAAGTCGCCGATTTTTTCAAAGCGAATCCTTCAATAGAGGTCGTTTTCGGAGATGTCATCCTGGTAGACAATGCGGGCCAACCATTAGCGTACAGGCGCACTATTTTGCCGACGGGAAGCCATCTTCGACTTGTTCATCTCAACACGCCGACTTGCGCTACTTTCTTCAGACGAGATCTCTTGGACCGCGGATTCTACTTTGATCCTGCCTGGAAGGTTATCGGCGATGCAGTCTGGATGGCATCGTTGCTAAATAATCAGGTTGGCATGGGGACCATTCGCGAACCATTGTCGGCTTTTACTTTTACTGGTCAGAACCTGGGAGCCACTACGCACTCCGAGTCTGAGAGCATAAGATGGAGGAGCGATAGTCTTCACCGGCGCGGTCGGCGAACGATCGCGATCCTTTGGCATCGGCTGAAAAAGGCTGTGGCCGGATCGTATTTTCGGCGCACTGTGAATATTCAAATTTACACGCTCGACTCTCCCGATCAGCGTCAGCGTTATAGAAAAAGGATCGGCTTTGGCTGGCCAGCGTAAATTGAGACTCCGCTTTCGAAGTGTGACCCAACACGTACATAAATAGAGCCCTTGCGATCAGCTGCTTGGACATGTGACCAGTTGGGTCTCGACGCCAACATTTTCAAACCACCGCGCGCATGCCTCCTGCTACATGATATTTATGGTTTTGGCGAAATTTATCAACCCGCAGCCGGCATTTTACCGTTCGAGGTTCCTTCTCTTCATCGCCGCAATTCTCTTATTCCAAACCTCTGAACTCATCGCAGAGAGTTCGGAAGCGACGTCACATCGTAGCAAAAGCAAGGCGACCGCCTTGGTTTCCGTGGCCTCATCTCCCAGTCAAGTCAATCAGGGACAGATTGCTGTTTATTCCGTGACGACTTCCAAGGTAAATAAGAACAACAAAACCAAGGTCAATTTCACGATGTCTGGAACGGCATCCCTGGGGACGGATTACACGTTGAGCGGAACTTCCGGCCAGGCGATTATTCACGCCGGTGCCAGTTCCGTTAACGTTACGCTGACCGCCTTAAACGCGCCAGGCTCCGGAACCGTAGTTGCGACGATGACCCTGCAGCCAGGTTCTGGTTATACAGTTTCACCTGAAAATACGGCGTCAGTTACAATCATAAAAGCTACGCCTACACCTAGCCCTACACCGACGCCATCCCCTACCCCAACGGCAACGCCAAATCCGTCAGTTGCGCCAACGCCCTATCCAACCCCAGTTCCAACCCCAACGCCGGCTGTGGGCATCTGGATTGCCCCGCGAACGGATGGGCAAAGCGGGAGTGGGACGAATACCGATCCCTACGATGGCTCGACTGCGGCCAAGCTCACAACACTTATCGACAACGCCCCCGTAAATACCGTAGTTCATTTCGCATCCGGCAATTATACGGTCTCCAATTTAGTGCCCAAGGCTGGAATGGAATTCCTGGGCGCGGGTAAAGACATAACCAACTTTTTTTGGGATGGCTCACCTCAGATGGCCTTGATTTTAGCCTATGGAGGTGCCAGCGGAATCGTCGTTTCAGATCTGACACTAAACTGCCAACAGGACATCTTTGGCTCAACCCCGGCAGCGATTAGCGCATACGATTGCAATAATTTTGCGGTCCGCAATGTTCGTGTAACTAATTTCCAAGGTAGCGCTACATCGGAAGGATTTCCTCTCGGTATCTTCTGCGACACAACATCGGTTACCGGCGCCCTCATTGAGTACTGTGAAGTCGATCATTGTTATCGCGGTACTCCACCTACTTATCCTGTCGGCGCTACGCTAATCAGCTTTGGGCACGGTGGCGGCGGCGATCCTACCACGCGCGTGAGTGGGATTATTCAGTATAATTATGTGCACGATTGCCCGACTACTCAGGCTCTCGGCGGTGGAGGCACTAATTCCATTTATCAGTACAACGTTACCCTGAATCCGGGTAAAGGCTGGTATCGCGATGTTTACCTTTCCAATGGAACCCAGGTGATCAACAACCAATTTTGGAACTGTACGGACTTCGGTGTGGTTGCCTCAAGCAATGCCAGCGGCGTAGACAATCCCGGTGCTGCGTGCGATGGACTCGTTATCGCCAACAACACAATTGTGATGGATCCATCGGTGACCACCCCTATCGCGGGCGTGCTGATCTGTGGGAACTATGTGACGAACACTCAAGTATACGGAAATAGTGTTACAAAGATCACTGCAACCTTCGTTCAATACGGCTTTAACATCGTCGGACCTGGATCGGTCGTCTACAGTAACTGGGCATCACCTTGGTTCACAAATGTTCCTGCAAATTACTGAAACCGCGCGAGAACACCAACGAACTAGTTAGGCCACGACTCGCTTAAGGATCGCAGAAAAATTACGCTGCCAGTCCGCTTCATTAGCATTCTCCTCCAGCCACAACCGGCCGGCGCGACCCATCCCGGCGGCTAAGGCAGGCTGCCAGTGTAGCGCCAGCACCTGCTCAATCAGCTGCGCCGTATTGCCGGGTTCGTGGATGAAACCGGTCTTTGAATCAACTACTAACTCGGGAAGTCCTCCCGATCGCGCAACCAAGGCCGGCAAATAATGATCGTAGGCTTCATAAACAACTAATCCAAAGGCCTCCCAAGAAAGCGATGGCGCGATTACGGCGATCGCGTTATTAAGCGCTTCGCGTTTCGCGGCAGCGTCGAGCGGCCCATAAAAAATGACGGACTTCATTCGTTCGACACGACTGACGACGCTCGAGCGCGAAGGTCCGTCGCCGCCGATAATTAGTTTTGGAGCGCGATCGCCCAGCGTTGATTCCAAACGCTCCCATGCATCCAATAAGACATTGATGCCCTTTGCCTCAGTCAGGCGTCCGAGAAATAGGAAGTGATCTTGCTTGCCGGACGAGTTCGTCTGCTGGGCACGCCAAAAATGGCGCAATGTGAATATCGAGTCCGCGGGAACACCGGCTAAAATAAATTTCTGCCTCATGAACTCAGATATCGCTATCCAGGTCTTCGGAACCCGCCACCAACCGTCGATATGGCCTAACGAAAGAACAAACGCCATCCAAATGGTCTGCATCCGCGAATTGCGCCACGCTCCCGTCCGGATCTCTTGCCAAAAGTTTTTCGACAGACCTCCGGGCGCAACCCGGTCTCCTGCCCAAAGATATCCACTAACCGAGAACGGTCGGAAGTTATGAATATACTGGATCAAGGGGATCCCTTGCCGTCTGCTTTCTGAGTAAACCGCGCCAGATCCCACAGGAAAAACATTGTGAACCAGCCAGACATCGGATCGAAATCGTTCCTGCGTCTGTCGAAGCTTCTTCACGCTCTCCGGGTTTCGAATCATCCACAGAGCCTGTTTCCACTGGGCCGGTGCTTCTGTTCCGATCCAATCAACGCTTGAGAAGTCGCAGCGTTCGATCTCAAAGATTTTTGAAAGAGACGAGCAGATAGCGTCGACCGCAATGGCTTCACCACCCGGTTCGAGGTAATGATTGAAGATGTTAAGAATTTTCAACCTGGCCGATCATTTCTCTTGAGGCACACCCTGCTACCTGGTCGCGCAAGGAAAAATGCAATTC
>Ga0187777_10001936_pt1 | contig 13347 bp, 13 predicted proteins | sample 1015_Q2_SP5_10_M_FD_132416 | JGI IMG/M metagenome (GOLD analysis project Ga0187777, IMG submission 132416) | Tropical peat soil microbial communities from peatlands in Department of Meta, Colombia - 1015_Q2_SP5_10_MG | ecosystem: Environmental > Terrestrial > Soil > Wetlands > Peat | place...
CTCTTCGATCGCCGCCTTGAGCTGGGGCACCGACGCGCTGATGTTGGGCAGCTTGATGATGTTGGCCTCGGGCGACTCGGCCAGCTCGCCGAGCTCGGTGAGCGCGTCCGCGACGCGCTGGCGCTCGTCGAGCGCGTCGGGAAACTGGGCCAGGATCCGGCTCGCGAGCGAGATGTCGCGGACCTCGACCTCGACGTCGGCCGCCGCGGCGAACGCGCGCACGATCGGCAGCAGCGACACCGTGGCGAGTGCCGGCGCCTCGTCAGTGAGCGTGTAGACGATCTTCATCGAGTCCGGCAGCGTACCGGTGGGGAGAGCGCCGGCGAGCCACCAGGCGAGAGCTCGAGCGGCGAGCCGCTAGGCGAGGGCTCAACCGCCGAGCGCGCGCGCCAGATCGGCCCACAGGTCCTCGACGTCCTCGAGGCCGACGCTCAGGCGGAGCAGCCCGGGCGGGACGCGCGCGCCTTCGTATCGGGCGCGAGACTCGAGCGTCGAGGCGACGCCGCCGAGGCTGGTCGCGTTCTCGATCAGCTGAAGCGAACGCTCGACCCGGGCCGCGCTGTCCGCGTCGGCGACGTCGAACGACAGCAGCGGCCCGAACTCGTCGACGTACCGCGCCGCGATCGGGTCGCCGAGCCCCGGGTAGCGCACCCGCTCGACCTTCGGGTGATCGGCGAGCCGGCGCGCGAGCTCGAGCGCGGTGGCGGACTGGCGGGCGACGCGGAGCGCGAGCGTCTTCATCCCGCGCAGCATCAGCCATGCCGGGTCGGGCGCGGCCACGATCCCCGAGACCGTCCGGAACGCGTGTAGCCGGGCGTGATCCTCGGCCCGCGCGCACGTGACGACGCCAAGCATCGCGTCGTGGTGGCCGGCCAAGATCTTCGTCCCGCTGTGGAGCACGAAATCCGCGCCGTGCTCGAGCGGCCGAAGCAGGATCGGGCTCAGCGCCGTGTTGTCGACGACGACCACGGCCCCGGATGCGCGCGCCCGGCCGATCGCCACGTCGAGATCGGGAAAGGTCATCATCGGGTTCGAGCACGGCTCGAGCCACACCAGGTCGGCGACCGGTGGCTCGCCGGTCTGGTCGAACTCCTCCACCTCGAGCCCCCACCGGCTCAGCTCCCGCATCAGCCCCACGGTGCCGTAATAGCCGCCTCCGGCGACCGCGACCGTCGCCCCGGGGTTGAGCATCGCCAGCAGGAGCGCGGTCGTCGCACCCGCCCCCGACGAGAACAGCAGCGCCTGGCCGCGCTCGAGCTCACCCAGCAGCCGCTCCGCCTCCACCCCGACCGGGTGAGCCATCCGCTGGTAGAAGAACGGGCCCGGCGTGGCGTCGAGGAACGGGTGGATCGTCGCGCGGTCGAGCGGCGGCAGGCCGCCCCGCGCGAGTTCGGTCTCGCGGTTCACGCGGCGAGTCTCAGGCGCTCCATCACGGTGAGCAGTATGCCGTGACCGTGCGGGCGGCTCGACCCAACACGTTTCGACCGGTATCACAGTTTCCAGCCCGTACCGTTGTATCCGTTATGACCGCCGTCGCCCCTGCCGTCTCGCGCGCCTCTCGCGAGCGCGTGATCGTGCTCGGCGCGGTCGCCGTGATGATCTGTCTGTGGGCGTCGGCGTTCGTCGCGATCCGGTTCGCCGACCGCGAGCTCTCGCCCGGCGCGCTCGCACTCGGGCGGCTGCTGGTGGGGAGCGCCGCCCTCGGGATCCTCGTCCTGGTCCGCCGCGCGCCACTCCCGAGCCGGCGCGAGCTGGCGGGCATCGTCGTCTGCGGCGTCCTGTGGTTCGGCGTCTACAACGTCGCGCTGAACGCCGCCGAGCATCGCGTCGACGCCGGCACGGCCGCGATGCTCGTGAACATCGGGCCGATCCTGATCGCGATCCTTGCCGGCGCGATCCTGCACGAGGGGTTCCCGCCCCGGCTGCTCGGGGGCTGCCTCGTCTCGTTCGCCGGAGCCGTCGTGATCGGGCTCGCGACCTCGCGCCACGGACTGCACGAGAGCCTCGGCGCCGTCCTGTGCCTGGTGGCGGCGGTCGCGTACGCCGGCGGCGTCGTCGCCCAGAAGCCCGTGCTCCGCCACGCCTCGCCGCTGTCGGTCACGTGGCTCGCCTGCACGATCGGGGCGATCAGCTGTCTCCCCTACGCGGGCTCGCTCGTGCACGGGATCGGGCACGCGGGCGGCTCGACCGTCGCCTGGATGATCTACCTGGGCGTCGCCCCGACCGCCGCCGGCTTCGTCCTCTGGGCCTACGCGCTGGCCCGCACCACCGCGGGGCGGATGAGCTCGACCACGTATCTCGTGCCGCCGCTCGCGCTGATGTTCGGATGGGCGTTCCTCAGCGAAGTCCCCCCGGCGCTCGTCTTCCCGGGCGGCGCCCTGTGCCTCGCCGGCGTCGCGCTCGCCCGCACCGGCAGCCGCCGCCTGCGCGCCAATAGTTCATAAAACCGCGCGTAGCACCCGTCGTGCCCGCGCGGTAGACGGTAAACCCGAACGCTTTATCCGAACAAACTACGGATAAAGGGTCCGGATGTCAGGACGATGACACAGCGCATACAGCCGCTGTCCACGGAAGCGAAGCGATTGGTAATGACCGACCGGTCAGCGGGGCCAAATCGGAGACCCAGGAGGTCACTACTAGCATGCAGCGCAAGACCAGAAGGATCATCGCGGCGGTTGCCGTGATCGCACTGCTGGCCGCTGGGGGCGCAGCCTTCACGAACAGCATCGGGAGCTTCGGCTCGACCAACGACCAGATTGGCTACGCCAGCGACACCATCAACGGCGCGACGGCGACCAATTTGCAGTACGAGCTGAGCCCTGACAACTCGCAGATCGACCAGGTGCTGGTCACCCTTGTGGGCGACTACACCCCTAGCAACGCGACGAATGGATCGGACACCTACACGGGTATGTTCAACAACGATCCGAGCACGAAGGTCACCTGCAGCCCGGCCAGCTCGACCACGAGCGGCAACACGGTCGTGACCTGCGACTTCGACCCGTCCCACAACCACAGCGCGGGCGAACCGACCGGCTCCGGCAACTCGTTCTCGCTTACCGTCGTCAGCCCAGGCGCCCAGAGCGACCTGACGAACAACAGCGGCTCGTAAGAGCCATCGGTTGGGCGCAGGAGAGCTCGGACAGCTCGTCCGGGCTCTCCGCCCCCTCCCATCGGGCACAGAATGAGCTTCCATCGTGAGACGAAACCGACTGCGGTCCGGACTGCTCACCGCCACGCTGATCGTCACCGCGGCCGTGGCGTGGTGGTACTTCGCCCCGACGAACATCGGGGGCTCGACCCAATACGTGATCACGAGCGGCGTCAGCATGGAGCCTCGGTTCCACACTGGGGACCTGGCGATCGTCCGGCCGTCCTCCACCTACAGGGTCGGAGAGATCGTCGCGTATCACAGCACGCTGCTGCACGTCACCGTGCTGCACCGCATCATCGCGATCCACAACGGCAGGTATTTCTTCAAGGGAGACAACAACAACTTCATCGATCCGGTCCAGCCCACCCGCTCCGAATTGGTCGGAAAGCTGTGGCTTCATGTGCCCCACGGAGGCCTCTTCCTCAAGGCCTTTCACACGCGGGTGGTCGCCGCGGTGCTGTGCGCGCTCCTCGGGCTCGTGCTGCTGGCAGGCGCCGGCAAGGAACGCCGGCGACGTAAGCGCCGCCGGAAGGACGCAACCGGATCCGGCCCGCCGAGAATTCCAATCGTGAACAGCCCTCGAGATCACGACGTCCCACGCCCCTTCAACTTCCGTGCGCTCCTCACCGCGTCGGCCATTGCCGCCGCGGTCTGCGTCGTTCTCGGGTTGTTTGCATTCGCCCGTCCCGCCAGTAAGCCGTCCGCGAACGTCACTCCGTACAGCCAGACGGTCACCTTCGGCTACAGCGCCCCTGTGACCCCGGGCCCGGTGTATCCGGGTCACACGATCAAGACCGGCGACCCGATCTTCCTGACGCTCGTACACAACCTTCGGGTTCACATCGACTACTCCGTGACAGGCGCCATGCCCGACACCGTCGCGGGCACCGAGGCAGTCGTCCTCGAGCTCGTCGGCCCAAACGGCTGGAGCCGCAGCTTCGTTCTGACGCCGGCTACGCATTTCAGCGGCAACCACACCAGCAGCGATGTGACGCTGAACCTGCCCGAGATGCAGAAGCTGCTGACAAAGGTGGAGACTCTGACCGGCAGCGCCGGCGTCGGCACGTTCTCGATCGCGGTTCGTCCACGAGTGCACATCAGCGGCGTCGTCGCCGGCCATCAGATCAAGACGGAGTTCGCGCCCACGTTGACGTTCCAGCCTCAGTCGGGACAGCTCGTCGTGAGCAGTGCGGGCACGTCGAGCGGGGGGGCGACGAGCGGGGGCGCGACCGGCGCCTCACGGGCCGCCTACACCCAGAGCCAGCCCGGGAGCGTGTCCTCCCGGGCCACCGCGCCCGCCACGATCACCGTCTTTGGAGTCTCGCCGGGGATCGCCATGCTGCGCTGGATCTCCATCCTCGGCCTGTTGCTGTCTGCCGCCGCGACGGTCTACTTCTACCTGCGCAAGCGCGGCGAGCCGTTCGAGGAGAGCTACCGCATCCAGGCCCAGTACGGCCACATGATCGTCCCCATCGTCGGCGGCGAGGACCTCGGCTGGCCGCCGGTGGACGTGCCGAATATCAAGGCACTGGTGAGGCTCGCCGAGAGCGGACAGCGACTGATCCTGCACAACCGCTCCAACGACATCGACACCTACATGGTCAACGAGGAGGGCACGGTCTACCGCTACCAGGTGAAGCCCTCCAAGGTCGTGTGGGGCGAGTGGACGGATGCGCCGGTCCCGACCCAGACCGCCGCGAATGCGGCTGCGGCGCAGGGCGCCGCGAACGGAGCCTAGCTACGGCCCGGCGCCCATGGGCACGCACCGGGGCGACTTGGGAAGAAACTCCCGTATAGACGTAGTTTCTTCCCAACCGCCGCGCGCGGCCGTCGCGGCTGCGATCACCCGCGCACCGGTGTCACCCGGTACAGGACGACGCTGTCCGGCGGTACGACCGCGCTGATCTCGCCGGTCGTGGTCTCGGTCGTACCGGCCCACAGGTCGTGCACCGTGTAGTGCGCCGCCGACCGCAACCCGGCCTTGCTCGCGGTCGTTGTGATCTGCAGCGCCACCGTTCCCCGGTTCAGCAGCGCGACCGCGGCTCGCTCGCCGCTGAGCGGCTTGCTCCAGACCTGCCCGGACCCGTCCTGCTGGACGACCGTGCCCTGGATCCCGAGCGGATCCTGGTCGACCGCGATCACCTGCCGGTTCTCGAGCATTCTGATCGTCTCGGGCGACAGCGCGCGGGGATCGCTCCCGAGGATCAGCGGCGCCGCGACGATCGCCCACAGCGAGAACTGGGCCTGCGCCTCGGAGCTGGTCATGCTCAGCTCGGGCCCGAGGTAGTCGGGATCGTTCCAGTGCCCCGGCCCGGCCGCGGTCGGATGGGCGGCGTCATGGTCGAGGTTCCGCAGCACGTTGACGAACTGGACGTTCCGCGAGAAGCCGATGTCGGTGTCGGTGCGCCAGCTCTGAGCGATCCGGGGTGCCCAGCGGTAGCTGGCGTACGCCGAGTTGCCGTACGTCGGAAGCGTGCCGTTGATCTGTCCCGGCACCCAGAAGTTGCACACGTTCAGGAGGAGCTTCCGGTGGCTCGAGTTGTTCGCGAGCGCCTTGGCGAACCGCGTGTATGCGGGCCTGGGCACGAGCCCGGCCTGGCCGGCGCCGCAGAAGTCGAGCTTGACCGCGTCGAATCCCCACGCGGCGAAACGGTCGGCGTCCTGCTGGTAGTGGCCGAGCGAGCCGACGCCCTGCCCGTGGCATCCGCTGTTGCCGGCATCCGTGTAGATCCCCGCCAGCAGCCCGCGGCGGTGCAGCCAGTCGGTCAGCCACCGCAGCCCGTGCGGCCACTGATGCCGATCGACCACGAGCTCGCCGCGGCGGTCCCGCTTGCCGCTCGCCCAACCGAAGTCGAGCCACACGATCCTGTATCCCGCCCGGGCCAGCCCACGGCGCAGGAGCGACTTGGCGACGGAGATGATCGTCGCCTCGTCGAAGATTCCGCCGACCCCGTAATACGTGTTCCACCCCATGTACGGAACCGCGGCCAGCACCGGGCTGGACGTTCCCGAAGGCGCGCCACCCCCGCTCGACGACCGGCGCGCGGCGCTCGCCGATCCTCCGAGCGCGGTCATCCCGAGCATCACGCAAATGAGCATCGAGGCGGATACGACGAGCGACGGGCGGGGGCGACGCGACACGATCTCGCCTCAGAAACGGTCGAGCAGCCAGGCGTGGACGGCGGGGACCCGGTCCTGCAACAGCGTCAGGTGACCGTCCTCATCGCTCAGGTGCGGTTCGGCATTCGGCAGATGGCGCGCCAACCATTCGCCGTGCCCGAACGGCACCATCCGGTCTTGGCGGCCGTGCCAGACCATGACGGGGACCTGGATCGTCTCCAGGGCAAATCCCCATGGCCTCAGCATCGCCACGCTGTCATCCCACCACCCTTCGATGCCCGGCGCGAGCCCCGTGCGGTTCCGGCGCATGAAGTACTCGCGCAGGTCGCCGGTCAGCACCGCCGCGTCGGCCGGCGAGAACAGCGTCGGATGCGACCCGGCTACGTCGGCCTCGCTGGGCTCGAAGAACTCGAGACGGTCCTTGGACAGCTTGGCTCGCGCGGCTTCGGGGTCGCTCAGGATCAGCCGATCGTCATCGATGTTTTCCTGTCCGGTGCCCGCCCACCAGTCGAGCCCCTCCGCATCCAAGGGCGCGGGCGAGGCGAGCGTCGCCGCCGCGACCACCCGGTCCGGCAGCAGGCTCGCGCACGCGAGCGCGTGCGGACCGCCTCCGGAGATGCCCCACACCGCGAACCGGTCGATCCCGAGCGCGTCGAGCACCGCGCGCGTGTCCTGCGCGCAGTCCGCGACCGAGCGTCCGGGGTGCGCGGTGGAGCCGCCGTACCCCGGGCGGTCATAGGCGATCAGGCGGATCCCGCGTTCGGCGGCGTCGGCGAGGTGCGGCCCGTACAGGACTCGCGAGCTGGGAGTCCCGAGGTGGACGAGGACGGCGCGGCCCGCCGGGTCACCTCCTTCCCGCACGAGCAGTTCTCGTCCTGAGGCGGTGGTGACCGAGCGGTCGACTACGGAACCGCTGTCCGGAGCTGAGGACACCTGTCGCGACTGTACTGCCGGTCCGGCAACGGCGATTCGCTCGCCTGGGCGGGGTCAGACCGCGGCGCTGTCGCGCCCGATCGTGACCAGGCGCTCCGAAGCGTCGGCCTCCGGATAGACGGGTTTCGGCCGCCGGTACTCCTCGCTCGTGAGCGGGCTCGACAGGACGAAGTCGGCGGTCGCGCGGTTGCACGCCGTCGGGACGTTGCAGACCACCGCGATTCGGAGCAGTGCCTTCACGTCGACGTCGTGCGGCTGGGGCTCGAGCGGGTCCCAGAAGAAGATCAGGAAGTCGATCCTCCCTTCGGCGATGGCGGCGCCGACCTGCTGATCGCCCCCGCGCGGGCCGCTCAGAAACCGGTTGACGTCGAGCCCGAGCTCATTCGCCAGCAGCGCCCCGGTCGTCCCGGTCGCGTGGAGCTCGTGGGTGGCCAGCGTGTCGCGATTGAACCTGGCCCATTCGAGCATTTCCGCTTTGCAGTTGTCGTGCGCGATCAGCGCGATGCGCTTCCGGCGCGGCATCAATTTCACGATCTCACCCATGGGGCATGACCTCGCAGGTAGATTCCGATTTCGGTTCACAACGCTAGATGAACCCATCCGTGCCGGGCACGGGCGCGGACTGCCAACCCCCCAGGTGTCTGCCCAGGGCGGCTCAGCTCGCCCGCCGGTTGCTCGGCACACGATCCGCGATCCGGCCAATCGGCTCGAGCGAACCCCGCAACGACCCGACATTGCCGTCCAGCGTCTCGATCGACGCTAGCAGGCGGTCCATCAGACTCGTGAGCCGAGCTCGTCCCTGAGGCCGCCCATCTCCTCGGCGAGCCGCTCCATCTACCGGGATCGCGCTCGTGCGCCACGTCCACACGCACGACAAGACCGGGCCGCCACGAAGGCGGCCCGGTCTCGATGCGGGCCGGCTGGTGTCCGATCAGCCGTGGTGATGCGGCATGGCGAGCAGTCCGTCTGTGTTGCCCATGCTGTCGGTGTAGAACCCGACAAGCTCGCCCTTGTCGTTGATGCCGTTGATCGTGGTGGCGCCAACGCCGTTCGGGTCATCGACCGTCTGGAATCCACGGCCTGGCATCCAGGTGAACCCGTGCGTCATCGCGCTCGAGCCGGTGCCGACCTGGTAGACGCCGACGACCTCGTCGTTGTCGTTGATGCCGAGCGCCTGGGTCATGCTCGACCCGGGCACGCTCAGCACAAGTACGCTGCCGTCCCGCCGGAGCAGGTAACCGACGACCTGGCCGTTCGACGAATCACCCGTCGCGTCGGTCCCGAACCCGGCGATGTCGCCCCGGTTGTTGATCCCCGCGGCGGTCGGGTTGGTGATCCCGGCGGGCGTGATCTCGCTGAAACGGTTGTGGCGGACGTCGAACGTGTAGGCGTGAGTGATGCCGTTGGCGTCGTTGTAGAACCCGACGGCGATGTCATGGTCGTTGACGCCGAGGAGCTGGTCGACCGGAGGGGACGCCGGGCCGTCGGTGGGGAAGTCGCCGTTGACGAAATAGCCGCGGTAGCTCACGAACGCACGGTTGTCGTTCACCGGAGCCGCCCCGTTCACACCCGCATTGTTCATCGACGACCAGAAGCCGACCGTCACCCCGCGGTCGTTGAGGCCGGTGACCTGCGTCTGTGTCGACACGGGCCAGTTCTCGTTCCGATAGTTCGACTGGCCGTACGGAGCGGTCAGCAGGTAACCCTTGTTGGGATGCCCCGCGTTCCCCGAGCCAAAGTACCCGGCGATCAGACCATGCTGATTGATGCCGAGCAGCTGGTTGAATGTCACATCAGCCTGGTTGTCGAGTGTCGTGAAGCGATAGTTGGCCGTGCCGCCCTGAGGGGTCGCCAGCGCCGGACTCGCGACGGCGCCGGCGCCCATCACCGGGGCGGCGGCCGCGAGCGCCACTCGGGCCCATTTCGCCGCGCGATGCCTGCGGCCCGCTTTCGATGCGCCCGCCGACTTGCGCGCGTGCTTGTTCGCATGCGTGTGCATGATGAGTGCTCCTTCTTCGAGACGTGACAGAGGTCGCAACCACGCGGCGGAAGAGTCACTGACCTTCTTCTCCCGGCCCCCACGAGGTGCCGACATCTCGAAAAGACGCAGGTCCGTTCGGGCGCATTCCATCGAAGCGTCTGAAAGATCTCTTACGCGCTCTCGCCCGCTCCGAATGGAATAAGGACCCGGCCGAATGCGTCTCCCCATGCGTGGGGTGCGCCCTCGGCGCCCCCGCTTCAGGGCGCGGATCGCGTCCTATGATCAGAACACCGGCAATGCCATCCAAGCCCACACCCGAAGAGGACGAAGCCATCGCGATCACGCGGCTCGTCGACGACCCGTCGGCCGGCGTCGAACCCGAGGGCGCCGGCACCTGGACCGACCGGCCGGAGATCCGCCGCCAAGTCGAGTCGCAGCGACGCGTCTCCCAGGCGCTCGGCACCGGCGGACCCGCGGTTCCGGACCGCCTCGTCCGGACGGTGCAGGGCAAGGTGCGCGACCGGTATGGCGCGGACGCGGACGCGCCCCGGCGCGGCATGCTCGCGTCCGGGTCCTCGTGGCGGCCGGCGGTCGCCGTGACCGCGGTCGCGGCGCTGTGCGCTGCGGTCGTGATCGGGATCGTGGGGCTCAGCGGTGGCAGCAGCGGTCCGAGCATCCCGGCCGCCGCCGGGCTCGCGTTCGCCCCCTCGACCGGACCTGCGCCCGCCGCCCGGAACGCAAAGCTGCTCGACGTCTCCTACGGGGGCGTGACGTACCCGAACTACGCGAAGTTCTCCGTCCCGCCCACCGGCAAGCGGACCGACCGCATCGGCGGCCGCCCCGCCCTGACCGTGTTCTACCGCCTGCCGAACGGCACGCGGCTGAGCTACACCGTGTTCTCCGGCAAGGCCGTCCCGCTCCCGGCCGACGCCCGGGTGGTGACGTTCGAGGGAGTTCCGCTCCGGGAGTTCTCGACCTCGTCCGGGCTGTCGGTGGTCACGCTCGTTCGATACGGCCGCACGTGCGTACTCGCGGCGCGGGTGAAGCCCGACGTCGTTCTGGGGCTCGCCGCCGCCCCGGTGCTCGCGCAGGCGCACGCGTAGCCTCGGCCGGCCGATTCCAGGCGCGCGGGTCAGCCGGCCGATTCCAGACGCGCGGCGATCTGCCCGCGACCCCGATTCAGGCGGCTCATGATCGTCCCCTCTTTTGTGCCGAGCGCGCGCGCCGCCTCGCGATAGGAGAGGCCGAGCACGTCCACCGCCACCAGCGCCTCGCGCAGCGGCTGGGTCAGCTCCTGCAGCGCCTCGTACACCGCGGCGCCCTCGATCGACTGCGCGATCGGGTCGTTGGGCGCTTGCACCTCCTCGATCTCCTCGCCGGCGGGCGCGGTCGCGACCTGTCGCTTGGCGCGCCCCGAGCTGATCCAGGTATTGCGGAGCACCCGGAGCAGATACACGACATCCTGATCGCGACGCAGGAAGCGGGGGCGTCGGAGCACGCGCTCGAACGTGTCCTGCACGAGATCCTCGGCATCCGGTCGCGATCCGCACAGCCCGTACGCCGCGCGATACAGACGCGCGATGTGCGTACCGAGCGATTCGGGATCGAGTTGGCGCGTGCCACCTTCCACGGCAGCGCCCAGTCTCACAAATTCCTTGGCGTCACTGCGGGTGACCGCGTGATGGACACCGATCGCCCGAGCCACGCGTACGGCGCGCCGCTGTGTCCGCGCGGTCGCCGGCCGGGTCACCGCCACCGCTACCCCAGAGATAATTGCGCGGCCGCGAAGCGCGCGCTACGTTCGATCGGTGGCCGTGGACACCGCATCGATCCTCGCGAGCCGCACCCCGCGCCGATCGGCGAGCTGCCCCGCGCGTGGCGGCAGCGGCGCAGCCTGAGCCAGCTGGAGCTCGCGCTCGCCGCTGGCTACGCGCTCCAGTACATCGAGCGATCCCTCGAGGAGCCCGAGATGGCCCCGATCCATCAGGCGCTCGACCGGTTCCTGCGCGCCCACGAGCCGTACCCGGCGGTGATCCTCGACCGCCACTACAACATCGTGTCGGCGAAGGACGCGACCGCGGTCCCGACCGAGGGGATCGCGCCGGAGCTCAGGGCTCCGCCGGCGAACGCGCTCCGAACGACCCTCCACCCGGACCCGTTGCCCGCGGTGATCGGGTCCAGATAGCTGGCGTCGTCGGCGAGGGTCTCGGACACGAGCTCGCGCCTCCGGTGCGGATCGGTCTCGTTCCACATCACGATGTAGGTGCGAACGACCGTCGCTGGATCGGCCATGTACGTCTCCCTTCGTGGCTGCCAACGACGTCAGGCTCCCACGCGCCCGTGCGGCTGTCGATTACCTGACAGGTAGCCAGAGGGCCCGGTCGCGACCTGCGTAAGCTCAGGTCTGACGTGACGACACCCCCGCTCCACGGCGACACTCAGACCAGTCAACCTCCGCAGGCTGAGATGCCGGACGAGCTGCACCCTCGACACCTCGCGGTCCGGGTCATCGAGCTCGCGGCGATCATTGCGGTCGTGGCGGTCGCAATCACCGCGCTCCCGGGGCTCGACAAGGTGGAAGCTCGCCTGGCGGACGCCGACCCGGTGTGGGTCGTCGCCGTCGCGCTGGCGGAGGTCGGCTCGTGCCTCGGCTACCTTCTGGTGTTCCACGCGACGTTCTGCTCGCAGATGTCGTGGGGGCTGAGCTACGACATCGCGATGTCCGAGCAGGCCGCGAACTCGCTGCTTCCCACGGGCGGCGCCGGCGGCCTCGCGCTCGGCGTGTGGTCGCTCCGCGAGGCAGGAATGCCCACGGCCCACATCGCCCGACGCACAGTCGCGTTTTTCGTGATCACCAGCGCCGCCAACTTCTTCGCGCTGACCGTCGTCGGGATCGGCGTGTTCCTGGGCATCATCGCCGGCCGGGGATCGGCCGTTCTCACGCTCGTGCCGGCACTGATCACCGCCTTCGGGGCGCTCCTCGCCGGGCTCAGTCCGCGACTCCTGCGCGCGCTCGGCAACCGCGGCTCAGGCGCGGACCGCCAGAGGTTCAGCGGGCGGGTGCGTCTGACGCTACGGGCCTGGCTTCACGCCGCCGCCGACGGCGTGGACACCGCGATCTCGCTGCTGCGCTCGCACAGCGGCGGCGCGCTCGTCGGCTCTTTCGCCTACATGGCCTTCGACATCGCGGCGCTGGGGTTCGGATTCGCGGCAGTCGGCCATGTCCCCGCGTTCGGGACGCTCGTGCTCGGGTACCTGATCGGCCAGCTCGGCAACCTCGTGCCGCTCCCGGGCGGGATCGGCGGCACCGAGGGCGCACTCGTCGGGGTGTTCGCGCTGTACGGAGTGAACGTCTCCGATGCCGCCGCCGCGGTGCTCATCTACCGCCTGTTCCAGCTGGCGATACCAGCGCTGCTCGGAGCGCCCGCGTTCGTGATGCTGCGACGCCGGCTGATGCGCGAGGCCAAGCCGGCCACGGTGTGCGCGCCGCTCGGGGTCGAGGTCGTCAAGCTGCCGGCGCGCAGCTGACCGCGATCAGGACGGGGTGCTCGTTCCGGACCCCGAGGGCATCACCTCCGGGCACGAGAACAAGACCGCCCGGACCGTCGCGATCCGTCAGGGCGAGACGATCAATGCCCGGGCGCTCACGAACATGTTCAAGGCGATCATCGCCAACAACCGCGCCGGCGGCTGGCGGAAGCTCAAGCCGCCGCTCTGAACGCCCACCACCCGGGGGTCAGACCAGGCTGCGGTACAGCGCGGAGGTCTGCTCGGCGATCATCGACCACGAGAACTGCTCGATCGCGCGGCGGCGACCGGCGCGGCCCATCGCGCCCGCCCGGTCGGGGTCGCCGATCAGCGCGTTGACGCGCTCGGCGAAGTCGCCGGCGAAGCGGTCGGGGTCGCGCGGGGCACCGGTGCCGTCGTCGCCCGGCTCGATCGGCACGAGCAGGCCCGTGTCGCCGTCCTCGACCACCTCGACGATCCCACCGGTTGCGGTCGCGACGACTGCCCCCTCGCAGGCCATGGCCTCGAGGTTGACGATCCCCAGCGGCTCGTAGATCGACGGGCAGGCGAAGACGGTCGCGTGGCTGAGCAGCTGGATCACGTCCGTCTTAGGGAGCATCTGCTCGAGCCACACCACCCCGTCGCGCTCGGC
>Ga0187777_10001937_pt1 | contig 13342 bp, 8 predicted proteins | sample 1015_Q2_SP5_10_M_FD_132416 | JGI IMG/M metagenome (GOLD analysis project Ga0187777, IMG submission 132416) | Tropical peat soil microbial communities from peatlands in Department of Meta, Colombia - 1015_Q2_SP5_10_MG | ecosystem: Environmental > Terrestrial > Soil > Wetlands > Peat | place...
CCGCGCCAAGTCCGGACTTGGCCATGTGAACTGCTCCTTCTGTTGTTCGCAACGACCCGGGAGACTTCAGTTCCCGGGGAGCAATCAATCAGAGAGGAACAGGCGGAGCGCGGCTGGAGTAGTAAGATGGAGCGTCGGCTGCGATCGCAGTCAATGCAAGCCGCGGCTTGAAGTGGGTCGCGGGCTCAGATGGACCGACATCGACCTTACCGGCGATCGCGGTGGCTGCGCCAGCAAGCAGTGCGCAGATCGCGCACTGTTCGTCGCCGGACGTCGTCCACGAGTGATCCGGCGAGTGTTTGAGCGCCTCTCCGACGTGCTCGAGCGCGTGCAACTCGCTTCCCAGCTGCATACCGATCAGCAGCAAGGACAGCGCGATTGCCTGGATCAGTCGGAGAGAACGCATCACGGCATGGCCACCAAACCAATTTATCCTACCACTATCAGCGGACCGCAGAAACCCCTGAGCATGGCCGGGGCATGTCATCGCGAGCCACGTCAAGCGGTACAGATCCTCGCTACGCTGGCACTGATCGTGGGCTGCAAATCTACACACGGGGGAGTCAGCCGATGCACACACAAGACTTAAGCCCGTGGACGCATCAACACTTGTTCGACGAAGGCAATCCCCTGGCCGAGCGGGGAACGCGACTCGTCGTGTGGATCACCGCGGTGATGATGGTCGTCGAGATCGTCGCCGGTTGGTGGTTCAACTCCATGGCCCTGCTGGCCGATGGCTGGCATATGAGCTCGCACGCGCTGGCTATAGGACTGAGCGCGTTCGCGTACGCCGCAGCCCGTCGCTATGCGCGGGACGCGCGCTTTGCCTTCGGAACCTGGAAGATAGAAGTGCTCGCTGGCTTCGCCAGTGCAGTCTTCCTGGTCGGTGTCGCGGGCTTCATGGTGATCGGCTCGATCGAGCGCTTGCTTCGGCCCGCTCCCATACAGTACGGCGATGCAATCGTCATCGCTTCGATCGGACTCGGCGTGAACATTCTTTGCGCATTGATCCTCGGGCACGCCCACCATCACAGCAGCAACGGCGGGAGTGCTCACGAACATCGACATCTCGATCACCCGAAGCGCCACGATCTCAACCTCAAGTCCGCGTACGTCCACGTCATCGCCGACGCGGCAACCTCGGTATTCGCGATTACTGCGCTCGGGGGCGGGATGCTCTTCGGCTGGGCGTGGCTCGACCCAGTCATGGGCCTGGTAGGCGCAGCAGTGGTCGGATCCTGGGCCTTGGGCCTTCTCAGGGGGACGAGTCGTATCCTGCTCGATCGCGAGATGGACGACCCGGTCGTCTCCGAGATCCGCGCTGCGGTGGAGTCTCCATACTTTGAAGGCGAGACGCGGATCGCAGATCTCCACGTGTGGCGTGTAGGCAAGACTTCCTATGCCTGCGCTCTCACCGTTGTGACGCACGACCGGAAGTTGACTCCGACACAAATCAGGCAACGCCTTGCGGTGCACCCGGAGGTTGCCCACGCCACGATCGAGGTTCACGCATGCGGCTAATGTTCAGCCGCGGGGCGGCGCATGCCTCCCTGTGGCCTCAGGACTGGGCGTGCGCATCCAAACGTCTGGTTTCCTCCTCATCCGTGCGGCAGCTGCGTCTCCTGCGGCTCGACGTGGATGGTCACATGCACCCTCGCGAGGCGCGCCGCGAGCGCTGCCTCGATCCGGTCGCATAAGGCGTGCGATGAGGCGACGGTCATCGTTCCTGGGACAAGGAGGTGGAACTCAATGAAGCGCTGAGCACCCGCCTTGCGGGTGCGCAGGGCGTGGAAGCTTGCCTCAGGTGGCAGCGCGTCGTCGATCAGGGCCGTTGCGCGCCTCACCTCGGCCGGGGGCAATGCGGCGTCCATCAGTCCATCTACAGAGCGCCGCAACAGGCCAATTCCTGTCAGCACGATGTGGCCTGCGACCGCGGTCGCCATCAGTGGATCGAGAATCGTCCACTGCGGGACCACCGTCACGACACTCAGGCCCGCGAGAATGCCGATCGAGGTCCAGACATCGGTCAGCAGATGCCTCGCGTCGGCCTCGATGGTGATGCTGTCGTGCTGGCGGGCAACCTTGAGCATCACGCGCGCCGCCGCGAAATTGGCGGCGCCGGCCAGAAACGCGATGAAGATGCCCGGCGCGAGCCGCTCGAGTGGTTGCGGCTCAATCAGTCGGTGTACCGCCGACCACACGATCGCAGCCGCCGCGACGACAATCAGTGCGCCCTCGACGCCGCTCGAAAAGTATTCAGCTTTGTCATGACCGTAGGTGTGCCGCTCGTCGGCAGGCTGTTGCGCAAGCGTGACTGCGCCCAGTGCCACTAGGCCGGCGGCGAGATTGACGAGCGACTCGAGCGCATCCGACCAGAGGCTGACCGAGCCCGTGATGTACCAGGCGCCAAACTTGAGCGCGATCGTAACGAACGACGTTGCGATCGAAAGCAGCGCCATCTTGCGCACGGCGTGCATTGGAACCTCGCCCAACGCGATAGATGCGGCCATAGTTGCACGGAAAAGCGGAGTGCATCATTGAGCGGGATCAAGCCCCGGCCGACTCTCGACCTTGGCGGTACCGGCTTGCCGCTCTATCGGCATCCGGGGTTGGCACTCGCGGCTATTGCTCTCGGGGAGAGCCAGGAAGCGCAAATGATCGCGTCCTACCATCGTAGGCGAAGAGCTCGGCGTACCGCCCCCAACCGATGACGGCGCGCAGAGTCTTCTCGGTCTCGGCCCGGTTCAGATGATCTTCCAACTCGGACTCAAACCTCACCCTCGGTGCGCGGTGGCCTTCCCGCTCCTCGAGGACCTGCCGAATGTGGGCGGCCAGCGGCACGAACCGCAATAGGTGCTCACTGAAAAGTTGTTTGCGCTCTTGTGTTGCACTCTCGGCGAATACGCGACCCGCCGCGGTGAGCTTGATCGCACCATCCTCGAGTTCGGCGAACTCCATGATGTGCAGAGCCTCGGCGATCGGAAAAATGTCGTCGACGCCGAACCCAAGCGAGCGAGCGATTCCGCCGAGATTGGCTCGCCCTTCATACGGTGGAGAGGCAAGAGCCTCGACAAGTCCTGCAATCCGATTGGTAGAAACCAGCGGCAGCGGCTGGACTAGCCCGCCATGAGCTTGGCTGAGCGCTGTGATGCCCTCCACGGCACGGGAAGTCAGGGTGGAGTAGAGCTCGTCAACGATACTGTGAAATGCAGGATCGAGCCGATTGCGCGGATGGTGCAGGCGTACCGGAACCTGGGCAGCAATTCGTCCCGGGTTGGAGGCGAGCACCAGGACGCGGTCGCACATCTGGACCGCTTCCTCGATGTTGTGGGTGACCAACAGGACTGAGCGCGTGGGAAGGTGCTTCCCGATCCACAGATCGAGGAAGTCGGTACGCAAGGTCTCCGCCGTCAACACGTCGAGAGCGGAGAACGGCTCATCCATGAGCAACACGATGGGGTGGATCACGATCGCCCGGGCGAACCCAACCCGCTGCCGCATTCCGCCCGAAAGTTCGCGGGGATAAGCGGATTGGAAACCGTCGAGGCCTATGAGATCGATCGCGGACAGAGCCCGACGACGCGTCTCCTCGCGAGGTAGTCCAAGCGCATTGAGGCCAGCCTCGACGTTCTCGAGGACGGTAAGCCACGGAAACAGGGCAAAGGTCTGGAACACCACCGCGATGCCTTCAGCGGGCCCCGTCAGCGGCGCTGCGCGATACAACACCTCGCCAGAGGTCGGCTTGATCAGGCCGCCGGCAATCCGCAAGAGGGTCGACTTGCCGGACCCTGAGCGACCGAGAAGGCCGACGATCTCACCCTCTGCCAACGAGAGGTCGATGTCGGCCAACACCGTCAGTGGCTCGCCCGACGGCTTGGCGAAGGCCTTGCAGACCTTGCGTAATTCGATGAGCGGGGGATCCGCCGTGGTGACTGTCGTCATTCTCATTCGAGCCGCGTGCGCCGTTCAGCGAAGGCATAAAGCGGGCGCCAGAGCAGACGGTTCATGGCGATGACGACCACAGACATGACCGCAATTCCCAGAGCGATCCGAGGATAGTCGCCCGCCTCGGTCATCTGAGCGATGTAGGCTCCCAACCCTGACCCGTTGAGTTTGGTTGGCCCCCAGCTGACGGCCTCGGAGACGATGCTCGCGTTCCAGGCGCCGCCCGAAGCGGTAATCGCGCCGGTGACGTAATAGGGGAAGATGCCGGGGAGCATGACGTCCCGCCACCAGCGCCAGCCGCGGATGCGAAAACTCGCAGCCGCCTCCCGAAAGTCGCCGGGGAAAGCGCTTGCTCCGGCAATGACGTTGAACAAGATGTACCACTGCGTACCGAGAATCATCAGGGGGCTGAGCCAGACCCTCGGATCAAGATCGAAGCGCACGATCAGGACAACGGCCACGGGGAACAGAAGGTTCGCGGGGAAGGCCGCAAGGAACTGCGCGAGCGGCTGGATCTTCTCCGCGAGCTGTGGCCGCAGCCCAACGGCAACGCCAACTGGCACCCAGATGATGGTCGCCAGAACGATCAAGACCACAACACGCAGCAGCGTGAGCGCACCATTACTCACTGCGATGGTGACGTCAGCCCAGCCCAGAGTCGGTGCTACGAACTGGACGAGATCAAAGAAGGCGTAAACAACCACGCCGAGGATGAGGGCGAACCAGGCCAGGTCGACCGGGCGTTGCGGCGGTGACCAGCGGCGAAGTCGACGCAACGCTTCGGGGGCGCCGAGCCGAACCTGCAGAATGATGTGGACACCCTTGCCAATCCGCGCCGCCAGAATCGACAGGAGTCGCGAGCTCCGAAAGAGGTCGAGCAACCAGCTCCTTGGTGGGGTTTGTGTCACAGTCTGCTCGAAGCGGAACTTGTCGCCCCACGCCACCAGCGGTCGGAAGAGTAGCTGGTCATAGATCACGATGGTGACCGTCATTGCGATGATCGCAAAGCCGACCGCTGCGAGATCGCGCTGCTGGATTGCAAGCGCGACGTACGAACCGATTCCCGGAAGCGCAATCTGCAGGTCACCGACAGAGATGGCCTCCGACGCCACGACAAAGAACCAGCCCCCCGACATCGACATCATGGTGTTCCAGATGAGCCCCGGCATCGCGAACGGCACCTCGAGGCGCCAGAAGCGCTGCCAGCCGGAGAAGCGGAAGCTTCGGCTCGCCTCGTCGAGATCGGTCGGGACTGTGCGCAGCCCCTGGTAGAAGCTGAACGCCATGTTCCAAGCCTGGCTGGTGAATATCGCGAAGATTGCGGCGAGTTCGGGGCCCAGCACGCTTCCAGGGAATAACGAAACGAAAAAGACAACAGTGAAGGAGAGGTACCCCAGAATCGGGACCGACTGCAGGACGTCCAGGAGCGGGATCAGGACCATTTCGGCCCGGCGGCTCTTGGCCGCGAGCGTCGCGTAGGTAAAGGTGAAGATCAACGACGCAGCGAGCGCCGCCAGCATGCGCAACGTCGTCCTCAGCGCATATCCCGGGAGGACAACGGGGGAGAGGGAAATCTCCGGCTGGTGCGCGGTGACGAACGGGCCCACCATCTGCCGCGCGCCAGAACCGAGCAAGATCACGGTCGCCAGTACCAGCAGTATTGCAACGGGGTCCTGCCAGGCTAGCTTGCGATAACGCCATCGATGTCCTAGCAGTACCTCGGCGTGGTGCTCCAAGCGTATCCTCCATCAAGAGTGTGCAAGAAACCGGGGGCTACGGACCAAGATGCTTGCGCGCCCTAGCGTTGGGATTAAGGCCGAAGCCGGCTGTCGGCCGTGAACGATTTGTTGGCTGGCACTCTGCTAAATAGCGCGCCCGTTGAAGTGCTTAACCCGGAATGACTCCAGTTCAATGCCTTCAAGGCAGCGGACGTTAACAGCGGCCATCTCATGGCCATTAGGACCTACGCCGGCGCTGACACATGGAGCAATTGCCGGACAAGACCTCGCCAATTTCGCCCTCTGCCTCGAAAGCGATCTGCGCGCAATGGCAGCTGCCTCGATATTTCATGTGCTGCCTCCTTTGGCACAGTGCGTTATCGAGCCCAACGAAAAGTGGACCCTAAAGATTCTATCCAAAGGCGCCGACCGGTACTAAAACGGGTTCAGCCTCATCAGCACTTGGCATGTCGCGCTTCGAACGTCGCGCTGTGCAATCTTGACCCAATTAGCTCGATGGCGTAGCGTCGTGCTCGTTCTGCGCGATCGTTTTCGAGAAATTCAGGATACTCGAAGTCGGCCCTTAGTCGACTTTCGGGCACTTGTGAAGCGGACAGTCACCGGAGCATCGCGCGATAATGGCTACAACCCGCGGCGCAAAGGCGCGGCAGGACATACCGTCGCTAGCCCGGCGCGACTCGCACAGCCTCTTAACGAACCGGCACTTGGAGGAATTTCCATGAAGCTCCGCATCTCGCTGGCCAGAACGCTAGCCGCTACGCTCCTGACACTGACGTTGTCGACGTTCGATGCTTCAGCGCAGCTCGCCGTTTCCTCAAACGACGGCAAGGCCGTCCTCGTTAACGGGGTTAACACCGTGCCGCCCAACCCCGCTGAGGACACCGTTACGCTGATAGATCTAGGTGTTTCGCCGCCGAGGGTAGTCGGCGAGCTCAAGGCACCTTCCAGTGTCGTCGGTCCCCCGCAAAACGTAGCGATCACCCCGGATGAGTCGATCGCGCTAGTGAGCGCAAACATGAAGCTCGACCCGGCCGATCCGAAAAAAACCGCTCCCGACAATCGGCTGTCGGTGATCGATCTCAAAGCCAGCCCGCCGGCCGTGATCGCAACGCTCGAAACAGGTCTCGGCCCTGCGGGCATTTCGATCAATCGCGCCGGGACGCTCGCTCTGGTCACCAACCGCAACGAGGGAACGGTCTCGGTCTTAGTCATCTCAGGCAAGACCCTGACCGCGGCCGGAAAGGTCGACTTGGGCAATCCGAGGTCGCTGCCGAGCAGCGTAGCGTTCTCGCCCGACGGCAAGATGGCGCTCGTCACACGTTACGGCGACCATAAGATTTCGGTTCTATCGGTTGACGGAAACAAGGTCGAAGACACGAAACAAACGATGACGGGTGGCTTCCAGCCCTACGCAATCCAGGTCAGCCCGAAGGGGGATGTCGCCGTCGTCGGCAACCAGGGCGGCAATACCGGTGATATCGACACGATCAATGTGATCGACCTCAAGAGCAAGGCTCCTCGTATTGTCCATACGCTTGACGTCGGCCAGATCGTCGAGGGTCTGGCGTTCTCCAACGACGGAAACTATGTCGCCCTCACTGCCCAGGACGGCTCGGCCCGCGCGCCGAACCATCCTTTCTACAACGAGAACGGTCTGGTCGTCGTCTTCAGCGTGAACGGGACGAATCTGACCAAGGTAGCGGAGGCCAAGATCGGCAAATGGAATCAGGGGGTGGTCTGGAGCCGTGACGGCAAGACCTTGCTCGCGCAGAACATGCTCGAGAGATCACTCTCGATCCTGAGCTTCGACGGAAACAACCTGAAGGTTACGGGCGAGATCAAGGTCAGTGGTGGCCCAGAAGGTTTGCGTACTGCGGAGCGCTGAAAGACCGCTTCTGGATGCAACAGATGCCTTTCTTGTTTCGACTGGCCACCGACCTGGCGCAATCACAGCCGGCTGCCGACCAACTCCACGCCGCAGGGTACGATCGCGGGTACTTGCGTTACATCCTACTAACCCACGCACACTGGGATCACGTCAGCGGTGCGCCCGACTCTGTGAAGCGATCGCTTTGCCCGGCGTCGATCAGCAGGTCGCCCTGAGGGTGCCGTACGAGCACCGCGTTTAGCACGGAGTCCCACTTTTCCCAAGGCGAGTCGCCGCGGTAGGCGAACGCAGAAGTGCGGTAGTTCACCCCGGTCCGGAGCGCGTAAATCGCCATGCCTGCAGGTGGCGATGCCGAAGGCAGGGAGTCGGACGGAGGCGACGGTATCGGAAAGGGCGAAGCCATGTAGGTGCCGACGAAGATCAGGAATGCAATCTGCGTGGCCAAGGCGAGGGATCCCGTGATCCGGTGGCGACGCGCAATGATCCAAGCGTCACTCGCCAGGATGGCCAGCGCGAGCGCCACAGTGGTTGCCAGAGCGAAAGGGGACGGCCGGCCGATATAAAGTGCAGCGAGCATGCCGAGCAGGACCGGTCCTGCAAGAGCAAGCAGTCGCAGCAATGCAGCACTGGCCTGAGAGCGCATCCCGGCTAGGGTAGCCAACGAACCTTACGAGACGCTTGCGGGAGAAGCTTCGCCGGAGATCCGCGGACACCGAGCTGCAGGGGCTCTTTTCGGCGACCTGACGCGCACGAGAAGCGGCTCGGCGTACGTCAGAGTGCCCTTGGCGGGGGTAGGCGCTGCGATTGGTGCGGCGTCGGGCAATACGGCTCGGCGGTCTTGGACGGACCTAACAGAACGACCGAAGATCAACGACCGGCCGTCGTCTCTGGCTGGTTGGAGTTGGGAGCACTCCGCGTTAGCCCCACCGTGCGGCCCGGGAAGCCGGCAGCATCGAAGTAGCGGGTATTGCCGACGACCTGGTAGTCGAGGACCGTGCGTAGGCCGCCGCGCGCGGGAGCGGATTGCATCGACTTCGCGACGTATTTGGGCGTCGCACCTCCCGGCATCGCCTCGGCGAGCACGCGGCCGATAAGCTTGCCCTTGCTGGGAATGTCGAGGCCGAGTATGCGCGCAAGTGTCATGCCCACGTCGGCATTGCTGGCCGGGGCCGGATCGGCGAATCCCGCCTTGAAGTCCGGGCCGATCGCTGCCATGAAGTTCATTGTGTCGGCGCGGCTGAAGCTGCCGTGCATTCCTTGGCCCTGTTGAAGCCCAGTGTCTGCAACTTCCACAGTGCAGAGCAACGGTTGCGCGCAGCCGGTTGAGAACGTGCGGAAGTTCACGGCAATCGCAGGGATCGGCGTCACCGCCGACCCCTTAAGGTTGATTGCGGAGAGCGGCAGGGTGCCGGGGAAGCTGCCGAGCGAGTCGTCCACGAAGACTCCGCTGACATAGTCCTGCACCAGGAGGGCTTTCACAACACGTCCCGCGAGGGCCTTGTCATGCGTCGGCAGGTAGACGAGGTCCGAGCCGCCGTTGGCTGCGACAACCACGTCGGGATTTGCCGGGTCCGAGCCGATCAGGCCGTTGCTTCGCGAGGGAAAGGTGCCGGTTGCGACCGCCGCGTTCTTCGCGTCGGGATCGTACAGTGGCATGCCGAGCGCTTTGGCCAGGTCGATCGCCACGAAGCCCGGGGGCAGATACCCCGGGGGCACGTTCGCATACGATTGCTTCGCCGCGGCACTCGTCTTGCTCTGCTTCGAGATGGTCGCGAAGCCGTGATCCGCGGTAACGAAGATGTCGGTCGAATCGTTGAGGCCGAGCTCGAACAGCGTCTTCTGGATGCGGGCAAGGTCGTCGTCAGCGTTCCTGATCGACGCCAATGAAGTGGGTCCGTTGATGCCAGGGACAAGCTGGTTCAGGCTGTCCCCCTGGTTGTGCTGCGTGCCGTCGGGGTCGCGGGACCAGAAGACGAGAACGAACGGACGATTGCGTGCCTTGAACATCGGCAGCACGACCTTGGTGGTGATTTCGACGAAGTAATCCTGCTGTGTCACGTTCGCGTTCTTCGTGCCAGGCGTGATCGCGTTGCCCGCCTTCCCGTTCTCGCCACGCGGCGGAGCAGCGAACGGAAGCTCTGCCGAACCGATCGCGGCCCGGACCTCCGGGCTGAGCGGGATGCCGGCCGCGCTCCCGGTCGAATCGTCGATCACGATCGTCGGAGCACCCGCGCGATCGGTGTGATCGAAGATCAGCGCAGGACCGAGCTTGCCGATCGTGGCGGTGCTCAAGCCCGCCTCGCGCGCTGCCTTGAGCAGCGTGACCTCGTCGAGGTAATCGCCAGCGAAGTGCTCGTCCACATCGCCAAGCACGGGATCGCTTTCGAGAAACGGCGTGAGGCTGTCGCCGGCGCCCGGCACTGGGAAGCCGCTGTAGATCGTGTTGCTGAAGTCGCCGGTGTCGCCAAGGTAATGCCCGGTTGCCATGGCCGATGCGTTCGGCATCGTGAAGGTCGGGAACAGCGAGTGCGGGTTCTTGAAGTTCACCCCGTTGTCGCGGATTGCGGCCATGGTGGGCGCGGTCTGGTCGTTGACCATCATCGCGCGCAGGCCATCGGGGATGAACAGGATCACGTTATGGGGCCGGTCGGCAGCGACCGTGGGGCAGGCAACGACGAGCGAAAGCAACAGCGTGGCGATGTTCTTTACGCGGGGCATCGGATTTCCTTCGGGAGTACGCAGCCGGTTCCTGTTTCGGCCAATATGAGCGTATCCCAAGCATGCGACAGAACTGTTACAGCGAGAGTGGGACGGTTCTAAGCAATGCAATCTCTTGGATAGCCGTGTGAGGACGACGTCGCGGCGGAGCGGAGCCATAGGTAAGCGGGCAGAGACTAAGGGTGGGTTGGGTGATAGCCTCAAACGACCGCCAAGGACGCATTTCGGCGTGAAGCTCTAACGACCGCTTGTGGGCCGCGAGCAGCGCTGCGAGCGCGGTCTCCAACCGGCCGTTCAACATCGCGATCCGATCATTCGTGGACCTCTGCCTTGGCCACAAGCAATCCCGCTACAATATACTTACGTATGACGCTTTCCGACAAAGGCAGCATCCTCGCCGAGGCGCTTCCCTACCTTCGTGCCTTTCACGGCAAGACGATCGTCGTTCGTTTCGGCGGTCAAGCGATGGCTGATCAAGTGCTCCGAGCCGGCTTCGCACGGGACGTTGCGCTGCTTCGCCTCGTCGGAGTCAAGGTTGTCGTCGTGCACGGTGGCGGATGGGGTATCGACAAGCTCATGCGCGAGATGGGATTGGAAACGCGCCGCTACCGTGGGCACCGCATCACCGACGAACGCACTCTCACGCTCGTCGAAATGGCACTGAGCGAGCTCAACCAGGATCTGACCTTGCTCATAAATCGGGAAGGCGGACGCGCGGTGGGTCTGAATGGCCAAGATGGACGCTTCATCCATGCCCGTCCCATCGCCCCTCCTGCCGACGATCCAGATGCGCCCGATCTCGGGTTCGTAGGCGACGTCGAGAACATCGACACATCGTTGATCGAGCTTCTGCTTTCTCGCGATTTTGTGCCTGTGGTGATGCCGATTGGTGTATCGGCCGACAATACGACGTACCACATCAATTCCGACCGGTTGGCCGGTCAGCTTGCCCGGGCGCTGCAAGCGGAGAAGCTCGTGCTTATGACGAACATCGCCGGAGTGTTGGGTCGCGACGGGAAGCTCATCCCGATTCTCAAGGCCTCCGACGGGGACGAACTGCTGCGCGACCACGTCGTGCGTGGAGGTATGGAACCGCGCCTCGCCGCGGCGGTGAGCGCCGTACGGGAAGGCGTACGGTCGGTTCACATTATCGACGGCAGCGTGCCCAACGCGCTGCTGCTCGAACTGTTTACTGCAGAGGGCGTCGGTACGGCAGTGCGCTCAGATGCACCCGACTTTTTCGCCGACACCAAGGCATATCTGTTCGCGCCAGCGTAGCGGAAGGCACCTCGACGTCGTGCCCGGTGGAGTGCGGCATGTAGCCCAGCAGCTGTCGCTCAATCCCATACCGACAATTGCAGGAGTTTGATCCACTTGCAACAAGGGTACCTCCCGCCATCCTATTCTCTCGGCTAGGTCACCTGCCCCCGTTCCTGCGGAAACAGGTGGCTGAACTTCTGCGTAGCTTCAGCGTTTCCACAGACGTATGCTGCATCATCACGTTGAAACATGAAATCAGTACCGAATTCAACCAGCAGCTCGTTGCCCCTTTCGACTGCAATTACGGTGCAGCCAGTTTCCTCACCGAGATCCCTTGGATGGTATTTCTCGAGGCCACGTGTCGAGACCTTCACAACCTGGAGCTCGGGATCGACGGCTACCGATTCCTTGCCGAGCAGCCGGAACGCGAGTAATTGTCCCGAGACCTGGCTGACCGAAAGCGCGAAATCCGCGCCGGCGACGTAAAGGCGCTCGACATTCTCAGCGCGATTAACGCGGGCGATCACCGGAACGTCAGGCGCCAAATCTCTCACGATGACGGTGCTGAAAACCGCCGTCGCGTCAGTGCTGAGCGCGAGAATCACGGCCTGGGCACTCTCCAGCTCCGCTTGCTCAAGAACCTTCATGTCGAGCACGTTGCCGACAAGATCCGCGCCCCGCCCTTGCTGGCTGTCGATTGTGAACGTCTTCTCGCCTGCGTCGGCAAGGAGTTCGGCTACCTTGCGCCCGACTTCGCCGGCTCCGGCGATCACGAACCTCCCGGTTCGGCGAAGGCGGCGCGCGCCGGCACAGAGGTCGATGAAGTTGCCAATGCCCTCATCGCTGCCCGCCAGAACCAGGATGCCGCCTGGCTCGAGCCGCATACCTGGTGTTGGTGGGGTAATGAGCTTGCCGCCAACCCACTGCCCGATCACGCTGACACCGGCGTGCTGACCGAGCCCAGCCTCACTGAGCGTCTTCCCGCCCAATACGCTGTTGCGCGTGATGCGCGCTTCGGCGACCTGGAGCTTGTGGCCGAGATGTTGAATCCCAGCCACGGTAGGGCTGACTTTCTGGCTGGCCCGTGCTGCCAAAGCTGCACCGAGGACATGGCGTGGCGTGTACGCTTCGCTGGCCCCGGCCAGCAGCATCGGGTGGCGATGAAACGGGTCTTCGACCAGGGCAATGATTTCCCCGCCATAGCCAAGCTGGCGTGCCGCCAGTATGGTTGCGGCGTTGCGGTCGTCGCTGCTGTTGACGATGAGAGCGCGGGCCTCGCCGAGGTTGCATTTTTCCAGCACGCCTTCATCCAGGTTGCCGAACACGATGCGGTGCCCCTGCGCGAGGAGGTGGCGAGCTTGAGCTTCATCTTCATCGATGATGACGCTGGGGATTCCGGCTTGCGACAATTCTCCGAGCAGCGTGGCAACCGTGGCGTCATAGTCGAAGATCACCACGTGATTGCTCACGCTGGGTGATTCATTGGGCAGCTTGGTCTCAAAGCGCTGCTCGAGGAAGGGCAGCAGGTAGATCGGCAGAACCACGAAGAACAGGGCGACACCTATGAATTGGGCAAGAACAACGAAGACGACCATCACCGGATGGTTCCAGGACGTATCGACACCGAAACCAGTCGTTGAGGTCGCGCCGGCAGCCCACTCCAATGATTCCCAGAAACTGCGAGGCTTCCCTTCCAGATATTCCATACCCAACATGTAGAGCAATGCCATTGCGACCAGGATCGCCGCCAGCATGAAGATCAAGGTGAGAAACCTGTGCTTAAGACGCGGCA